>Ga0193738_1000035_pt1 | contig 92010 bp, 88 predicted proteins | sample L2a1metaG_FD_144927 | JGI IMG/M metagenome (GOLD analysis project Ga0193738, IMG submission 144927) | Soil microbial communities from a riparian zone of the East river system, Colorado, United States - L2a1 | ecosystem: Environmental > Terrestrial > Soil > Riparian zone | place: USA: East River... | reverse complement strand
CAGTACGGTTTTTAAATTAATCATTTTTTTTATTTTTATCAGCTCTGCTACTTATGGCCAGGCCAATTTGCAGAAAAGTATTTCGTTGGATGTAAACAGGCAGCGGCTGGATAATGTGCTTGAGATACTGAGCAACAAAGGCGATTTCTATTTCTCCTATAACTCAAACATAGTTAAGAAAGACAGCCTCGTTAGTTTCAGGGCTTCCAATAAAACGGTAAAGGAAATACTCACGCAATTATTTAATAACACTTACGAGTTTAAGGAAAGCGGTAACTATATCATCATCCGTAAAGCACCGATCAGGATGACGCTGGTGACACAAAAGGGTGTGACAGAAGAAAAAATTTATTCGGTAAGCGGATTTGTGTATGATGAACAATCAGGTGCTGCAATTAATGAAGCCAGTATCTATGAAAAAAAGATGCTTGCTTCGGCTTTGACAAACACAGATGGTTATTTTAAGATAAAACTCAAAAGCAGTAAATCAAGCATAGCTGAGTTGACGGTAAGTAAAGAGTTTTATGAAGACACTACAATAAAAATTCAACCTCGTTTTAACCAGGAGGTTTCAATAACCATGATGCCGATTGAAATACCTGGCAGTACTGAAGTGATCACACCTGAAGATTATCTGACACCTGACTCATTACAAGTACCAACTGATACAACGGCAGTAGAACAACAACCAGTTGTAACTGATTCCATTAAAGTGCAGCAAACCGGTGTAGGAAGATTTTTGCTTTCAGGTAAACAAAAAGTACAGAGCCTCAACTTAAAGAATTTTTTTACCACACGTCCTTTCCAGGTTTCTCTTGTTCCGGGAGTAAGCACCCAGGGCCAGATGAATTCACAGGTGATCAATAATTTTTCATTGAATATTTTCGGTGGTTACACGGCAGGAACAAATGGCTTTGAAATAGGTGGTCTCTTTAATATTAACCAAAAAGATGTGAAATACTTTCAGGCAGCCGGTTTATTTAATTCAGTGGGTGGTAAAGTAACAGGTTTCCAGGTTGCAGGTATAAATAATCTTGTTCAGGACAATACATATGGTTTCCAGGCAGCAGGTATTAATAATTTTGTGACGGGGAAAATGCACGGCTTCCAGGTAGCCGGAATATATAACCATGTATCAGATAGTGTAAAGGGTTTCCAGGCAGCGGGGGTTGCAAATTTTTCTAAGGAAAAAGTAAGTGGTGTGCAGATAGGAGGCGTTGCTAATATCAGCAATAAAGAAATGAACGGGGTGCAGATAGCAGGCGTTGTTAATTATACAAAAAAATTAAACGGTTTGCAGATAGGGCTTATTAATATCGCCGATACATCTGCAGGTTACAGCATCGGTTTGATCAATATTATTATAAAGGGTTATCATAAACTTAGTTTTTCTGCCAATGAAGTTGAAAATGTGAATGCAGCTTTTAAAACAGGGAATTCAAAACTCTATAGCATACTTAAAGCAGGGTTAAATCTAAGTGATAGTAATAAGGTTTATTCATTTGGATATGGTCTTGGTAGTGAATTGTCATTAAATAAAAAGAAAACCCTATCCATTAACCCCGAATTGAGTTGTCAGTATCTCTATCTCGGTTCATGGGACTATACCAACCTTTTAAACAGGTTCGATCTCAACTTCAATATCAAGCTTGGGAAATATGTTTCCATATATGCAGGGCCTTCTTATTCCGTTTATGTAACTGATCAGAATGTGGGTTTTAGCGGCTATCGTTTCCCTGTCCCTCCGTCATCGTATAAGACCACAAAATTCAGCGATAAGGTTACTGGCTGGTTTGGATGGAATGCCGGAATTAATTTCTTCTAAAATAATGTTAACGCATAGGGGTAAATTCTTCTTTGGTTGTTATACTCACAGAGAATTATTTAAAACCATTAAAGAAGAAGAAGATGAAACTTGTTTTTGTATTCGCCTTATCCTTATTTGTTATTAACACAAATGCCCAGTATTCACAACAATTTCGCGGCACAGTAACTGACCAGGTACTGCAACAGCCACTTGCCGGCGCAACTGTTACTATTAGTCAACTTGGTAAATCAGTTGTGACTGACGAAGCTGGTTTTTTTCGTTTCAGCAATATCCCTGTTGGTTTTTATCGTATCATTATTTCCTATGCCGGGTTTAAAGAAGGTGTATTGGAAAATATTGCAGTTAACTCTGGTAAAGCAACAGTGATTAATGTTTCACTGGAAGCAATGATCCGTACGGAAACAGCAGTGATTGTAAAAGCGGGAAGCAAAAAAAATAAACCGCTTAATGATATGAGTGCAGTAAGTGCAAGAGCATTTACAGTGGAAGAAACTCAAAAGTATGCGGCTGCTGTTAATGATCCCCTGCGCATGGCTACAGGATTTGCAGGTGTTTTTGCAGCAGATGACGGCAATAATAGTATTGTGATCCGTGGCAATTCCCCAACCGGTTTATTATGGCGTATGGAAGGAATGGATATTCCTAACCCAAATCATTTTGGTACGCCGGGCAACAGTGGCGGTGGTATTTCAATATTAAGTTCGCAGTTACTTTCAAATTCTGATTTTGTTACGGCAGCTTTTGCAGCAGAGTATGGCAATGCATTAAGCGGTGTGTTTGATCTTAGATTAAGAAAAGGTAACAATGAGAAAAGAGAATATACTGTGCAGGCTGGGGTACTTGGACTAAATGTTGCAATGGAAGGGCCATTCTCCAAAAAATACAAAGGCTCTTATCTTATTAATTACCGTTACTCCACATTGACGTTGCTTTCCAAAATTGGTGTTCTCGATGATAATGGCGCTACTAATTTCCAGGATCTGTCTTACAATTTTTATTTCCCTACCAACAAGCTTGGAACATTTACATTTTTTGGTTTTGGTGGATTGAGCGATCAGAAATTTAATGCAGAAGAAGATTCATTAAAATGGGAAACTAAAAGTGACAGGTACTCTTATACATTTTTATCCAATACCGGTATGACAGGTATAACGCATTCTATATTGGTAGGTAATAAACTAAATATAAAATCAGGCATAGGAGTTTCAAGAACTAATGTAGGGTATGATGAAAAATATACAGAAGATGATTATACATCAACAAGCAGTTACTTTGATAAGTATAAGACAGATAAATTAATTTTTAATTCAACCCTCAATTATAAATTCAGCAATCGATTGAATCTGCGTGCAGGTGTTATTGCTGATCTGATCAAATACAATTTCTATCGGCTTTCAAGCGAACATGAGGGTGATCCATTAGAGGAGGATCTCAATACTTCCGGAAAAACATCTACGCAACAAGCATTTGCACAATGGCAGTACAAACCATCTAATAACATTACGCTGAATGCTGGTATGCATTATTTCCGACTGGCTCATAACAATACTTCGTCTGTTGAGCCGCGGTTTTCTGCCAAATGGAATATTAATAACAAAAGCAGTGTTGCTGTAGGGTATGGACTCCACAGCCAGATGCAAACATTGAGTGTATATTTTGCTGAGCAAAAACTGGCGAACGGAACTGTTGATATGCCAAATAAAAACCTGGATCTGACAAAGTCGCATCATTATGTTCTTTCTTACAGTTACAGGTTAACGAAAAATTTACTGGCTAAGGCGGAATTATACTACCAGCAATTATTTGATGTACCCGTTAGCATTTACGATAGCAGCAGCCTGTCTACATTGAATATTCTGAATGATTATGTAGTAGAACCAATGGAGAATAGCGGGAAAGGTAAAAATTATGGAGTGGAAATTTCATTGGAACGTTATCTGAAAGATAATTTCTATCTCACCTTGAGTAATTCTTTCTATCAATCAAAATACACGGCAAAAGACGGCGTGGAAAGAAATACACGTTTCAATGGCAATTATCTTATTACGTTGATCGCAGGGAAAGATTTTATAAGCGATAGAAAATCAAAAATATTTGGAGTTAATCTTAAAACGATCTACGCAGGTGGTCTTCGCAATACACCGATCGATTTTGATGCTTCACAACAGCAGGGCTATACAGTGTTTATTGAAAAAGACGCTTATAGTTTACAGAATGAAGCATACTTCAGGGCTGATATCGGGATCAGCATGAAGTGGAACCGCAAAAATATTACCAGCACATTATCATTGGACATACAGAATGTCACTAACCGGTTAAATGTATTTGGTCAATGGTATGATAATGAGAAAAATAAAATTGTTACAACTTATCAAACCGGGTTGATACCGATCCTGAATTATAAAATAGAGTTTTAAAATTTATCAAAAACAGAAATCAAATAAAATGAAAAAAGTATTTTTTATGTTAGCAGCCGCCGCAGCATTACTTACATCTTCATCCTGCAAAAAAGTAGTGGGAGAGGGAGATCTACAAACAGAAACACGTAACATCACAGATTTTTCCGGAGTGTCAGTAAGTATCGGAGGAAAGATCTATTACAAAATTGATCCGGTTTATAAAGTTGAAATTATAGCACAACGTAACATACTCGATGTAATACAAGCTACTAAGAGTAATGGGCATTTGTTACTAAAAGTTAAAGATGGTGTGCGTATAAAGTCGAACGAAGAAATAACAGTCAATATCAGTGCGCCAACAGCAGACTACCTTCATGTTAGTGGCATAGGCGACCTGGCAGTAATTGGAAATATAAATTCTGCAAGCCTCGATATGGACATAAGCGGTACTGGGAATATTACAGTGCAGTCTGTAACAGTATCCGATAAAATAAAAGCCAATATTAGTGGCTCTGGTGATATTAATGTACAGTCAGGTGTAGCAAAGAATGAAGATCTCAGGATTAGCGGCAATGGTAAATTAATAATGGACAGAGTAGTTGCTGAAAAAGCAACAACTACGATCAGTGGTTCTGGTGATATGCAGGTTAATTTATCACAGTCACTTGATGCAACTATTAGCGGCAGCGGTTCTGTTTATTATCGGGGAAATCCGATTATCAGCACCAAGGTTTCAGGTTCGGGAACTGTAAGGCCATTATAATCTATAAAAGACTCAGCGAGATTGATTCAATACAATAACAAACTTAAACAACATCGGCTCCTTAAAATAAATATCCGACGAAATTGGAAATCTTAAATTATTGATTACTTTAATGCCCAAATATTTTATCTCATAAAAGACTTTCATATGTTATATAATAAATGGGCAAAGAAAATTATAGTCATCATCGTCATTGGTTTTTTTATACCGGGACTACGATCTTCTGCACAACAATCCTCCAATAGTCTTTACCAGCAAACCAGCGAGATGGCGGATATCATGATACAGTATGACGCAGACAAAGAAAGCATCATGAGATTTTATGCTGCTCGTGGAGCACAACAGGAACGTTGGGGAAGGAGGCAGTTAAGTGACTATAATACTCCGGAACGCCGCAGGCGTTTGCTGGATCTGATAGGTGGTTATGAAAAGAAAATGGAGCAGGCTGATTTTAATAAAATGAATATAAACGGAAAAACGGATTATGTTCTTTTTAAAAGAGACCTGGATGATGAGAAATATAAATTGCAACAAGAAGATAAAGTCTACCAGCAGGCGTCACAATATCTCGGCTTTTCCGATAAGATATATGCGCTGGAAAAACCACGTCGCAGAGGTATTGCTGTGAATGGAGAGGAGGTAGCAAAGGAGCTCAATAATATTTGCAAAGACATTAAAGCAGCCATTGATAAATTAAAAACAGGTGACAGTATTGAAAAGAAGCCTGGTGATATGAGTGTTGCTTCTATAAGAGGATTGCAGAATATTTTGAGAGATTATTTTAATTTTTATAACGGCTATGATCCTTTATTTACCTGGTGGGTGCCTAAAACATATACTGAAACTGATAGTTTGCTGAGTGCCTATAGCGCATCTCTTAGAAAGAGAACAAAAGAAGTACGGACACAAAAAGATGATGGAAGCGGTATTGTAGGAAATCCAATAGGTGATGAAGAATTAACTCGACTGTTGAAATTAGAATTCATTCCTTATACAGCTGAGGACCTGGTTAGGATTGCTAATAAAGAATTTGCCTGGTGTGATGCTGAGTTATTAAAAGCATCCCGTGATATGGGATTTGGCGATAACTGGAAAGCAGCGCTTGAGAAAGTAAAAAATACTTATGTGCCACCGGGAAAACAGCCCGAGGCAATGTATGATCTGTATAAGCAGTCAGTAGATTTTCTCAAAAAAAATGATCTGTTAACCATACCACCACTTTCAGAAGAAGACTGGGGTATGTATATGATGTCACCGGAGCGGCAACGTGTATCACCTTTCTTTTTGGGTGGTCAATCACTGATCATTTCTTATCCTACAAATACTATGAGCTACGAGGATAAGATGATGAGTATGCGGGGCAACAATCCGAATTTTTCCCGTGCTACTGTGCATCATGAACTGTTAGCGGGACATCATTTACAGGGATACATGAATAACAGGCACAAGGTCTATCGCGATTTTGGTACGCCGTTTTGGATTGAAGGGAATGCTTTGTATTGGGAATTGTTACTGTGGGATATGAAATTTCCACGTACACCAGAAGAAAGGATCGGTATGTTGTTCTGGCGCATGCATCGGTGTGCAAGGATCATTTTTTCTCTTAATTATCATTTAGGTAAATGGACCCCACAGCAATGCATTGATTTTCTTGTTGATCGTGTAGGTCACGAAAGAGCCAATGCGGAAGGTGAAGTACGCCGCTCATTTACCGGGGGGTATGGTCCATTGTACCAGCTTGCTTATATGATCGGCGGTTTGCAATTCATGGCGTTGAAAAGAGAAGTAGTGGATACAAAAAAAATGACTTACAAACAATATCATGATGCAATCTTAAATGAGAATAATATGCCTATTGAAATGTTGCGGGCAATTATAACCAATCAGCCCTTAACAAGGGAATATAAAACTAGCTGGCGGTTTTATGATAAGGATCTATAGATCTTAAATACTGGTATTGCTTTCCTTTAACGCCTCTCTCACTTTCGGAGCGATCTTAGTTCCATAGATCTCTATTGATCTCATCATTAATTTATGTGAAGGTCCGCCTACATCCATATGCGCTGAAAAACGAGTGAGGCCAAACAATTCATGCATATGTAAAATTTTATCAATGGACTCATTGGCATCGCCAATAATTAAATGTCCATTACTGCCCCGGCCGGTTACATACTGTTGTTGATGATAAGGTGGCCAACCGCGACTGCGACCCACTCTGTCCATTTGTGCAGAATAGATCGGGTAATACTCATCGGCAATATGTTTACTGTCATCGCCAAAAAATGCATGCATGTGTACGCCTACCTGGAATTTATTTTTATCATGTCCATAATGATCGTACACTTTTTTATAGTATTCAAACAGCGGCTTGAATTGTTTTGGATCGCCTCCAATGATCGCAAAGATCACAGGTAGTCCATGTTTGCCTGCACGCAATACTGATTCTGGTGTGCCTCCGACGGCGATCCATATATTGAGATGATCATTAACTGCACGAGGTAATACCTGCTGTTTGTTTAGTGGAGCCCTAAATTTACCTTTCCATGTAATGGGGTTTTCTTTATTTATTTTCAGTAGCAGCTCCAGTTTCTCTTCAAACAGGGTATCGTAGTCATCAAGGCTGTAACCAAACAAAGGAAATGATTCTATGAAGCTGCCACGACCGGCCATTAATTCAGCACGGCCATTAGAGATCAGGTCAATTGTAGCAAAACTTTGATAGAGCTTCACTGGATCTGATGAACTTAACACAGAAACTGCACTACCTAGCTTGATATTTTTAGTAACCGTAGCTGCTGCGGCAATAATTATTTCAGGTGTTGAAACAGCATAGTCGGGACGATGATGTTCGCCGATGCCATAAAAATCAAGCCCTACTTCATCCATCAGCTTTATTTCTTCGATCAGTTCCTGAAGTCGTTGTCCTGCCGGTTGTGTTTCTCCATTCTTATTTATATGCAGGTCGCCAAACATGCCAATACCTAATTCCATACTATAGATTTGTACGCAAAGTTAAGTTGAAAATCATTTTTATATTTTGCATTATCTTTCTATCGTTAAATATAAAAATTACTATGATAAGGATCATCAACCTCCGCACTGCTCTTGTTTCGGTTATTATCCTGTTTATGTCCTTACTGGGCCAATCGCAAGTAATACAAACAGGTGTAAAAAACAATACTGTTGATTATGAAAGATTAGCCAGGATCGATGGAATTGTAAATGAGTATATCAGTAAAAACTGGTTGACAGGAGCCGTTTCTATAGTGATAAAAGATAACCAGGTGGTACAATATAAAGGATATGGATATGCGGATGTTGCTACAAAAAAACCTATGAAGAATGATGCCATCTTCCGCATCATGTCTCAAACAAAAGCAATAACAAGTATTGGCATCATGATCTTATACGAAAAAGGGAAACTATTACTTGATCAACCTATTTCAGATTTTATTCCTGAATTTAAAAACCCTGTTGTGTTGGATAAATTCAATGATGCAGATACGACATACACTACAGTTCCAGCAAATAGCGAGATCACTTTTCGCCAACTGCTCACGCATACTTCAGGTCTTGATTATACAGATATCGGAAGTTCAAAAGTTGCTGCTATCTATTCAAAAAATCATATTCCTTCGGGTCTTGGTTATTTTGATGCAGATCTTTTGGAAAGAATGAAAGCGTTGGGAAAACTTCCTTTAAGTTTTAAACCCGGTGAAAAATGGCAATACGGGTTAAATACGGATCTCCTGGGATGTTTAATAGAAGTGATCAGCGGAATGAATCTTGAAGATTTTTTTAGAAAAAATATTTTTGAACCATTGGGAATGAAAGACACTTATTTCAATGTGCCTTCTTCTAAAGCCAATCGTTTGGCAACAGTTTATACGGAGGATGCATCAAATAACATCATTCCATGGAGTCATGAGTTTCGCAATATCGATCCTGATTATCCCATCATGAAGAAACGTTATTTTTCCGGAGGTGCAGGACTTTCATCCACCGCATTTGATTATGCCATCTTTATGCAAATGTTATTAAATGGTGGTAAATATAATGGTCATCAAATATTAGGAAAAAGAACAGTGGAAATGATAACCAGCGGTCAATTAAAAGACGGATTGTTTGGTGATGATAATATGGGGTTGGGATTTGGTATCACTTCAGAAAAATCTGCTGCCAAAGAACCACGTAATGCGGGTTCATTCGCATGGGGAGGATATTATGGTACAACTTATTGGGCAGATCCAAAATCAAAGCTTGTTTGTCTTTTCTTGACACAACAGAGTCCTAACAGTCATGGTGATGCTCAAGCGAAGTTTGAAGCAATAGTTTATTCAAGTCTCAAATAAAAAGTTCATACTTTTTTATTTACCTCAAGCTCAAAACGATTGAGCTCTGCATGGTTTTTGCAGGTTAACGAAACCAACCGATCAAGCCACATCTAGCTTCCCACTTGTAAGAGTTAATAATAACCTTTAAACTTTCTGCTATGAGTAAAGTTTACCCCAAAACTCAAAGTACTATCAATGCTTTGATCCTTACATTCACAATTGCTGGTCTTTTTATTTCTTCTTCACACAGTAACGCACAAACATATCCAAGCGGGTTTCAACAGGTGCTTGTTGCAAATGGTATCAGTAATCCAACAGTAATGGAATTTGCACCCGATGGACGCTTGTTTGTTGCACAGCAAACAGGTGCATTGAGGATAATCGAAAATGGTGTCCTGCTTGCGACACCTGCGATCACACTAACTGTAAATTCATCAGGAGAAAGAGGTTTACTTGGAATTGCTTTTGATCCAAATTTTTCCAGTAATAATTTCATTTATCTCTATTACACACTTTCTTCTGCGGCCAACAATCGTATTAGCCGGTTTACAATGAATGGCAATACAATTGTAGCAGGCAGTGAATTAATAGTACTTAATCTTGATCCATTAAGCGGTGCGACCAATCATAACGGGGGAACAATACAGTTTGGGCCCGATGGAAAATTGTATGTGGGTGTTGGTGAAAATGCAAATACTCTTCATTCACAAAATTTAGATACTTATCATGGAAAAATTTTACGGATCAATTCAGATGGCAGTGTGCCTGCAGGAAATCCATATACTGGTGGCACAGCACAACGCCAAAGAATTTGGGAATATGGAATGCGTAATCCTTATACACTATCAATTCAGCCGGGAACAGGTCGCATTTTTGTAAATGACGTTGGACAAAATGCGTGGGAGGAAGTTAATGATTGTACAACGGGTGGGCTGAATTATGGTTGGCCAACTGCCGAAGGATCCAGTAGCAATCCTGCATTTACAAACCCTATTTATGCGTATGCACATGGCGGGGGAGTTGGTTTTGGTTGTGCAATAACCGGCGGTACTTTTTTTAATCCAACTTCAAGCAATTATCCTTCTCAATACACTGGAAGATATTTCTTTTTAGATTTTTGTAATAACTGGATCGACATGCTTACTTTATCGGGCAGTACTGCAACAAGAACAAATTTTGCATCATCAATTGCCGGCAGCCCGGTAGGTATGACAACAGGGCCTGATGGAAATCTTTATTTTCTTTCAAGAGCAAATAGCGCTGTATATAAAATTACTTTTACAGGTTCAACAGCGCCGGTCATTACCACACATCCGCAAAGTATTAGTGTTGCCGAAGGAAACTCTGCAAGTTTCACGGTTACAGCCAGCGGTTCACAACCTTTAAGTTATCAATGGAGAAAAAATACAGTTAATATTAGCGGCGCTACCAGTTCCACATATACTATTCCTGTTGTTTCGACTGGTGATGCAGGCAATTATTCTGTTGTGGTAACTAATAGTGCTGGCAGCGCAACAAGTAACAATGCAGTGTTAACTGTAACACCTGCTAATCAATTGCCAATCGCAACAATAAATACTCCGGGTGGCGGAGCAACTTTTGCAGGTGGAGATGTGATCAATTTCTCAGGAACAGGAACAGATCCTGAACAAGGGAATCTTACTGCTTCAGCATTTGAATGGTATGTCATGTTTCATCATGATGCGCATACACATCCTGGTCCAACAGCACCAGATGGTGTAACAAGTGGATCTTTTTCAATTCCCAATAGCGGTGAAACTGCTGCTAATGTTTTCTATCGTCTTTATCTTGTTGTCACAGATGCACAGGGTGCCAGGGATACAAGTTTTACTGATATTTTACCTCGTACATCAACAATAACGTTAAACACCAATCCACAAGGTTTACAAATAACATTGGATGGACAACCATTTACTGCACCACTAACAGTTACAAGTGTTGAAGGCATGTTACGTACAATCGGGGCACCATCACCGCAGGGGAGTTATATATTCAGTAACTGGAGCCAGGGAGGAACTGCAACACAAACATTTGCAACACCAGTTAATGATGTAACCTACACTGCTAATTTTAACGCAGGAACAATTATCACTCTTAATCCAATCGCAGATGCATATGTGAATGGTGGAAAAAATGCAAACGCAAATTTCGGCTCATCTACATCGCTTATTGATCAAACAAATTCATCGCCAAATAAAAGCTTTGAAACATTTTTGAAATTTGATATCTCAACTATCAATTCAAATCCCTCTTCTGCTATTTTAAGAGTGAATGGAAGGCTAAACAACACCCAAACCCCATCTATCGCAGTGGAAGCACATAACGTAACAAACACTTCATGGCTGGAGAATACTATTACATGGAGTAATAAACCTGTTGCACAACCTGCAATCCTTGCCACTGTTAATGTTAACAGTACGGCGAATCAATACTATGAATGGGATCTGACATCGCTTATTGCTAGTTTAAGAAGCGCAAGCATCAATTCAGTTACTATAAAATTGATCAATACAAGTTCTACAAACAACCAGGTAATATTTAATTCAAAAGAAGCGGCATCAAACAGACCACAATTGGTAGTTTCAGATGCAGGAGCGGCAAGGACAACATTCATAACAAAAAATGAAACTTCGGCAATTGAGAACGATGTCAATGTTTATCCCAATCCTGTAAGAAATGTTTTAAATGTTGTTACTAATGCAGGAGCTGCTACATTGAAACTTTATGATGCAAGCGGCCGATTAGTGAAACAACAGCAGATGAATGGAAAAATAGTACAACAAATAACTGTCGGCTATTTAAAGAATGGATTGTATTTATTAAAAATTGAAAATGCAACAGGGGTGACAACAAAGAAAGTAATAATACAGAATTAGAATTATAAAGGGGCAGTAAAACTGCCCCTTGTTATTTACATAAAGTGTATTACCGTCGACTTCTTTATTTATTTTTCTGTAAAATCCATGTCCTTCCCATATGTTTCTTTCAGAAATAGTGCGGCTACAAAACCAGTGACCATTATTACAATACCTGTGACCCATGCACCAGTAACATAACTATTAAAGACATTTTGACTTCTTAAAAATTGAAATAGGATTAAGATCAAAGGAAGAAAACCTCTTACAAGATTTGGAATGGAGATAGCTGCAGTTGCTCTTAAATTAGTACCAAACTGCTCGGCACTCATCATTATATATAAAACTGAAATGCCTGCGCCAAATCCAAGACCCATACAAATGAGGTACATATTAAAAGCGCTGCCTCCGCCTTTTAAAGCAAAAAATAAAAGAATGAAAACAGCAGTAATGCCATAAAAAATAAACAGCGTCTTTTTTCTGCTCTTAATATAATTGCTGAGTATACCCGCAGTCATATCTCCAATACCAAGAGCAACGTACTGCAGCATTAATGCTTTGGGTTGACTGAACCCTGTTATTCCAAACTGCTTGGCAAATTCATCAGCAAATGTGATCAGCACACCAATGATATACCATACTGGTAACCCAATTAAGATGCCACGCAGGAAACGGAAAAACCGATCCCTGTTATTTAGCAGCATCCAATAGTTTCCCAATTTTACTGTTGCCTGTTTCATTTTATCATACATATGACTTTCCAAGACACGTACTCTCAAAAACAACAAAGCAATGCCCATGCCTCCACCAATAAAATAGGATAACCTCCAGTTCTCGCCACTTAGGTCATGAACAAAATAAGCAGTGATGCTGCCAAGTACGCCAGCCGTGGCAATGATCGATGCTCCAATTGCTCTTTTTTCTTTTGGAAGAAGTTCGCTTGTCAATGTAATGCTGGCGCCTAATTCACCAGCTAATCCAAGGCCAGCAATAAAACGAAGCCACATGTACTGATCAATATCATTAACAAACCCATTGGCAATTGTTGCCAATGAATAAAGCGTAATAGAGCCAAACAATACACTTTTTCTTCCCTTTTTATCGCCGAGTATTCCCCAAATGATTCCACCAATAGCCAGTCCAATCATTTGCAGACTGATAGTTTTTTCACCAACATTTTTCATGGCTGATTCTGCCACTCCAAGATCTGCAAAACTTGATTTTCTCACTATATTAAAGAGAAGAAGGTCGTAGATGTCTACAAAGAATCCTAATGCTCCGACAATAACTGGAAGAGAAAAAATGCCGTATTGCTTTTGTTGCATTCGTTGGCTTGGTTTAACTCGGAAGATAAAACTTTTAGATATTTAGCCAATTTTTTGTTCGACCCAATCCTTTGTAATTGTTGTAAGTAGTTTTATGATATCCTGTTTGCCGGCTTTAAAACCATGATTGGCTCCTTCTATTTTTATAAGCTCGGCAAGAGGAAGTGATGAAGTCACTTTTTCTATCAATTTCCATGTGGCAAACTCATCTCTCGATCCTTGTAAAAAAAGCATTGGTGATCTTACATCTTTTAAATGTTCAGCTCTTTCAATGGAAGGTTTGCCCGGTGCATGTAAAGGAAAACCATAAAAAGTAATTCCCTTTACATTGTCGTTTGGATGCACTGCAAGACATTGGGATGTCATTCGTCCTCCAAAAGATTTTCCCGCAACAAAAAGCGGAAGCTTTGGAAATAATTTTTGTGCTTTTAAAATTGCTGCTTCAATTGTTTGATGAGCGACAGTGGGAGTATCTGGTCTTCCCTTATTATTTTCAGTAAATGGAAAATTGAAACGCATTGTAGCAATGCCTGCTTCAGAAAGCGATTGAGACAATGTGACCATGAAAGAATGATGCATACCTGCACCTGCGCCGTGAGCAAGCGTCATAATGCATTTGCTTTTTTGCGGAATGAAACATTCAGCCGAAACAGTACCGATAGCAGGAGAAATTTTGAGCGATAGGGATTTGGTCTTCATCAGTTGGTGGTTAACATTCTTATAATTACCAAACCTGGTATATTTCCCGCGAACCCGTAAGATACATATCCTGGTATCCTTTCATAATTTCACTCATTCTCTTCATTTCCTCAGTGTTCTCTTTAAACTTGTCCCAACTCTTTTCATATGCAGTAAGATTTTCAAATTTGCTTACCATTATCACCCTGTTATATTGCCCTGTCATATCAGTCATGATGTGAAGCAATTCTTCACTTCCGCTCATGGCTTCTTTGAACATTTTAGCAACCTTCGATGCGTTGCCAGGCTTACAAATAAAAGTATCATGAACAATGATCATAAAATTGTTTTTATTTTTTGAATAATAGTTATTGGCAATCTAAAGTTCCTAAACATTTGAAACAATTAAAATTAATTTTTAATGATTACACCCTGAAGTGGATCAGGAATTAACTTCCTATTTTTTTATTCTTTCCTTCCATCTTATTTTCACCGAATGCACCCGCATATTCAAACATTACTACGATGCATTGGACTTGAGGAAAAAGAACAAGTACAGCGATTCAGTCTTGATCAGCAGCATACTTTAAAATCATTAAAGTCGGAAGGACTTGCGTTGCATCCGATCATCGTCACCCGGAGAAACTTTGGTTATGCTGACTATCCTGAAATAAGTTTTAAGCTGAACTTTCCGCCTGAAGCGAATATGTTTAAAGATGGTGCAGCCATTGAATGTTTTTATGCAGGTGAAGAACCTGTGAAAGGTGTATTAATAAGTTTAGATGGAAAGAATGGCGAGTTCCGTTTGTTTGCTCCCGATTTCCCCGATTGGATAGAAGATGATGGAGTGGGTATTAAACTATCTCCCGATACCCGCACTACCAGCATCATGAAAAAAGTGTTGAATGAATTAGAAAACAATAAACTTTTATTTAAATTATTTGAACAGTTACATGATGATACAACAAAAACTTCTGCTAATCCGCTCTTAAAAAATACTTCACTCAGTTTTCGCAATCGTGAGCTAAATGAAAGCCAGCAACAAGCTGTTTCTGCTATCACTCAAAACGAGCAAATAATTATTGTGCATGGTCCACCGGGAACAGGAAAAACGACCACGCTGATCGAAGGCATTATACAACTGATCAATAATGGTGAAAAGGTATTGGTATCAGCACCAAGTAATACGGCTGTAGATAATATAGCCAAAGGTTTACTTCAACAAGGCGTGAAATTATTAAGAGTAGGTAATGCAAGCAAGGCGGATGAAATGATCTTCGCTCATACACCCGAAGGAAGATTGGCCAATAGCAAACAACAGAAAGAAATTAAGCAATTAAAGCAAAGAGCCGAAGAGTTTCGAAAGATGGCGCTGAAATACAAACGCAGTTTTGGCAAAGCCGAAAGAGAGCAACGTCAGCTTTTGTTTAAAGAAGTAAAGAATATACGAATTGAGATAAAGAAATTACAGACTTATAATGAAGAAAAACTATTTGAAGAAGCGGATGTGATCACAGGTACACCAATTGGATTATACGCTGCGGGAATTGATCATCTTTATTTTCACACACTTGTTTTGGATGAAGCCGGTCAATGTATTGAACCATTGGCATGGTGCATATTCCCGAAAGCTGAAAAGATCGTGTTGGCTGGCGATCATTGGCAACTTCCACCTACAGTATTAAGTTTTGAAGCAGCAAAACTTGGATTTAATATTTCTATACTGGAAGTAGCTATTAAAGCTGTTGATCCGGTTTTTTTGCTTAACACACAATACAGGATGAAAGAAGTAATTGCAGGATTCAGCAGTAATTACTTTTACGATAACCAGTTATTGAGCCCTGCGCATTTGCAGAATACAGGAACGCATATAACTTTTATTGATACAGCCGGTTCCGGCAATCATGAAGAACGTGGCGCCGATGGCAGTAGCCTGCAAAACAAAGGTGAGTTGGCCATCGTTCAAAAATTATTCGAAACCGAATCACTCGATCCATTAAGGACAGCATTCATTTCACCTTATGCCGGACAAGTAGTAGCGGCCAAAGAACTTTTATCAAAGCAATTACGCATTAGCACTATTGATAGTTTCCAGGGACAGGAAAAAGAAAATATCATTTTATCGTTAGTGCGTAGTAATGATGATGGCGATATCGGTTTCTTAAAAGACTATCGTCGTATGAATGTTGCCATCACCCGTGCAAAAGAACAGATATTTGTTATTGGGGACAGTGCCACTATAGGTGCAGATGTTTTTTACAATGCATTTTTAACGTATATCGAAAAATACGGAGTGTATCGAACTATTTGGGAGTTTGAGTTATAAGTAGGTATTGATAAAAATTAACGGCAGTGTATTTTTTTAACAGACAAGTTTATTGAGCGATTTATTGAGTTCATCTTTGGAAAAAGGTTTTTCAATAAACATATCAGCTCCGTTTGCCAGTGCTACATCCTTTGCGGAAGCAAATCCGGAGATCATGATGATCTTAATGGCAGAATACTTTTTCTTAATATAACTGATGAAATCAACGCCAAATCCATCTGGTAATTTATTGTCCAATATAATAACTGAAGGCTGCTCTTTCTGTAGATATTCATCAGCGGAAGAAAGATCCTTTACATAATCTAATTCAAAATCCTTTTCATTAAGAATGATATTAAGCAATAAACCGATCTCACCTTCATCTTCGATCACCAGGACTTTTTTAGCGGTTTTTTTTGGTGGTGCAGTTACGTTTGACATAAAGTTGTTTTTTGTATGAATGACTTCAGAATTACAGGGAATAAAATCATTATACAAAATGCCTGCCTGATTTATATTATGCAAAATGCATGTCTGATTTACATTTTTTATGGGTAATTATTTCCCCATGAGCTTTTATTATTTCAAAAAAATAAACACTGCTCCAATTAGTGTAAGTACGATCACTACTTTTCGATAATGATCATCTTTGATCTGCTTTACTATTTTTATTCCGATTAAAAAACCAAGAGCCAATGCAGGAAGTAGCAATAGGTCAGTTTGCAAACTGCTGATCGTGATGTTTTTCCAATATAGAACCTGGAAAGGAAGTTTAAATAGATTAATGACCAGGAATAACCATGCTGAGGTTCCGATAAAATGATTTTTGGGCAATCGCATTGCCAGGAAATAAAGATTAGAAAAAGCACCCGCTAAATTTCCAAGCATAGTAGTGAAGCCTGCCATTACACCTGTGCTTGCTGCAAACAGGGGATGTGTAGGAACAGTTTCTGATTTAACGAACTCCATTACCACCATAATGATAACGGTGAGAATGATAATTGTCGCCATTATTTTTCTGAAAACTTCTTCGTTCATATCCTTACCTGCATAAACACCGATCAAAATACCTGCTGCCATCCATGGTACAAGTTTCCAAAAATGTTTCCATTGTGCATGGCGGTGATAATAAAATACGGCGCCTATATCGGCGATACATAATAATGGCAATACAATACCAGTGGATGCTTTACCTCCAAACACCAATGCCATTAGCGTTACATTAAGCATATCAATGCCGCGAAGACCGGCTTTGGCAAGTCCTAAAATAAATGCTCCGGTAAATACTAATACTAAATTGATAACCGACCAGGATGAAAGTATTTCCATGTTTCTTTGAAAGAGTGGTCAAGATACATAATCGTAAACACCGATTACTAAAGCAACCATGAAAAACTTTAATTCTTAAGTATCTTAAACTCTACTCTTCGATTCAATTGCCGGTTCTCTGGCGTATCGTTAGAAGTCACGGGTACTGTTTCGCCATACCCGTGTGATGTGATGCGGTTTGTAGTAATACCTTTTGAAAGAATATATTCCATTACTGATCTTGCACGGTTATCACTTAGTTTAATATTATAATCATCCGAACCATAGCTGTCGGTATGTGCACTCATTTCAATTTCGATGGCAGGGTTTTCTTGCAATAATTTCACTACACGGTCAAGTTCTACAAATGATTCTGGCCGCAGGTCCCATTTATCAAAATCAAAAAATACATTGTTCAGTCTTACTACCTGCCCGATCTCGATAGGTACGAGATAGAGATCCTTATGTATTTCTCTATAACCAATTTTTACCAGCGAATCAAGATTCAGATTTTCTGATTGGGCAAAAAATTTATCCGCTGTTGCTCTTATTAAATAATTTTTATCGTAGGGTAATACGATCTTAAAGGAACCGTCTATTGCACTTGATACTCCGTTTCCTGCTTCTAAACCATCAGGCAATGTTTCATATATCAGCGAAGCACATAAAGGCTGTTTTGTTTTTGCATTGAAAACATTTCCCGTTACCATCACGATAGGTTTTGGTCTTTCTTTTTCCAGCAATTTCACTTTTACTATATCAGATTCACCATATCCTCCTTCGCTATTTGTTAAGTAAGCATATTCACCGCCAGCGTCAAGTGTAAAGAATGCATCCCATTCCGGAGTATTAATGGGGCTACCAAGATTAACAGGGTCACTCCATTTTTGCCATGTCTTATCAAGACGCTTGGTCATCCATATATCGTTATCGCCAAGACCACCGGGGCGATCACTGCTGAAGTAAAGTGTTTCGCCATCTGATGCGAGGTAAGGAGTCATTTCATCATACTTTTCCATATTGATCTTTTTACCAAGGGATCTTGGTTCAGACCAAGTTCCATCCGGCAGTAAAAAACATACATAAATATCATTAAAAGAACTTCCTTTCTCGGTTGACATATAAAGCAAAAGTGTTTTTCCATCATGTCCCATTGTAGCTCCTGATCGTAAGCCCTTATCATATTTTGCATAATTTCTTATTCGCAATGCTTCCGGCTTGCTCCAATATCCATCTTCCTGTAACCAGCACATGCTTACACCCGTGCCGGCATAATCTCCATTAACGAAAGCTCCTCTAATTAATATTCTATTGTTATCTGGTGATATCCAGAATACAGAATTGTAATAATAAGTATTAAGAGGATAACCAAGATGTACAGCTTCGCTCCATGCGCCGGTACTATCACGCATGGTAAACCAAATATCCTGTGAATTACGAACGGAATTATAATTTGTATTATACGGATCATTCTCGCGAATAAAAAATAATAAGTTGCCATCTGCCGATATGGTAGGTCTTAATTCAGAAAGGGGAGTATTGATAAGGGCACCCATATTTTCCACTTTCACGATCGTAGATGATGTAATGATATTTTCTTTTTGTTGAACAAGGCGTGCAGTATCAGTATGAGTTGTATTGATAGAAAGCTGTGCTGATGAATGCTGAAAATATAAAAACAGAATAAAGCAGTAAATCGCTTTTTTCATAGGAGGGATTTGAGGAAGTAAAGTAATAAAACAATGCTGTTTTTACTATTGGAAACTTACTTATGGTTTTCCCGAATTGATATAAGCTTTGGCGCTTTTTAACCGTAAAATAAACAGGGTTAACCTTAAACTCAATATGATTATAAAATTACTCATGACGCTGTGTAGCTTGGTGTTTCAATTAAAACATCACTTATCGTATGAAACATTTTTTCTTTTTAACCACGGCTTGTTTATTTAAACTTATACTATTTGCACAATCAGGATTTGTTGTTTATCCCGGTATTCATGTTGTAAAATCAGGAAGTCCTGTGCTTGTGTTGAATAATATGAATTTAGTAAACAACGGAACTTTTGTCTCCGGCAATGGCACAGTGCAACTGACGGGCACAAACGCAATAACTGTTAATGGTACTAACCCTACCAGCTTTTATAATCTACTTGCTGGTTCTTCAGGATCTGTTGTTCTCGGACAAAATATTACCGTACAAAATGAACTGAAGATGGCAGGAACGATTCAAGTGCAAAATCATGAACTAAAGCTTGAACCCAATGCATTTATTAGTGATGAAAAAGAAACGGCACGTTTGCAGGGGGCGGCGGGTAACACCGGCCATGCTGTGATCACTCTTGATATGAATTTGCCAGTTGTAAATTTTAATCCTGCAAAGATTGGAGTTGAATTTGTAAGTGCACCGGCATTAGGTTCGACAACGATTACCCGTTATTGTACAGCTTTCACAGGTAGTGGTATTGCTGGTAATGTTATTCAGCGTTATTATAATGTGCAACCTGCAAATAATTCGTCGCTGAATGCTTCTGTTCGCTTTTATTATTTCGATGCTGAATTGAATGGCGCAAATGAAAACTCTGCAGTTTTATGGAAAAGCAATGATAATGGTGTTAGCTGGTTGCAGGTAACACCTGACTCCCGTGATGTTGCACAAAATTATTTACAGAAAAATGGTGTAAATGATTTTTCATTATGGACGATAGGCTCGCCTTCAGCTGCATTACCCATCTTGCTAAGTTCATTTAATGTTTCATGTAACAATAATGGAGCACAGTTGATCTGGGAAACAGCATGGGAACAAAATAATGACAAGTTCATAGTTGAGAAAAGTACGGAGGCAGCACAATGGAAAGAGATCGCTGTTATATCAGCTCGTAACATGCCATCTGATTATAAATTTTCTGATGCTGAAGCTGGTAATGCTTATTACCGTTTAAAACAAGTTGACAAAGATGGTACGTTCACTTACTCAAAAACTCTTCGCAGTAGTTGTGCTATTGCATCCATTACACTTTTGATCTATCCCAATCCTGTTACTGATCACACGGATCTCGTATTTCAATCGGATAAAAATTTCTCCGCAATGGTGCAGGTTTATTCTACAACAGGGCAACTCGTAAAAAATATTGCTGTACAGGCTCAGCGTGGCCAGAATAAAATAAGGATCAATCTGCCAGGCTTAATGAAAGGGACTTATGTGTTGCGATTGAACAATGGAGAAACCCAGTTAGAGAAAAAATTTATAAAGCTATAAACCTTAAACTCAATTGACCTGACCGAAGACTAAATCAAATGATCATTTCAAATTAAACTCAAACTATTTTCAACCTGTAAATAAAAAACTATGAAATCAATTATTTTCTTACTTATTGTTCTTGTTCAAGTGAACGTATTTGCACAAAACATTGCTGTTAATACAGACGGCTCACAACCAGATAACAGTGCCATACTCGATATCAAATCAAACTCAAAAGGATTACTTGTTCCAAGACTTACCACTTTGCAGCGTACAAGTATTGCAGGACCTGCAATGGGACTTACGGTGTTTGATACAGAAACATTCAGTTACTGGATGTATCGGGGTGATGTAAATGGGGGGTGGGCTGAACTGCAGCATAATTTGCAAAATCTGTGGTCAACGGTTGGTAATAATATTTATAGAACAAACACGGGTAATGTAACAGTAGGTCCTTATTCAGCTTTAGATGCTGAATTGAAATTGAATGGCATTGCTCCAAGATTTGCATTTTTGAATAATGGAGTTCAAAAAGGTTTTATTCGTGCATTTGGAGATGATTTTAAATTCGGTACTTATTCGGCTGGTAGCAAGATCATTTTTTCTCCAAAGAATGTTGACAAAATATGGATCGATGAAGATGGACAGATGGGCATTGGTACTGCCACACCCTCTTCGCAACTTACTATTAATGGTAGCAGTCCATATATAGAAATGATGCATAATAATGTAAATACTGGTTTTCTGATGGCTTCGGGTGTTCATCTTAAACTGGGAACCAATTCAACTAATACAACCGGAAACGTAAGATTTCAAACTCAGCTTATCGACCGGATGACGATCGACGAAAATGGCCTGGTAGGAATTGGTACAATAAATCCAACTTCTATTCTTAGTATTAATTCAACGGATCCGATTGTTCAGTTGAAAAATGCCGGCGTAGATAAAGGATTTATACAATTGGTAAATGATGATATTCGGATCGGGACGAACATAAGCAACACTAATGGGAAATTTATTGTTCGTACAAAAGGTGTTGACAGGTTTAGTATTGATGATGATGGAAATGGATCATTTGGCAATGGGATTACAGGAGGTAATATTTTAATGAATGGATTAACCAGTTCCGGGCTTACTTTACAAGCAAATAATGAAACACAGGGGTTTATTCAAGCAACTGAAGATGCGTTGCAAATTTACAGAACAAGTCCGGGTGTGGTTCGCATCAGGGCCAATAGCGATGGTATGTATTTTCACTCTAATGGCCATATTAAAATTGGCGGTGGCCCTGCATACGCAACAGGTTATCTCCTAAGTGTTGAAGGCAAATTGATCGCAACAGAAGTAACAGCCCTTCCTTACGTAAACTGGCCTGATTATGTGTTTGAAAAAGACTACTACTTAAAACCCCTTTCAGAAGTAAAAAAGTTTATTGAGCAGAATAAACACTTGCCTAATATTCCTCCGGCTGCGGAAGTAGAGAAAACAGGTATTCAGCTTGGAGACATGAGCAAACGCTTAATGGAAAAAGTAGAAGAGCTCACTTTGTATGTTATTCAACTGCAGGAGCAAGTAGATGAACTGAAGAAAAGGACCACAAACAACAAATAATTAATTTATAAAATAAAATGAACTATTTTTTGGGTGAATAAACAAAACACAATACTTGAAAATTATTGTTTTTATAACACGGACGGTTACCATTCTCTTTTTAGCAAAACAAATGCAGGCGCAGCAGCCTGCATTTTATCATCTGAGCACCGCGGAAGGATTGAGTGATAACAATGTGCATGTAGTTGCGAGAGATAAGAATGGTATGTTATGGATCGGTACATCAGAGGGTTTAAATAGTTTTGATGGTAATCGCATCTCAACATACCATAAGTACAAAGAGCCGGGTTTGGCGGATAATAATATTGAGCGAATAGTGGTGGATGATAATAACAGGATCTGGATCAGAACTAACACACATTATATTACCATGCTCGACGAAAAAAGAAAGTTTCATCGAATATTGGTGGGCGACACTTCTGATGGTAGTAATATCAGTGCAGTGTTCAAAGCAGGTAAAGATGGCGTTGCTGTTTTGAAAGGACGACAGCATTATTTTCAAAGAAAAGATAACCCACTTAAGTTTGATAAGACCAATATGCCATTTGATTCACTCTTAACAGGTCCGATAGGATTTACTTATTACCTGGATAATAACAGGGTGATCTATTACAGGGGCAGAAAACTGATAGTAGTTGATTATGAACAGAAGAAGGTTTTACTTCAGATGCCTTTCGCCGGATTGAATGGCGCATATGATATCAATGATGATGAACTGATAGCCTTTACGATGAAAGGTGATGTTTTTTATAGGATCAGCATGCGGGAAAAAAGAGTTGTGAAAGAGTATCGTGACGTTAGGGATCAACAAAATCTTCCGATCATCGGCAACCTCAGAAATATGACTCGCATTGACGATAAAAGATTTGCCTTCACTACTTATTTTTCAGGTCTATATATACTTGATCTAGAAAAAGAATCATTACAGCACTGGATGCATGATCCTATAGATCCGCGAAGCATTGGTGGGAATAATACTTTTAATGTTTACTATGAGCCTATGGGTTATCTTTTCGTGACCACTCAAACCTCAGGGCTTCATTTTTTCAATCTTAAACAACAGCAGGCAACAGGCAAACCCTATTTCATTAATGATGCAAAACAGATATTTGATGGATACATAGAGGCTATTGTAACAGATAATTATTCAAATGTATGGATGGGTGCCCAGGACAGGCTGATCAAATGGAATCGAAGCAATGATGAAGTTTCTTATATTCCTATGCAACTTCCCGATGGAACAAATATCGGCGGCAATGAAACGATAAGGGAAGTAAAGGTAGATGATGACGGCACCTTATGGGTAGGAACGTCGAGATATGGCATTCTCGTTTTGGATAAACAACAAAAAATAATTAAGCAAATAAAAGATTCAGTTGATGGTAAACGAACGGGATTACCTTCATCCTGGATAAATTCAATATGCGTAGATGGTCATGGTAACCGGTGGATCGGAACATTGCGGGGCACATGCATGATCGCTAAAAATAGTTTTGAAATTATTTCTTTGAATGATCATCCAGTACTTAGAGAGATGAGTAAAATTCCCTGCGCATTTATATGGAAAGATGAAACCAATCGCATGTGGTTTGGCACAACAAGAGGCGTTTGGTGTTATGATGAAAAGAAGAATAAGGTTTTAAATTATAGCACACGGGAAGGTCTTGCACATAATACGGTGAATGCAATTAGTACCGATCGTCATGGCAATGCTTATGTTGCAACCTTAGGCGGACTATCCATATTATCAAAAGAAGGAAAAATGGTTAGTTATAATCGCTCAAACGGATTGAGAAACGATCGATGTGAAGGTGTACTTGAAGATGATAAAGGGTTTATGTGGATAGGTAATCTAAGTTGTATACTCCGGTATGATCCTTTAAATAAAACTTTTGCTGTCTTTGAAGAAGGTCTTGGATTCAGCCACGCAGGCTTTCGAATGCGATGCGGCCATAAAACTAAGGAGGGTGAAATGTTTTGGGGAACCGATAGAGGATTGACTTATTTTTTTCCTGAGCAAATGAATATTGACTCCTTTCCGCTCAGGCCATCAGTTAGCTCTCTTGGAATTGGGGATTCAGTATATCGTTTTACCGGCGAAGAAAAATTATCACTTGCTTTCAACACTTCATCATTTGTTTTTAATTTTTCATCTGGCGAATTATCTGGTAAGAAAGATCATTTATTATTTCGTCTGGTTGGGTATGACAATGAGTGGAGAACCCCCTCAACAACCGGCCAGGTGGCTTTTAGTAAGCTGCAGCCCGGTGATTATAGTTTTGAAATAAAAGCATCCCGTGATGGCAGTACATGGTATGAAGGCGCATATCCTGTACTGGTTACAGTGAATAAGCCATGGTGGCAAACATGGTGGTTCCGTTCGTTTACTGTCTTACTTGCAACTGGTGCAATTTATTTAGTATACCGGTATCGTTTAAAAAGAAGAGAAGCAAAGGAAGTACAGAAGATGATCGATTATTTTGCTAATAGTGGGTATGAATATTCTACAGTGAACGATATTTTATGGGATATATGCCGCAATTGCGTTTCCCGGTTACATTTCGAAGATTGTGTAGTCTATCTTTTAGATGATGATGGAAAAATTTTGCAGCAAAAAGCTGCTTATGGTCCTAAGAATCCGAAAGAATTTGAAATATTAAATCCTATTGAAATTCCAATTGGAAAAGGTATTGTTGGCAATGTTGCCGCTACTGGAAATGCATCTTTGATCAATGATACTTCTAAAGATAGCCGCTATATTATTGATGATGTACGTCGTTATTCTGAAATAACTGTACCACTTGTACATGACAAAAAAGTGATCGGCGTAATAGATTCTGAGAACCACAGGAAAAACTTTTTTACAACGCAGCATTTGAATGCTTTGCAATCTATTGCTGCTATTTGTTCAACCAAAATAAGCAGAGCCATGGCAATTGATGCGATGAAACGAAACGAGAAAGAGTTAATGGAGCTGAATGTGAAAATGGCGGAATCAAAATTCCTGAATCTGCGTTTGCAGATGAATCCCCATTTTCTTTTTAATTCACTTAGCTCTATCCAGCATCTTATTGTATCGCAACAAACCACCAAAGCATATAAATATCTTACCATCTTTTCAAATTTTCTTCGTTCTCTTTTGAATTATGCTGAAAAGAATTTTATTCCGCTCGATGAGGAGATCAAGATACTGAACATGTACGTCGAACTGGAGTCCCTTCGTTTTGATAAATCATTCCAATATCAAATAACAGTAGATGATAATCTTTCGAATGATGTAGTGTTCGTTCCATCACTGATGGTGCAGCCATTTGCAGAAAATGCAATATGGCATGGCTTGCTGCACAAGGAAGGGGAGAAGAGACTAAGTATCCGATTCACCGGCGATGCAGAGGAATCGCTTTTGTGTATTATTGAAGACAATGGAGTTGGCAGGGAAAAAGCAGCAACTATCAAAAACAATAATATTTCAGCGAAAGTGCATGAAAGTAAGGGCATTAATATAATCAGGGAGAGACTTTTGTTATTACAGCAAAAAACGGGGAAACCTGCTGATATAACGTTTGAAGATATTTTTCCATCAGGTACCCGTGTCACAATTAATATTCCATATTATAACCCGGAGGAAATATGATAAAAGCAATGATCGTGGATGATGAACAGGCTTCTATTGATTTGCTGAAATGGCTGATAGAGCAATACTGCCCGGATATTACAACAATCAAAACTTCACGAAGTGTAAGAGAGGCAATTCCATTGATCCATTCATTTGAACCAGATCTCGTTTTCCTGGATATTCAAATGCCTCACCAAAGCGGATTTGATCTATTGACCACTATTGATAAATGGACTTTTGAAGTTGTATTTACGACTGCTTACAATGAATTTGCAATACAGGCCATTCGTTTCAGCGCATTGGATTATCTGTTAAAACCTGTTGATGAAAAGGAATTAAAGAAAGCGATTGAAAGATTTAAAGCTAAACGAATTTATGCACCTGCCGGCCATTTGTTATTCAAGAATTTTATGCAGAATATTTCGCAAGGAAACAAGGAAAAGTTCAAGCTGGCATTGGCCGATGCTTCGGAAGTGAAATATGTCGCTTTAGATGAAATTATCCGCTTGCAGTCTGAAAGTAATTACACACATATTTTTCTGAAAGGCAATCGTGTTTTTGTTTCAGCCAAAACATTAAAAGAGTACGACGAAATATTGCAAGGTCACCATTTTATTCGTGTTCATAAATCACATCTTGTTAATCCCATTTATATAGAATCTTATAATAGATCAGGTGAACTGATACTTACAGATAGTACAAGGGTGGAAGTTGCAAGACGCAAAAAAGAATATGTTTTGGAAGCGCTGAAAGGAATCGGTTTGTAAGGTATTGGTTTGTTTATGCTGATCATAAAAAGGAGACTGAATTTTCAGTCTCCTTTAATTTATAATACCATTATGTATTTATAGCAAACTTTTCAATATAATTAATAAGTTGCTTTTATCTCGACTCTGCGATTTTTATTTCGTCCAGCAGTGGTGTTATTATCTCCAATCGGCATTGTTGAACCAGCTCCTTCCACTTCGATACGATCTGCGCTAATGCCTTTGCTTACTAAATATGTTTTTACTGCATTTGCACGTCCTTCACTCAAATCATCTGCATTCTTTTCAACATTGTCAGTGTTGCCTTCAATTTTAATTTTAAGCTCTGGATTTTCTTTCATCACCTTTACTATTTTATTTAATGAAGCTGTTGCAGCTGCAGCTAATTTTGCACTGTTCGAACTGAAATAAATGCTTTGTCCCGCAGCGGCAAGTGCTTTACTCACTTCAGCAGGTACTTCAGGTGTTTCGGGACAACCAAAGTTTTTAGCTACGCCTGGTACATCTGGACATTTATCTTCCTCATCGTTAATGCCATCTTTATCTCTATCTGAAATTGGGCAACCATTATTACTTGCAGGTCCTGCCTGGCTTGGACATTTATCTTCTTCATCATTAATACCATCGCCATCAGTGTCAGGGATCGGACATCCATTATATTTTGCCAAACCAGCCTGATTAGGACATTTATCTTCTTCATCGTTGATGCCATCTTTATCAGTATCAGGAATTGGACAACCATTGTATTTCGCAGTACCTTTCTCGTTTACGCATTTGTCAACTTCATCATTAATTCCATCACCATCAGTATCCGGGATTGGACAACCATTGTAACGTTCAAACCCTACTTCATTCGGGCATTTATCTTTTTTGTCGATCACGCCATCACCATCTGAATCAGCTTCTACTTTTTTGCCAAATAATTTAAGTTTTAACCCGGCTTGTATATTTTGATTTTTGTATTGCATCTCATCACCATGAGTAGTGGAATTGTCCATATTACTAATTCCAAAAATATAGCGGCCAAAAACTGTTACTCTTCCATGAGGAAGTATTTCAAATCCACCAAAAGCAGAAAAACTTGTTTTTTTAAAATCATTTTCCTGGGCTAAATTATTTTTGTCTTCAAAAGATGAGAACCAATCTAGTTGTGGTCCGGCTGTTATTGCAAACTTATCCCCGGTATGGAATTTTAATATCAATGGAACAGAGATATACCTGATCTTCCCATCAGTTAGCAACACCCCTGTTGATTGATTAGAATTATAAGCATAAGAACTATACATTAATTGTGGCTCAATTGAAAAACCGCGGCTCACAGGGAAATTCACCCAAGCTCCGCCTGACCAACCTCCTTCAAAATTATAGTCTATGTTTAAAGGGTTGTCGCCGGTAACTCTAAATTGGCTAAAATTAGCTGCTCCTAATAACCCACCGGAAGCGGTATAATGTTCTTTTACGATGTTCTGTGAAAATATTGTAGCAAATGCGCAGCAAGACAGAACACATAGAAATAGTTTCTTCATAAAGTAATTTTTAGATTAATGAATGTTTCTTTTTTTTATAAACTTTTATAAATTTTTTATATAAAATCATGGTTTCCAAAATTTATACCAATACAACTTTCCATTTTTCAATGTTCCACTGTTTGTCTTCTGTTTCAACTCTAAATCAATCTGTTTGGATATGAAAGTTTGCACATAAAAAATATCTTCTGGTTGATATATCCTATTGTTGATAGCTTAAACTTTATTGAGCTTTCTATTTTAATCAGTAAATAACTCCACATTTGTGTCGATCCAACTTAACAATTGATATGAAAATGAGATTTCTTGTTTTGAATAATCTGGCACGTTTTTAAAAGAGTATAAGCACAAACTGTATTGCAGCGAGCGGATATAAATCATATATGAGGAGAATCTTTTATTTTTTTGTTTTGTTTTTTTTAATGCAGCCAATGTTGGTAGTTGCACAATCTTCTGCAGTTAAAGTATTGAAAGAGGAAGAGGGGAAATTATTCCGCGAACTCAACCGAATTTCGATCGACACAGCTTTTGTGTACCATCTTTCCAGTTCTGTTAAGATTGAAATAGATAGTATTTATACTTTTATTATAAATACTTCTTTGCCTGCTGAAGAAAAAGAAAAGGCGATACTTAGTCTTGGTTATTTTATTAATGAGCTTACTAAGAATATTACACGGCAAAGATCTGAGATATATGATATTCATGGTGCGTTACAATCATATAAGAATATTTTAAAAGCATTGCTTTATAATAGATCGTTTGTTGATGTTTTGGTACAGGCTGGTCAAAATCGTAGCCAGGTATTGTCAGCAGCGTTTAGTCAGTACAAAGAATATCCTCTGCTTGATGATATTGCAGTTTATAAACGTGTGGCTTCTTCGCCTGAGTTTATACTTACGTTTTTAGAGCATAATCCCGGGTTTCGTTATGCGGATTCTTTATTGGTTATTGCTGCGGTCAATGATCCGTCTAAAATAATTTCATATCTCAACCACGGCAAACAACCTTTGCAGGATAATATCCGTAACACAAAAAATAGATACCTGCAACAAATCATTTCACTTGCGACAGACAGAAATGCATCCGAATTGTTGCCTTTTGTTACAGCAATAGCAGATAATAGAATTACGGCAGAAGAAATCCTCGAAACAAGAAAGGATGTGGTTAAGTATTTTCAATTACTGGTTAACACACAGATGGGGTCTGTTGGAACTAATGACGCATCTTTTCGCTTTCAAAAATTATTACGAAAGGGTTTAAGAGAAAAATCTTTGATCTTTTACGTGAACGAGGTTAATGAACTGCATAACGCCACAGATGCGATCCGCTTTGCTTCAGTAAAAGGACTTCGACCGGAGGATATTTATTATATAATAACTAGTAGCGGCGATGAATTATATACTTCAAGTTATCTCGGTTTGTATAAAAGATTAATGGAGAATTTTAAAGCACAATCTGCGGATTCATTGTTCGATGCAATACAGTATGATAATTTTCGCATATTTATGAGGCTGGCTTCCAATTATAATGTGCTGACTGATTTTTTAAGTAGAATGCCACAGGAAAAGGCGGCAGAATTAATGAGTCGCTATATTTCCGGAATTGAAACAGATGCAAATTCAGGGCTTGAAAAGGCAATGGATATTGCAGATTCATTTACCGGTCTTGATTCAGCTATTGTGATCAGTGATATGATCGAAAAAGAATTGCAATCAAATTTAGATCGCTGCAGATCTGGTCAATTGTATTTTGGCGTAAGGCTATACAGCATTTTATTGGAGGTGTTGGACCTGGTAAAACAAAAAAACTCTTTCCATAAATTATGGACTACACTTGGTAATTATGAAATGCTTGAACGAAAAGCATTGCAAAATAAGAACGGCGAGATCGTTCAGCTCGTTTTGTTCTATGGGGATGAAGATGGTATTGCTTCATTCAATAATTTCCAAAAAATGTTCAGTGATACTGCTAAATGGAAGACTATCCGGAATGAAAACTGGATAAGCATTCGTTCTGTGAGTGATGAGCCTATTGTTATTTATGCGAACCTGCCATTGGATACGAAAGAAGAATTAGATATCAAAGCCCAGGATTCTTTATTTATTTTTTTAAAGCAGGAATCAATAGAGCCAGTCGTATTAGTACATCGTGGTCATAGTTATCATCTCGATAATACATTGAAAAGACTGACTCCCTTTGTCAAGCTGGCCATATTGGGATCATGCGGTGGTGCTAACAGCTCTATAAGTATTGCAAGCATTAATCCGGATGCACAGCTTATTGTCTCAAAAAAAACCGGATCGAAATCTATCAATGATCCGATCATTAATGTTATTAACGAGACGTTACTCAATAAAGAAGATCTTTTGTGGCCAGTGATATGGGAAAAGTTATCCGTTCGATTTAACAACGATGAATTTACCCGAAACCTTTTTAATGAATATATTCCTCCCGGAAAAAACGTCAGTCTCTTTGTACTAAAGCTTTTTAATTTTTACAATAGGGCTGCTTAGATTGGAGCGATTGGCCTTTTTCAAAATACCTTTCATAAAACCCCGCATTGAAACAGCAACTCCGGTTTCAAAATAGAATATCTTTAGTAAAATAGATTTTATGGGAGTCTATAGAAGCCTGGCAGGTATTCTTTTTTTATTTTTTATACATCCTTTTTTATATGGACAACAATGGCCAATAAAAGAATGGCCTCTTGCTACACCTCAATCACAAGCAATGAACGCTGATTCACTAAAAGCATTTGATGATGCAATTGTCAGCGGAAAATATGGCTATATAGATGGTATGGTTATTACCCGAAATGGAAAATTGGTGTATCAAAAAAGCTACAAACATGATTATGATAAGATATATGGTGATTATGCCAGGGAAAAAAGCGGGTTAAATGCACTTGACCCCGGCGGATCTTATAACTATTATAATCCGTGGTGGCATCCTTATTATCGTCGTGGCGATCTGCACAGTTTGCAGTCAGTTACAAAAACCATCACATCGGTGATCATTGGTGTGGCCACAGCCCGTAAAGAATTTCCTGATCTTTCAACACCTGTACTTAGTTTTTTTGATACTACTAGTATAAAAAATATCGATGATCGCAAAAGACGAATGACCATCCGTCATTTGCTTACAATGACTGCTGGCTTTGAATGGAATGAAAACTTGCATTATAGCGATCCACGAAATGATTGCAGCCAAATGGAAGCAAGTTTTGATTGGATACAGTATGTGATCAATAAACCAATGGCGATTGAGCCTGGTCAATCTTTTAATTATAATAGTGGTGCATCGGAATTGCTATCTTATATTTTTAGAAAAGCAACAGGTAAGGATATTGAAGAGTATGCTTCGCAATATCTTTTTGCTCCACTGGGCATCGATCATTATTTCTGGAAACGCATACCCATCGGTCTTGCTGATACAGAAGGCGGCTTATATTTATCAGCAACAGATCTCACAAAAGTTTATTATTTATTTTTAAAAGAAGGGAACTGGAACGGTAAGCAACTCGTAACGAAAGAATGGGTGAACGCATCAATAACGCCATCAATTACAGTAAGGCAAGGAATGAAATATGGATACAAATGGTGGCTTTATGAGTATGGTGACAATTCAAAACTTGCATGGACAGGATCAGGTTTTGGAGGACAGTGGCCAATTATTATCAAAGAGTATGATATTGTTGCTGTTTTTACAGGCTGGAATGTGATCGGAGGGAAACCATCGTTAAGGGTAACGGAAGCTATAAAACGTTTAGTAAATGCTGTTTCAGATAAAAAATAACTTATTTCAACTTATAGTGGCTTGGTAAATATTTTTAATCATCCTTTTTTCTATTTTATCGCCAAAATCGGAGTGTTGTTTAATTATTTTTTATTACAGATCTACAATAATGCACAATTAACGAACATGTGGGAGTTGCTGCGCAACTTTATGCGTCATTTCTCCAATAAAAACCTTAGCTTTACTCGTTACGGTTGATGAGCCAGGCAGTAATGCGCTCCTTATCTTTTACTATCTCCCCACAACTGTGCGTTATTCTTAATTATTGATTTATGTAATTAATGCTACTCAATGAGATTGCTATTTCTTAATCGGAATAGAGCAATCAATTTTTAAACAAAACGAAAATTTAAAATGGCTTTTATAGATGAAGTTTTACAAACGCCTTCCTATGGATGGAAAGATGAAAAAGGCGAATTGATAAAACCCACACGTAAACAATTATTCAGCGAATTTTTATCACGCAGTAATATTTTTAAAAGTAAAAAGAACTGGATCTCTTTTATAGGCTGGTTCATGATCGTTTGCATGATCCCTTTTGCTTACTTTTTTTTGGTTCATTATTTCTCATGGCAGTTACTCATAGTTTTTCTATTGTATACTATGATCATCATGGGTACACATGGCACTATTTGGCTTCATCGTTATTGCACACATAAATCTTTTGTGTTTCGGCATAAAATATGGCGTTTTCTTACACAGAATCTCGTTATCAAAACTGTTCCAGAGGAAATGTATGTTGTATCACATCATGTGCATCATGTAAAAAGTGATGAACCCGGCGATCCTTATAATGCCCGTGCAGGGTTTTTATATTGTTTTTTGGCAGAAGTAAATCACCAAAGCATTAATAAAAATCTTTCTGAAAAAGATTACGACCGTGCTGTACATTTTATGAAACACACAGGTGTTCAGATAAATTCCTATTCCAATTACAAAAAATGGGGATCAATAGCCACGCCTTGGTATACAATAGCACTATGGTTGGGCAATTGGGCTTTTTGGTATACGATGTTTTATTTAATTGGGGGTCATGCTCTTGCTTGTACTCTTTTTACTGGTGCAATGTTTTGGATCACTTTTGTAAGAATATTTAATTATACTGGTCATGGCAAGGGTGAAGAAAAACATGTAGATGGATTGGACTTTGACAGAAGTAATCTATCGATCAATCAATGGCGACCAGGTTATTTTGCCGGCGAATGGCATAACAACCATCATTTATATCCTGCCAGTGCAAGGGCTGGTTTTTTATCATGGCAACTGGATCTACCGTGGGTCTATATTTTTGTGTTGTATAAATTAGGTGCGGTGAGTTCCTTTCATGATTCAAAGAAGGATTTTTTGCAGAAGCATCATAAACGCTAAAACGAAATTATATCGCTATATAAGTTTTATATAGGCTTGATATCAAATTTTTCACCAGCAGCGTTTACACGCCAAAATTTTCCATCGTCAATCAGCATCGCTTCAGAATGGCCCCCAGCATGGTGTACATCTGTATTAAAAACCTTCCCATTATAAAGTGATCTTATTTCATTTGCAATAACGGTATGCCCTGTTGTAATTGCACGAACATTATAAATATCCAGTGTGCTGTCTATTTGTTGAATGTTTGCTCTTGGTGCTTTGTAATAATTCCTGTACCAAAAAGGCCCAAAATCACTGAATATTAAATTAAGCCGGTCATCTGAGTATTTATAAGTTGTATCAGTGTAAAAAGGTCTTGTTATTTCGTTGATCTCTTTCAGCGGTATGTTCAGATTATTCAGATAACCGGAAACACCGCCATGAGTAAAAAGGGTATTCCCAATACGTTCAATAACATTTTTAGTAGCTAGCCATCGGCCTATTTCTGAATTCGCTCCGAACAATTGCATATAAGGCTTGTTCATCAATTGGGCATGTTGTTTATAACGCTCATGCACATAATCGATCTCGTTACTCATGTTCATGAGCTCGTGATTGCCCAAAATATAATGAACATAACCTCCGGCAGCTTTTGCTTTCTCTTCTAAAGAATAAATAAGCCATAGCACTTCCGTAACCATTGTACCCCTGTCCACAAAATCACCTACTAATACAAGATGATCTTTCCCGTAAGTCCAGTTGAAATTTTCGTCAATTACCTGGTTGCCCTGCAATAGTTTTCTGAATGCTTCAAAGTTGCCTTCGATATCAGATATCACCAGCATTTTTTTTATTCCTTTGTATTCTGCCTTCTCATTGCTGAGTTTCTGTTTTAATTGCACTGCGAATGTTTTACCCGGTACATCAGTATTTACCTGTAGGGTAATGTTGTTTTTCATGGCTGTGGGGTTGCCGTCTGTTTTTACGGTTTTCGCCCCGGAATTATCCTGGATATATTCTACAAAAACAGAATCATTGCGGTATAGTACATATGGACCGTCAATTATTGTCGGGTCTGTTGCTTGCTTTTTCACGTAATTTTTTTCTTCTGCATTTTGACCAAGGTAAAATGCAAACAATGTGGCAAATACAATCGCATTTGTTTTAATCATAATCTTTTGGTTTTCTTCAAAACGTGAGTCAATAATCAGACCTTTTTTGATCCCGAATGGTTGGGCAAAATAATAAATTAACACAAAGTTTGTTATAAAAAAGGTCGAACAATTTTCTATTCAACCTACGGGAAACCCGATTTTACTAATATTTAGAACCTTTCTATTTTAATCTCCAGGTTGTAAAATGTCTCCATTTTGTTGGCAAAGAGGCTGATATTTAAAAGCTTCAATGTTGATTTAATAAGCTATCTTCACCATGTGATTTTAAGTTTTACTGCATTTAGTATTTGGCCAATTCAAATTTTTACTTTTCCCCTCAGTAACAGTTAGTCTTCTTTTACTTTTTCTGTAAACTTCTTCACAGGTATTATTTTATTTATTTTAAAATTTTTGATTTATGAACATGTACGTTTCGAACTTAAGTTTTCACACAACAGATGAAGACCTGAACAAATTATTTTCTCAATTTGGCGCAGTATCATCTGCTAAAGTTATCAATGACCGTGAAACTGGCCGTAGCCGTGGTTTCGGTTTTGTTGAAATGGATTCTGATGAAGATGCTAAAAAAGCGATCGCCGGTCTTAACAACAAAGAAGTTGAAGGCAGGGCGATGTCTGTTTCGGTTGCAAAACCAAAGAAGACTGATAATAAAAGATGGTAATCGGGCAGGGAACTTAAATCCCAATTCGGTTTATAAATAGTCGGCAATAGGAAAATCTGCGGATCCACTCATTGTTGATATTCCCGGGAGCTTGCTTTGATCAGCATTTTTGCCCGTAAAGAATTTTTATTGAGAACAATTTAATAATCTTGTTCTCAATTTTTTTTTTGCTAAAAATGAAAGCATCTACCATAAATGAATTGAAACAAGAGCTGGTAAACATACCAGCTCCTGCACTTGTCGATCTTTGTCTTCGCCTTGCTCGGTTTAAAAAAGAGAACAAAGAATTACTAACGTATTTACTTTTTGAAGCTCATGATAACTCAGCATATATAAAAGCTGTGAAAGAAGAAATGGCATTGCAGTTCGCAGATATTAATAAAAGCAATGTTTATTTCGTAAAAAAGACATTAAGGAAAATTCTTCGCAGTGTTAAAAAATATATCCGTTACAGTGGCCTTGCGATCGTGGAAGTTGAACTGCTCATTTATTTCTGCGAGTCGATGAGAGAATTGAATATTCCAATAGATAAAAATCCTGTTCTTCATAATATTTATCAAAATCAACTAAAAAATATAAACAAAGCATTGAAAGGGATGCATGAAGACTTGCAATACGATTATTTGAGAGCGGTAAAAAATTTATAAATCACAAAAAATACTTCAGCTAACTTTAATTCCTGATGAGTTCCGAACAAGTAATTGATAGAACAAAAAAATGGATCATTGATGTGGTTATTGGTTGCAACTTCTGCCCCTTTGCGGCTAACGTTGTAAAGCAGCAAACCATATTTTATAAGGTAGAGGAGAATGCAGGCATCGAGGAATGCCTTGCTTCATTTGTGTATGAAATGGAAAGGCTGGATAATGATCCAACTATTGAAACCAGTTTTCTCATTTTCCCAAATGCATTTCAGCAATTTGATGATTACCTTGACCTGCTTTCGCTTAGTGAAAAGCTGCTAAAAGAAGAGGGCTATGAAGGGATTTACCAGCTTGCAAGTTTTCATCCATTATATCTTTTTGCTAATTCAGATGAGAATGACCCTGCCAATTATACAAACAGGTCAATCTACCCAATGCTTCAACTGTTACGGGAGGAAAGTATCGACAAAGCATTGGCAAATTATAAAGACCCTGAGAGTATCCCGGTTCGTAACATTAATTTTGCAAAGGAAAAAGGATTAGCTTATATGAAGATGTTGCGGGATGTTTTGTAAGACCATATTGGTTTCTTTAAAATACCTGTATGCCAAATACCAGGAAAAAATTTATACAACAATTAGGCGCCACCTTGCTTGTAACTGGATTGCCCTCTGTCGCATCAGCGAGAGATCTTCTTGATTCAGCAATTGATATAAATGATTTCAAAAATGATAGTGCTCCTGATGATGAAAAATACTGGAAACACATTGCTCATAAATATTACAATGTTTCAAAAGAGTATATCAATCTTGAAAATGGTTATTATGGTATTCAACCCAAACCAGTTTTGGAAGCTTTTCAGAAAAATATTTTATTGGCAAATAGGGAGGGGCAAGATTTGCAAGAAAGGTTTACCCTGACATGAGTATTGCGATCAAAAAAGAGCTGGCGGCTTTTTTAACTGTTTCGCCTGAAGAGATCATCATAACCCGTAATGCAACTGAGGCCTTGAACATTGCGATACAAGGTTATCCATTTAAAGAAGGAGATGAAGTATTGATCAATCAGCTTGATTATTTCAGCATGATAGAAGCATTCAGGCTACTGGAAAAACGGGGTAAGATTAAGGTGAACGCCTTTGATATGCCTTTATTACCTGCGAATGAAGATGAAATTGTAGAGTTGTATAGTAAAATGATAACTGATAAAACAAAAGTTATTTTATTAACGCATGTTTCAAATATCAATGGGTTGATAGTGCCGGTAAAAAAGATCACTGCTATGGCAAAACAAAAAGGCATTGACACTATTACCGATTCCGCTCATGCATTAGGCCAGGTACCTTTCAGTTTGCCGGCATTGGATTCAGATTTTGTTGGTCTGAATTTGCATAAATGGATCGGCAATCCAATTGGTGCAGGAGTGTTGTATATAAAAAAGGCGCGGATCAAAGAAATGAGTGTCTTGTTTGCTGATATTAATATTGCTGAAGATAATATTAACAAGCTGGCTCATTTTGGCACTACACCTTTTGCTGTCATAATGACCATCCCTGATAGTCTTGCATTTCATAAATTGATGGGAGTTGAAAAGATTTCAAAGCGATTGCACTATTTAAAATCAATTTGGATAAATGAATTGAAGGAACTTGATAAGGTTGAAATTGTTACTCCTCCTGATCTTTCATGCGCCATCGCTTCATTTCGAGTAAGAGATAAAAAAACTGCTAATGTAGTTGATGTTTTGTTTAAAGAGCATAATATTCTTACTGTCGGGCGGACATTAGGCAATGATGGTTGTATTCGGGTGACGCCTGCTGTTTATACTTCTGCCGATGATATCAGAAAATTTATATCGGCAGTAAAGGCTGTTACATTGTAAAAATTAAAATTAAACTTTCAGTCTACCTTCTACACCTCCATCATTTTTTGGAGTTATGCCTATCGTACCCATAGCAAATTTTATTAAAGAAACCATTTTATTGTTTATAGTATCCCAATAATAAGCATCCTCGGGTATTACTTTTATCAGGCTGATATTTGGATCGTCTTTTCCTTGTTTAAACCAGGTTTTTGCCATTGGTGTCCATAGATCAGCAATCTTTGAACGGTCATTTACAATTTGTGCTTTTCCAAAAACACTCAAATATTCATAATTGCTGGTGTGGGAATAAAATAATTGGACCTGGTCATCATTTCCTATATGCCTGTTCTTGTCACTATTCCTATCGCTCATAAACCAGATATTGCCTTCCTCATCTACTTCTTGTGTAGCCATTGGTCTTCCTGCAAGAGGTAAGTTTGAAAGGTCGGTTACAAGCATGCAAATATTTGCATGTTTTGCTATCTCCCGAATTTTTTCAACAGCATTGTCTGCTGTAAGATTTTTTACTTCTCCCATAATAATTTTTTTTATAAACTCAACAATTATTGTTCCCGAAAAATTAGCTTATAAATTAATTTGAGATGTAGAATATTAACCGCACAATAAATTATTTGTTTCACCAGTTTTAAAATATATCCACAGTTGTTGAAGATTATATGGGTCTGATGAGGGTAAATTTAAACAAACACAAATAGACATGAACCCAAATAATTTGGGGTACTAATGGAATGAAGTGATCATTTTTTGTGCACTTTTATTACCATTTCGAATACCTTCCGTTCATGTAAACTGTTTGATTGTCTCATGATTCATTGTTACTTTCCTATTATTAAAAATATATGTCATGAAAAAAATCATCTCTCTTTTATTAGCATTTATTGCTGTAAATTATTTATCTGCGCAGGAAAAAGAAAAAGTTGAACGAGCCTGCTTGAACTATATTGAAGGATTTTATGAAGGCGATACTGCAAAACTTATTGCCTCTTTAAAACCATCGCTGCATAAGCTCGGTTATTGGAAGAATAAAAACACCGGTGTGTATGATTTTGATGGACAGATGACATACCGCGAAGCATTGGATTATGCAAAGAATGTTATGGCAAAAAAGAATTTTTCCAAAGCAGATGCACTAAAGAAAGTTGAAGTGCTTGATATTGGAAATACGATTGCATCGGCTAAAGTTACAGCCTGGTGGGGTATCGATTATATTCTGCTTTCCAAACAAGGTGACAAATGGATAATAGAAGAAGTATTATGGGAAGGGCCTCCGAGCAAATGATCTTTTCATTTGATCAATCTCATTCTGTATGCATTCATTGCAGTGATGCCTAACTTTTTTATTAAGCGACTGTTTACGATTACACCAACCGGAGCGCCGATCACTGGTACAAGTTGAGCCATTTTTGCAAGATCAATATAGTCGCGATACTCCTGTTGGAAATTTCTCCAGTCAAATTGATTGATATCTTCAGGCAGTGAATTACGTTTTGTTTCCCAATCTGTTATTTTGAGATAGACATTCTTCCTATGTTGATCGCTTGAAAATGCAAGCTCGAAAATATGGAGGATATAAACTCTTTCTTTATAATCATGCACATTGAAGCCATACAAGGAAGCGATATCAAACAACAGTTTTAATTTTATGCCGAGCAATATAGGAAAATCTGCGAGGCCTAATAAAAAACCTCCGGCGCCAGTTATACCACCTTCAATTGCCGCCGTGTTTCTATATGATTCTATTTTTTTTCTTACTGCATCTTCACGATCTCTTAAACTAACGCCTGGCAAAACATGTGAGGTTGTATGTTTAGCACCAAACAAAACACCGCGTATCATTTGTTTTATGGTAGCCGTAATGGCATTGTGTACCTTTTCGGGTATCCAGCTATTGATCTTTGTCTGCACCTTTTTTGAAAGACTATTTAAGAGGGAAGGCCGCTTTAGCATTTTCTTTTGCCATGCTTTTAGTTCAACGCTTACAGATTCGTCATAGGCATTCATGGTGAAAATGTTCTATAAGGTTTGTAAATAAGAAGATAATTTTTTCAGATCATCTTCATTGGAAAGATCGATCTTGTTTTCACTTATCCATTTGTCAATTCTTTCATGTGCATCGCCGTATATCTTGTATAGCCCTTTTTTATTTGCACGGGAAAAATGATTGAAACGATCTCCGAAATAATAACTGACATGCTCTGTGAAAACAAGCCTTTCCTTGGCAACAAGATCCTTCATGTGCTGACTGCCGGTATATTTAGTATAAGTTTCAACGGCAAAGCCTGGAGCTTCCATTGCGCCAAGTTTTTCCCTGTTTGTTAATTCAAGTAATTTTTTCTTTCCTATTCTGACAGTGGAAGTACCTCCGATCAACTCTATCCATCCTTCATCAAAATAAAATGTATCCTTTTCTACAGCAATAAAGCGGACATCTTTTTCGACCGCTAAAGAAAGTGTGTCGCCATTTTTTGGATCAATGTATTGAATTTCGCCAAATACACTATTGTAATTTAGTTTTACGTTGGCGGCAGTTCCATTCCGTAAAGAGATTTCGGCCATTTGAAATTCAGCATATTTATAAACTTCAGTAATCGGAATTTCCTCTACAATTTTTTTTCCCGGGCCTACGGAAAAAGTTTTTTTGCTTTGGGCTGAAATAGAAGAACCGTATAAAAGGATAAGCAGTAGGAAGAAAATTTTTTGCATGATAGAGGAGTTAGTTGGTAAGGTACAGTTTTTTTGATTTCTTACGAATATAAGAAACCGAGAATTGTTTACTGGTTTTTTTAAATAACGGTCTTATATTCTATAATGATCTGAATTTAAATTTTTGCCCACCGACTGAAGCTTCATACATTAATCCTCCTTTTGTCTGAGAGAAGATCATTACTCCATCCTTGTATTTTATATTTGCAGCGGCGCCTTTTGTTACTGCTACTGCTGATGCTTGTCCTGAAAACTCTATTTTATTTTCTTTGAACCTGTTTAGGTCGGCTTCGGTTTCAAAGAAAATCACTTCACGATAAGCCTGCCCGCCCCATTGAAATCCAACTGACACTTGTTTCATACTTGCCATGCCGATCAGTGTTTCTTTTTGATAAACAGCGCCATTGCCGGCGGCTCCGCCTATTCCTATTGCACCTTTACCCACATTGGGAAAAATAACATAACCGTAAGAATTGTCAAATAAGGTATGCATCAATGCATCTGCTTTTATAAAATCTTGTTTAGCAGCATTAGCATCGGCTACAATTTTAGGATCGTCATCATCTTTTTGTGCTATGCTCGTGAAATTCATCAATAATACTATTATTAAAAATGAAAATGTAAGCGAAAATGTTTTTATGCTTTTCATAATAAACGAGTTTGAAATTCCTGTTATATATAAATGTCGATAAGGAATACCACAAAAAAATATGCCAGTCTGAAACCTGCGCAATTCATTACAAAGAAATGAAGGGGAGTGGCACAATTTTATATTATCTTACAACGAGTAAAATAAAAAAATCATGAAATACCTGTTACTCCTGTTTATTATTATTCCGGCGTTCAATTGTAGTCCAAAACTTTCCCCAGATTCAGCATGGGGCAACCAGCAATGGGTAGTAGTGGAACTGAAAGGAGTCCCTGTCCAGCAAAGTGGTGGTCGCAGGGATGCGCATATTAGTTTTGATGTTGCTGTCAAAAAATTTTCGGGAAATGGCGGTTGTAACCAGATCAATGGAAATTATAGCTTGGATAAAAATGAAATAAAATTTACTGAAGTACTTAGTACAAAAATGAGCTGTAACGATATTGAATTTGAAAATGCTTTTCTTTCTACACTAAGCACTATTGATCGCTATGAAGTAAAGGGAAGTGATCTTCTGCTAAAAAGGAATAAAGAAACACGTCTCGTTTTAAGACCAAAATAAGCTTTCCAAACTTTATTGGTAGACCCAAAGCACAATTGGCTTTTCAGACTTCCTGATCATCTGTGAGATCTTGTCAAAAAAATTATATGACACCATCACACAGCCCAGGCTATTGCAAAGAACTCTTGGATAAATTTCTTCATCCGGAACACAATCATATCCGTGTATAACAACGGCCCTCTTAAAGGCATTAGAGTTACAATTGTCTAAACCATAAAGCCTGAATGATTTTCCATATTTACCTGTGTAAAATTCTCCTATTTTAAATTTCCCGAGAGAACTGCATCCACTTTTAGACTCATTTGAAAATTTTGGGCGGGCAAGAAAGGTTTCATTACAACTTCCATGAGAAACAAGTCCTGAATTAATAATCGTATTCTTTTTAAGATCGTAAATAAAAAAACGATTGCGACCGCTCGGTAAACCCATATCTACCAAAAAACAATATTCGGTCGACATATCATTTTGAATCGCATAGTTATTCACTTTTTTAGTAAGAATATTTATAATGGCAATATTTTCTGCAGTTGCGGGTATTTTTTTTTCTTCTTTTTTGCTCGTTATGGAGATAGTTTCAGCTTTTGTTTTTTCAATTGGTTCGGGTTTTATTTTTTGCTTTTTCTTTTTTGACTTAGTAACGCTGGTTTTTTTCTTTACAGCCACTGGCTTATTCTCAAAATTACTTTTCTCCATATCAGAGCATGAAATGGCAAACATTACAACAATGATCAAAATAATATGGTATTTCACAGGTGTCAGTTTTACAAACAAGGTAATTGAATGTTTAACAATTAAACAGGAAAGAATCCTAGTTAAACACTTCGGGAAAGATTCTGTAATGTGACAAGTAAGAAGAGTATAAATACGATTGTGTCGTTCCGGATTGTGAATGAAATTTTCTAACTTCATTATTGAAACTGAGGATATATGAAAAGATCATTAGCACTTTTAATTCCCTTTTTGATTTATATAATGGGGCATTCACAAACTTTAAAATTTGTAAATTTTTCAGGCGGAGCAGAATTTTCATCACTTGCGTTTATTACAAGCCAAAAGATCATAATAAGAATTTCGCAGAACGGTGAAGTGCTTGAATGGGGAAATGAAATGGAGCCAGGTCGTTTTTATACGGAACCCGGCAAATTGCAACCTTATATGGGAAGAGTTGAGTATTATGAGAAGCAATTTGATTCTATTCTTAATGGCAAAGTAAAAAATATCGGTATCACTTCAATTACTTATCATGGATCATTGGAAAATGCGGCATTGGTTGGGAAAGTGAAATCAATAGGCAATGTTTTTTTTAACTATTATCTCGAGCAGGAAAATGAATCGGTAAGAGGGAAATTGAAAACAGCGGGTCAGCTAGATTTTACTTATTATTATTCTTATGAAAATGAAGCATACAAAGGTAAAATGAAATCTATTGGCAGAAACCCGATCACTTACTATTCAACATTTGATGATAAAGCTATCAGGGGAAAACTAAAAAGTATTGGGCCTGCTACTTTTACCTGGTACACTTCATTCGATCGCTACGGTGGCCTAAAATCTGGCCGTCAATATCAAACGATTGAAGGAGCCACTTACATTATTTGGTAGCAACCCGATCATACCTTTTTCTTTGGCTTTTTTATTTGTTGCCCCTGGAAAGATCTTAAAGATCTTTGAACTTTTCCAATTAGCTTGTGTAATCTCTTTTCGTGCTTCTCTAATATTCTTTTTGTTGTTAACGCTGTACTGTCAAAATACCGGTTAGCTTCATTTAAATGAAAATTAAACTGACCAGCTTCTTCATCTAGTCTTTGCAATAATTCCCATAAATTTTCTTTTTTCTTCATAGAAAAAAAATATCAAATTTTAAGCCGGGCAAGATCACATAATCTAATTGATAAGCCTGACTTATTATTTTTTACTGATCCTGTAAAGATTGCCACCATCTGTAACTGCATAGAGCATGCCATTGAAGTAAGCAACATCTCTGAATCTTTCTTTTTTATCGTCCAGTAATCTTTCTTCGCCAACAATCTTATTATTTTCAATAACAAGCCGTGCAATATGCATACTGCTAAGCCCCCCGATGAATAAATTGTTTTTCCATTCTGGAATAGTATTGCCTTTGTAAAAAGTCATTCCGCCTGGAGAAAGTACCGGATCCCAATAATAAACTGGCTGTTCCATTCCCTCTTTTTGCTGAATACCATCGCCAACTTTTCCACCTGCGTATTCAATTCCATAAGTAATGGTTGGCCAGCCATAATTTTTTCCAGCTTTTATAATATTCACTTCATCGCCACCCTTGGGTCCAAACTCAGCTTCCCATACTTCACCAGTTACGGGATGAATATCGAGACTTTGTGCATTACGAATTCCATAAGCGAATATTTCCGGCATTGCATCTTTTTGATTTAGGAAAGGATTTCCCGGAGCAGGCTTACCGTCTTTTGTTATTTTAAAAATTTTACCAAGCCCTGAATTGAGCCATTGTGCTTGCTTTCTTCCCTCAGGTATTGATCTTTCTCCTGTGCTTACAAAAAGATTTCCGTCTTTATCAAACACAAGCCTTGAGCCATAATGCATATTACTCTTTAATGCGGGTGTTGCACGAAAAATAACGACAGGGTTATTGATCTTTGATTCTGCTTCATTGAGTTCTCCTTTGGCAACAGCCATAAGATTTCCATCTTCATTTTTTTCTGCGTATGACCAATAGATCATTTTGTTTTTACTAAAATTTGGATCCAATGCGACATCCAGCATTCCTCCCTGGCCTGATGAATTTACTTCGGGAAAGCCATCGATCTTTTTTACAAAAGCTCCGTTAGCGTCAAGGATCTGCATAGAACCTTTTTTTTCAGTAATTAGCAACCGTCCATCCGGTAAAGGAATAATGGCCCATGGCAACCCTAATTTTTCTGCGATCTTATCTACTTTATAAGGTGTTTTTGTTTTTACACCTGCTACTCTTGTTTGCCCTGCCTTAGCAGGTTTGTAATCAGAATTTTGTTTTTGAGTTTCTACTGGAGAATTTTGTGCTAAACATCCTGCCGAATAGATAATAACTGCCGTAACGCTTAAGATGATTTTTGCTTTCATATTTAAATTTTGATCTGGATTGTAAATTTAGCTATCCTGAACCAAAAAACGGGGCCATTCATAATTTAACTGCCCGTTGCTACAAAAGTTATATTTGCTAAAATGGATGCCTATGCTGCTGCGCTTTTTGTTAGCCATATTCATTATATCTAATTGCACGCCGCTGATAGCACAAAATGATTCTCTCAAACAAAAACCATTGCGAGTGGTTGTTGTCGGCCTTGTGCATGACCATGTGGGCTGGATACTTGGATACCAGAATAGAAATGTTATCGAAGTTGTCGGAATTGCGGAGCCTAACGATTCACTGGCGAAAAAATATTCAAAGCGATATGGCTATAGCATGAGTATTGTTTATAATACAATGGAGGAAGCGATCGAAAAAGCAAAACCAGAAGCTGTGCTTGCATTTAATAATATTTATGAGCATTTAAAAGTTGTTGAGTATTGTGCACCTCGTGGTATTCATGTTATGGTTGAGAAGCCACTAGCCGTAAGCAATGAACATGTAACAAAGATGCTTACACTGGCAAAAAAGCATAATATTTATTTGCTCACTAATTATGAAACATCATGGTATGGTAGTAATGCAAAAGCGTATCAAATAATTAAAGAGGATAAACTGATCGGTGATATTCGCAAAATAGTTTTTCATACCGGTCATCGGGGACCTGTTGAGATCGGCTGCAGTGCTGAATTTTTGCAATGGCTTACTGATCCCGTTTTAAATGGAGGAGGGGCACTAACTGATTTTGGTTGTTACGGTGCCGACCTTGCAACATGGCTCATGAATGGAGAGACTCCGTTAACAGTGACTGCAGTTACTCAACAAATAAAACCTGGGCTATATCCAAAAGTGGATGATGAAGCAACGATCATTCTTACCTATAAAAATGCACAGGTTATCATACAGGCATCATGGAACTGGCCTATTGGTCGTAAAGACATGCAGGTATATGGAAAAACTGGTTTTGTTTTTTGCAAGGATGGAACCAATATGCAGATAAAAGAAGACGAAAAAAAAGAAATACAGACTCTCACCACATCAGCACTAAATAATGACAGGAATGATCCATTTGTTTATTTTGCAAATGTGATCCGTGGTAAAATTAAAATGAATAAGTATGATCTTTCTTCGCCTGAAACAAATGATATTGTAGTAAAGATCCTGGACGCTGCAAGACGATCCGCTAAAACCGGTGAGACAATAACCTGGAGTGAGTATTATAAAAGTAAAAACTAAAAAGTGCTATACAGAATATTGCTTTTCTTTTGTTTAATGATATCTGTTTCATCACAAGCGCAAAAAGCAAAACCTGTTCCCGTAATTTTTGACAGTGATATGGGACCGGATTATGATGATGTGGGAGCAATTGCTTTATTGCATGCATTTGCTGACAGTGGTTATATTAATATTCTTGCAACGATTGCCAGTACTAAATATGAAGGAGTAGCAGCTGTATTTAATGTGCTAAACACTTATTTCAGAAGGCCGGATTTGTTAATTGGAGTTCCAAGATCGAAAGCTTTGGAATTAAAAGACAGTCAGCATTGGACCGACACATTACTTTTAAATTATCCTCATAAAATAAAAAGGAATGATGAAGCATTAGATGCAATCGAAGTTTATAGAAAGTCATTGGCTTCACAACCGGATGGATCAGTAGTAATAATAACAGTTGGCTTCCTTACAAATCTCGCAGACTTACTTCAATCACCTCCTGATAAATATTCAAAGCTTGCGGGTAAAGAATTAGTGAAGAAAAAAGTAAAGCATTTGGTTTGTATGGCAGGCAGTTTTCCAGCCGGTAATGAATTCAATGTTAGAATGGATGCAGCATCTTCCAAAATTGTTTTTGAAAATTGGGAGACACCTATATTATTCAGTGGCGTAGAAATAGGAATGAAAATAAAGACTGGCTTACCGTTAATAATTGATCGATCGATCAAAAACAGTCCAGTAAAAGATGCATTCCGCATTTGTATTCCCTTAAGTCCGCAGGATAGTGCCGGTAGAATGAGTTGGGATCAGACTGCTGTGCTTATCGGTGTGAAAGGGTACAAACCATGGTGGAATATTCAAACAGGAAAAATAAAAATAGCCAGGGATGGAAGCAATACATGGGACAACGGTTATTCACTTCATAGTTATCTTGTAGAATTGCAGTCTCCAGATATTATCCAGCAATTCATAAATAAATTGATGATGCATCAACCAATTAATAGAAGGTAAAGTTACTTTGGGGTATAAAAATTAAAAATGAAACCAAAAACCATTGAAGAATATATTTATGCCGCGCCAGCAGAAGTGCAGGGGAGATTGTGGAAGCTGCATGAATCCATCAGGACCGCAGCAGCGGGTGCCGTAGAAGGTTTAAAATGGAGCATGCCGGCCTATTCTTACCAGAAAATACTTGTCACATTTGCTGTATTTAAAAAACATACTGGGTTTTATCCAATGCCATCTGCTATAAAAGCGTTTGAAAAGGAACTTGGAAAATATAAAACTGCCGAAGGTTCCGTTCAATTTCCGCATGATAAACCATTGCCTTTGCCCTTGATCAAAAAAATTGTCAAATTCCGGGTTAAAGAAAGTAAGGAAGGGATTATTAAATGGAGGTCCTGATATTTTAGTAAATATTGATTAGGCGAATCCCAGTTGCTTGTAATAAATCAGTAATTTTGGGCCTGATTATGTTTTAAACCTTCTCCCGGTATGATTATTGAACATTATTTATACCTGCCTTTGATCCCAATATTCTGATTAACCCTACCATCAAAGTATAAAGTATATTAACGAACAACTTGATTTATGAGGGGATCTTTACTCTTTCTTTTTACCTTTTTAATTTTATGCCATGCGCATAGCCAGGAATATTCTGTGAAGGATTTTCTATATGCATCTTCACTTTCGCAAAAAAAACTTGAAAGCTATTTAAATAAGAAAAAGTTTGTACCAGGTGGAAGTAGTTTACGGAATGATATAGTGGTAAATGTTTATAATGCAAAACCTGAGAAGAGTAAAAAGAAGAAAGATACATTGAACATTCAAAGAAGTATTGAAACATTTCATACAAAAGATCATTCTTCATTTACTTATATCACCTCTTTAGAAAATGAATATACAGAAAGCCTGGAGGAGTTAAAGGAAGCGGGATTTTTCTGCGGTAATGAAAAGGACACTGCGGGTATCTTATTTCAAAAGAGAAATATTTCGGTGCTGGCAAATATGATCATTGAAAAGGAGGACGATACACTTTATTCATTAGCTATTAACCAGCAAGTGCTTCCATTGCCTCAAGATATTCAATTTGCGGAAGACCTCTTGCAATTTTACTCCCACGAATATCTTGTAAGTTTTTTTGGACAGAAAAATGTTATAAGAGATGTTTATTATTTCTCTGAAAAGGAAGTGGCAAAATGTTCTGTTTTGTTTCCAAAGACCAGCAGGCAGGCAGTTTTTATATGGGAAGACAACATAAATATTTGTAAACCTGCTTACCTCATTATTGGCGGAAATATGAATGCTGGCACTATTACAAATTATGACGGTATCATCAGCGAGAATGTCTGGAATTCAAAAGACGGCATTTATTCAGGGATGAGTCTTAACAGCCTGATGAAGCTCAATGGCAATAGTTTTAAATTCTATGGAAAAAATTCCGACTCTCCTTATATGATCGTTCCGGAAAAAACAGGAGCAATTGATTTTAAAGCAAACCGGGTAGTATTGGGTTGTCTGAATCCCCATGGATCACGGTTATTAAATAATGCAACGATCGGGGCCGATGAAATTCTTTCTGATAATCTCGGCCTGTATGTTTATATGATGATGATCCTGCCATCAACAGTTAGCAATAAATAATTTGCACTGTTGGGAATGTTTTGCCCAAAATACATATACTGATGAAATTATTTACCTGAACTATTCTTCAATGTTTATACCCCGGAAAAGGAAAGTATTTTTTATTGAATATAATTAACACATTTTGTGCAAGTAAGAATTTGTAAAGATCATAGGCACCATTCTTGTTTTTACTCTCATAGATAAATCAATTGTTTAATTTTTTAAATTTCTTATCTATGAAAAAAATATTTTGCGCAGCAATTGTCCTGGCAGCTGCTTATACAATAAATGCACAGGAAGTACTAACGACGACGTCGTATAAAACGACTAATGCAGAGTTTAATAGTTCACAAGTGCCAGTTACTATTAAGACAAACTTTGAGACAAGTTATCCAACGGCAACTACCGTAACTTGGATGCCTATGACCAGCGATTGGTGGTATGCAACCTACAAAAACGAGAACAACCGCATCGTTCGTGTATATTATAATACACAGCCATGGTATATGATGAGGGGAGAAAGTTTTAAAGCGTCTTTACCTGTATTTAATACATATGTACCGGATGTTGTGGTCACTAATGCGATCAATACCTATGGAAATGATCTATATAGCATTACCCGAAGAGTATCCAATGGGAATGAAGAAGTGTATCATGTAACACTTATTAAAAATGGTGTGTCAGAAATAGCATTGATGAATGCGCAGGGAGTTGTTTACACAAACTTAAAATAAAATGCAGCTTTCACAATACTATTCATGTATGAATGATACAAAGTAAAAGACCCGGAATTTCCGGGTTTTTTATTTGGGTATAAAATCAAAAAATGCTGGCTTGGTTTTGGTTCGCATTTTGAACAATAAAGTTTGTTCATTAAAGTCATTTGCTATGTCTTTAAGTATGCAGCTTATTTATCTTTTTGTGATCGCTATTCCTGTAGCCTGTATATCATGGACGGTTACACATGAGGAAATATTTAAAGAGCCACGTAAGTTTTGTGAATTAAATAGCAGGAGAAATAAGTTGTTCTTGATAAGAAAATTTTTCTACATGCTTACTTGCGAGTATTGCTTTAGTCATTACGTTACTATAATTATGCTGATAATTACGAAGTATTATTTATTATTCGATGACTGGCGGGGTTATGTCATTGCTGGTTTTTCAATAGTGTGGATAGCGAATATTTATATGAGTTTATTTTATCTTTTAAGACAGGGAATAAAAAAAGAGAAGGTGATCATTGAAGGAATTGAAGAAGAGAACAAGCAGCAAATTGATTAAATTAGCTGATAACAATAAACACTATGCAAGTTTTTATAGGACAAAAAGCAACCCGTAGTATTAAATTAACAGCAGATCATGTAAAGAAATTTGCCGAATTAAGCGGCGATTATAATCCACTTCATTTTGATGAATCATTTGTGTCTAAAACAAAGTTCAAAAGACTTGTTGTACAAGGCGGGTTAACTACAGGATTACTGCATGCTTTAGTTGCAATGGATATGCCCGGCCCTGGTACGGTTTTTTTAAGCCAGAACTGGAAATTCACAGCCCCGGTTTTTATTAATGATACGATTACCGCTGAAGCAGAGGTGATAAGTAAGCATGAAACAAAACCCGTTACCCAATTAAAAATAAAGATAGCACGGCAGGATGGTGAAACAGTTTTAGAAGGAGAGGCCTGGTGCTATACTTTTACTCCGCACAATTAATTTTTCTTTTGAATCTTGAGGGAAAAGATTCCACATTCTCCACGTTTTATTTTTAAAGCCTATCCAGATCTTCATCCGGGCACGATTTTGCTTTGTAGATATTATTCTATCATCTCAAATAATTTTTTATGAAAACAACTCAAAAAAAAGATAGTAGAGCCTCAAGCGATCTGCCTGAATCAAAACGTGATAAAGAACTTTTAAAACCAGATGAGGCAACTATCGATCTGCCGGAAGTGAAAGATATTCCCGGCCAGGAGCATGTAAGGCCACCGCTTCCAGGTGAAATGGCTGATACGACTATTTCATCAGCTGACGAGGAGGCAAATGAGTTGTTAGATACAGACGAAGACATTTTGATAGACAAAAATCTGGATGTTACCAATACTGAAAGAGATCTTTTGCAACGTAGCAGCGAGTCAATGGCGACACTGGATGACGAACAATTAAATATAGCGGCTCTTGATAGTACTGATGATGATGGGGAAAAATTAAATGAGTCATCAGGTTTTAGCGGCAATGATCTTGATGTGCCCGGAAGCGAAGATGATGATGCTGATGAAGAAATAGGAGAGGAGGATGAAGAAAATAATTCGTACAGTATTCGTGACCCTGAAGATGAATAAGGCTTATTTCTTTTTTTCTAATAGATAGTGCCCAATCAGCATTTTAGCAGTATCATACCCGCTTTGCAAAGCACTTTCAACCGTTCCCTTCGATTCACCCCTGTACATGGCTTCACCTGCAAAGTAGATCGTATTGTTTAGGGGCGTTGCTAATATTTCTTTTGCCTTTTCAGAATATAATGTGTTATAGCTATAACCTCCTTTTATAAAGGGTTGATTTAGCCAATTAATGATCTTATAATTTGTAAGTTCTTCTTGTAACATTGCGGGCGGAATTCGAAAGATCGACGATAACGATTGTAAGGCAGTTTGTAATAAGGAAGTCTCTGGCTCAAATATTTTTTTTGTTGCATTAGGTCCACCGAGCCAACCGGTAAGTAAATTACTTTCTGCTGGCAATTGAGTCCACCATGTAGGTATTTCTTCATCGGTTAACAAAAACCCCGTTTCATCGTCAAATTCTTTCCAAAAATTTGTTTTGAATTCAAGAAGAATTTTTATTACTGCCCCAAATCCCAAACCTTGTATCGCAACTGAATGATCAGTTAATGCTGGTTTAAATTGAATAGAACCTGATTGTAGTACGCCTGCAGAAACAGTAATGATCAATTTATCTGCATGAAATTTTTTGTTGTCAATGGTATGTACACTCACATTCCCTTCTTCATGATCTATTTTATTTATGCATGTATTAAAGTAAAATTCAGTGTTAAATTGTCGGCAAGAGTTAACCAGGTGATCAGTGAGTTGGATATACCCACCTTTGATCCTATATTGTGTTTTGTCTATATCCTCCCATTCTTTTTTTACAGAAAGGATCGAAGCTTTAGAAATATCGGCGAGGTCAAAGCCTTCTGAAAATCGCTGCACTGCCTGTCGAAGATGAATGTATTTGGGATCGGAAAAATTTTCTTCTAAAAATTGAAGGATCGTAATATCTGTTTTTAGTTTTCTAAGTAGTAGCATGAATTCATCCCAATGATCATAATGCTCCTCGCTTTGCCATTGTCCTTGTCGAACCCCGATCATTTTTCCTTCTACAGCTTCATAAGATAAACCAGCTTCTTTTAATAATTGTAAAGTAAGTGGTAATTTACCATGGATAAATTCTGCGCCGGTTTCCACATAGTTTTCAAAACCTTCTTTAATAGTAGATATCCTTCCTCCTGCAGTTCCGGCGGCTTCTAACATGCAAACATGATAACCAGATTGTGCAAGAGCTCTCATTGCCAATAAGCCAGCAGCTCCAGCGCCAATGATGATTACATCATACTTCATTTGTGAAATTGGGTATAGTAATTTTTTCCAATAACCGAATTTACTTTTTTCCCGTTAGTTTGCTTATTAAAAATATGATCAACCCTATAACTGCTGCCACTGCCAGTATTCCTACCCAAACTCCTGCCTTGAAAATATCACCAACTAATTCGCAACTTGTCAGCGACATGGAGATCATTACAAAAAGAAAAACATAGAGAGAATTTTTCATACTACTTATTTAAAATGATTAAGATTTATTAGCAAATACATTTTGGTAGTGCCAAATTGTGTACCACCATTAATTGCAGATAGAAATTCAAGATCGTAGAAAGTAAATATTAAAAACAGCCTAAAAGCAGGATTTTTTTCTACATTATTTTATTTGGCAACCTGGTTTAAATTTTATTAAAAACAATTTTAGTATTTTAAAAATTTACCAAATGAGTAAAAACTTCGGCGAACTTTTTGTTCAATTCATATGTAATATTATTTTATGAATTGGATTGATTTAGTTCTGATCTTGATTGTTCTGCTGGCAATTATTGCAGGTTGGTATCGCGGTTTTATTTCCAGCATGCTTAGCTTGTTTGTATGGGCTGGTAGTTTTGTAATTGCTTACCTTTTTTATCCATATGTTGCCAACTTTATTGATCGAATATTTGATGCAGGCCCATGGCTATTGGCAATTTCTTTCATATTGACTGCTATTGTTGCCGGTACACTCCTGAGTCTTCTTGCAGGATATATAGCACGTACTGCTCCATTAGAAGCACATCAAAGTGGTATCAATAGGTTTTTGGGAATTATTCCAGGAGCAATTACGGGTTATTTATATGCAGTTATATTTTCTGCGATCTTTCTTGCATTGCCTATACGAGATGGAGTAACTGAAAAAGTTCGCAATAGCCAATTGGGCGTTCAATTGGCTATGCAATCTGAATGGGCAAATAGAAAATTGGCTCCTGTATTTGATGAGGCCATTCGACAAACGATCAACAGCCTTACAGTTCAACCTGGCTCAAATGAAAAGGTCAATCTTACTTTTAAAGTTGATAATGCAACCGCAAAACCAAATTACGAGAACGAAATGTTGCAAATGATAAATTCGGAAAGGCAAAAGCACGGATTAAAACCATTGGCTGCTGATCCTGAAATGCAACAGGTAGCAAGAGCTCATTCACAAGATATGTTTGCAAAAGGATATTTTGCACATGATAACCTTGAAGGAAAAGATCCTTTTGATCGAATAAGGGCTGCGAATATTCGTTTTGCAACTGCAGGAGAAAATCTTGCATTGGCACAGACAGTTGAGATAGCACATGTCAACCTGATGAATTCTCCGGGTCATAGAGCTAATATTCTTAATCCTTCCTTTGGCCGTGTGGGTATAGGAATATTGGATGGTGGATTTTATGGACTTATGATCAGCCAGGAATTCAGAGACTAATTTTGATTCTTATTCTGTTTACAATTTTTAGTCTCTTATCTTCCAGTACTTTTCTTTAAATTTTTTCTTTCTTTCTTGTTATGAGTTCTATCATCACCTTTCATTAATTGTTCTTCACCTTCGCGACTATCAATGTCATCTTTGTTCTCAGGCCTGCGTTTGTTATTATTAAGTTTTGTGTTACGAGCTGTTGTTTGCTGTTTAATATTTTTCATAAATGTTATTTAAAGAATGAAGCTTCAAAATACATGCCCTTTGATTGTAGGTGAAACAACATAATCATGGCTTCGTTTTTGAGCCAAAAAATTTTTAAATGGAAGAGCATGAGTCGTGATCAACTGGATACTTTATTCAAAGAATATGAAACAGCGTTCGATAAACTTGATGTAAAAACGATATCAGGTTACTGTGCCGATAGTATTATTTCTGCCGGGCCAAAAGGTGAAATAGCGCAAGGTCGTAAGGATTATGAAGAGAAGGCTGAGCAAACAAATAAGTTTTACAAAAGCGTTGGTCGCAACTCAGCAAGAATAATTTCTAAAAGAGTAATGCCTATTTGCAATGATTACAGTATGGTGGTGGTACGCTGGGGTATAACCTTTGACAAAACAGGGAATAAACTAATAGAATTTGATAAGAGCTATATAATTCAGGAAACGGGGAGTGAACCGAAGATCATTCTATTGATATCACATGAAGATGAAGAAGCAGAAATGAAAAAATTGGGTTTGCAAAAGAAAAGCAAGTGATTTTTTATAATGCACAATAATTCATGTTGCGACACAGACAAGGAAATATTGAAATAATTATGGGGAAAAAAATCAACTCTTTATTTATTTGTCATTTTTAGGTTTAAGAGCAAACAGGTTTTCCACATTTTGAAGTTCTTTATAAACGTTTAAAATTATTTAATACCCATCCTTTGGCCTTTTAATTAACAGGAACGATTTTGGTATAATTGTTTCAGATTGCTCAAAAATCTTTCATCATGAATAAACTGCTATTGCCATTGAAACTCAGCACCGTCACAGAAAACATGATCTCAATTCATGATTATCTGAAGAACTCCTATAACGAGAAAAAAGAATGGTTAGCTGAAAGCATCTCATTCTTTAAAGACTTTGCACAAATGGAAGAAGAATTCCGTCAGGAGCTTCTTAACAAAAATGAGTATTGTATTTGCCTTGAAGGGGAAATGCTTTCCGAAAAAGATATTTTGTCAAGATCCATGGAAGAAAATTATTAGACTCTTTTTTTTACCTTATCCTATTATTTACAAAGCATCAAACTTGATGCTTTTTTTGTTAGTAATATACATCGATGATTTTTATAAGATGGAATAGTAATTGACTTATTTATGCAATGAGATCAAATTCCAAATATAAAATAAAAGAAAGACGAATGGGCAGGGGCAAAATAGTTTTAATAAGTATTTTGTTTTTATTACTGGCTGGTTTTGGTTTTGGTTTTTTGTATTGGAATACAAATAAGAATAAGATCATTAAAACTGAATTGGAAAAAGCAATTGTAAAAAACAATAATGGATTTTATAAGGTCAGCTATGATGATATGAAAATAGACGAGACGGCAGGATCTCTTGTTGTTCGTAATATGAAACTTCGGTTTGATTCTGTCCGTTATCAATTATCGGAGAAGGAAAATAAAGTTCCTTCTATGGTTTTTAATATTGATATCCCTGAAATGAATGTCGTAGGAGTTAGAACTACCAGGGCATTGCTTGATAAAGAGATCGTCGGAAGAAAATTAGAGATCAAAAACCCAGTAATCGATCTTCAATATACTTATAAAGGGAAAGATTCCATTCGTAATGTACCTACTCAAGAAGTTTATCGACAAATATTGGGAAATATGGATTTGATACAGATCGATTCTGTTTTAATAACAGGAGCGCAGATACGAACAAGTAATAGGAATTCAGGCAAGTTAATAATAGATGTAAAGGATGTAGACTTTTCTTTAATAGATGTAAAAGTTGATAGCGCTGCTAATATGGATAGCACCCGTTTTTTATTTTCCAGGGGAGTATATGTAAACGTTTCCAAAATTGCCTGGCCTTCATCAAATAGACGATATGACTACATCGCTGAAAATATTTCACTGAATTCAATCGCCAGAACACTATCAGTAAATCAAATTCTTATTCGTCCACGCTTAGGAGAAAATGCATTTGTAAATGCAATTCCGACGCAAGATGACCGCTTCAATTTCTCTTTTAATAATATTGTTTTTTCTGGTGTTGATATGCAAAAATTATCAGATGAATATTTGAAAGCAGAAACTATGTCCATCGGTAAGTCAACTTTTAAAATATATCGTGACCTGGCGAGACCAAGAGATAAGAAAAGCCGTGTTGGGTATTATCCTCAGCAGGTTTTAGATGATGTGCCAATGGCATTTAATATAAAAAGAATAAATGTTCGCAATTCATTTGTTGAATATAAGGAGAGAAATCACATAACCCGGCAATCGGGACTTGTCCAGTTTTATAACGTGAACGGAACAATCACAAATTTCACAAATGATAGACATGCACCGAATAAGGTGATGAAGGCAGTTATCAATTCAAGATTTTTAAATAAAACACCTTTGAAATCAAACTGGACATTTTATCTTTTTAATCCTAAAGGTCGGTTTGATGTGTCTGGCTCCATGGGTGCGATCGATGGTAAAGATGTTAATGCACTTGCGGAACCAATGGGTCCTGCAAGTATTAAGGAAGGTCGTTTTAATGGACTGACTTTTGATCTTCATGGAAATGATTTTTCTATGAATGGTACCGTGAAGCTACTTTATGATGATTTAAAGGTCGCTATACTGGAAAAAGATAAAGGAGCAACTGAAACAGATAAGAAATTCTTGACAAGCCTTTTAGCGAACTTTGTGATCAAAAATTCAAATCCAAAAGGTGACGATGAAGTGAGAATAAAGCAAGTATATCTTGCGAGGAACACAAATCGTTCTCTTTTTTATTTGTGCTGGAAAACAATTTTTAAAGGTATAAAGGAAACAGTTGGAGTAAAGCAACCTGCTGAAGTTGCCAATAAATAAGAAAACTCAAACTCATTTATTCTTTTTCACACCGAAATTTTGTATCCACCAATGCATTCCTTTAAACAGATCATGTTTACAGGCGCCATATGTCCATGCAGGATCAAGTAAATTATAACGATGACCGTAACCTGGAATGCCGCTGTCTACTAATAATTGAATAACAATATCTCGGGCTGTAACTATATAAGCGGAATTGCCTGCTATATTTTCATTTCCAAAACTCATGGTTGGTGAAAAAAATGTGATCCGATCCCATGGATCCGACCCATCGCTTCCTGTATGCATCAGTTTCCAATCGTGTTCATCCTGATCTTTTGCATGCTTTGTTGCGGCATTATAAATACCACTATCAGGCTTCAGGATTGATAGTGGCTTTAATTTCTTAAGATCATTTATAAGTGTTGTTAATGCTTTTACCTTTTCCTGGGTAGTAAAATGCCAGGTGGTATCTGTAGTCTTCAGAGTCTTTCCATTCTTTGTTGTACTGGAAAAAGTCAAACTGTAATTTTTTTCTCCTTTACCATACTTATTTAAAGTAGTTGTTGCTTCATTTAGCATTGGTTGCAGGTATTGAATATATGATTTGGGGTTACTTCTAACCCTGTTGATCTCATAGAGCATTTCTCTTTCGATCTCCGTCATGTACAAGCATTTCTTTGCTGTATTTAAAGAATCAATAACCTGGGATTTTGCAAGGGTTGAAAATAAAAGAAGTGTGGCTAAATAAAATGGACGCATGAAATGGTGGTTTGTCCCTTAACGACAAACAAGATTAAAAATTTCAAATTAGGATATCCATAAATAAAATTGATCTTACTTTAACAAGTTGCCTAGAAACGCCTGTTCAAAGTATAGCTAAAGTCATGATTTCCTACCAACAAATTACCTTTTGCATCAGTAAAGATCAAAACACCTTCATCAAGTTTTAAAAGGTAAGTAGGGGTAGTTTCCTTATCAGGAGTCAATTCATAAATGATCCTACCATCTTCGCCTGAAATGATCTTCCATGTTCCTTTCTTGCCCGGATATTCTAATGGGAGCATACTGCTTCGGTTCAAAAGATAGGTTGTTGGTTCATTCTTATTCGCATAAAAAACTATAAGCCATTTCATTTTAATACAGCTTTGACTTGGGCGATTAATAGAAAAATCTCCACAAAGCGTTCTTCCATAGAATACAATTGAATCTTTTAAAACACTTTGTTTTGTGGTTAAATTAATTTGATTCGTTGCAGTTGACGCAATGTTATTTAAAGCATAACTCCATCCGTCACCACCGATCAAAAGAGTATTGTCTTTATTGAGTATATGTAGCAGGTTGGCATTTATTTTTGCAAATTTTAAAACATGGCTTCCATTTCCCAGGATATAATTATTATTTTCTTTTTTTACGATCCCCATTAAAGCAACTTTTTTTTCATCATAAAAACCATTTGTATTTGGTTTACTAATTCCATAGCTACATTCCAAAGAATATTTTTCATCAGTAAGAGATAATTTCCAACGGATAAAATCAATTGAGTCCGTTAGTGATATGCCGAGGAATGTTCTTACTATTGGATCAGGCGGTGTGCTAGCCGTGTAATTTGTTTCCTTTGAACTGGCACAAGAAACTAATAATGTAATTGATAATAGTGTAGCAATGAGTTTCATATTGATTAGTTTCTGTAAACCTCACGAATATAACGGAAGCTTAAAGCAAAGCTACATCTCTGGTATTATTTTCTTGATGAAAGGGCATTTAAAATTTGACCATTGTATACCCTTTAAGCTGGTAAGTGGTGATCGCCGTAAGACCTGCGCTGGCAACTTTAGTTCCGGCCACTAGTTTCTTTGTATCAATATTTCTTTTTTGCATTGTCTGTCCGCACACATAAAACTCAACGCCGGCATCCATCAGTTCTTTTAATATTTGCAAGTTAGGGTTATCGCATTTAAATTTTTCCTTGTAAAGTTCATTGCCAAAGACCGCATAAGTGGCCATCTTGCGCAACACTACTACCATTTGAATATTTTCTTTTGGTACACCTTCCGCCGCATGCAGATTAACCAGGGTTGCTAAAGCTTCAATGTATTCATTTAGTGAATCAGCTTTCGAACCATTTTCATTAAGTTCAACGATGATCTTATATTTTATTGATGGGTCAGGTTTATGATCGGCATCTGGCAGTTGAAAAACTGTTCCGTATGATTTTATTACCGGGTTTACTTTTGTTTGCGCATTTACATAACAAATGGCGAGAGCGGATAATAGAAGCAGGCTTATCTTTTTCATAATTTAGTTTTTTATGAAAAGAAAATTATGAATTAGTGCAAACAATGTTCTGCCGCTTATAATAATTCCGGTGCAATATATATGACCGGTATTTAGTGTGTAAGCTTTATCAATCCGATATCTGTTATCTGCCCATCGGTTACAAGAATGCTTTCTCTTTCGGCATTTTTATAAGGAAGCACAGCTTCAACTACTAATTTCCAGCTTCCCGGTTTTACATCCATTATAAAGCTACCCGGTGCAGGAATGATGGAAACAGTATCCTTACCACTCACGGCCCATATCCTTTTAGCTCCTTCCGGGGGATCAATTGTTCCCTGTATGGCTGAACGATCTTTAGAGGCAAAACTTGATATTAAAACAATAGATATCATTACGCCTATAAAATTTTTCATAATGATTTTTTTAAAGAATGAACAATCATCAAACAACAATTCTATAATCAAAAATCATAAAAACAACTACCATGCCATTGGCCGCCTAAAACGGGAAGGTATTATGAACACTGGCCTGGAGTTTGTTCCTTTTAATTAAATATTTCATATATGGTTCCGAAGCAGCGATTAGCTTTAATGGATAAGATCATTCGTGAGCTGGATGATCTTAAAAACTCTCAGACTTCAGTGTTAAAAAAGATCGCACAGATAGAAGCTGATAATATTAATCTTGATGTTGGCTTACTTAGCGACGGCTTGCCTGATCTGCATGAAGAAGTAGATAATGGATTGCAAAAAGTTTCAGAACTGCATGAACAGTTCACAGAATTTAGAAACAAATATGAAATCGATAATCAAAAGTTTCTTACCGAGACTCCATAATATCCGAATTGTTCTTCAGGAATTTTAAGGTAAGAAAAATTGGTGATGCGGAATGTCGGGAACACACCACCAAACAGTCGCTTTTCCACCCCTTCATTCAATTTATTTCATCGCATCTTTATACCAGCAAAGCATTAATTATATTTATAAACTTAAAATTATAGTATATGGAAAAGATCAATTTCTCCATCGATATCAATGCACCCAAAGAAAAAGTATGGAGTGTATTGTGGAATGATGAGTCGTATAGAAAATGGACAACACCATTCGCTGAGGGATCTTATGCAAAAACCGATAATTGGAAAGAGGGTAGTAAAGTGTTATTTCTTGGGCCAGGTGGTGACGGAGGAATGGTTAGCAAGGTCGCTACAAATAAAAAAAATGAATTCATGTCGTTCGAGCATCTTGGTGTGGTAAAAGATGGGATAGAAGATACTGAAAGCGCCAGTGCAAAAGGTTGGGCAGGAGCCAGGGAAAATTATAGATTAACGGATAATAATGGAAAAACAAAATTGGCGGTTGACATGGATAGTACCGATGAGTTCAAAGATTATTTTTTAAAAACCTGGCCCGTGGCCTTAGAAAAAGTAAAAGAGCTTTCAGAAAAAAATTAAGCATTTAAAAACTCTAACATGCAAAAGATAACCCCCTTTCTCTGGTTCGATGGAAAAGCGGAAGAAGCGATTAAACTTTATACTTCTGTTTTTAAAAATTCAAAGATCATAAAAATTAACTATTGGGGTAAAGGCAGTCCCTTTCCCGAGAACCAGGTAATGACCGGCGAATTTGAATTAGATGGACAAATGTTCTATGCATTTGATGCAGGGCCACAATTTAAATTCACCGAGGCCATATCTTTTTATGTCAATTGCGATACACAGGAAGAGATAGATCATTTTTGGAATAAACTCACTTCAGATGGGGGACAGGAAAGTATGTGCGGCTGGTTAAAAGATAAATTTGGAATATCTTGGCAGATAGTCCCCCCTGTATTGCCAAAGATGCTTAATGACAAAGACAAAGTAAAAGCCGGAAGAGCGATGCAGGCAATGATGGGAATGAAGAAAATAATCATCGCTGACCTGGAAAAAGCGTATAACGGATAATAAATATGGCGAAAGCAACCCGAACAAAAAAAAGTGTAGCAGCAAAGCCCGTCAAATCAAAGGTGGGCAATTCTGTTTTAAAGAAAGAGCTAACCGCCAGGAATTTTATTGAACAGTTAAAAGCTCATCAATCAGATGCCGAATTAAAAAATCTCCAGCGATATTTTAAAACAGGAGAAGGGGATTATGGCCATGGCGATAAATTTATGGGTGTAAAAATGGGAACCCTCTTTGCATTGGCAAAAGAATTTGGTGAAATGCCAATTGGAGAAATTGAAAAATTACTTGAAAGCCCGATACATGAAGTAAGGGCCGGAGCCGTAAGCATTATGGACAAGGCCTCTCGAAATAAAAAAATAACTAAAGAAAGATTGAAAGATTTTTTTGATCTGTATATGCGCCGTCACGATCGTATCAATAACTGGGATCTTTGTGATCTTGGTTGTTTGTATATGACCGGAAGTTATTTGTATGATAAATCGCATAATGTTTTATATAAGCTTGCCCGTTCAAAAAATATTTGGGAACGAAGAACAGCCATCCTTAGCACTTGTTACTTCATAAGACAAGGTGATATGGCCGATACTTTTAAGATCGCTGAAATTCTTGTTAATGATAAAGAAGATCTGATACACAAGGCAACAGGATGGATGTTGCGATTTGCAGGAGCAAAGGATCGAAAAAGATTAGTTACTTTCTTGGATAAATATGCTGCAACAATGCCGAGAACACTACTACGTTATTCAATAGAACATTTTAATATTAAAGAAAGGGAGCACTATTTAAAAATGAGATCAGCTTAAATAGATATGCCTTATCTCAGGAATCTATAAGTTACTTTGATCAAAAAAATATTTCTTGCATGCTCTGCAAAAGCATTTGAGTATAAACTTTGACCCAATGGTGTGTCAGTATCTCCGAATGCATCTGGCGTATTTCCTCTCGACCAAACAACATAGAATTCTGAACCGGGTTTGTATTCCCAACGCAGAACAAGATTGGATCTGAATTGCACAAAATTGAAATCGGGATTAGCAAAACTATAGTCAGGCACTCCATCACCATTTTCATCTACAAAATATTGTCCATTGCTGCCACTGATCTCATTGGCAGTAAACACATGAAACCTGTCATCGTAATGTTTTGCCAAAGAATTTGTGATATAACCAAAACTTGAATAGAGGGGACGAGTGATATATGGTTGCCCGTAATATTGAAGTGTCAGATCCGGAGTGATATTGTAGTTAACTCTCAGAACAAAACGAAGTGTCTTTTGATCCACTTCACTTACAATTATCCTGGTTGTGTTGTTGTAATTAATGTTGGTTACAAACTGATCCTGCCTGCGCCAATAAGTCGAGTAACTGCCGCTCAGGTTAATATTTAATGAATTGATTGGTTGATACCTGATGCTTAGACTATAATCACCACCTTTTATAGTGTTTTCAAAACCCCAGAAATAATTAAGGTTGAGATTAAAAGCTACTTTTTTTCTAAAATCAGTACTTACATATCCCCATGGACCTATACCCGCAGGTCGACGCAAAGAAGGGCCTCCGCGTAAAGCATTATTTGAAATATCATAATTGTTCCAGGTTGTTCCTGTTCCAGCTTGCCAGTTATTTTTAAATGTACCATGTGCATTATAATTAAATGCGCTATAAAGAAACTGTCCGCTATAATCCCATCTGAACCAATGATTGTAATTTATTCTTGCAGCACGGAAAACTGAAAATGGTCGTTGCCATTGTATGCCGGCCCAGGTAAAATGATTTATCTCATTCGAAGCAAGTAAGAAACCAATATCATTTAACTCCAGTCCCGGAGAACGAAGAGTAACCCCTGATTCAAATTTAAAAACTTCACCGTGCTTACCTTGTTTACCACCACTTTTACCAAGACTAAAAGTGCCGCCGGTACCAGTTAATGTTGTTCTGTTTGAATCCACTTCTACTTCAGGAGCATTTGGACGTTGAAAAAGATGTTCGAAATTTGTTTGCGTATTTAATAAAGCTTCTTTTGTTCCATTCACACTACTGAAAACAACATTGCCCTTGAAATACCATGTTCTCTTTTTCCAGAAGTGTAAAAAATCAAGACCGCCTGAGTATGCATTACGATGCAGAAAATTACTTAAACCTTGTTCCCTGTTCACAGCGGTAATGATTCCGCCTAAAACGGTGTTACCTCCATCAATATCTTTTTGCAATCTTGTCACAAAATAATTCGTGAGTGGTTCTACCATCTCTTGTCTTTTCTGCCCGTTATTATCAATAGTAGCCATCTCTCTTTCGGTAACACTTTCAAGAATACCAATACTAAACCCTTTTTTTGTTTTGCCGCTAAATTTTGCTGCACCCAGGATAGTAGTGTTCAAAGGCATTTTTACATATTCACCTGTTGTAGTAGCAGGATAACCATGTGGTGAACTTCCAATACGTCTTGAATAAAAAAGCAGATCGGCATCATAATCACCGCCGGCCTGTGATCCGGTCAACTGGTAATTAAAAATATTTCTACTTTCAATAAAGAATGGTCTTCGCTCTTCAAAAAAGTTTTGATAACCATCGATACGAACTTGTGAAGGATCAGCTTCCACTTGTCCAAAATCAGGATTGACCGTGAAGTCAAGTATCAGGTCATTTGTTACGGCCACTTTACCATCAACGCCTACGGCTAATTTTCCATCAAGGCCTTGTGCAAATGGGTTTCCATCTTCCTTTGTATATTTTTCTGCTTGTGCAACTACGTAAGGTGCGATCTCTACTTGCCGATGCATGGGAATATCTTTCAATCCATGTAATTCACCAAAAGCGCTGACCCATACTCCTGCACTTTGCGGAATGTATTGCCAGTTAGAACGTTCTTCTTTTCGAAACAAACGCCTTGTTATCTGGAACCCCCAAACTTTTTCCTGTGCATTGCCATAACGCAGTTGACTAAAAGGAATTTTTATTTCTCCACTCCATCCTTTATCATCCTTTTGAGTTTTTGCAAACCATATCGGGTTCCAATTAGCATCCCAATTGTTGCCATTCTCTGAAACAAATTCTTCACTTCTTACTCCGGACACAGATAATGTAAATGAGAATGCAGTACGTAGATCGTGATAACTGTCAATATTTATTTCTATCCAATCACCGGGGAACTCATCTCTGCGTCCCATCCTGCTTACAATTGAATCGGGGACAAGGTCATGACAGCGATAACCGATATAAAGATATTTATCGTCATAGAGAATTTTAAAATTGGTTGGTTGCGAGGGAGCCTTTCCTTCATTCGGTTGAAATTGTATAAAATCGCCGCCCCATTCAACACCATTCCAGGCTTCTTCTTTTAGGGTGCCATCTAATGTGATCTCTCCATTAAGTCTTTGAGTAAAATATTTCTTTTTTACAATCACAGTATCCCCTGTTTGGGCTTTCGCAGTAGCAAATAGAAATAGCGACAGGATAAGGAGCAGGTTGGTTTTGCTCATGGCTATCAATTATACATTTTATAGAAAGCAAAAAAAATGTAAAATTTAACAACGGCAATATTTTCCAGATATGCGGCAGTAAAAATTAAAAATAAATTGATGATATTGTAAGTGCCCCATTGTTGCGTTTATTTTTATTGTAGATTCATGGTTGAAAACCATGTTATGCCATCAAAGACCGATTGGCCAAAAGCCATACAGCCACTGCTAAAGAAATATAAAGACACAAAGCATCCGTTAGATTATAAAAGCATTTATCAGTTATTGGTAATGGTTGTTTTATCAGCGCAGGATTCTGATAGAAATATTAATACTATAGCTCCAAAATTATTTGAAGCATATCCCGATATGAAAGCGTTATCAAAGGCTACCGAAGAAACATTATTTCCATTTATAAGTAAAGTGAGAAACTTTGACAATAAAGCAAAGTGGTTAACAGAAATTGCAAAGACAGTAAAGGATGATAAAAATATTCCACTCACTCATGAGAGTCTTACTGCATTAAAGGGGATTGGTAGTAAATCAGCCAATGTTATTTTACGTGAAGCTGGTAAACCTGCCGAAGGTGTGATCGTTGATTTACATGTTGTACGTGTAGCTCCTCGACTTGGAATAGCAACAGGAGCAGATCCGAAAAAAATTGAAAAGCAAATAAAAGAAATACTCCCACAAAAAGATTGGGACGCTGGAATGGCAATGTCATTTCTTGGCAGAGAAATATGCCGGCCTCAACCCAAATGTGAGATCTGTTTGATGAATAAAGTTTGTGAGTATTACAAAGCAAATAGCTAGGATTTTTTGAAAAACAATCATAGGTCAAGAGCCTATTGATGATTGTCCCATATATTGCCTTAAAATATTATAACATGTCACAAAAGAAAATCATAACAGTATTTGGAGCAACCGGAGCACAAGGCGGCGGATTGGTCCGTGCAATTCTTCATGATAAACACAGCGAGTTCTCTGTTCGTGCTGTTACCCGGGATCCGGATTCAGAACATGCAACTAATCTTGCAGCTATGGGTGCTGAGATTGTTGTTGCTGATATTGATAATGCAGAAGATGTACAGAAAGCAATGAATGGTGCTTATGGCGCTTTTTGCGTAACATTTTTCTGGGCACATTTTTCTCCTGAGAAAGAAATGGCGCAGGCAAAAATTATGGCTGAGGCCGCAAAGAATGCAGGTTTGAAACATGTAATATGGTCAACGCTGGAAGATACCCGTGATTATATTCCACTTACTGATAGCCGAATGCCAACGTTGCAAGGAAGTTATAAAGTACCGCATTTCGATGCTAAAGGAGAATCAGATCAATATTTTATTGATGCTGGTGTGCCTACTACTTTTTTACTTGCTTCTTTTTATTGGGAAAATATGATCTATTTCGGGGCTGGGCCTAAGCGAGGCGAAGACGGAGTATTAGCCATTACATTTCCAATGGGGAATAAAAAACTTTCAGGTATTGGATCTGCTGATATCGGTAAATGTGCTTATGGTATTTTTAAAAAAGGGACTGAGCTTATTGGAAAAAGGATTGGTGTGGCAGGTGATGAACCTACCTGCGCCGAGATGGCTGCATCATTAACAAAGGCTTTAGGTGAAGAAGTAAGATATAACGATGTACCTCCTGATGTTTACAGAAGTTTTGGTTTTCCCGGAGCAGATGAGTTGGGAAATATGTTTCAGTTCTACCATGATTTTGAAGAAGTATGTGTTTCTACACGACATGTGCCTTATTCAAGACAGTTAGATCCCGCTTTACAAGATTTTGATACATGGCTTAAACATAATGCAAAGAAGATCCCGATCTAATAGAGATTAAAAAAATAAAAGCCTCAATAAATTTATTGAGGCTTTTTCATTGAATAGACTTTGGTATTAAAACAATCTCTCTTGTGGAGGTATTATTCCCTGCAAGCGAATATAAATAGTTGTTTGTCCACGATGATGTCCCTGGTGCTCAAATGTCTTGTTCATTAAAGCAAACCTGGTTTCCTCGTATGTATTGAACATTTTTGTTTTTTCACTCCATTTATTGGGGTCAAGGTTTTTAACGGCATTGATGCAGTAATCATAGCTTGTAGTAACATAATACATCACTGAATCTTTTTTCTGAGCAGTTGGTCTAGTCTCAAGATCGAATGATAGCCATGAAAGAGGTGGCTGCCCGGTAGCGTTCATCATTAGAAAAACATTGCCGGATGCAATATGCAGCATTTGCATTGCAAAGCTTCGAAGACTGTCAACTGCTTTAAATGAATATTTATCTGCAGGCATTGTATTTAGATAATCAACGGTGTAAGCTTTAGATCTTTCCCAATCTTTTACCATTTGAGCTTTTATGTCTTCAGCGCTTAATTGGGCATTAATGATCGATGGAGTTACTAAAATAAAAAACGACAGGAACAGAACTGTCATTATAAGTGTCTTTTTCATAAACAAGTTTTTTGGTCAGGCAAATTACTGAAAAAAGACAGTGTGGCTATTTTAATTGTAAAAGAATAAAGTCGGCAATTGTATTACTAGTTATAGTTTCTTTGCTATCAAGCCATACATAATTGCCCGCTTTCATATTTCTGTGCTGAATAGTTCCATTCAACGTTATATCGAGCAAAGCATTTCCTGTACTAACTAAAAGGTAACCTGACCTTGAAACAGGCAGTTTCATTGTTTGACCCTTGCTGAATCTTATTTTATAACCGGTTACTAATTTTTCATTGAACAATGTTATTAGTTCATCGTTATTTAATTTTAGATCACTTGCATTTAGCGGAGGTACATTGTTTATTGATTGTCCTGCTATTAACTCTATATCCATTACATGAAACCAGCTTGTATCATCATTCCAAACACGATGAATACATGGCGTTGCAATAGCATCATACATTACTAAATTTGAAAGATTGGCGCCTTTTTGAGGTTGTTGCCCTGTTAACTGAGAGCCTACTTTCACATTTGCCAGCGTTAAAAACACAGATGGAGTGTTATGTAAATGATATAACGTTGTATCTCCCGGGCCTAAATGCACATCAAGAATGCGGATAAATTCATTTTCAAAAACAGGGTGATGTCTTGGCTCGTCTCTTACGTGTACTTGTGCAGTTGTAACTAATGACCATGTAATGGCACCTGCTAGCAGGAGATATTTTAGCATGTTTAAAGTTAATTGTCTTTAAAATAAAAATGATAACTGAATATTTGTTTAATAAATTTGAACCAAATAATAATTAATGATACCAGTAAAAGGATATGCTGCATTAGACCCTACTTCATCATTAGAGCCATTCAATTTTGAAAGGAGAGATCTGGGAGAGCATGATGTCTTAGTTGATATATTATTTTCCGGGGTTTGCCATTCTGATCTGCACCAGGTAAGAGATGAATGGGGTGGTTCTATTTACCCGATGGTTCCGGGACATGAAATTGTTGGAAAAGTGACCAAGATCGGCAACCATGTAAAGAAGTTCAAAGTTGGCGATAGGGCAGGCGTTGGAGTAATGGTAGATAGTTGTCGACAGTGCAAGCCCTGCAACAATTTTATGGAACAATATTGCACAGAAGGAATGACTGGTACTTATAATAACTATGAAAGGGACAAGGTAACTATTGCCCAAGGAGGTTATAGTACTCAGATCGTTTGTGATGAAAGGTGGGTATATAATATTTCAGACAATCTCGATCTTGCTGGAGTGGCTCCTTTACTTTGTGCAGGCATCACCACGTACTCTCCATTAAAATTTGCAAATGTAAAACCGGGAGACAGGGTAGCAGTGGCTGGTCTTGGTGGGCTTGGGCACATGGCTGTAAAATTTGCAGTTGCAATGGGTGCTGAAGTTACAATGCTTAGTACTACACCATCAAAAGCAAAAGATGCAAAAAAACTTGGAGCACACCATTTTGTTTTAAGCACAGACGAAACCGCCATGAAAAAGCATCGCAGTCATTTTAATGTGGTGGTAGATACAGTCAGTGCCGATCATGATTATGAAATTTATTTAAAGTTGCTTGATCTTCACGGCAAGCTATTGGTTGTTGGTCTTCCAAAAGATGAGCCTCATGTAAATCCTTTTGAGCTACTAAAAAATCGTCGCAGCATTATTGGTTCCATGATCGGTGGCACTGTTGAAACACAGGAGATGCTTGATTTTTGCGCTGAAAAAAATATTGTAGCAGATATTGAAATAATATCAATGCAAAAGATCAATGAGGCATATGAAAGACTTTTGAAAAGTGATGTGAAGTATAGGTTTGTAATTGATATGGCAAGTTTAAAATAATAAAACTATTTTTTTTGTGTACCCAGCCATATTAATCCATCAATGATCATTTTATCCTGGTAGTCATTTCCAAACTGAAAAGATAATTCTTTGTTTGTCCGGTTGTCATAGTCAATATCGTTGTGACCCATATTGACATAAAGCATTTTGTAATTCTTATTGGTCCAAACAACCGGATAATATCCGCTACGCCATATTTCAGATTGCTTTGGCCCATTTCCCAATGGAAAACTAGTTGGGTCTATTGACAAAAGAATTTTTATATCAGAATTTAAACGAATGTCTTTTTCCCAGCGATACCATTCGTTTGGCGATGACTTAAAAGTTACGGGTAAACTTTTTGTAACAGGATGTGTTGTGTCTTCAACACGAAGAATGGCAGAAGTAGGGTGCCAAGTATTGCTTTTATATTGTCCGGCGCCAATGAATGTATTGTGATACCAATCCCAGTTTTGAGGAAACGCAGAATTGTTTAAAGCAAAACCTGCAAAATGAAAACCAATGAATGCGCCACCGTTGTCCATGTATTTTTTGAACGCCTCTCTCTGTGTTGTTCTTTCGGGTCTTGTATCGAGAAAGACCACAACCTGGTAACGAGAAAGAAATTCTTCATTAAGATTACTCCAGTTGCTGGTAGAATCATAAGAAAAATTATATAAGGCACCCATTTGAGGAAACCATTTATTAGCTTCATGAACAAAGCTTATATGGGCAAGATCTGATTTGGCCGTATAGAAGCCGATCACTTTAAATAAAGGAGCTTTGTTTTGTGCATGCATAGTTGCAATAGAACAAAAAAGGATGCAGGCAAGCAGGGTCTTATGTAAATATTTGTTTATAATTTTCATCATTTAGTATTCGTCATTAATTTATCGTATCAGCGCAGCAGTTCCTTTTTGTTTATAAGTTATATTGTTTATTCCAATGCCTTCTGCCATCCAAACAACTACTTGTGATGATTGTGGTTTGCCATTAAGCATGCCGTTCCAACCCTTCGGATCGTCTTTCATATCAAAGACTAGTTGTCCCCAACGATTATAAACTCTGAAATATTTAAACTCTTTCATTCCAACCGGAATAGGTTTTAAGTAATCATTTAACCCATCCTGGTTAGGTGTAAACCCGGAAGGCACATAAAATTTTACTTCTTTAAAAACTTTTACGAGTTGCGTATCTACTGTCACACATCCTGCGGCGGTTTCAATTACAATTGTATAAAGTTTTTCAGTTGTTCCGTTGAAAAAAGGATCAATAATGCTTGTTGAGCTTAAAAATGTAGGAGGACTCCATTCAACACCAATTCCAAAATCTCTTGCTTTTAACTGGTGCGGATAATTTACTACTGCATATTCAGTCGGATAATTGATCCCCAATCGCGGTGTCTCAATGGCAACAACCTTTTCTTCAGTTAAAGCAACGCACCCATCGTCGTTATAGAGTATGGCACGATAAGCACCAGATTGATTTGCTCTATAGCGAATATTGTGCTGATTATTTATAGGGAAATTATCTTTCAGCCATTGTATACTGTCCGTATGATTAACAAAAAAAACAGTACTGTCTCCACTGCCGACACAATAAGCAAGTTTACCAGCAACTCTTAATGAAGTATCAATGGTTGATGCCACTACCACAACACTGTCCTTATCAGGACAGCCTCCTCCTGCACTGCTGGTTGTAAGTACATATGTGGTTGTAATGTTAGGGCCTGCTCGTGGATTAGCAATATGCGGATCAGATAATCCTGTTGGCGGGTCCCAACTATACATCAATCCAGGTTTCGGATTAGCGCCTATAAGTACCTGGTTGGCATTACACGAAAGTGTATCTCTTCCTGCATTGGAAATGACAGTTAGTGTATCTATTAGTTTTGCATAAAGCGTATCAAGACAGCCATACCCATTATAAGGCTCAACCTGCACAGCAATAACAGTTCCGACGGGCGGAGGTGGGTTAAAGATAATATTCTGTGAATTCCCGAGTGTTTGAGAGAAATTACTATTAAACCATGTATAGTTCTGATAACCATAGGGTGCGGTTACATTAACGAAGGCGTCGTCAGGGCAATAAGTAGCTCCAACGAATTCACTGCTGCATTCAGAATTTACATCTAAATAGGCGTATCCAAAATGACGGGTAAATGTGCAATCTGCTGTTTTGAAAAAAAGACGAATTTTTTTACCAGCATTGTTATTAAGGTTGATACTTACTGCCGACCAATCCTTGCACCAAACATTTGTAGTATCCTGCTGGTTTGGGGAAAGAAAAAAACCAGGAAGTATATTTCCAAATGGAATGAAAGTAAATGAGGAACAATTAAGAATCGTATTATCTGTTATATTGGTTACTTCAATTTCAAGTCTTGGTTGCTGAAAAATTTCGTGGTTTGGATCCTGGAAAACGACTGCGTAATGATAGATAAGTGAATAAACATCCTGTCCAGCCGGAATCGTGAATTCATAAGAAATTCCTTCAGCCTGCCCACCGCCGGTATTATTTCCAAGTCTAATGGAATTTCCGCTTCCGTTTGGGCAGTTAACAGGGAACCCGCCAAAAGGATCCACCTCTGTGCTATTCGAATACATAGTATGCTGGTTGGGCACGGGTCCACCTGATGGTGAAAGATACATTGTATTCATTCCGCCGCCCGCTGACACACTTCCTGTATAGCATGTCCAGTTGGCAAAAGTGCCGGTTTCGAAATCAATATTTGGTGGGCATATTTGAGAATAAGATTGAAAAGAGAATAGAGTGCAAAAAGTAACGGACAGTAAAAATTGCGTCGATAAGTAAAATGGGATTTTTTTATTTATACCAGTTTTTTCGGGTATTTGCACAATTTTTAGATTGAATACTAAAGATAAAACTTACTTAAGTAAAACGGAAGACTTTTCTAATAGGTTGCCAATAAAGATCTTTCTAAAGACTTGGTCGGCAGATACTGGTTTAAAACCCAATTTGGATTTTATTATTGACAGTTGCTGATGGCTTTACACAGTTATTAGTAGATTTGCTATATTAAAATTTGTCTATGAGATCATTTTTTAGTTGTATAGTTTGTTTGCTATTTATCGCTAGTGCGTCTGGTCAAAAAGGCGACCCCAAAGTGTCTACGCCTGATCCTAATAAAAAAATATTAATAATGGAGACAGCCTGCGGCGAGTGCCAGTTTAAACTGACTGGCAAAGGTTGTGACCTTGCTGTGAGAATAGATGGTAAATCTTATTTTGTAGACGGCACCGATATAGACTCACATGGAGATGCACATGCAAAAGATGGCTTTTGTAATGCTGTTAGAAAGGCCGAAGTTCAGGGTGAGATAGTAAATGATCGGTTTAAAGTAACATATTTTAAAGTGCTTAAGAGTGAGGAAAAAAAAGAACCACTTGCCACACAAAAAAATTAGCATCTTATTAATTTACAGATCAGCGTTTCCTTTTTATAATTTATTTTTATTGCAAGAGAAAATATCCCGTTTGTTTAATTACTGGCTTCGATCAAAATTGGTTTTCATTAACTTCGCAGCCCAACATTCAACCTATGCCTGAGCACTCTCATCAATTAGCTGCAATTCTTTTTGCAGACATAGTGAATTATACCGCTATGATGCAGGAAGATGAAAATACAGCTTTGGAAAAGATCACCCGTTTCCGGCATGTAATTGATATTATAGTTGAAGAACTGGAAGGGAAGATCATTCAGTATTATGGTGATGGATGTCTTGTTCTTTTCAACAGCGCTACGGATGCTGTAGAGTTCGCTAAACTTTTACAAACAGATTTTAATGAAGTGCCAAAAGTGCCTGTGCGTATTGGCATTCACATGGGTGATGTGCTGATACGTGATGGAAATGTTTTTGGCGACGTTGTGAATATTGCTTCCCGCATCCAGGCATTGTCACCTCCCGGTGGCATCTATGTTTCTGAAATGGTTTACCGGAATATTGCCAATAAAAAAGGAATGGATTCGGTTTTTATAAAAGAAGAATTTCTGAAAAATGTAAAAACACCGATCAGGATCTATGAAGTGTTGACAGAGTATAGTACAACAGTTTACCATACCGGGCCGAATGATGAACAAGTGGCAATTGACGAAAACAGCATTGCTGTTTTGCCTTTTGTAAATATGAGCAGTGATAAAGAGCAGGAATATTTCAGCGATGGGCTTACGGAGGATATCATTACACAACTTTCAAAAATAAAATCCTTTAAGGTCATTTCCCGTACATCTGTAACACAATATAAAACGACACCAAAAACGATCAGAGAAATTGGGAAAGAACTTGGTGTTGCGACAATTCTTGAAGGAAGTGTGCAAAGGTCACTGAAACAAGTTCGCATAACCGCACAGCTTATTAATGCAGTTACTGATGAACATTTATGGTCGGAGTCATATGATCGTCCGGTTGATGATATTTTCACTATACAACGTGAGGTTGCCCTGGCGATCGCATCCGTACTTAATGCAACACTTACAAAAAAGGAATCTCAGCAACTTGATTATGTGCCAACAGTGAATTTGCAGGCATATGATTTTTATATGCGTGGTAAATTTCTGATTGAAAAAAGAAATAAGACCGATCTATTAGTTGCAAGAGAGCTTTTTCAGCAGGCAGTAACTAAAGACAGGACATTTGCAGATGCTTATTCAGGACTTGCCACTACTTATTTACTTTCTTCTTTTCGAGGATATGAAGACCCGGTAAGAATGCTTTGGCTTGCTAAAAAGAATATTGATACTGCACTTGGTCTTGATCCTTCTTCAGGCGAAATACAGGCTACGCTTGGATATTGGTATCATCAAACTTTTGACTGGCATGCTGCGGAGATAACTTACCGTCGTTCCATTGATCTGAATGCTAACCAGGCCAATGTATATTTATGGCTTGGTATTTTATTAGAAGAGAAGGAAGAAAAAGAAGAAGCGTTGAAAATTTATGCGCAAGGCACCGAATTGAATCCGATGTGGGATTACCTTGTTGAAAATAGGATCAGGGCACTTGTAAACAACAATCAAACTGACGAGGCGATCGCCTTGCAAAAAAAGCTTATAGACAAAGCCGCGGTTGATCCTTCATTACAAAAAATTTACTACGAAGATATTTCCCGGTTATACTGGTTTTTCAATAACAAAGAGGAAGCGATCGCAGCTGCGGAGAGATCGAGGAACAAGGCTTTGGTCAAATTCTATACTGATGGTGATTTTTCTGCACTGGAAATAGAAGTGGATAAGAATTATAATGAACTAAAAGAAAAGAGTGAATATGTTTCGCAAGTGTGGATGGGTATAGATTATGCAAGAGCTGGCGCAAGAGACAAGGCGCTGGATTGCTTTAATAATGCTATTGCATTAAAAGAAACGGCGATCACATTTTTATTGCTCAGGCATTTTGATTTTCTAAATATTAAATACCTGAGCATGGCCCTGATCACAAGAAAGATCAGGCAAACGATCAATTTCTAAAAGACTTTAATAATACTTCGAAGAGTTACTATTCCACTAATAGACAAAAAAGCTATCCCGATAACTTTCAGCTTTTTAAAATCTGAATGTTACCGGGTCAAAAAAATAGCAGTGGTAATTCTTAGATAACTATCACACTGTTACTTCCGCCAAACTCGTTGGGAACTTCTTTATCAGCTTCAGGATCATTCAACCATAAAGCTTCATTAACTAAGTATTTGAATTCGTGAGTAGAATCTTTCGGCAGGTTTACATCGGCGCTAAAACTTCCGTCTTTCTTCTTGCTCATGATAACAGACTTTTTCCAGTCGCTATTGAGACCAAGAATTTCAATAGTTTCAGCAGCATCTGCCGCAAATGAAAATTTTACTTTGCAATACTCTTTTGTTTTGTAGTAGGTTTTTTGTACCATTTTCTTTCTTTTAAGTTTTTAAATCTGTCTTAAACTACCGTTCATAAGCAGGCACATCGTGAAAACGGACCAAAACGGGACTTTCGTTGTTCTTAATACCGCAAAGTTAAGTATGTAACCTTTCGATATGAATCTATTTATTAAGCGGCAAATCCATTTGTGGATTACTTGTGAAGACAAAATAGATTTTTTCATTTCTATAATTTTTTCAACTTTTATAAAATGAATATCCGCGTTGCACAAATAAAAGATATCCCTCAAATACAGGTTGTTCGGAACCTTGTAAAAGAAAATCAAATATCAGATCCGGCCCTGGTTCCTGATAGTGATGTGCAGGATTATATAACACGACGCGGCAGGGGATGGGTTTGTGAGATCAATGAACAGATCGTTGGATTTGCTATTGCAGACCTGGTAGATAATAACATTTGGGCCTTGTTCATTCATCCGGGTTTTGAAAAACTGGGGATTGGAAAAAAATTACATGATGAAATGGTGAACTGGTATTTCTCACAAACAGAGAAAACCGTTTGGTTGGGAACTTCGCCAAAAACAAGGGCTGAATTATTTTATCGCAAAGCCGGATGGAAAGAGATAGGTATGCATGGCAAAGGCGAAATAAAATTTGAGATGACAAAAGATGAATGGAGATCTTTACAATTATAATTATTATAAATGCTTGCACTAAACTTTACTCCCTTTCCTGAATTAAAAACTCAAAGACTTTTATTAAGAAAGCTTGAAAAAACCGATGCTAATGAAATGTTTTTTCTTCGTTCAAATGAAGATGTATTGCGTTACATAGGAAGGGAGCCAACAAAAACGATTGCCGAAGCAGAAGAATTTATTAATATGATCAATAAAAATGTAGATGGGAATGAATCAATTCTTTGGGGGATTACATTCTTAAATGATCCATCACTGGTTATCGGGACAATTTGTATATGGAATTTTAAAAAGGAAAATTATCGTGGCGAAATTGGTTATATGCTTCATCCCGATCATTGGCGAAAAGGGATAATGAAAGAAGCTATCAATGCTGTAGTTGATTATGGATTTACTGTTTTAAACTTACACAGTATTGAAGCATTACTTGATCCCAAAAATATTGCATCATCTTCTGTTTTGGAAAGTACTGGTTTTGTAAAGGAAGGTCATATAAAAGAAAGCCTTTATTTCAATGGGGAGTTTAAGGATGAAGCTATTTATTCAAAATTGAAATAAAGTAAATGTACTAGCCAAGCTAAAAGCTTTTTAGGGAGGAGTTTTTTATAGTATATTTAAGAAACTGTTTTTTATGATCGCCATTAAACACATCCTTCCTCTTTTTATTTTCTTTTTAATAATACTTGCAAGTTGTAAAAAAAATGTTGCTACTACTGAAGCACCCAATGAAGAAATAGCAACTGGAAAGCCAACTCCGCAACCACCACCAGCAGTTCACGGTATCTGCGATTATGATATTAACGAAACTGCCATCCTCGGAGCAGGATGGGCAAAATCTTTTGACGAAACCTTTTCGGGCAATCTTAATAATTGGAACACATGGAATGGCGGAGCCTTCAATAATGAATTACAACTTTATCAGGCAGCTAATCTTTCTGTTGCAAATGGAAATCTTGTGATCAATGCAAGAAAAGAAACTGTTTCTGGGCCAACTACACCATTTGACGCGACATCAAAAACTTTTAATTATACTTCTGGCCGTATAGAAACAACTACGAATTTTTCTGCAGCTGCCTCTACACCAGTTGTAAGAATGATGGCAAGAATAAAATTGCCCGCAGGTTATGGTATGTGGCCAGCGTTCTGGAGTTATGGTGATCCGTGGCCGACGCATGGAGAGATCGATATATTGGAAGCAAGAGGACAGGAGGATATGAAATACCAGACAAATTATTTTTATGGAAGGACTGCAAATCGCAATCTTGTTCGTGGTGCCGAAGGCTTTGTGACTACCGATGTGAGTTTGCAAACTTGTTATCATGTTTATGAAATGATATGGAGCCAAAGTGATCTGAAGTTTTATTTCGATGGTGTTTTGGTAAAAACTAATTCCGGCAGTTATGTGTCAAGCCTGTTTGGAAAGACGGAACGAATAACATTAAATCTGGCAGTAGGCGGGCTTTTCTTTTCTAATCTTAATCCTGCGCTTATACAAACAGGAACGATGTATGTTGATTGGGTGAAAGTATTTACCTCGGGGAATTAAATTCTAACAAACAATAATGCAAATAACTGTATAGTTATATTTGCAAACATGATCTCTTCGCTTAGCGATTTTAAAAATCCATTTTTTATTGGCGTTGCCGGCACCGGCATGAGTGCATTAGCCCAATATCTTCAAGGTATTGGTAAAAATGTTTCCGGTAGCGATCGTTATTTTAAGGAAGGCGAGTTCAATGAAACAAAAGGAAAGCTGGAAGCAGAAGGAATCAAATGTTTTTTGCAGGATGGTTCCGGTATTAATGGTGAGACAGATCTTATAGTTGTAAGTACAGCCATCGAAGATACCGTGTATGAAGTGCAGAAAGCAAAGCAACTGAACATCCCCATCATTAAACGAAGCGAATTGCTTGCTTTGATCGCAGAAAGTAAAAAAACAATTGCTGTCGGCGGAACTTCCGGAAAAAGTACAACGACTGCTATGTTGTTTGCTATACTTGAACATGCAGGTCTGCAACCAAGCATAATTAGTGGTGCAGGGCTTACAAGCATTATTAAAGATGGTAAGATCGGAAATGCAAAAGTGGGAAAAGGTGATTGGTTAGTGATCGAAGCAGATGAAAGCGATGGATCCATTATTTATTACAAACCAGAGATTGGTTTGTTATTGAATATTGATAAGGATCACAAAGAGATTGATGCCTTAATGGAAATTTTTACTGTGTTTAAAAATAACAGTAAAAAATTTGTAGTTAACCGATCGCATTCTCTTGCAGGAAAATTATCACAGGATATAAACAATGATTTTTCTATTGATAAAAATTTTGCGGCTTCTTATTTAGCAGAAGAATTTGAGCAATGGGGACTCGCTATTCAATTTTCAATTCAAGGCATAGAATTTTCGATTAATGCAGTAGGCAGGCATAATATGGAAAATGCAACGGCTGCCATTTCGATTGCTCATCAAATAGGAGTTAACCTTGAAACAAGTGCGGCTGCTTTAAAAAACTATGAAGGCATTTATCGTCGTAGCCAGGTTTATGGAAATAAGAATGGCGTTTGGCTAATTGATGATTATGCTCATAACCCTGTAAAATGTGCAGCAAGTATTATGGCTTGCCAACCCGTAGCAAAAAAAGTGATCGCATGGTTTCAGCCACATGGGTATGCGCCCACAAAATTTTTGCGAAATGATTTTGTTGATGAAATTGCAAAAGCCCTGAGGTCGATAGATGAGATCTGGATGAGTGAAATATTTTATGCAGGCGGCACAACTACAAAAGATATTTCTTCAAATGATTTGATCAATGATTTAAAAGCGAAGGGTGTTAATGCTTTTTTTGTTGAGAACAGGAACGATCTTGTTTCATCCGTTCGTCCTCATCTCTCCGATAATTGTGTACTATTGCTGATGGGTGCGAGGGACCCTTCATTAGAACAATTTGCAAAGCAAGTTTGGAGTGAGTTATAAAATGGCAACACTTATATCTAATATTAAACAGTTGGTTGGTGTAAGGGAAGATTCAAAACTTCTTAGAGGTAAAGAATTGTCGATACTTCCTTGCCTTGATAACGCTTATTTGGTTATTGAAGATGGAATCATATCCGATTTTGGGTTAATGAAGGAGATCCGAGATCCGAAATCTAAGATCGAAAATGAAATTGATGCTTCCGATCAGTTCATTCTTCCTTGTTGGTGTGATTCACATACGCATTTGGTTTTTGCGGCAAGTAGAGAGGAAGAATTTGTCGACAAATTAAAAGGGATGAGCTATGAAGAGATCGCAGCAAAGGGTGGTGGTATTTTAAATTCAGCTAAGAAGTTGAATGCAATGAGCGAGGATGAACTTTTTAATGTTTCATGGAAAAGATTGATTGAAGTAATTAAACTCGGAACCGGTGCGATCGAAATTAAAAGTGGTTATGGATTATCTGTTGATGGTGAGTTAAAGATGTTGCGAGTAATTAAAAGATTAAAAGAAGCATCACCGATCCCAATCAAGGCAACTTTTCTTGGTGCTCATACTTATCCATTGGAATACAGAGAGAATCACAAGGGTTATATCGATCTTATCATTGATGAGATGTTGCCCGTGATCGCAAAAGAGAAGCTGGCAGATTATATTGATGTGTTTTGTGAAAATGGATTTTTTTCACCAGAGGAAACTGAAACGATCTGTAAAGCAGGTATTCGCCAGGGATTGAAAGTAAAGATACATGCGAATCAACTTAATTTTTCCGGCGGAGTAGAGATTGGTATAAAGCTCAATGCAGTTTCAGTAGATCATTTGGAGACCGTGAACGGGGACATTATTAGTAAGCTTGCAAATTCTCAAACTATTGGAACTCTTTTGCCAACGGCCGCATTCTTTCTCCGGATGCCATTTCAGCCTGCAAGACAAATAATAGATGCGGGATGTGCAATTGCTTTAGCTTCTGATTACAATCCAGGTTCATCTCCTTCTGGTAACATGAATTTAGTTGTAGCAATGAGTTGCACAGGAATGAAGATGTTACCTGAAGAAGCTATTAATGCTGCCACACTTAATGGCGCCTTTGCAATGGAATTACAAAATGAAACAGGAAGCATCTCTGTTGGTAAAAAGGCAAACCTGATCTTTACAAAACCAATTCCTTCATTAGCCTATATACCCTATGCTTTTGGCTCGAATCTAATTGATAAGGTGATGATAAACGGTGAAATTATTCAGGAGGCTTCTTAATCAGCAGTTTTTTATTTCGGGTTATTGAACTTCTTCATGGCCTTGCCAAAAGCGATAAATACCAAAGACAAAAGAAATATAAGAGCCAATACGATCAAAGAATTAATCAAAGCTTTGCTATAGCCAAGTTCATTTACATCTACGAAGGGATAAGGATAAAACTTTGTAATTGCTCCAAGAATTATAGCATATAACATATATAAAATTGGATAAATAAGCCAGGGAAAAGCATTTTTCCATTTGAGATTTCCACCAGGAACAAAGATGAACCAAAATAAAATAAAGTAAACAGGAATAACACTGTGTAAAAGTTCATCAACAAGTTTTTGCATGCCCTGTGGGTTCCAGGTACTTCTTAAAAGAATATTGTAAGTAATGCCAACAATAGTAATGTAAACTGTAAGTGCTGTCGCCGTAGTGGCTTTTCTAAAAAATCTTCCTAACCGTGAATTACTCTCTAATGCAATGAAAGTTAAAAACAATGCACACAAAATATTTGTATCTATCGTAAAGTATCCAAAAAAGCGAAGCAATGATTCCCCGACTGACACTGGTCTATTTTGTATATGTAAATACAATTGAGCGATGACTGCAAACCATCCCATAACAGCGCCAATCGCAGCATATATTCTTGCTGATCGTTTTTCCATAAATTATTTTAAATTCAGCTTATTTCTTTTTGAAGTTAAGAAAATAGCCGTCTTCTTTTGCTAAATAGAATTACAGAACGTTGAACACTTCGCTTCGCTCTGTACAGGCTCTGCGTCGCAACAAAAGCTCAATCCGGGTCGCTAAGGCTTGTTACAAAAAAATCCTGCCAGTTATTGACAGGATTTATCTAATTAAACAAAACTAATCAGAAAGCTTTTTGCTTATCGCCACCCGGCGTATTCTTATCTGCATTCTTTACATATTTTTCTACCCAGGCATATTGCTCATATAACAAATGAAGGATATTTTCTTTTGCTGCATAACCATGACTTTCATAAGGCAACAATAAAAATTTCACGGTGCCTCCATGACCTTTGATCGCATTGAACATTCTTTCACTTTGAATAGGGTAGGTACCGGTGTTATTATCCAACTCGCCATGCACAAGAAGTATCGGTGTTTTAATTTTATCAGCACTCATGAATGGACTCATGTCATTATAAAGATCAGGCGCCTGCCAGTAAGTACGATCTTCATTTTGAAATCCAAATGGTGTAAGTGTACGATTATATGCGCCACTGCGTGCAATACCCGCTTTGAAAAGTTTTGTGTGTGCAAGCAGATTGGCCGTCATGAATGCGCCGTAACTATGTCCACCAACAGCAACACGATTCCTGTCGCCAACTCCCATTTCATCTAATTTATTGATTGCGGCTTCGGCATTCATTCTCAATTGATCATTGAAATTATCATTTGGCTTTTTGTCTTTATCAGTTGCGACGATCGGCATTTCTGCATTATTCAAAACCGCATAGCCTTGAGTAACGTAACAAATCGGACTACCATAACCAACATAAGTGAATCTATGTTCACTTCCCCTGATCTGTGCAGCATCTGCAGCAGAATTAAATTCAGCAGGATAAGCCCACATAATTACCGGGAGCTTTCCATCTTTTTTGGGATCATAACCTTTTGGTAAATACAGATCGCCGGTAAGGTCAACGCCATCTTCTCTTTTATATTTTATTTTTTGTTTACTAACTCCTTCCATTTGTGGGTAAGGATTTGTGAAACTTGTGATCTGCCTATCAGCAATTTTTGTTTTCAAATTTTTTATCCAATAATTAGGAACTTCTTTTTCATTTTCTTTTCTCGTCAGCAATTCAAGTTTATCAGGATTAAGAACACGAACAACATTTTCAAAATATCCCTCGTTGCAGCGCCAAATGATATCCAGCTTTTTTGTATTGAGATCAAAGGTTGCCAGGAAAGGAAGATCACCATTAGCTGACGCACCTGTTGTGTTATTCATCAAAAGCTTGTTGCCATTGTCGATGAGCTTTATTACATCACTACCAAACTGATTTTTTTCTGTAATAGGATTACCGGGGTTTGAATAATTGTCGGTGGTATTTCTTTCCATCAGCTTTTCCAGTTGACCAGTTGAAGGATTGTAGCGATTCAATCTTGTCAATTGCTTGCCTGTAAGTCCTTCATTTACCAATGCAATTGTGGAATTACCCCAGCCAGTACCACGATAACGCATTTGCGTTTTGAAAAGCTCTTTCGGTTGTGCAGTGAATGGGGCACTAAGTGCAAATACAGCATCATGAAAATCCACTTTGGTTTTTATTAAACCGCTATCAAGCGGCATACACCAAACAACAGTTGCTGCCTCATCATCTCTCCATTCAAAAGCCCTTGCAACATTTTGTACATTATCATTACCACTTGGTGCAGTTTCCCCTGAAGGAAGTTCGGCCAGCATTTTTATTTGTTTGCCATTCATATCTGTAACAATGACAGTGGAAGGAAAACCAAAGGCAGGCACGATATAAGAGAATGGTTTTTTAACCGTACGCAGCATCATGTATTTTTTATCAGGAGAAACAGAGATGCTTGTGTAAATAGCTGGTGCGCCAATTTTTGTTTCTGCACCATTTACATTCCTTACTAATTGTGTGGTTCCGTAAAATTCATAAAGCTGTTCATCGTAAGGATTCTTGATCATGTCCTGGAAAGTAGGACGTGGAGATGCTTTGCCATAATTCTCCTGTAGCGTTGGTCCTTTTGGCACTGAAGATTTTGGGGGAGCCGCAGTCAGTGGTTTTACAATTGTTCGATATAGCAAAGTATTATCGTCGATCCATTGGTAGCCTCCGGAAATTGTATTCAATGCCTGCTTATTTACTTTAGTTGCTTTTTGTGTAGCAACATCTATAACATACAGATCAACACGGGTTGAGGTTGTATGTGTAAAAGCAATTTTTTTATCATCAGGGCTCCAATTAATATTGCCGGCCATTAATGGTGAAGGCAGTCCGCTTATTTTAATTTCTTTATTTGAAGAAAGATTTTTAAACCAAAGATCATTGATAAAGGTTTGCCTGCTTGGCGCAAAATTATTTGGATTGATACGTAATCCTGCTATTCGTAATTCCGGTTGCGCTAACTCTTCTATTGATGGGTAACTATTACTTTGTGTAAAAAGCATCCACTCTGCTTTATCATCTATACTGACATTTGGAGTGGGTTTCACCAATATAAGATCCATGATGTCTTTTGGCGGGGTTTTGTAACCATCTTGTGCGAAAAGTTTTGCAGAAGAAACGAGGAGCAAAAGGAAGAATAACTTTCTCATGAGTGTTTATTTTTTTTGAACTTGAAAATTTATTATAGTATTTGTGAGTGGTGAGTAGTGAATAATAATTTGTATGAGATTAAATACTCGCAACTTATTACTTACAAATCACTGGTATACTCTCACATAATCGATCTCCATTTTTTGCGGCCAGATATTTTCATCAACGCCTTTTTGTCCCCCCCAGTTGCCACCTACCGCAATATTCAATATCAAATACATCTTGTTGTCAAATGGCCAGGCATCGTAACCACTATGTTCGTTGGCAAATTTGAAAAATTCTTTCTCGTCTACAGCTACTTTGACGCTGTCTTTATTCCATTCCACTCCATAAACATGAAATTTTTCTGAACAGTCTTTTATGTTTATTGTATCTGTTTTTTGTGTGCCTATAACATGATTATATTTTTTGCTATGAACCGAGCCGTGAACAAATCCATGGTTATAGCCTACATGCTCCATGATATCGATCTCACCATCATCGGGCCAGCGAAACGGAGTAGTGCTGGCTAACATCCAAATTGCTGGCCAGGTGCCAAGCCCTTTTGGCAATCTTGCTCTTATTTCAATTTTACCATACTGCCAATCGCCTTTTCCCTTTGTAACGAGTCTTGTAGATGTGTAATTTTTTCCCTCCCAGGACTCTTTCCTGGCTTCAATTGTCAAATAGCCTTTTTCCACTCTTGCATTTTCTGATCGTTGTTTTGTGTAAAATTGAAGTTCATTATTACCCCAACCATGGCCGCCCACATCATAGTTCCATTTTGTAGAATCCGGTAATCCTGAATAACTGAAGTCATCACTCCACACCAATTTCCATTTTGAAACAATTGTTTTTTCAGAAATGCTGCAACAGATAAATGCAAGTAATGACCAAATAAGAAAATTGAATGGTCGCATATCGGCATGTGGTTTGCTCCGAAGGTAATGATAGAATAGTGTCGAACAGCGCCACCCGTAATATTTTATTGAAGACTTATCTTATTTTCATGTCACGCAATGCAATTTTCATCCTCAATCTTTTTATATGAAATTTCTTAAAAACTTTTTTGCGATCGCTATCGTCTTTGCATTATGTTATTGCACTAATAACACATCAAATAAAACCGAAACCAAGGAAGAAAAAAAGGAAAGTTCTTCAACTGTGAACCTTCCTAATGGAGGTATCACATTACCTGCAGGATTTTCGGCTACTATATTCGCTGACAATCTTGGTAAAGCCCGTCATATTGTTGTTAATTCTAATGGAGATGTTTATACAAAGATCGAAGACCTGAAAGATGGACGCGGTATTTTTCGTTTAAGAGATGCGAATAAAGATGGTATAGCAGAAGACATCAGCGGTTTTGGAAATTATAAAGGCACTGGTATTGCATTAAAGAATGGTTATCTCTATGCAACAACCAATGAAAAAATTTACAGGTATAAATTAAATGTCAATAATGAAGTTGACGCTGCCAGCGAAGAGCTGATCGTTACGGATCTTTTAGATAAAGAGCAACATTCTGCAAAACCAATAACCTTAGATAATGCGGGAAATATTTATGTAAACATCGGCGCTCCGTCTAATGCTTGCCAGGAAAAAGATCGTACTGAAGGTTCCAAAGGGCAGGATCCATGTCCGATCTTGGAAACGGCTGGTGGTATTTGGCAATTTAAAGCTAATAAGAAAGATCAAACTTATAAAGATGGGATACGGTATGCAACAGGAATAAGAAACATTATGGCACTTGACTGGAATGAGGCTGCAAATGAATTGTACGGTGTGCAACATGGACGTGATGATCTGAATAAGCTTTACCCCGATAAGTATACCGAAGAAGAAAGTGCTGAATTGCCTGCAGAAGAAATGTTTCAAATGAAGAAAAACTCTGATTTTGGATGGCCTTATTGTTATTATGATCAAAGACAGAAGAAGAAATTAGTACAGCCGGAATATGGCGGAGATAAAATAAGGACCGACCGTTGTGATGGAAAAGGAAAACCGATCTATGCATTTCCTGGCCATTGGGGGCCGAATGGATTAGTGTTTTATACAGGAACACAGTTTCCTGAGAAATATCGCAATGGAGCTTTCATTGCATTTCATGGTTCATGGAACAGGGCGCCGCGACCACAGCAAGGATATTTTGTAGTGTTTCTTCCTTTTAAAAATGGAATGCCCAATGGAGACTATGAAATTTTTGCTGATGGATTTGCCGGTGAAACTAAAACACCGCAAGGTGCTACATTCAGGCCATGTGGTTTGGCACAGGGAGCAGATGGTTCCTTATTTATTTGCGATGATCAAAAAGGAAGAGTTTGGAAAGTGAGTTATAAAACTCCGTGATCAATAAAAAATAGGTTAGCTCAAGGTTCGAATAGTTCTTTGTATATTTCCGATGACAGCAATGGCAGGATTTGGAAAAATATAAAGGAAATTAAAAATGAAGATTCTTTTAAGTGCTTTTTTATTTGCAATTTGTTTACTACTGATTTCCTGGAAACCTGGAGATGCTAACCTGGCGAAAGGCCCAAAGGGAAAAAAGACTTATGATAGAGCATGCAGCCCTTGTCATTCGGCAGATGCCAAAGGTATTCCATCATTTAGCCCTGCATTATCAGGATCAAAAATTGTGTTGGGTCCCAGTAATAAACTAATTAGAGTTATGCTTAAAGGCTCTGCAGAATTAAAAAACTATCCCGGACATAATAATAAAAATGAGATGCCAGCTCAAGCTAACTTAAAAGACAGAAGAATTGCAAACCTGTTGACATATATAAGAAGCAATTTCGGAAATAAAGCTCCGGCCATTACAGCCGACGAAGTAAAGCTTGAAAGAGCAAAATTGTAAACTATTCTTTTCTGTAAACAAGACCATCCTTCATTACCAGTTTTATTTTTCGGATGTTTTTAATATCGTTTGAAGGATCGCCTTCTACGGCTATAATATCAGCAAAAAGATCTTTTTTAATCCTTCCAATTTTATTTCCATAACCAAATACATCGGCATTTATTGAAGTTGCAGATTTTAAAACGTCAATTGGTTTCATTCCATATTCTACCATCAGCTCCATTTCTTTTGCGTTGTCGCCATGAGCAAATACACCCACATCTCCACCCATGCAAATAGTAACACCGGATCGCAAAGCCAATTGAAAACTTTTTTTCTTCTCAGTGATTCTTTGCGGTTCTGTATCTACACCTTTTTTCCATCCGTCATATTGTAAAATAGATTCGCCAGCCGATAAAGTGGGACAAAGTGCAACACCTTTTTCTTTCATTAGTTTAAAAACTTCTTCGGTTCCTTTATCACCGTGTTCAATTGTAGAAACGCCAGCAAGTATTGCTCTTTTCATTGCTTCAGCAGTTACTGCATGAACGACTAATTTTCTTCCGCTGCTTTGAATTACTTCTACTGCTTTCTTTAATTCATCTAAAGTAAAAGTGGGTTGTGCATCCTTATTAACTCCCCAACGATAATCGGCATAAATTTTTATAAAGTCAGCACCTTTACCGATCTGCGTTCTTATTTCTTTTATCAAGACATCTCCGCCGTCGGCTTCGGCAGCTCCTTTTATTGATTCATTATCGGTTGAAAGCTTTGGACCATAACTTCCGGTTGCTACAATAGCTCTTGTTGAAATGATCATTCTTGGCCCGGGAATTAATCCTTTCTCAATTGATTCTTTCAATCCAACATCATCATACATGGCGCCTTCCGTTCCAAGATCCCTTACTGTTGTAAAGCCTGCCATTAATGTCGCTTTTGCATGATTGACCGCCCTCACTGTTCTTTCAGCACGACTTTCTTTCAATACCTGGTCATTCCATGAAGTTTCATTATAGGGATGAAGGAATAAATGTGAATGGCCTTCGATCAATCCGGGTAATAAGGTCATTCCTTTTAATTCAACGATCTCTGTACCTGCCGGTAATTTGAACATCATTGCACCTGCCTGTTCTATTTTATTATTCTTTACTAATACCACCCAGCCGGATTGCATAGTTTCTCCATCAAATACACGATCTGGTTTTAATAAAATGTATTTGTCGGTTTGTTGAGAAAAAGAATGATTGACGAAAAAGATGCTAATTAATAAAATGAATTTACTCATTGATGAATAGAATTGTTGAAGTACAAGAGTGCGACGCAACAAAAGTACAATAGTAGCAATATAGCCTGGCTCATAATTATTTCACCAATACATCCGCAAACTCCGGCTTTCTTTTAAATACTGAACTTGCAAACGGGCATAATGGAATTATTTTAATATTGTGAGCTCTTGCAAAGTCCACAGCAGTTTTCACCAACTGGTAACCTACATTCTGGCCTTTTAGTTCCTCGCTTACTTCGGTGTGCTCGATGATCATTTTATCGGGTGAAGGCATGGTATAAACCATTTCTGCAAGAATTTTTTCATCATTGTTCACATAAAACATTCCTTTTGTACCGACCTTTTTATTTTTTATGAGCATGGTTAAACTTATTTTTGAAAAAGGTAGACGAATAATTGGAAAAATTCAAAAAAGCATACATATTTGTAAAGCAATGAAAGAAACAAATCAATATTGGTGGTGGCATACAAACTCTGTCGGGGTGCTGTAAGTCATTACTGTATTGTATAAATATATATGCCCCGAAATAGTTCGGGGTTTTTTATTTTGTAGCCGGCTGATGGAACTTCGATTGAGCTAAGTTGCGACGCTCCATTCATCACCTGTGCTGCTATGAAACAAATTGAAAAGTTATTATGAAGAAAATTGAAGTTTTAACCACTTGCAAAAAATTACTTGCCGATGTATACACACCAGTAAGTATTTATCTGCGTCTTCGTGATCGTTTCAGGGATACGGTGCTGCTTGAAAGCACGGATCATCATGCGGCCGAAAACAGTTATTCATTTATATGCGTTAATGCAATTGGCGGCATTGAAATTACTTCAACAAAAAATATTGAGTTCAAACTTCCGGGTCAAAAACCTGAGAGAATTGATATAAAAAATATAATGGAAGTGCCACAGCTCGTTTGGGATTTCGGAAAGAGGTTTGATTGTGCAAAAGGGGAAACAAAGGAAGTAAAATTTGCACAGGGCCTATTCGGTTATACTTCTTATGATGCCGTTCAGTTTTTTGATACCGTAAAATTAAAAACGCAAAACACAGTGCCTCTTATTCCTTTAATGCGTTACCGGCTTTACCAGTATGTAATTGTATTTAACCATTTCAAAGATGAATTGTATATCTGCGAAAACCAGATAAATGGAATTGAGAGTGAGTTGCCGGTTGTTGAATCATTGATACGCAGTAAAGATGTTCCAGTTTTTCCTTTTAAAAGAAAGGGGGATGAAAGTTCAAATGTTACTGATAAAGAGTACAAGAATATGGTGGATAAAGGAATTGCGAGTTGTCATCGGGGTGATGTTTTTCAAATTGTATTAAGCAGAAGATTTCAGCAAGGGTTTACAGGAGATGAATTCAATGTTTATCGTTCACTTCGCAGTATCAACCCTTCCCCGTATTTATTTTTCTTTGACTATGGTGATTATAAACTGATGGGATCCTCTCCGGAATCGCAATTGATCATCCAAAATGGAAAAGCGATCGTTCATCCTATCGCTGGCACATTCAGAAGAACAGGAGATGATGATAAAGATCATCTTGCTGCAGAATTATTAAGAGGAGATAAAAAAGAGAATGCCGAACATGTGATGCTTGTCGATCTTGCCCGCAATGATCTGAGCAGGGTTTGTGATGATGTATCGGTTACTCATTATAAGGATATTCAGTACTACAGTCATGTCATTCATATGGTGAGTGAAGTAAGTGGCCAGGTAAGAAAGGGTAGTAACCCATTTGAATTGCTGGCAAAAACATTTCCTGCCGGTACACTTAGTGGTGCGCCAAAAATAAAAGCTATTGAACTGATCGATAGTTATGAGTCAACAGCAAGAAATTATTATGGCGGCGCTATTGGCTTTATGGGTTTTGATGGTAGTTGCAATCATGCCATTATGATCCGTACTTTTTTAAGTATGCAAAATACATTGACTTACCAGGCAGGTGCAGGTGTTGTGGCAGCAAGTCAGCCAGAAAGTGAATTACAAGAGGTAAATAATAAGTTAGGAGCATTAAAAAAGGCGATAGAGTTTGCTGAACAATTATTTTAAATGTTAGAATATAAATAGAGCAGATGAAGATATTAGTATTCGATAATTATGATTCTTTCACTTACAACCTTGTTCACCTGGTTGAAAAGATCACACATGAGAAAGTGGATGTGTATCGCAATGACCAGATACCAATGGAGAAAGTAAAAGAGTATGATAAGATCATATTATCACCCGGCCCGGGTATTCCTGAAGAAGCTGGCTTGCTTTTACCATTGATAAAAGAGTATGCTTCATCAAAATCGATCCTGGGAGTTTGTTTGGGCCACCAGGCAATTGGCCAGGCATTTGGCGGAGAACTAATAAATCTTAGCTCGGTGTTTCATGGTGTAGCCACGCCGGTCAAAGTCAAAAGTGAAAAGTCAAAAGTAAAAAGTTTCCTATTTGAAGGACTACCTAATGAACTAGAAGTAGGTCGTTATCATTCTTGGGTTGTTTCAACAGAAAATTTTCCAGAAGTATTAGAAATTACCGCTGAAGATGAAAGTGGAATGATCATGGGTCTACAACATAAAACGTATGATGTACAGGGAGTGCAGTTTCATCCTGAAAGTGTATTGACGCCGATGGGTGAAGAGATAATGAGAAATTGGCTAAAGGTCTGAACTGGGATTAATAAGATTTTTGGGATATATGGGAAACGCTAAACATTTTTCTATGGCAGATTTTAAATACGGAGACATAACTGAAAAAATAATTGGCGCCTCTTTCAGAGTGCATAGCGCTTTGGGAAATGGTTTTCAGGAAGTAATATATCAAAGAGCTTTAGAGTTTGAGTTTAAAATAATGCCGATTGATTATTCGAGGGAGTTTGAAATGCCTATTTATTATCTAGATCAGCATATTGGAACGAGGCGGGTCGATTTTCTTGTTGATGGTAAGATAAGTGTTGAATTAAAGGCAATAATAAAATTGGAGGATGTTCACTTGGCACAAGCCATTAATTATTTAGAAGCATATAATCTTGAAATAGGATTATTAATAAATTTTGGAAGCAAGAGATTGGAATTCCACCGTTTTACAAACAAAAAATACAATCCAAATATTATTCAACATCCTATAAAATCCCAGTCATCTCACTAATCCCAGTTCAGACAAATGAAAAAGATATTGCAATATTTATTCGAGCACAAGACGCTTTCAAGAGAAATGGCGAAAGAAGTCTTAGTGAACATTGGTAAAGGCATTTACAACGAACATGAGATAACCGCATTCATGACAGTTTATCTAATGCGCAGCATAACTATTGATGAGTTACAAGGGTTTCGTGATGCGTTGCTTGAGCTTTGCGTGCCTGTTGATTTTAGTGAGTATGATACAATAGATATTGTTGGCACTGGTGGCGATGGAAAGAATACTTTTAATATTTCTACGCTCAGTTGTTTTATAGTTGCAGGTACAGGACAAAAAGTTGCCAAGCATGGAAACTATGGAGCATCATCTATTAGTGGCGCTTCGAATGTGATGGAGCAAATGGGTTACAAATTCAAAAACGATAATAACAGGTTGAAAAAAGAAATTGACGAAGCAAATATTTGTTTTCTTCATGCTCCATTATTTCACCCTGCATTAAAGACCGTTGGGCCGATCAGGAAAAATCTTGCAATGAGGACTTTTTTCAATATGCTTGGCCCCATGGTGAACCCCTCGCATCCGAAATACCAGTTGGTGGGTGTTTTCAGTCTTGAAATGGCGAGAATATATAATTATCTTTTGCAACAAACGGAAAAATCATTCACTATAATTCACAGCCTTGATGGATATGATGAAATTTCTTTGACCAATGACACAAAAGTTATTACCAATGAAGGAGAAAAAGTAAAGACTCCCGAGCAACTTGGAAAGAGAATGGTAGAGCCTAATGATATACAAGGGGGCAGTACAGTAGAAGAAGCTGCAAAGATCTTTTTGAAGATATTAAAAGGAGAGGGAACATGGGCGCAAAATGCAGTTGTACTTGCGAATGCAGCAATGGCTTTACATTGCACTGGTAATTATAAAACGTATGATGATGCATTTAATACAGCAATTGAAAGCCTGGAAAGCGGCAAAGCAAAAAAAAGTTTGGATAAATTAATCAGTTTGCAGTAATGAATATTCTTGATACGATAATTGAGTATAAAAAGTCGGAAGTCGAAAAACGAAAGTTGAAAGTTAGTATCGCTGACATTGAAAAACGAGAATTATTTTCAAGAACTGTGTTGTCATTGAAAGATTCTTTACTTGACAAATCAAAAACCGGGATCATTGCCGAATTTAAAAGGAGATCACCGTCGAAGGGAGTTATTAATCCTGATGTTGATGTGTTAGAAGTAACAAAGGGTTATACTGAGTATGGAGCTTCCTGTTTATCTGTGTTAACTGATGAACATTTTTTTGGCGGAAGTGATGAAGACCTGATCAAAGCAAGGATAAATAAGATTCCGATCTTGAGAAAAGATTTTATCGTTGATGAATACCAGTTGGTAGAAGCTAAGTCGATCGGCGCTGATGTAATATTACTGATCGCGGCTTGTTTAACAGCTGCTGAAGTTAAACGACTGGCATCTTTTGCAAAAAACCTTGGGCTGGAAGTTTTATTGGAACTTCATGATGAGGAAGAGCTAGAGCATATTTGTGATGAAACGGATGTGATTGGAATTAATAACCGCAACCTGAAGACTTTTGATGTGGATATCGAAAGAAGTTTGCGTATGGCTGAAAGGATACCTTTTCCTAAATTTAAAATTGCGGAAAGCGGGATCAGTAGCGTTAATGATATTTTACTTTTTAAACAACATGGCTTCCAGGGTTTT
>Ga0193738_1000034_pt1 | contig 92152 bp, 77 predicted proteins | sample L2a1metaG_FD_144927 | JGI IMG/M metagenome (GOLD analysis project Ga0193738, IMG submission 144927) | Soil microbial communities from a riparian zone of the East river system, Colorado, United States - L2a1 | ecosystem: Environmental > Terrestrial > Soil > Riparian zone | place: USA: East River... | reverse complement strand
AATCTGGTACTCAAATTTAAGTGCAAGGATACTTCGAAGATATTCGGAGGCCTTGTTTCACTCGAGTTTATGAGGCGCAAATAGAAACGGGGTCATTATGAAAAAGTTTCTCAAAATCTTCCTCTGGTCAGTCGGATCCCTCATTGTGCTGCTGGGAATATTAATGTCTGTTTTTATCTATAAAATCAAATATGGCTTCCCAGTATCTTACGAAACTGAAGTACCGGCAATTGACTTTCCATCGAATCAAAGGGCCGTCCTTTTGTTTTCCAAAGCCACAGGATTCAGGCATGGAGAGTCAATCGACGCAGGAAAAAAAGAATTCGAAGATTTAGCGAAAAAGAACAATTGGTTTCTTTACAGCACTGAAGAAGGTGGTGTATTCAATCCGGAGCAGCTTACAAAATTTAACGTGGTTATCTTTAATAACTCGACGGGGCGTCTATTGAATGAGGATCAACAAAAAGTGTTGCAAGAATTTGTCGAGAACGGCGGAAGTCTTATCGGCATTCACGGTGCCGGCGATGATTCACATCATTGGGATTGGTATGAGCAAAATCTTGTAGGTTCGTTATTCTCGCATCATACATTAAATCCACAATTTCAAGAAACAGAGATCACGCTAGGCAATGTTCAGGATTCCGTAATGTCACAAGGTCTTCCTACACGATGGACGCACGCGGACGAGTGGTATGTGTTTTTCGAGAATCCTCGCGCCAAAGGTTTTAATATCGTATACACCATCGATGGGGGAAAAATTAATCCTGACGGAAATATCCTATTGACAAAAGCCAAAAATTTTGGAATGGGTAAAGATCATCCGGTAGCATGGTACCGTGTAAACGGAAAAGGCAGGACCTTCTACACCTCTATCGGACATGATGATACAGCCTGGAAGCAGGAAGCGTTTGTTAAAATGCTGGAAAACGCAGTGAATGTCGAGTAAGTCTATCCTCATTTATTTTCGTTAAACAAGCTATTTCTATTACTCTGGAAATTGGACATTGGACATTGGACATTGGACATTGAACATTGAACATTGAAAAAAAGAAAGAAAGCTCTTCAATCAGAACGCAAATCACCATCTTGGCAAATGGGTGCAGCAAGAATGTCGAACGCCCAATGTCCAATTCCAATGTCGAAAGCCAACCTCAGCATAACTAAGCGACATTGATTGATCATTGCTTACAACGGAACGCCTGCCTTACAGTCCAAGCACTGATTGGCGAAGCCATCGTACTCGTCGTAGGCGGCTCCCGGTTTGCCAAATAATGTGATGATTCGGTCGATACGGATCTGAGATCCTGAATCCAGCGAAATAAACATTCCCCGACCTGGGATGTCTTCTAATCTTTCAATTCGACCGATCTGCTCATCGACCTTTTGCCCTTCACCCCAAAAAAAGATCTTCCCTTGAGACCTTTTTGCTATGGCTTCTTCAATGGTTTCGCGAAAGTCGTAAGAAACAGGAGTATACGAAGTATCCATACTGTTATTAACCCTCCAAGGTATCAAACAATTCCGCATCGACACAAAAAGATTAGTCATTTTAGAAATAACCATAAAAAGGAAAGTTCAGTTCTCTTTCGAAAACTGGATTATCAATCTATGCTAGTGCAGCAACAAATTAATTTTGCATCACTCTTGATCATGACCTTTCATCCATTTGATGATCAATGCAGGTCACAAAGGCCACGAAGAACCACGAAGGCCACCCCGATAATTATCGGGGCATTTCTCTTTGTGATCTCCCGATAGCTATCGGGAGTGCAAACTTAGTGCCCATCGTGACCCTGCATTTTATTTCGCGATGCTACTCCAAATGCAAACTGCAAAATTTCTTTGATTGAACACTAGTGAGCAACATCCGGAAGATCCTTTGCCGAGTACCCTCGTCGGAAGGACTTTGATTTTATTGACTCAGGAATATGTTATTGAAAAGCTTAACCACGGCTGCTCCCAATGAACTACTCAGAAAAGTAAGGTGCGGGAGTCGTCGCCCCGAGAACTCGGGGCGAGAGGGATTCGCGAAAATCATTGAGTCCACGAAAACGCAGCGTCCCCGGGAGGCCCGGGCGACACGGCTACAACATTGCTGACCACTCATGAAGAGAATAGAAAGTTCATTTCATCGCCACTGCAGCAGACATGCTGTATCTATCCTCAGGATGACGGTCCGAAAGGGTAGCTCAGTATGACGCGGGACTATCGCGTCATCCGATGCTTAACAATGTTGTCGCAGCAGAGAGGGTTATGCGCCTGTATTCGTTAACTTAGTCATTTGATTCATCTTATGATCGCTCTTATTAGAGACAGCTTGTGGAAACAGTTCGGAGCCAGCATCGACATGCTTCACAATGCCATAGATCGATGGCCTGAACAGAAATGGAATACCACCCGCCGACCTTTATACGTCGGCTATCATACAATTGTGTTCCTGGACTACTACCTTACCATCCCACCAAACGGCTTTTCCCCGGCACTTCCATATACTACTAATGATAATTGGAAAGGAATAGACGGTGCAGTCGACGACATGATCCCGACGGACAATTACACTCAAAAGCAATTGTTGCATTACTTGCGTGCCTGCAGGGAGAAATGCCATACCCTAATCACCTCGCTTGATGAGCAAACAATCAACGAACGATGGATTGACGAATCAGGCACGAAGAATTACTCAGTCCTGGAAATACTTCTTTATAACATGCGACATGTTCAGCATCACGCCGCGCAACTGAACATGATGTTACGGAAAGAAATAAATGAAGCACCGAAATGGGTGGCACGTGCGGAGGAAGGGTAATGGCATCTACCGATGCGATTTCTCGAATAGCTTTGGATATTGCGCCCTTTCTGTCAATTCCGGTCAAGAATTAGATTCTGCGCCACAGCATCAAAGGTCTTTGTCCCCTGGCACTGCGTTTTCTATCTTCCCTTTGATAAAGTGTGCAATAGTCTTCTTTAAATAATTGGCTTCCTTATAGTTTTTCCCTTCCATAATAAAGTCAAAGACCCTATATTTTGTTTTACCCTTTTTAATAAAGAGTTCAACCTCACTGGAAGATGAACCAAGGCCCGAACGAGTAACGTTTCTATATTTTCTTTCAATTGACGTCTTAACTTTTAAACCTGCCTCAATGTGCAATGTTTTTTCAAGCAAACTATTTCTGAACACAATGTCCTTATCTGTCACAAATAGAAAGTCGGTAAATTGTTTGGCGATAGCAGCTAACGAGAGAATCAAGAAAAAAATCCCAAGAGATATCAGTATAGCCAAGGTAATGCCATCCGCCATAAGAATAGAGATAGTGATTACAAATATGCTCAAAGCCAAAATTAGTAACATCCCTATGTTGAATCTATTTCGAAGTCTAAACTTGGAACTAACTCTCATTGAGTTATTTTCAATTTTTAAGACTAAGCTGGCTTTGTAAGTAATTTCTGCTAAGGTTTGTTTCAATTTGAATATTAATACTTTTGTTGTGGGGTTAGCCGCAAGGCGCATGTATCGACCATATGGCTATATTCAAACAGCTCGTTGAGGCGCATATATTTCCAAAGCTATACAAAACCATCAAATACACTTTCGATCGTACGTTCTTTTGATTGACACTTGCATAAGCGAATTTCTGGCACCACTCTGGAAATTGGACATTGGGCGTTCGACATTGTTGTGTCAAATCAGCAGACTACTGATTTCTGTCTTTCAATGTTCATGTCCAATGTCCAACTCCGAATGTCGAAAGAATTACTGTTAAGGGCCTACACAAATAGAAACGGATTGCGCGATGCAATATGGGAGACTTTAAGCCCCGGAACTTTCGACCCCAACCACTTCGCCGCATACTCCATTCCCGCTTCCTCACTAACGGAATGGCTAAGCACAAGCAAAGACGTTTTTTGTCCCATGTACAAACCGTCGCGAACTCTTTCAACAGTTTCCCATTCTCTGGTCTCGCCGCTCAATATCAAATCAGGTTTGAATTCCTGGATAGCGGCAATTTGCCTTTTGCTATCCATGTACCCGAATGCTAAATAGATTGTTGTGCATTTCTGATCGAGGTTGCCAACCACTCGCACGGTTGAAATTCCAAGTTTCTCTTTTGTGAGTTTTGCGATAGATTTAATGGACATGGCCTGTGGTAAGCTGAGAAGCCTCGGTTTGTTTGTATCATAAAACTTGTCCCATCCCAGCTTCATCAAGTTCCCCATAATAATTCCATCGGGTTTGTGTGCATGCCAATGATCGTGAAAACGCCAGATAGCAATCTTGTACCTATTCAACAATTCAACCTTATATCGGTACGCGTCATCATCCTTCAGCCAGTCTGTTTCATCCTGATTATTATAAAAAGGCGTCTCATGTGCAATGATAAAATTCGCACCGGCTTTAGCAGTACGCTCAATGACATCCAACGTGGGGAACATCGTCGTAACTATACCAGTAACCTCCTGATCTGGACTGCCAGACCTCACCTGGTCAACAGTTGTGGCGAATGGAGCACCAGGGACTTCCTTCATTATCAAATCAATCACCTGCTTGACGGTGTAAGACTGCATTGAACCTCGCGCAGAACCTATACCAGGCAGTGTCAACAATAGTGAGGCCCCGGCAAGACCGGTAGCTGATGTCAAAAATTCTCTTCGGCTGTAATGGCCGTCATCGGCATGATGCATCATAGGCGTGGTTTTTTTTCTACAATAGTCGTTTGGAATGGATTGATTGTCGAGCCGTTTAAGTTGTTTGTCTAAACTATTTGCCTTACAAGTTTATTCCTTCAAAATCTCTCGGAAAAAGGCAACTTTAATCGCTAAATTTAAAGACCAACAATTTAGTTCTTATGAATGAGTTAAAAAAAGAAGATATCAAACAGGAAGTGTTTGACCTTTATGATGACTATGCTCACAACCGGATCGACAGACGCGAATTTGCTCAGAAACTTTCAACCTACGCTGTTGGAGGCGTAACCGTTGCATCGCTTATGAGCTTTCTGATGCCAGACTACAAAGGTGGCGTTAAGATAGCGCAGGATGATCCCCGGGTAAAATCAGAATACATCAACTATCAATCCCCGAAGGGCGGCGGAACAATTAAAGCGCTATTGTCCAAACCGGCAGACGCGAAAGGAAAACTTGGAGGCGTTGTGGTGGTTCACGAAAACCGAGGACTGAATCCCCACATCGAAGACGTTGGCCGAAGAGCGGCCCTCGCTGGTTTTATTTCAATCGCTCCAGATGCCCTTACGCCTCTGGGTGGTTATCCGGGAAATGACGATCAGGGACGTGAGCTGCAGAGCAAGCGAGACAGGAATGAAATGCTTGAAGATTTTATTGCTGGCTTCGAATACATACAAAAGCATGCTGACTGCAGTGGAAAAGCTGGTGCCGTCGGTTTTTGTTTTGGTGGATGGATCACTAACATGATGGCCGTACGAATTCCTAATTTAGCGGCGTCAGTGCCATTCTATGGTGGGCAACCTACGGCAGAGGATGTCCCTAAAATCAAAGCCCCTCTCCTGTTACATTATGCTGAGCTCGATACTCGGATCAACGAGGGATGGCCGGCATACGAAAAAGCGCTTAAAGAAAACAAGAAAGAATATACTGCGCACATGTATCCAGGTGTGAATCACGGATTCCATAACGATACAACGCCACGGTATGACAAAGCAGCGGCGGAACTTGCCTGGCAAAGGACTGTCGATTTTTTTAAAACAAAACTGAAATAACGTAATCGGATCAGTTCGCTTTCTTCATCTCAACTCAATAGGAAAGTTATTGCAACCGCCCTTACATTAGGCAGTTCCTTCGCGGGAAAATTAGCACGTTGCAAGTAAACGCGTGCCTCCATTCCTTGTGAGTAAGCCCCATTTCAGTGAGAAGGCGCTCTGGATGACATCGCGAGGTGGGTGGCCTTTTATTTTGCGCTTCTCCCTCCTGACAATGTCATCCAGAGCGCTTGCTTCCCTATCAAAACAACTACGCTAATGGAATGGGTTTTACAACCTAAATAACTGCAGGTGAGTTGTCTCGCGAAGGACCTCTTGGACTGCGGGAGTATGCCAAGTTGTGGAATTCCCTGATGAACAGACCCTCCGGCCACGCCTCCTATTTTTCGGCGCCGCTGCGCCACACCACTTGGGCTTATTAATGCAAGTGAAAATAGGATATTGTAGGAAATTCATAAAAAAAACTCAGGGTTCTAACAAGAACTCCTGAGTTTCGAATGGTTACTGAGTTATATGGATTTATTAGTTGATCTTCTTCAGCCCTTTTGATTTTTCCTTTTCCTTCTGGTCGTCCTTACCTTTCACTTTATCTTTTTCTTTGTCCTTGCTCTTTATCTTATCGTTATCGTTATCATTATCATTGTCATTGTCATTGTCATTCCAGTCGAAGTCGTGGTCGTGGTCCTCATCAATGTCGACATCTATGTCAATGTCTTCATCAATATCAACATCGATGTCCTCGTCAATATCAACGTCAATATCTATATCAAGATCTTCCAAATCTGCTTCCATTCGTTCTAAGTCCACCTCGAGATTTTCAAGTGCGATCTCAACTGACTCCATTGCTTCTTCAATCGAAGCCTCTATGCTTTCTTCATCAATATCGATATCTATGTCGATATCCTGTAGGCCTGATCCGGTGGCTATTTTCCGGAGACCGTTTGTTCGCGACGGCTCGTCTCGGTTCTCTCCGGAACTCGATTTATCTTTTTCAGACCTGCTCTGATCCTGTGAAAATCCTGTTATACAGGCCAAAGAGAGGATCAAAGGGATGATTGTAAGGCGTTTAAAGGGGTTCATGTGGTTGGTATTTTATCTTACTTATGATTACTCCGGCTTCTGGAAAAGGTTACATCCTATGCCGTTAATTGTACCATGTTTCGATAATAGCCACTTTGGACCTCCACCAAATTCCCCAAAAACCAATTGTAAAAATTGCACCTTACAAGAGCTTGTGTAAACATCATGTTCTTTGCATTGATAGTTGCTTACAATATTTACCGGGCTCGGTGACCTGTCAATAAATTAATTTGTCGACTATATCATAATGAAATATTTCTGTGACTATTTTGTCAGGCAGTTAGAATATTGGCCAGGGATTTTCCTCTCATTAGAACCTCCGGCCATTGATTTTTTGAAGAACAATTCGAAATCAGGTTAGGATTCGATATGAGAATGACCACCTTTCAAGTCCCCCAGGTAATAGCCGAACGTCAGGCGATATTTGGTGACATTAGATTTTGGCTGATTGCTTTAGCCATTTTGCGTCTTTATAATATCACCCTCCCCCCCCTGGAATTTGAACACGCATGGCGTCAAGCCGACGGGCTAATGATCGCGCGCAACTTTTACGAAACGGACTCGAACATCTTTTATCCTCGGGTGGATACGGCCGGCGACCTTACCGGCATAACAGGGTCTGAATTCCCGATCCTGAATTACCTGATCTATTTGATTTCTTTAGTTTTTTCTTACCAACATTGGTATGGCAGGGTTATCGTTTTGATCTTTTCAACCATTGGCGTCTTTTATTTCTATAAAAGCATAAAAAAATTCTTCGGTGAAACAGTAGCATTTAACGCAGCAATCATTTTGACGGCGTCGTATTGGTTTTCATATAGCAGAAAAACTCTTCCAGATTGCTTCTCCGCTGGTTTGTGCCTCATGGCATTGTATTTCGTTCTCACCTACCTCGAAAAAGGAAAGTGGGTCCATTTAGTGCTCTACATCCTGCTTGGAGCACTGGGCATCCTCTCAAAAATTTCATGCGGGCTTATTCTTTCGGTTTTGGCAATCCCAGTAATCTTCGGAAAATACACTATGAAGCGAAGGGTTTGGATGCTGGCCGGTTCATCCGTTATTATACTGTGCGTCATCGGATGGTATTTCGTCTGGGTGCCTTATTTGAACGTTACTTATGGCTACGGAAGTCATTTTAACATGGGCTATCCCTTCAGTACAGGTTGGGAGCAAATTGTGGCCCACTGGAAAGAAATTTTACGGAGGCTTTTTATTGTGCCTGTGAAATACCTTGGCGTTGTAATCTTTATTGGGTCACTAATTTACGTTGTATACCGGAAGCAATGGACGATCTTTTCCCTATTCATAATTCCATACGTCTTTTTTCTGCTTGTCATTCTCAAAACCGGCCAAAATATCGTCGCAGATCAATATTACGTTTTGTGTGTGATCCCGGCGATGGCTTTTTTATCAGGTTATGGTCTTGCACAAATCACCAATAAAAAAATTATGCTGCTTATCTTGATGATAACAGCTTCTGAGAATATCGGGGACCGGATCAACGATTTCCGCGTTCACAGAATAAACGCGGCATTCAAGGACCTGGAATCTATAGTCGACAGCGTTTCAAACCGAAACGATCTTTTTGTAATGAACACCGATCCTTACTGTCCAACAGCACTGTATTTCGCACATCGAAAGGGTTGGACCGTTTATTCGAAAAACCTCACCGATCCAAGCTTCATCGAAGAGCTGAAAAAGAAAAATTGCAAGTTTGCTCTGGTGTGCAAAAAACTATATAGCGAGGACTATGATGTGACTTTGAATTTACCTCAGGTTTTTGAGTCAGATGACTTTAGGATCTATTCCCTTCAATGAGTATAAAATATCTTTGCTGAACGTGCTGAAATTAATCCCCACTGAATCAGCCCTAAACCCGCATACAGACGGCTTTAACGTCGTGAACCTTCTTGCCGCTTAAAATCGTTACTTTCAAACTGGATGGAGCGGGAAATAGCAATTCTAATGGCAGATCTAACGGGTTACACCGCTATGACGGATGTGCATGGCGGCGAGTCCGCAGCAAGGATTGTCCGAAAGTACCTGGAATTGGTTAATCGGGCATTGTATGGCACTGCCCGGCTTGTGCAGACAGTAGGTGATCAGGTCGTGATCGTATCAGACAACGTCGATGACGCAGCGATTACCTCCATTCAATTAAACGACCTGGCAATGAAAGAGGATCGCTTCCTTTCAATACATGCCGGCATTCACTATGGTCCTATTTTCGAGGAAAATAGTAATCTCTTTGGTTCGACGATAAACGTTGCCAGCAGAATTATGAACCTCGCAAACCATGGACAGATCCTGTGCTCTACCGCCTTCGTTGCGAAAGTCAGTCATCACCCTATACTTGCATTTAGACCCTTTGGGCGCCACAAACTGAAAAATGTGAGGAATGAAGTTGATATCTTCGAGTTATGTCCCCAAAATGTTTCATCATCTCATCTGGTAGATCCTGTTTGTCACATGCTTGTCGACCCATCAAAGGATGATCTCACACTGACATTTAATAGTAAAGTGCACCACTTCTGCAGTGCGCATTGCAGAGACCTGTTTAAGTCCGATCCCGCCTCCTTCATCTAAACTCACGCTAAACAAAGTGTAGAACCACTAACCGGCAGAAATACCATTGGTGAAAATAGTCTACAATTAACTTCAGTAAATGTTAAGAAAATACGCTAATCTGGCCGTCACCCCAACGGGTATAATGTTTGTTGTGATTATTTAACGAACACACTATCAAGCACGAACGATTTTACACCAAAGAGAAGGTTGAACTAAAAAACAACAATCATGGCAACGATAACATCAAACTATGTCGATCATACTACTACAAGTATGACGAAGGTAAATCGAGTAACGCAAACGTTACGAATCACCTATGGCTTGCTTCCGATACTTGCCGGACTTGACAAGTTTATGCATGTCCTGACGGATTGGAATAAGTACCTTGCACCAGTAGTTACAGATGTCATTCCCCTCTCACCAGGAGCATTTATGAATATTGTGGGAGTGATTGAGATCATCGCAGGTATTATAGTATTCGTAAGGCCAAAACTAGGAAGTATTATTGTCGGACTATGGCTTATTGGAATAGCAATAAACCTGTTATTAACCGGACAATACTTTGACGTAGCGGTCCGCGACATTATAATGGCTGTTGGTGCATTCTCTTTATATACCCTTCTTGATGACGGGGAAAAGAATCACCGGCCTTCCAATTAAGTTTTGTTTCGTCCAGACCTGACTGCCGGCAGGCAGGTTATGTGCCAGCCCACCTTGGCGCCGCCGTATCGGGGCTTAGGTGGGTTTGTCTTTGGGTGTGTTCAGGAGTGATTAAAAATCTTCTTTACTTCGGCAAGGTCAATCTTATGTGCATCGACTGCGCGCATCGTGTTCGGGGATTTATCTTCAATACACTGCTCGATGACGAGGTGTGGACGTAACTTCATATTCTCCAGTAGCCCTACAAACTTTTTGTAGTCGATATCTCCGTTACCGAAAGTTTCTGACCAGACTCCGTCAACCGATTGTCTAATATGAAGCTCAACGATGCGGCCTCCATACATTTTCAACGTATTAAAGACAGCAACCTGCGAATTCTGTGAGCCCCGATACATCCAATGCACATCAAAGCAAAATCTGACATTTTCGGGAGAAGTATTCTGTAACATATGATGAAACTCCCTGGCCCCCGCCAGCATTTCCGTATCATGAGTATGATACGCGAGGATCATATCAAGTTTCCTAAGCTCCTTGCCAAGCTGTTCCAAATTCGCACTTTGCTCTAACAATTCACTATCTGATTTTACAGCTGGACCACCCCATTGTATCGGGTTAGGATTCGTTACAATAATTTTTGTGTTATACTTTTTTACTTCGCGCGCAATCGACAGAGCAGTATCAATTGACTTCGACGCCTCGTTTGTTTTGTGCAATAGACTATTGACGTAGATGGAAGGCAATTGAATGTTATGCTTTTTAAGTATAGCAATCATCTTCACAGCGTCTTCCGCAGATGAAAGACTGGGTTCGATAGCCGTCAAACCAGATTGCAAAAATTCGGAAGCACAAGCGTCAGGATCTTGCCACCATTCTTTTCCTTCCCGGCTGTAAAAAGTAAACCATGTATACGAATTGCAGGAAATCGGAAGGACCAAGTCCTTTTTGCTAAATGCGGAAATGAATGGTAACAGGCCCGCGCCTCCTATGGCTGCAAGGAAATTTCTTCTTGTGTTCATAACGCGATCTTGAAGGATGCTGATGTCTTTGACTTTACTTGCTCTAAGGTAATACCTGGCATCAGTTCCGTCAATGTCAGACTGCCTTCCCGAAATTCAAACACAGCAAGCTCGGTAATGATCATATCAACGGCCTTCATTGCAGTTAGCGGCAGAGTGCAACTAGCGACTACTTTAGCCGATCCATCGCTGTTATGATGATTCATTACAATTATCAGTTTTTTTGCGCCGGCAGCAAGATCCATAGCGCCACCTACTCCAAGCAACGGTTTTCCGGGGACGGCCCAGTTCGCAAGATTGCCCGCTTCGTCTACTTGTAATCCTCCCATGACGGCTACATCAACGTGACCACCTCTGATCATTGCGAATGATTCAGCGCTGTCAAAATAGCTGCTGCCCGGCAGTGCCGTGACGGGAATTTTTCCCGCATTAACCGGATAATGTAATGCACCGCCATCTGTCGGCGATGGACCGACTCCCAACATTCCGTTCTCCGTATGAAGGATAATTCCGTCCTCTGGTCGTATAAAATCAGCGATGAGTGTCGGGATTCCTATACCAAGATTTACCACATCTCCCCTATTTAATTCTTCGAAGGCCCGTCGTGCAATATTTGTTCGCGAATCATCTGTTTTTTTTGAAGCACTCACAGACGCAGATGTGCCTAGTGACTCTTCACTAATGGATGCTTGAACGAGATAATCCACATAACAACAAGGCGTGTGTATAAAATCGGGATCAAGTTTGCCAAGCGGAACAATTTCTTCCACCTCAACGACTACGATATCCGCTGCAGTTGCCATCGCTTTGTTGAAGTTTTGTTCTGTAAGCCGATAAGTGAGATTTCCGGCTTCATCAGCTCTCCATGCTCTTATAAACGCGACATTTGCCCTAATTCCTTTGATAAAAACGTGTTCTACACCGTCAATCAGTTTTGTCTCACGTTGTTTTGCTAAGACAGTACCTGCTGAAGTAGGTGTGTAAAACCCGCCAATCCCTGCGCCACCGGCGCGTATTGCCTCTGCCAATGTTCCTTGCGGCAAAAGTTCATATTCCACCTGTCCGCTCTGTGCCGCCTTTACAGCATCAGGATTAGATGTAAAGAACGAGCCGATCATCTTCCGGATCTGGCCATTGAGTAACAGTCTTCCGCCTCCAAGGTTTTGCTCGCCGACGTTATTGCCAATAAAAGTAAGATTACGCGTAGTTGTTTTGGCAAGTGCGTGCAACAGGTGAACAGGATTACCAGTCATACCGAATCCTCCACCAAATATCGTATCGCCATCCGTTACCAAAGCTGCGGCCTGATCCGCCGTGATTTGTGGTACCTTCTTCATTTCCCTGAAATTTAATTCTCGCACCTTTTTTTCAATGGTCAATTCTTTACATCAAAAAAGACCGTTTCTTTATCACCTTGCATATAAATGTCAAACTTGTACTCCGTGTTACCGTTCCGCGAGGATTGTTTTGCAATCAAGGTATGACGTCGTTCAGATGGAACGGAATTCAATAGCGGATCCTTTTCGTTTGACTTTTCATCGTCGAAGTAGATACGGGTATAGAGATGTAGCAGTGAGCCTCTCATAAACAAAATAACATTTATGTGCGGGGACTGTCCATCCAATGCGCCCGGCTTAACCGTTGTAAAGCAAAACTGGCAACCCGCTTGAGTACCGGTGCCTAAACGACCAAAACCAATGAAATTCTCTCTGTCTTTCTCAAGCGGTGTTGTCCGATATTGTCCCGAGCCATCGACCTGCCAGAGCTCGATCATAGCATCAGGAACTACCTTACCCTGTCCATCGTATACACACCCCGTAATAATAATCCTGTTCCCATCTGTGGACAGGTCCACCAGACGATCATCCGCAATGCTGGTATAATCATAACTGTATTGTACGGCCGTTAGTCCGTAGGCAAAAAAAGGTCCCACTGTTTGTGAAGGTGTTTCGCGTAGTTTTTCCATCATTCAAAGGGTGTTTTGTTGGCACCGCTCATCACGATATTGAATTCATAAGCCACCGCAAACTCGGGTTCAGTCCAATCCATTCTGAATTTCGCGATTAACAGTTCCCGCGCATGTTTAGGTACTGATTGAAATATCGGGTCGAATTCGAACAGGGGATCGCCGGGAAAATACATCTGTGTGACGAGCCTTTGTTCAAACTGCCGGCCAATAACAGAAAAATGAATGTGATTGGGACGCCATGCGTTGTGATGATTACCCCACGGATACGCGCCGGGTTTGATCGTGTAAAATGAGTAACGGCCTTCATTGTCCGTAAGCATCCGTCCCGCGCCTAAAAAGTTAGGATCAATAGGCGCGTCGTGGATCTCTGCCTTATGGATATAACGTCCAGCCGAATTTGCCTGCCACACTTCTACGAGCACATTCTGAAGCGGGCGGTTGAATTGATCGGTAACGCGGCCAGACATCTTGATGCGCTCACCAATAGGCTCACCGTTACGACGGCCGTTCTTTGTGAGATCATTGTCCCATTGACGGATTACAGATTCGCCGAAGGCAGGCATAGTAATATCCTTTAGCATGGAAGCGACAGGCACTAAAGGTTTCGTAGGGCTCCGAAAAATCGTCGACTTATAACCCTCACACAAATGAGGTGGGTGCACATTGTAATCTGTCTTTTCCATTTTATTTGTCATTATCCTTAAACAACTCCTTGGCAATTTTAAATGCGTTGTTTGCAACGGGCACGCCTGAGTAGATCGCCGTGTGCAGCAATACTTCCTTTATATCATCGGCGCTGGCCCCGGTATTCTTAGTTGCTTTCAAGTGCATCTTGAGTTCCTCATCGTGACCAAGTGTTGCGAGCAATGCGATGGTTATCAGACTGCGTTCCCGCTTGGTAAGGCCTGGTCGGTCCCAAACCATTCCCCATGCGCTTGTCGTGATGTATTCCTGAAAATCGCGATCAAAGTCAGTGGTCGCCTTGATTGCTTTGTCAACATGGTCATCGCCCAATACAGAACGACGCGTTGACATACCCTTTTTGTACAATTCACTGTCCATAATTTTCTATGAGATAAAATCTAAAATCAGTTTATTTAATATCGCCGGATTATCCACGCAAGGTATATGCGCAGACCGCTCGATCACTTCATAGCGTGAACCTGCGATCAGATCAGAAAGACTTTTTACGTCCTCAGGGGTAGTTGATTTATCTTCAGCTCCAACTATGCACAAGGTTGGTATTTTCAGCTGTTTCGCCATATCAGTAAGATCCGCACTGCGAATAGCTTCACATGCACGTACATATCCGATCACTGGAGTTCGTTCGAGCATATTGCGGTAGCCCGCCACGCGATAAGGCTCACTATTCCTGAAATCTTCCGAAAACCAACGTTCCATTACAGAATTTGAGATCGAATGCAGTCCACCTTTATTTACGGCATCTATTCTTTCGTCCCAGAATTGGCGCGTGCCAATCTTGAATTGAGTATCACATAGAACCAACCTCTCGATCAGGCCGCTAGTCTTATAGGACATGACCTGCGCGATCATTCCTCCGATTGAAAGTCCAATGACAATACATTTACGAATTGCCAGCTTTTCAAGTAATGTAAGCGTATCGATGGCATAGTCATCAAGGCCGCGTGTGTCCACTACAACATCAGAAAGTCCATGACCTCGGTTGTCGAATCGCAGTATATTGCCAAATGGTTGCAATGCTTTCGCTACATCATCCCAAATGCGAAAATCAGTACCTAGTGAATTGATAAGCACAAATGTCTTATCCTTGTCGGAATTTATCCAATGATAGTGTATCGTGATGCCGTTGCAATTTATAAGATCCATTTGTCAAACATTTACTTTGCTAAGCTTCGGAGATAACGCGTGAAACAAAAAAATAGCGATGACATAAGATAACCCGCATATAACAAAGATCAAATTGTAGCCTGCCGTAATATCACCTTTTGCCTTGTACCCATCCAACAATATTCCAACCGCTTTGGCCGCAAGCATTCCTCCTACCGCTCCGCCAAGCCCTCCAATGCCACTTACGGTACTAACAACACTTTTTGGAAACTGATCTGTGACCGAGGTGAGCAACACGCCTTTCCAAATTGTCTGCGCTGCGGCAGCGAGCGCTACAATCATAATACTAATCCAAATATCACCGCTAAACCGAATCGTCATTACCGGCAACGCCATGAAGACACATATTAACATTGTGATCTTTCGGCTTGCATTAAGGTTCCAGCCAATACGAATGAAATATGATGACAGCCATCCTCCTGCGATTGAAAGTACAGCGGTGATCGCATAGACCACGGTGATAGGGAAAGCAATTTGTGTCTTGTCCATTCCGCTGCTGGCAAGATATGATGGAAGCCAAAACAAATAAAACCACCATACCGGATCGGTCAGCAATGTAGCACTCAAAAATCCCCACGTTGCTTTTTTTCCAAGAAGGGTACCCCACGAGGCTGCTTTTTTTACAGTAGAACTATCTCCAGAATCTGATTGTATGTATTTCAGCTCAGCTTCGCTTAAACGTTTTGAATTCTCGGGCTTGTTATATAGAAAAAACCAAAGTACTAGCCATATAAGTCCAAGGGAGCCGGTCACGACAAAGCTTATCTGCCAACTAAACCTTTCAGCAAGCCAAATGACAATACCTGGGGCGAGGATTGGCCCAACGGTGGTGCCGCTAATCATTATTCCACTGGCAATAGAACGTTCCTTAACCGGAAACCATTCTGCAATAGCCTTGACCGCTGAAGGGAAATTGCCTCCCTCCCAAAATCCCAAACCGCCACGGACAATTGCAAAACCTGTCGTCGAACGCATTAAGGCGTGTAACATGGCGGCAATGCTCCACAAAAGCACTGAGATGCCGTAACCGATCCTCGCTCCCACTTTATCAACAAATCTCCCGGCAAGTAAATAACCGATCGCGTACATCACCTGAAACCAGAAAACGATATTTGCATAATCCTGTTCAGTCCATTCAAATTCCTTTTCAAGCGTGGGTTTTAACAGACCAATGATCTGCCGGTCTATGTAATTGATCGTGGTCGCCAGGAACAGTAATCCAAGTATAGTATAGCGGTAGTTGCCCTTCATCAACGTGTGTGAATTTGTGATTTAGTTCGACGGCTATTCATATCTCTTTGAGTCCTACATAATTTTCAGCAATTGTAGTCGCCTGTGCGACAGAGCGACCGATATAGTCGAAACGTGACTTTTGAAGATGATAGTCGAACGAGCCATGCGGCGCTTGTCTGTGAAAAAGGTAGGTCATGAAGTTTGAGAAATCCTGTGCTCTCCATATACGCCGCAAGCAATTTGAACTGTATGAAGTCAGGAGAGAATCATCTCCTGATTTATACCATTCGATCAATGCTGACGCCATCCATTTAACGTCGGCAACGGCCAGGTTAAGCCCTTTTCCTCCAGTAGGCGGTACGATATGAGCAGCATCTCCGGCTAAAAATAATCTACCGTATTGCATGTTATCAATCATGAAACTTCGCATGGGCGTTATTGCTTTTTCAAATATCTCCCCCCTGTTAACCTTAAAGCCCCGTTTATCGGATAACCTGATGTCAAGTTCGTTCCAGATCTGTTCATCCGTCCAGTTCCCGACCGAATCGCTATTGTCAACCTGCAGATAAAGACGACTGACACTTTCTGAACGAAGACTATGAAGTGCAAACCCTCTTTCATGATAGGAATATATCAACTCCTCCGTCGCGGGAGGAGCGAAAGCGAGGATCCCCAACCAGCTAAACGGATAATCTCTCGTATACTCCTTGTAAGAATTTTGAGGCAGTAGTTTCCTGGAAATCCCATGATACCCATCACATCCGGCAATGATGTCACAGCTAATACTCTGTTCAATGTTATTGCTGCGGTGGAAAACAACAGGCTCTGCCGAATCGATCTTCTCGGCTGCTTTTACCTCGGTGTCAAATTCAATAGTAATTTTGCGTTCACCGCACGACTTTATTAAATCCTTAAGAACCTCCTGCTGTCCATAGATGGTTATCACTCTTCCGTCGGCAAGCCGATCAAATGGAACTCGGCATCGTTCACCATTGAAGCTGAGAATCACACCGAGATGTCTCAGGCCTTCGCGGTTCAAACATCAGCGACGTTTAATTCATTAAAAAGGTCAACCGTATTTTGTTCAAGCAGGCCTGCCCTTGCCCGCGATTCAACGTATTCGCGGCTGCGGCTTTCAAGTACTCTCGTTTGGATCCCCGCCCGTTCCAACAACAACGCCAGCGTTAAACCTGCGGGACCGGCGCCAATGATGAGCACTTGTGTTTTTTGTTTCATCAGTCCAGGCTGGTCACTTTCCGTTTTTCGTCAGGAATGCCGAAACATTTCCTTCCATTGTTTCTGTGTGAACTTTCATCTCTGCGCTGACCTTTATCGCGTGGGACAAAGAAGCCGCCGTATAAAGCAGCATTTGACGCAGCGTCTCCCATTCCAGTATCCAGGCCGTGGCGTCACGTTCACTTTCATGAACCAGCGCCTGTAACATTCGTGATTGCAGCGATGCATTCAGGGTAGCTAAGGCAACCATCGCTTCACTGAGCACCGGGTTGTTCTTGTGTGGCATCGAACTGCTTTTGCCGCCGCCATCTCCGAGCTCTTCAACTTCTCCGATCTCGTTCTGACTCATGACAAGAATATCCGCACCCATCTTGCCGACAGTTCCATTTGTCAGCGCAAGCCAATTGCTGAATTCGGCCAACACATCGCGCTGTGAGTGCCATGGAGTTGAGCTCGCCAGTCCCAGCTGTGAGGCAAGTTCTTCCAGTAATCCCTTTCCGTTTGTTTTGAAAAACGACAGGTCACCAGCCGCTCCTCCCATCTGAACTTTTAATAACCGGGTGGATAGCTCTTTCAATCTTTGTTGCTGACGGTTCACGGGTTGCATCCATGAGTTAATCCGTAAGCCAAAAGTTATCGGTACGGCTAGCTGCCCCCTTGTTCTACCCATACACCGCGTAACTCCATACGTCTTATCCAGTTTTTCAAGATTATTCTTAAAGTCATCAAGCATCTTCGAAAGCAGTCGTATTGCATCGGAGACAACGAGTATCTGAGCTGTGTCCAGCGTATCCTGCGACGTAGCGCCATAATGAAGAAACTCCTTCGTGTCTTCACTCAACTTCTCTCTAAATATTGCCAGCAATGGTATTACGGGGATTCCATTACGGAGCGTTCCTTCCGCAAGATCAGTTGGTTTCACCTTTGTTGTATTCAACACCTGGACGACTGCTTCCGCCGCCGATGAAGGAATTATTCCCAGTTTCTGCTGTGTGCTGGCCAGGCTCGTTTCAAACCTTATCATTTTTTCAATTAGTGCCTCGTCTGATACGACGGCCAGCATCTTTTCGCTGGAGAGATACTTGGAGTAGATGGCGGATAAGTGAGTCATTCTTTCAAATCGACAGTTATGTTATTTCAGTTTGAGCATGGTGATGGCATTCTGTTTCAAAATCAACGGTTTCACTTCTTCTTTAAATCCCGCGGTTTCAAAATCTTTTAGCCATCGTTCGGGTGTAATTAAAGGGAAGTCAGTTCCAAACAGGATCTTGTTCTTAAGTTGGGTATTGGCGAATTGAATCAACTGCGGTGGAAAGTATTTCGGACTCCAGCCGCTAAGGTCTATATAAACATTGGGTTTGTGCATAGCTACACTCAGTGCCTCGTCCTGCCACGGCCACGACGGATGTGCGATAATAATAGGAACGTCCGGAAAATCAATTGCCACATCGTCGAGGTGAATGGGATTCGAATATTCCAGCCTTAACCCCCCGCCGCCTCGTACACCACTGCCAAAACCTGAATGCCCACTGTGAAAGAGCATTGGCAACCCAGCTTCTGCTATCACTTCATAGAGATGATAAGCCATCTTGTCATTCGGATAGAAACCCTGAACTGTGGGGTGGAACTTAAATCCCTTGACACCATAGGACTCGATCAAACGTTTCACTTCACGCGCACCCATACGTCCCTTGTGTGGATCCACGCTTGCGAAGGCTAACATCACGTCCGGATTTTCCATGGCAGCTTCCGCCACTTCTTCATTCGGAATTCGTTTGCGTCCAAGCTCATACTCTGCGTCGATCGTGAACATGATCAACGCTATCTTTAAGCTGCGATAATAGTCACATGTTTCCTGTATCGTAGGGCGGTGATCGGTCTTAAAATACTTTGCAAATGCTTCGTCAAACTCCGGTCGGTAATCATCATGAGGCTGACGACAACTCACCTCGGCGTGCGTATGAATGTCGATGGCGATGATTTCGTCAAGATTTAATTTTTTGTCTGACATTTAATATAAGCTCTAATTTTATATTTAGTTAGTCCATGGTTAGGTGCTTCATGAATACTATATACCACCATTAACAATTGACGATTAACAATCAACAATTAACAATTAACCATGGACCATCGACCATGGACTCTACACATAACCCCAGACCATCTTGGCAGTTTTTACAGCAAGTTCAAGTTTTCTCCACTGATCATCCATTGTAATGTTATTGCCGTGAGAGGTGCTTGAGAACCCACACTGTGGACTAAGTCCCATATTTTCCAAAGGCATATAATGCGCAGCCTCTTCAATCCGTTTGATCAATACCGATGGATCTTCAAGAAGCGGAAGTTTTGAAGATATCAATCCAAGAATTACGACTTTGTTCGCCGGTACAAACCTTAATGGAGAAAAGTCACCACTGCGCTCGTCATCGTATTCAAGAAAGTAAGCATCAACATTCAGATCGTTAAACAATACCTCAGCAACCGGCTCATAACCACCTTCGGCGAACCAGGTGCTGCGATAATTGCCACGACAGAGGTGAATACCTATGGTGAGGTCTTCAGGTCTTTTGTCGATAACTGCGTTTATGAGCTCAGCATAACGCCTGGGCAATTGGTTAGGGTCGTCTCCTCTTTGTCTTGCTTCTTCGCGCATCTTTACATCACACAGGTAAGCAAGGTTGGTGTCGTCCAGTTGAATGTACCGACACCCTGATTGGTACAACGCGTTGATCTCGTCTCGATAACATTGTGCAAGATCCTCGAAGAACTCATCCATTTCAGGATAGGCGTGTATATCTATGGCCTTTCTTCCGCCCCGAAAGTGCACCATCGTTGGCGATGGAATGGAAACCTTCGGCGTTTGAGTCACAACTGATTTCAGAAAGTCATAATCGTCTACCTGGATGTTCTTAATGTGTTTTAGCTTCCCGGTCACAGAAAGTTTCGGAGGAGTAAATCCATCGGAAGCAGCCTTGGCATGCGGATTGGCGGCAATCACGCCGGTAACTGAAACGCCGGAAAGCTGCTGAAGAAAATCAAGGTGAAAATAGTCCCGTCTGAATTCCCCGTCTGTAATTGATCTCATCCCCAGACTTTCGACTTTTTTAACCGTCTCCCTGATGGCGGCATTTTCGGCTTCTCTCAGTGCATCGGCAGTGAGTTGCCCCATTTTCCATTGAAATCTTTTTTCGAGCAAATCCTGCGGTCTTAGCAAACTGCCGACTTGATCAGCACGGAAGGGTGGTTGTAGTTTAGGCATTTTCGTCACTTTATTTTGGCTGCATTCTCAGGGCTCCGTCGATCCTAATCACTTCGCCATTGATGTATCGATTTTGAATAAGATGTAAAACGAGGTCAGCAAATTCTTCTGCACCGCCCAATCTCTTGGGAAATGGTATCGATGCAGCAAGGCTTTTCTGAGCTTCCTCCGAAAGGCCGTCTAGCAGGGGCGTCATGAACAACCCTGGGGCTATGGTATTTACGCGTATACCGAACTGGGCAAACTCCCTGGCTGCGGGAAGTGTGAGACTTGTTATCCCTCCTTTGGAAGCCGCGTAAGCTGCCTGTCCAATCTGTCCTTCAAAGGCCGCAACCGAGGAAGTCGAAATTATGACACCCCGCTCCTGATCGTCCATCGGTTCCGCCTGCATTATCTCCGCGGCAACTAATCGAATCATGTTGAAGGTTCCTATGAGGTTCACACGGATCACTCTTTCAAAGTCATCCAACGCTAATGGACCATTCTTTCCCACTATCCTCGCGGATCCGCCGATGCCAGCACAATTGACAAGCACTCTGGGCAATCCAAACCGTTGCTTTAAAATTGATAAAGCCTGCTCAACTGAAGTTTCATTCGACACATCGCACTTTATCGCAAAAGCACTAAATTCCTCAGCAGTCTTTTCACCCAACTCAATATTATTATCGAGTATAATGACCTTGGCCCCGGCAAGTGCCAATGCTTTTGCGGTAGCAGCACCCAATCCTGATGCTCCTCCCGTTACAATTGCCGTTTGATTCCTGATGTCCATGTATCAGTATGTTCCGTTTTTGAAAGTTGATTGCACTTCAACCATGTACTGTGGTAGCGCGTCATCGTAAATTTTTTTCACCAACTCAGGATGATTTTTCAGTACCATTCCCTGATTGACTGATGCCTTATCAGTCACTTCTCCCCGGTCTATAGACAACGCAAAATCGGCAATCAGCGCACGCCTGATTAACGTAGAACTTCCGCTACTCTTTTCGGCAAGGCGATTGAGTACGTCTGCTAACGCGTTCAGTATCTGTGGATGTGCTGCGATCTCTTTAAGAGTAACATCTGCACTCAGGCCAAAGCTGCTCTTACAATAATTGATTTCGGGAAGTACGATTGCACCAACAAACTCATTATCATGACCCGTCAACACCGCATCTTGTATCAATCCATTACCTTCTGCAATGAGTTGGGCCTTAAGTATGCCAACGTTCACCCATGTGCCTGTATTCAGTTTGAAATCTTCCGCAATGCGGCCATTAAAGACCATTCCCTTTGCTGCATCACTTTCGTCGGCAAATTTTAATGCATCCCCGGTACAGTAGAAACCTTCTGAGTCAAATACCGCCGCGGTGAGTTCAGGCTGCCTCCAATAACCGGGAAATATATTCTTGCCACGATATCTCGCCTCCATTTTCCCTTCACGCGGTACGAGTTTTAATTCCAAGCCAGGTACTGGTACGCCAAGCAATCCTGCATATCCACCGTGCTCACTGGCGAACAACGCCGAAGGACATGATTCCGTGCAACCCAGGCCTGTGCCAATCAAAATTTTCTTACCTATCGTTTCGACCGAAAGCTCTTCCAACGCATCCCATACATACTGTGCCATTCCAGCTCCGGCATAAAACAGCATTTTAAGATTGCTGAAAAATTGAGATCGCAGGCTATTATCTTTTTTCAGGATTGGGATCAGCGATTCAAAGCCCTTTGGGACATTGAAATAGATTGACGGCTTGCGGTGTCGCAGGTTATTAACCGTTTTAGTAATTCCCTCCGACGTAGGATTCCCTTCGTCAATATAGAGAGAACCTCCATTGTACAAGGTTAGCCCGAAATTATGATTTCCACCAAATGTGTGATTCCATGGTAGCCAATCTATAAGCTCTAGATCGGCATCCTTAAGGAATGGAAATGTTTGCGTGATCTGCTGCAGATTGCTCGTAAGGTTCTGGTGTGTATTGATCACACCTTTTGGTAACCCTGTAGATCCAGAGGTAAACAAAATTTTCGCGGCGCTATTAGCATCGATCGCATTGTATGCTTCATCAACAGCAGCCGTCGGGACTACATTCACAAGATCATTAAATGAGGTATAGTTAAAATCACCGTCAGGTCTCACAAGGCTGACTACCTCGACGTCATTGGCCAACGCCCCAAGCGCCCGCTCATACTTTTTTGCATCCTGCACAAAAATGAGACCGGGGGTGAGTAGCCGAAACACGTGCCTCAGCTTGTCGAAATTATCGGAGCGCAACGAATAGGCTGGACTAACTGGCGAGTACGGTATACCTGCGTATAAGGCAGCAAGTGCCATCAGACCATGTTCAATGCTGTTCTCCGACAAAATAATAATTGGCCTCCCTTTAGATACCGATCTATTCAAGAGCGCCTGACCGATGCTCCTTACTCTGGCTAGAGTATCACTATATGTAATAGTATTCCATGCGTCACTGCTCAGCTGATTAACCGGACGTTGACCAAGAAAAATTTTCTTAGGTGACGCGTTTGCCCAATGCAGTAAGCGTTCAGGGAGCTTAGCAGGAAAAGGATCAAGAGAAATAGTTGAACGTACCAATACACTTCCGTCCGGTCGCACCTCTTTATGGATAGATATCGGTATTGTTTCCAACTCGAAGTAAGGCGGCTGATCGCCTCCGGTTAACACGCTACCATATTTATTGTTATCCGCCATTAATGCGCTTAAAAAATTCTCTATTCACCCACACGTTTTGCCTTGCCCTTTAGGAAATCGGTCAATCTTTCCTTCGACTCAGCCGATGTTTGCGAAATCGCAGCTATAAGGCTTTCCATCATCAAGGCCTGATCCTGCGACGCATCCACAATTCGGGGCAACACGTGCATGAGACCGTAGTTCGTGGTGCTCGTATTGCTGCATATTTTTGTCGCAAGTTCAATCCCTTTTTCAACTCCTTTCCCGTCAGGAACAAGATACTGTGAAAGTCCGATTATATTTCCCTCTTCTGCTGCTATCACCCTTCCCGTGAACATCATATCAGCCATTCGTGCCATGCCGATCAGTTTGGGTATTCTTACCGAGGCACTACCACCAACAAAAATTCCCCGCTGTCCTTCCGGCAAAGCATAAAATGTAGACGCTTCTGCAACGCGGATGTGACAGGCGCTGGCAAGTTCAAGACCTCCCCCCACACACGCGCCGTGAACTACAGCCACAATGGGGACTTTTCCAAACTGAAGTTTATCCAGCGCGGCATGCCACATGCGACTATGGTACAAACCCTCCATCACATCTGTCTCCTTCAATTCCGAAAGATCAAGACCTGCGCTAAAGTGTTTGCCATCTCCGTAAAGTACAGCACATTTCACTTCAGCCGGTACTGTGGAAAAAACTTTTTCCAGTGTTTGGATCATGTCATCATTCACCGCATTCCGTTTTTCCGGCCGGTTTAGTTTTACCATCAGGATCTGACCTCGCACTTCGGTGTGTACCGACGACTCTGTTCCTTTCTCGCTGCCATTTGATATGCTCATGGTTCCGATTTTTAATTCTTCCTTTTTCAAATTAAAACTTCTTGGTCCTTGCGGACAGTTATAACTGTTTCATCTCTCAAACGCTCATGCAGACCACCTGTCTTTCTCAGTTCATAATGAAAGAAGAAGCGCATGGTTTCCAGCTTCGATAGATAAAAGTTTTTGTCTACATCAGAACTATTCTCCTTTAAGCGTTTAGCGGCCACAATCCCCTGGTTCAACCACTGCCAGCCCACACTAACGCAGCCGAAAGCTTCCATGTACAAATTGGCATCGCTAAGGAATACCTCCTCAACGCCTTTATTATTAATGCTTAAAAGATGTTCCGAGGTCAGTGCCAGTTCGCGAACTTCTTTTAACAACCAGTCGCCGTAGGTAGTAAGCAAATCAGACTGTTGGGCAACCATTATGGTGCTGGAAACTTCCGCGATCCAAAGATCGAAGGATCGTTTATTGTTTGCCGGCATCTCCCTTCCGAGCAATGCTCGGGACTGAATTCCTGTCGTTCCCTCGTATATGCTCATGATGCGTATATCACGGGCGAGCTGTTCCAACACAAAGTCCTCAGTATAACCATATCCACCCAATACCTGAAGCCCATTGTTCACTGAAACTATCCCCATCTCAGCGCCATATGTTTTTGCTACCGGAGTTAGCAGTTCAAGTAGGTCTGAATACCTCTGTCTTTCTGAGGGCGCGCATGTTTTAAGCAGGTCATCATAGTAATAACACTGCATCACGAGAGCAAGACAACCTTCGGTGATGGCCTTCTGCAGAAATAACATCCTCCTGACGTCAGGATGATTTATGATTAAAGTCTGTCCGTCATAATTTTCATTTGGGCGTGCACTTTTTCCCTGATATCTCACCTTCGCATATTGCAAGGATGCATAATACGCGGAAGAAGCGATGAAGCTGCCCGCCAAGCCAATGCCCAGCCTGGCCGTATTCATCATTTGAAACATGTAGCCAAGTCCCTTGCCTTGCTCGCCTACCAGAAATCCATAGCAGTCATCATTGGATCCAAAATCCAAATGCATGGCAGGAGTACTTCTTTGTCCCATTTTATGATAGATGCCAGCCGAGATTACATCGTTTTGAACAAGATCGCTTCCATCTTTGAGTCTTTTTACGGGAACTACAAAAAGCGAAATCCCCTTTGCCCCTTCTTGCGCGCCTTCAATTCGTGCAAGCACAAGGTGTACGATGTTGTTGGTGATGTCGTGATCTCCTCCCGAGATAAAGACCTTTTGTCCTCGTATTTTAAACGAACCATCGGATTGAGGTTTTGCAATAGTCCTGATCGCCGAGAGCGCGCTTCCAGCCTGAGGTTCGGTCAGACACATGGCAGCCGCCCATTCTCCTGCCAGGATTCTCTCTGCATAAGTTTTGATCAGCAGGTCAGAACCAAAGGAAACAATGAGGCGAGCTGCTCCAACGCTAAGGCTGGTGAACATTTCGTATCCATTATGAGCATTACCTATGATAAAATCAACTGCTGCGTAAACCGATTTAGGAACCTGGCTTCCACCCAACTTTTCATCAAACGTGCTCGCCAGCAAACCAGCTGAACAGAATGTCTTATAATAGTCATGAAGAGATCGGTGTACCTTTACTCGTCCGTTGATGAGTTGTGGAGGGTTCTTGTCGCTCTCTTTGAAATAAGGACGTAGGCATTTATCAGCAATATCCTCGGCAACCTCCAACATGATGTCGAAATTCTCGCGGTTGTGTTTGGCGAAGTAATCTTTCTTCGTCAGTGACACGACGTCTAATACATCATACAAAATAAACTGAAGGTTACGCTTCGAATACCCTTTGCAAACCATTAAATTAATTTTCTATGTTAAGCCTTAAGATCGTTTTGTTGTAGGATCGATACCCAACCCAATAAGAAAGCAATGCACAAGCTCCACCTGCGACAAACAAAGCGCAAAGCGAGAATCTGATCGACGATTCATCATGAAAAACGTAATCCGTAAATACTGCTACGAAAGACGGACCAAGCCCCATGCCGATCATGTTTATAACAAAAAGAAAAATTGCTGATGCCAATGCCCGTACTTGATTAGGCATCAATTCCTGAATGGCCGTAGTACTGGCTCCCATCGGGGAAGCAACAAAGAATGATGTAATTAACAATAGGACCAGAACTGCCTCCGGATTATTTATCAATGGAATAAAACAAAAGCTAAGTATCGACGCGCTTGCAATGACTCCGATCCTAACTCTTCCATTGGTAACACCCTTCCGTACCAGCCGGTCAGCATACCAACCACCCCACAACAGACCTGCAACGGAACCTATCAGTACGACTAGTCCATAACCTAGTCCAGCCTTGGATACTGGCCATCCAAATGTACGGTTGAAATAAGTGGGCATCCATGCAGTGCACCCATAGGATACGAATGCCGTAAATGCGGTGCCCAGGCAGATGCCGAAATACGTGCCCGCCCGTTTGAAAATGATAGTCATCGCCTCTCCCAGCTTCAAGTCCACGTCTGCGCCGCCCCGCTGCATCTTGCCTTTTCGTTGCGGCTCTCGAACAGTTAACATTAAAGCGGAAATGACGAGGCCCGGCAAGCCAATCATGATAAACAATTTTTGCCAGTGAAAAATATTTCCGAGTAGCGGTATTGCGATAGTTCCTTCAGTGGGAAGGTCGGCAACCAACCCCGCCCCTATAGCAAGTGCCAGGCCTGATCCCAGGAAAATTCCCATCGTAAAAATGCTCAATGCTAAGGCTAGTTTTCGTTGTGGAAAGTAATCGGCAATCATCGAGTAAGCGGAAGGTGACAGAGTTGCTTCACCAACTCCGACTCCCATCCTGGCTACAAAGAACTGCGAATAGGTTTTGACACCGGCGCACAACGCTGTCAGCAGGCTCCACAAGGTTATTCCAGTCATTATGATATTTCTTCTGCTTGTGCGGTCTGCGAAACGGCCAATGATAATTCCAAAAACCGTATAAAAAAGCGCAAAGCTCAATCCCATCAGTAAACTAACCTCGGTATCTGTTAGGTCCATGTCGCGTTTCATTGGGGCAACGAGCAATGCAAGGATCTGTCGGTCAACAAAAGATGAAATATTTGCCAGAGCGAGCACGCCGACGACATACCAGGCATATTTCAATGAAGGAGGTGCCGCGATGCCGGTAGCTTGCGTCATGGTCGTTGGGTTGTAATTGGATTGACTAAGATAGTATAAGGTTTCCTGATATTCAAGTTTTGGCACAGCAATGCCTGTGGCATATTTCTCATTACCTTGCAATATGAACCCCAGGGTGATCTACCTGATTAAGAGAGCGGAAATCGAAATAACAAGCCGCATGAGCAAGGAACTCGAGTTGCTGGGGATTACGCCTATCCAATTCACTCTTCTCTATTTTGTCAAACACGACAAGGGCGATTTTTCATCTGCTCAGCTGAGTCGGCGTTTCCAGGTCACGCCACAGAGTATGAACGAGCTAATAGCTGTACTTCAACGTAAAAAGTTATTGCGAAAGACGGTAGATCCATCACACAAAAGGATACTGCGGATCAGCTTGACTCCAAAGGGAACTCAACTGCTGGCCAGCTGCAACATGGCGCTTGATGCGATTGAACAAGAGCTGTTTGAAGACCTCTCTAATAACGAGATCGATAAGATCAGGGATCTTATCGGAAAGATCCTTGCAACGAGCCGAAAAGAAAAAGCCCTATAGGCACGTAGTCAAGGTCGATTATCGCAGCGCAAGGAACGCCAGAAAAATCAATACGCTTAGTATGAATCCAAACATGAACACCTGGTAGGCGTAACCCAACAAGTCGTACTTACGCTTAAGCACGAGTCCCTGATTATAGAGGTCGATAGTCATGTGCTCGTAAAGTTCGTCGCCTGAGGTCAGTAATCGGTCCATTTCCGCCATATATGCCTCTTGAGAATATCCAGCAATGACACCAAAAAAGAGGAGACTTGAGCGTTGCATCGCCCCGCCCACAACTTTGGGCCTTATGATCTTTGGTCGTGCAGCCTGAATTGCAAAAATTACAGATACAAGACAGGAAAGAATAATCATGATAATAGGTACGATAGCATCAGCTCCGTAGGAATCAATTTTACCGGCAATTGCACCATAGCCTGTTATCGCAATGATGGATGATATTATCATGGTATTTATGCTGATAATAATGTTCGCCTTATTATCTGCCATCTGTATGAGATTACTTTGATTCTGATAGGTGGCCCTGAACACCGTTTCCCTACCTCTTTTCGAGTTTTTCTTGTTCAATACTTCTTCATCCATGAATTTAAAAGTACCTATTTTATTTCGTTTTAAGTTGCATTTGCCCTTTGCAATTAATAAAAAGTCGGGGTACGCCTCGGCAATGAGCATGAACACTGAGCAATGAACAATGTGGAACAAGGAGTGATGAATAATCTTTCCGTTTCACCATCTTTCAGAGTGATGGCACCCTTCTCCTGAAGGAGAAGGGCGGGGGATGAGGTGGCTTAATTAACTCAATTTTTGTTTTTAGAAACTGAACCTCAACCCTACATTCTCGGCTCCGGAGGTGCCAAAGTGGAATTTGGTTCGATATGACCAATGCCCACAGGTTGACGTAAGCCGCCGGCATTTACAATATCCTTATCCTCCGTGCGATCTTTTTATAAAATCTTTATGTCCTAAGACTTAATTTTGAGTGTCCAAAGTAAGGCGACTTGAAAAAGTTCTTGTTTTCACGTCCGAATTTAAAAAGGCAATTCCTCATCAGTGTTGGCCTTGTCCTGACAATCTCGTTGCTGGGACTGGCAATCCTGGGAATTGTCGGATACAGGGGCGTGGCGTTCATGCTGCTCGTTACGGTGTCCATACTGGCAATGTTCCTGGACATCGTGCCGGTTCTCGTGTCAGCAGTCCTGAGCGCTTTGATTTGGGATTTCTTCTTTATACCGCCAAGATTCACACTCACGGTTGGGACGGCGGAAGACAGACTTTTACTCCTTATGTATTTTGTCATTGCTATGATCAATGCCGCGCTTACCAATAAGATCCGGAAGATAGAAAAGGCGGTAAAAGAAGGTGATGAAAAAGAGAAATCTGTAAAATTCTACAACACACTTCTCAATTCACTTTCGCACGAGCTTCGTACGCCGATCACCACGATACTCGGATCTACAGACAATCTTCAATCCCGTTCAGAAAAACTTTCCGAAGCAGACAAGGCAGAGTTGATAAACGAGATCTCCGTTGCGTCGATACGCCTGAATCAACAAGTAGAAAACTTATTAAATATGTCCCGGCTAGAGTCCGGTATGTTCCACATCAAGAAGGACTGGTGTGACATCAATGAATTGATTTACAAGACACTGCAACGGCTTGAGCCCAACCTCCAGCGATACCGTGTTGCAGTCGAAATACCGGAACAATTGCCCCTGTTCAAGCTTGATTTCGGATTAATGGAACAAGTGATCTACAACCTGCTCATCAACGTGACGCAGCACACTCCGGAAGACACACTGATCACAATTCAAGCCGACTGCGTAAGGGACAAACTTGTTCTCACGATTGCCGATAACGGCACCGGATTCCCCGAAGGTGAACTCGACAAGGTCTTCGAAAAATTCTACCGGTTGAAAGGTGCTCCCACCGGGGGAACGGGTCTGGGGTTATCTATTGTTAAGGGATTTGTGGAAGCCCATCGTGGAAATGTCAGGATCGAAAATCTACCCGTGCGTGGTTCAAAGTTCACCATCGAAATACCGACGGAAAAAACTTATGTTAACAAACTGAAAGAATGAACAAGCCGTCCATACTCGTTATTGACGATGAGCACCAGATAAGAAAACTGCTGACCATCACGCTGCAATCAAACAATTATAGCGTACTTGAGGCGTCTACCGGAAAGGAAGGTATCAATTCCGTGTCAACGCATCCACCGGATCTTATTCTTCTCGACCTGGGGCTACCCGACGAAAATGGACATGCGATACTGAAACATCTAAGGGAATGGTTTTCGAATCCTATCATGATCATCTCTGTTCAGACCAATGAAGAAGATATTGTGAAAGCATTGGACAACGGCGCCAATGATTATTTGATAAAACCTTTCAGAACAGGCGAACTCCTGGCGCGAATTAGATCTGCCCTGAGAGATGCGAGGAAGGAGCCTAACAATCCCGAAGTGAAGTTTGAGGACATGTCCATCGATTTCGCTAACAGAGTTGTAAAAAAGGATGGCGCTGCAGTAAAACTCACTGCCACGGAATATTCACTCTTATCTTTGCTTGCAAATAACGATGGAAAAGTTCTGACACATCGATACCTCCTTCACCAGGTGTGGGGTGTGGCCCGGCAGAATGAATCTCAATACCTAAGAGTCTTTATTGCTCAGCTAAGAAAAAAGATCGAATCCGATCCCAACCGGCCCTGCCATATTATAACGGAATCAGGTATCGGATACAGATTTATTGGAAATCCTTCGACATTTTAAGAGACTACAATGGAGATACAAAAAGAAGATCAACATAAACTCTCTCTTCCAGGCCTGATTGTCGTCCTTGGAATCATCTATGGTGACATCGGAACATCTCCGATCTATACGCTCAATTTTATTGTTGGCGATAAGCTGATAACGGATCAACTGGTGTTTGGCGGATTGTCCTGCGTATTCTGGACTCTTACGTTGATCACGACAATCAAATACATTTACCTGGCGCTAAACGCCGATAACAAAGGTGAAGGAGGAATCTTTGCCTTATACGCATTAGTGCGACGATTCAAGGCGCGATGGGTTATTTACCCGGCAATGATTGGATGCTGTACATTGATAGCCGATGGATTCTTAACGCCAGCCATCAGCGTGTCATCTGCGATTGAAGGACTAAGATTGATTTATCCGGAAATTCCAACAACGGGTATAGTCATAATGATTCTTCTTTCATTGTTTGTTTTTCAACAATTCGGGTCGGAGGTAGTAGGAAGGACCTTCGGACCAATCATGGCGGTGTGGTTCTTGATGCTCGCCGTTTTGGGATCAGTATCAATCGTTCGCGATCCTTCAATTTTAAAAGCCGTCAATCCTGCCTATGCGGTGGATCTGCTCACACAATACCCCGGGGGTTTTTTACTTCTGGGCGCCGTATTTCTTTGTACCACCGGTGCGGAGGCGTTGTATTCCGATCTTGGTCACTGTGGCAAAGAAAACACACGACTGAGCTGGTCGGTTGTAAAAGTTTGCTTACTGCTAAATTATTTTGGTCAGGGCGCTTGGTTGCTTTCACATCGAGGCGAAACGCTGGGCGAGCAGATTCCTTTCTTTTCGTTGATGCCCCAGTGGTTTTTGTTTACAGGAATAATAATTACAACACTTGCTACTGTGATTGCCAGTCAGGCGTTGATCTCAGGAACATTTTCCCTGATCAATGAAGCAATGAAATTAAAACTTTGGCCGGCATCGCGGATCCGCTACCCTAGTCAATCACGGGGGCAAATGTACATTCCGGCGATGAACTGGACTTTGATGATCGGAAGTATGATCGTCGTTTTAGTTTTCAGGGAGTCTTCAGCAATGGAAGGCGCGTACGGGCTAGCTATTACGATCAACATGTTAATGACTACCTCGCTCCTCGCCTACTACTTTTATACCGTTAAGAAATCCATTCTTCGTTCGATCATACTTGGCGTAGTGTTCTTCGCGTTGGAAGGACTATTTCTCGCTTCCAATTTGGATAAGTTCGAACATGGTGGATGGTTTACCTTCGTGATTGCAGCAGTATTCTTTTTCATGATGTTCATACTGCACAAAGCGCGGAAGCTAAGGCAGCGGCATACGGAGTTCGTGGATCTGCGACATTACGAATCGATGTTGAAGGATTTACAGGAAGATGAAACTGTTCCGAAGGAAGCATCGAACCTCGTTTACCTGGCCGTCGCTGACAGCCGTCGATACATTGATTCGAACATCATCTACTCTATCTTTAAGAAGAGGCCCAAGCGCGCTGATGTGTATTGGTTCGTACACGTCGAGACCGTGGACAATCCTTATACAAGCAAGTATAAGGTTGATACGATCATTCCCAAAAAAGCATTTTTTGTCAGTTTTAGATTAGGTTTTAAGACACCGCATCGGGTAAATACTCTGTTCAATAGGATAATTCATGAGATGGCCGACAACGGTGAAATCGATTTAACAAGTCCCTATCCTGCCCTTCACAAGTATAGCATGATGTCTGACTTCAAGTTTATTTCTCTCCATTCCTGGGCTTCGGCAGATAGTGAAATCTCAAGCTTTGAACGATTCGTAATTACTGGTTACCGTATCATTAAATCCTTCAGCCTTTCAACCGAAGAAATGTACGGGCTCGAGGCCGCAAATATTGAGATTGAGAAAGTTCCTATTCAGGTAGGGCCGTTAGCCAAGGTGAAGATAAGGCGGGAGAAAAAAGAAGAAGCTTAAAGAATGTATACTGCTGGATCGAGAGTTATTTCAACGCATCCCCTCCAGGTGTTCCCACGCAAATCTTGTAGCCTGAACTACCTTACCGCCGAATTCATGGGTTAGTATATCGAGAGGCCTGCCACCTTTTGCCAAATAGAAATTTTCGGCCTCTGTATTCCCTATTAAGACGAACAAATAAAAACTTTTGCGCTGTGTGTCAAGTAATCTTGTTGCCACCGCGTTGAGCAGTTTTCCTCCGATACCACGTCTTTTCAAATCTGGCCTCACATGCAGATTGTCCACCAACGCGTCAAAGCCAGCCTCGGGTTTGTCGAGAACGGCCACGAAACCGATAAGCTCTCCGTTCTCTTCTGCCACCAATACAAATTCCTTATTCGTGATTGTCGGCATTTTTTTCAACCAGTATTTCCTTCTCTCGGCCTCAAGATCATTGTCAAGATATTCGTCGGAAAGCAATCCACGGTAGGCAGTCATCCAGCTGGATGCATGCAAACTGCCTATCAATTCTGCTTCCGATAGTTTTGCCTCACGTATTTTCAACCCTTTCATCTTTCAGTATTCGTTTGAAATCCTTGCTATAAGTCACTTTCCTGGGGCTCAAATTTAAAAAGTTTTTTTGTCAAACTTATCCCAGGTCAATCACGTTTAAATTATACCGATCGGTATATTTATATTAACTGGACTAACTAACTCAGAATAAGATCCTCAATGAAAACAACTAAAAACACCATCCTGATAACAGGAGGAAGTGCTGGAATTGGTTTTGAGATTGCTAAGTTATTTGCAGCCAACCATAACACAGTCATTATAACCGGACGGGATAAATCCCGGCTTCAGCGAGCAGCAACCGAATTAAAGAACGTCACTCCTATTGTCAGTGATGTCACCAATGCAGAACAAGTAGATGAACTGGTCAAGAAGCTGGAAAAACATTTTCCTTCATTAAATATCATTATAAATAATGCTGGAAAGGCGTGGCTTCATAATCTTTCACTCGATAATGGAACATTCGAAAAGGCTGCAGACGAAATTCAAACAAATTATCTTTCAGTAATACGCCTCAACGAAAGACTACTTCCTCTCCTTAAAAAGCAAAAGGATGCTGCGATAGTAAATGTTTCGTCGATTGTAGCGTTTAGTCCCAATCACATGATGTCCACTTATGGCGCCAGTAAGGCAGCACTCCACTCCTATACGCAATCACTTCGACTGACATTATCCAGAACATCAAACATCAAAGTTTTTGAAGTAATGCCTCCATTAGTTAATACTGACTTCTCGCAGGCGATCGGCGGAGCAAAAGGAATTTCACCGGAAACGGTTGCAGAAGAGTTGATGAATGCATTTATGACTGATCAATATGAAATACATATTGGAAAGACTGCCTATATTTATGAACTCAGCCGTACGTCACCACCAGACGCATTGTTGGCGATGAATCCATCGCTATAGTTTTATGTTAATAAACAAATGTTATGGAAAGACCGCATAAGGTCGCAGTAATTGGATTTAACCGTATTCCGTTTGCCCGTCATAATACCGCGTACGCGACAGCAAGCAACCAGGACATGATGATCGCCACCATCAATGGATTGATCGAGCGTTATAAGTTACAGGGACAATTACTAGGTGAAGTCGCAGGTGGCGCAGTTATCAAACACACCCGCGAATTTAATCTGATGCGTGAATGTGTGTTGGGTACTTCGCTTGATCCAGCTACGCCCGCGTGCGACCTTCAGCAGGCTTGTGATACTGGACTCGAAGCTGCTATTTATATCGGCAACAAGATCGCACTCGGACAGATCGAGGTAGGAATTGCGGGCGGCGTTGATTCCACCAGCAATGTCCCGATTGTGTTGAGTGAAAGACTGAGAATGAAACTTCTTGAAATCAGGAGGGCCAAGAGCACGGCAAGCAGGATATCCAGCATCCTTGGCATTAAGTTGCGGGATTTGGCACCAGTAGCCCCGGGGATAGATGAGCCGCGCTCAGGTCTTTCAATGGGCGGTCACACTGAAATAACAGCTAAACATTATCAAATCCCCAGAGAAGAACAGGACCTGTTTGCGTTAGCAAGCCATCAAAAGATGGCGAAAGCTTATGACGAAGGTTTTTTTAAGGACATGATCACACCATACCAGGGCCTGGAAGCTGATAACAATCTGAGACGAGATACGAGCCTTGAAAAATTATCAAAACTGAAGCCCGCATTTGACAGGGTCAATGGTACGCTTACAGCGGGAAACTCGACTCCATTTACAGATGGAGCGTCATGTGTTCTTCTCGCAAGTGAGAGCTGGGCGAAGGATCACGGCATCCCTGTGCTGGCCTATATCACAAATGCAGAGGTAGCCGCCATAGAATATGTGAAGCAAAGAAAGAATTTGCTACTGGCGCCCATCTATGCCGCGGCTCGTATGCTGAAAAGATCGGATTTGAAGCTGCAGGATTTTGACTTTTACGAGATTCATGAGGCCTTTGCCGCTCAGGTCCTCGCAACGCTGAGGATATGGGAAAGTGCTGAACACATGAAAGAATTCGGATTTGACTATACCCTGGGTGCAATTGACCGGAGCAAACTCAATGTGAAAGGAAGTAGTTTCGCAGCAGCCCATCCATTCGCTGCCACCGGAGGTCGAATAATTGCAACAATGGCAAAGCTCTTAAATGACAAGGGCTCAGGTCGCGGATTCATTTCCGTTTGTGCCGCAGGTGGACAGGGAATTACATTGATCATGGAAAAATAATTCAAACCAATAACCTAAAACCTAACTATGAAAGCCTCTCAATCCAAAACCGTTGTTTTTGTTACCGGCGCCTTCGTTACTCATCTTGGGTGGGAACCCTGGAAGACCTATTTCGAAAGTAAAGGATACAAAACGCACAACCCACCGTGGCCATTCAAAGATGCAGCCCCTGATGTATTGCGGAAGAGGCAACCCAATGATATTGAACTCGCAAAGCTTACGCTGAATGAAGTGATTGACAATTATTCCAACTTTATTAAGTCTCTTCCTGAAAAACCGATTGTAATTGGACATTCCTTAGGAGGCTTAATGACACAAGTAATCGTGAACCGCGATCTGGCCGTGGCAGGGGTAGCGATCCATCCTGTCCCCCCTCAAGGAGTATTCCCTTATGAATTTTCATTTCTAAAGGCGGGATGGAAAGTACTCGGCTTATTCACATCGCTGAAAAAAACATATTTGATGTCTTTTAAAGACTGGCAATACGCTTTCGTTAACGGAATGCCGCTTGCTGAACAAAAAGAAGCCTATGAAAAAAATATCATCCCGGAATCAAAGACCGTGGCCAGAGGCGGACTGACCAGCGCCGCTGCCGTAGATTTTAAGAAACCCCATCCCCCACTGCTCATTACGTCGGGATCGGAAGACACCATTATACCTGCTCATCTTAATTTCAGAAACTACAATGCCTACACAAAGAATGGTTCTGTCCTGGACTACAAGGAATTTCCCGGAAGAAACCACTATGTGCTCGGTCAAACAACGTGGAAAGAAGACGCCGATTATATCCTCGAATGGTTGTCGAAGAATTGAGCTGTCTGACACAGATTACTAGTACCGTATTCAGCGAAGCCACATATTGAGGATATTTTTTTGTGTACTCAAGCGCCATAAAGCGTGGCCGGAGTGCCCAATCAAACTCAGTCAACACCTGCTGAATTCATCTTTCCTGGTATACCAGTGCTTTCTTGAAGTCATTGACCACGATAACGAATAGATTCTTCATTTTTGAGTCAATAAAGGGCTTTTATCTAATCGTTTTAATCATTTGTTTAAAATAAACGATTAAGTCAGAAAAAAGTTTGTAGATTTGTTCTAGTACAAAAAAATAATTTACAGATGGCGAAGAAGAACAAGATTGTCGAAGATGTGTCCACCGAACAAAAGATAAGGGCGGCCGCAAGTACCGTATTTACCAAAAAGGGGTATGCTGCCACGCGGACAAGGGACATTGCCGAAGAAGCGGGAATCAACCTTGCACTGCTCAACTATTATTTCAGGAGCAAGGAAAAACTGTTTGAACTCATAATGATGGAAAAACTAACCAGTTTCTTTGGCACCATTGTCCCTGTATTAAATAACGCCGACCTATCCCTTGATCAAAAAATCGTTGCCGTAAGCGAACGATACTCCACTATGTTGATTGAGCACCCGGATCTACCCCTCTTTATATTAGGAGAGGTCAGAACCAATCCCGAGACATTTGCTAACAAACTTCCGATAGGAAAAGCCCTGGAGTCGCACTTTATCAAACAACTTCAGGAGAGAAGACCAGATCTGCATCCATTCCATTTTCTTATGAACTTGCTGGGACTCGCGGTTTTTCCGTTCATTTTGAAACCTCTGCTGATGACCACCGGAGCCTTAAATGAAAAGGCATTCAATGCTAAGATCGGGGAAAGAATCACCCTCATCCCAAAGTGGATGAGCGCAATGTTAAAAACAAAATAAATTTTTTAGGAAGAATTTAAACATTTGATTAAAACATTCGTTTAACCGACTAAATCAATTAGAAAATCCCATGAAAAACCCTCTCACGATCTTTTCTAAGGTGTTTCGGTCAACAATGGATACTATACCATTGACCGGGGCGGTAACACTGGAGTTTTGTTATGACCATGTCAATGAAGACTATCCAGCGTTCAATCCAGACGAATTGCTGCTTCTACAATACGGCGAATTCCAACCCTTGAGGATTCAAGAAACTGAATAAGGCTTACGTTCAAATTAAAATCTAACCACTATGGTTCTAAGTTATAGCCGGAAAGTGAAAACCATTCTATGCATTGTATTACTTTCGATCAGCCAGGTCGCTATGGCACAGGGTAACTCACTCAACATTGATACCTGTTATGCAATGGCCCGGCGCAATTATCCGATCATTAAACAATTTGCTCTTATTGAGAGATCAAAAGAATACACAATATCGAATGCAAACAAGGCATACCTCCCCCAGGTAAGCGTCACTGCAATTGGTGGATTTATTGGTGGATTGCCATCGTCAGGTGGTGAATCAGAAAGTGGCAACTTAACGTTTATTGGAGTCGGTCAAATCAATCAAAACATATGGGACGGCGGCACCACGAGGGTTCAAAAAGATATTGCTGTTGCAAATGCCGAAGTTGAAGAGGCAAACATCGAAGTTCAACTCTATTCCCTGCGTGACCGGATGAATCAGATCTATTTTGGGATACTGCTTCTGGATGAACAAAAACAGCAACTAGATACGCTTCTTCAAAATCTTAATCGCACCTTAAAGAACTCCAAACTTTCCATGGAGAATGGTCTTGCATACCAAAGCGATGTCGATGAGGTACATGCAGAAGTACTCCGCGCTGAGCAAAATTTGATCGCATCCAGTTTTGCCCGCAAAGGTTATGTGGAAATGCTATCTCATTTGATCGGCAAGACGCTTCGGGAAGACGTGCGTCTTCAAAGTCCCCAAACCATTGAATCGACATCTACGTGGACCAGCCGCAGGCCGGAATTGAATTTGTTTGCCAGTCAGCAACGACTCTTGGAACTACAATCGAACATGAACAAGGTAGGCAACATGCCTAAACTAGGTCTCGTAGGCTTCGCTACAATTATAGAGCCGGGCGTAAGTTTTGGTCCGTCCTCACTTTCCAATGTTTATGTTGGAGGTCTAAGTCTTTCCTGGAACACTGGCAATTTGTATAAAACTTCCAACAATCGTCAACTGGATAAAATACAGATGGCAAAAATCAACAACCAGCAGGAAGTTTTTACATTCAACAACAACCTGCAGTTAAAACAGTCTAATAGCGAAATCGAAAAACAAAAGGCCATCGTCTCAAAGGACAAGGAAATTATTTTACTAAAGAAAAAAATAACGCAATCGTACCAGTTGAAGTATAATAACGGTCTTGCATCCATGACTGACTTGATCAACTCGGTTTATAAAGAAAGCGAAGCGCGAAATGCGCAGTCTCTTCACGAGGTACAACTACTCCTGGCGCTGTACAATTACAAAACCGCCACTGGAAACTAAATTATAATGTCAAAAATATTAAAGATGAAAAAGAATATTATTCAGATCATGTGTATAGCCGCTCTCTCCTTCTCTTGTGGTAGGAACGATGAAGCAGCAGACGCTTCAGGATCCTTCGAAGCGGTTGAAACCATTATCTCTTCAGAGGCTACAGGGAAGATCCTGTCCTTGACGATCTCCGAAGGAGAAGCGCTGAGCGCCGGACAGGTCATTGGTGCCATCGACAGTACACAATTGTACCTGACAAGGATGCAACTACTTCAAAACAAGAAAGCGATTCTCTCGGGAAGGCCGGATACGAAAGCACAAATTGAATCATTGAAAAAGGAACTCGCCAACGCGATCGATGACAGGAACAGAATCGCAAACCTGGTCAAAGGTGGCGTTGCATCACAAAAACAGCTGGATGATGCCGACGCAAAAGTGTCCATCCTTCAATCCAGAATCACTTCTCAGTCGAGTATGCTGGGGACAACAACTTCCTCGCTAAATGAACAGGCTGGAACAGCAGAGATACAGCTGGCACAAGTGGAAGATCAACTGCGAAAGTGCAAAGTTGTCAATCCTGTCACTGGCCTGGTGCTCACTAAATATGCGGAACAAAGTGAACTTACTTCAATCGGAAAACCGCTGTACAAGATTGCGGACTTGTCGACGATGATTCTGCGTGCGTATGTATCGGGTAATCAGCTGGCTCAACTTAAGCTCAATCAAAAAGTAGCTGTCTCGACTGACGATGGACACGGTGGTCTTATCACGACCGAAGGCACAGTTAGCTGGATAAGTAACAAGGCTGAGTTCACGCCAAAAACTATTCAAACAAAAGATGAACGAGCCAATTTAGTATACGCCATCAAAGTGAGCGTAAAAAATAACGGCGCCTATAAAATTGGCATGTACGGAGAAGTAAAGTTCTAAATATATGGAAGCAGTCGTAATTAGTAACCTGACCAAAACATACGGAGAAGAACAAATTGTGGCCGTAGATCACGTGAGCTTCACCGTGAACAAAGGAGAACTCTTCGGCCTTATCGGACCGGACGGGGCAGGTAAGACGAGCATCTTCAGAATGCTTACAACGCTTCTGCTACCCGATGCAGGGATGGCGACAGTCGACGGGTTTGACATAGTGAAAGATTACCGCCAGATCCGAAACACGGTTGGTTACATGCCAGGAAAATTCTCTCTCTATCAGGATCTGTCGATTGAAGAAAACCTGAACTTCTTTGCAACGGTCTTTGGAACAACGGTTGAAGAAAACTACCATCTGATCAAAGATATATATGTCCAAATAGAAAAATTCAAAACCCGGCGCGCCGGGAAATTATCCGGAGGTATGAAACAGAAGCTTGCGTTGTGCTGCGCTCTGATTCACAAACCGACGGTCCTCTTCCTGGACGAACCGACTACGGGCGTTGATCCCGTATCCCGAAAAGAGTTTTGGGAAATGTTAAAACGACTGAAGGAACAGGGAATTACGATCGTGGTTTCCACGCCATATATGGACGAAGCAACGCTCTGTGACAGGATTGCACTTATCCAAAATGGAAAAATATTGTCGATCGACACTCCTGGATCAATAGTGGCCAAATATCCGGATGACCTTTATGAGCTAAAAACCGAAAACATGTACAAGCTCTTGAAGAGCCTTGAAAGTTATGGCCAGATAAAGAGTAGCTACGCGTTTGGCGAATTCGCACATGCGACATTCAAAACGCATTCGGACGAAAATGTAAAGAAACATCTGTCGGATTCTGGACTGAAAAATATAATCATTAAAAAAGCAACACCCACGATTGAGGACTGTTTCATAAAACTAATGGGACACTAAAAAATGGACGCCGTAATTCAAACAGAAAAACTCACTAAACGTTTTGGTGATTTTATAGCCGCGAACGAAATAACACTCGAAGTGTATAAGGGGGAAATCTTTGGGTTCCTGGGTGCGAATGGCGCCGGTAAGACAACGGCCATGCGTATGCTGTGCGGGCTATCTACGCCAAGTTCCGGCAAAGCAACCATTGCAGGGTTTGATGTTTACCGTCAAACGGAAAAGATAAAAAAGAACATCGGGTATATGAGCCAGAAGTTTTCACTGTATGATGACCTTACTGTCCTGGAGAACATTTATTTCTTTGGAGGTATCTACGGACTTTCTGATGCTCAATTGAAGGAAAAAAGCGGTGAACTCGTGAAACGTCTTGGACTTGAACGGGAGGCAACAAAGCTCGTGTCATCATTGCCGCTGGGTTGGAAACAAAAATTGTCATTTTCAGTGGCCGTATTGCATGACCCAAAAATCGTTTTCCTGGACGAGCCTACAGGTGGCGTTGATCCTGTGACACGGCGTCAGTTCTGGGATCTAATCTATGAGGCAGCCGACCGGGGACTTACCGTATTTGTCACCACGCACTATATGGATGAAGCCGAATATTGTAACCGGATTTCTCTAATGGTTGATGGCAAAGTAGAGGCATTGGATTCGCCGGCCAACCTGAAAAAGAATTTCGGTGCGGCGTCGATGGATGAAGTATTTTATCAATTGGCAAGAGGCGCAAAACGGGGAGATTAAATATTGACACATGAAACAGTTCATCACCTTCTTAAAGAAAGAATTCGCCCACGTGTTGAGAGACCGGAAGACGCTTTTGATACTCTTCGGCATGCCCATCGCTCAAATACTCATTTTCGGATTCGCGCTCACTAATGAAGTGAAAAACGCAAGCATTGTGGTCGTCGATTATGCAAAGGATGAATCGTCACAAAAGCTTCTCGCCAAAATAGAAGCGAGTCAATACTTTGAAATTGAGAAGGCGGTATTGAGCGCCAGTCAAATCGAAAAGGCATTCCAAGAGGGTGTGATCAAACTGGCTCTAGTAATCCCGTCAAATTTCGACAGCGATCTGGCTCATCAAAAGCATGCACAGATCCAGGTTATTGCTGATGCATCCGATCCAAACACGGCCAACACATTGACCAACTATATTTCTGAAGTAATCCAGGACTATCAGCAGGAGCTCACGAATAATGCCAGCATCCCCTATCGTATTATTCCCGAGACCAGAATGCTGTACAATCCACAACTTAAGGGAGTATACAATTTTGTACCCGGCGTAATGGCCCTTGTATTAATGCTTGTATGTGTTATGATGACAGCTGTCTCCATTGTCCGTGAAAAGGAAATGGGCACGATGGAGATCCTGTTGGTGTCCCCGTTCAAACCGCTGATGGTGGTGGTCTCTAAAGCAATTCCGTATCTGCTCCTGTCGCTTATCAACGTGGCAATCATTCTGATACTAAGCGTCTTTATCCTCGATCTTCCTATCCACGGAAGTATTTTGCTCCTGTTTGCTGAAAGCACCTTATTCATCATTACGTGTCTAACGATAGGTATTTTTATCTCCGTGAAGACGGCGTCACAACAAGTGGCAATGCTTATATCTCTCATGGGAATGATGCTTCCGACAATATTGTTCAGCGGGTTCATGTTTCCTATTGAAAACATGCCCGTGGCACTCCAGGTAATTTCAAATATTGTTCCGGCAAAATGGTTTTATATCATCGTGAAATCGATAATGATCAAGGGTCTTGGTTTTTCTGGCATTTGGAAGGAATCTTTGATTCTCACCGGCATGACCATTTTCCTTCTGATCGTAAGCCTTAAGACTTTTAAAATACGCCTTGCATGAGAACGATAAAATTTTTATTGCAAAAGGAATTCAAGCAAATATTCAGGAACAAGATCATACTCGCAATGATCCTGGTAGTGCCTGCCGTGCAGCTTATGATCTTACCATTAGCCGCGGACTATGAAATAAAAAACATCAACATAGCTGTAGTGGACCATGATCAATCACCATACTCGCAGCGACTAGTCAACAAAATCACCGCCTCAGGGTACTTCAGACTGACCGGAGCAAACTCATCATATGACGAGGCATTCGAATTGATCGAGCAAGATAAGGCTGATCTTCTTCTTGAGATCCCGGCTTCATTTGAAAAAAAGCTGATCCGCGAAAGCGAGTATAAATTGTTCATTGCTGTGAACGCTATAAACGGCGTGAAGGCAAACCTTGGCGCAGCATACCTGGCAAGCATCCTGAAGATGTACAACGATGATCTGCGATTAGAGCTGGCCCCTTCTTCAAACAGTATTGGCAATCAACCTGTAATTGAAGTGGTTTCTTCTAGTTGGTTCAACATCCTCATGAACTATCGTGTGTTTATGGTACCGGGTATCCTTGCCATACTGGTGACCATGATCGGTGGGTTCCTTTCTGCGCTCAATATCGTCAAAGAAAAAGAAGTAGGCACGATTGAGCAGATCAACGTAACACCCATCCGCAAACATCATTTTATCCTGGGCAAGTTGATCCCATTCTGGGTTCTCGGCAATGTAGTCTTTTCGATAGGCCTGCTAATCTCCTGGCTGATCTATGGCATAGTTCCTCTTGGAAGTCTTCTCGTGTTATATGTTTTCGTGGCTGTTTACCTTTTGAGCGTATTAGGACTAGGACTATTGATCTCCACTATCTGCGAAACCCAACAACAGGCTATGTTCATCATGTTCTTTTTTATGATGATATTCATTCTACTAGGAGGACTTTTTACTTCTACGGACAGCATGCCTGAATGGGCAAAATTCATATCGAAGCTCAACCCGGTGAGCTATCTGATCGAAGTCATGCGGATGGTAATACTCAAGGGAAGTGGTTTTAGAGATGTATGGCGCCACCTGATCATTGTGGGAATATTTGCTGTGGTCCTGAATACGTGGGCTGTGCTCAATTATAAGAAGACTTCATAGGTAGGTATACGGTATAGGGTATAGGGTTAGTGTAAAAATGTTGCAGAAAATACCTGAGTGTTGACATATTGAGTGTTGAATGTTGAGTGTTTCTTTTTAAACATACTACTTTCTAAATAGAACACTCAACATTCAATAAAACAACACTCAACACTCAAGTAATGTAGGGTAACAATACGGTTTAACAGTATAGGGTATAGGGAGTCGGGAATAACGTAACTTTAATAGATAGGGATGTTTAAGTTTCCGGATCATAGTGCAAGTCTTGAGGTGGAGGAATTGAAAAGCGAGTACACGCGCTCACTCCTGCTTATCTGCTTTTTTTCTACGATCCTGGTCGTCGCGTTCCTCAATTACATTTTCCTGGAGAGAAATCTTTCCGAATACTACGGCGGATTCAAGACGTTCTCAAAGATTATTGGATTCATAATATTCTTCATCATTTTCCAGCTGGCAAATATCCGGTTCCTGAAGAAAAGAATGATTTCTGCGCAGCGGACTTCATTGCGTTATAAGATCACGCATACGATCATAGAAATCAGTATACCTTCATTTATAATGGTATTCATCATGGGAGATCTCAAAATGCTCTCCTTCATCGATACACCGGTCATGCTGATATACTTTCCACTGATCACGCTTTCAATTCTGCATCTTGATTATCGCGTAAACATTTTTGCTGGTTTATTATCCGCACTGCTCTATGCAGGCGTCGTTTATTACGCATTCGAAAAAGTGGATCTCATTTCTAATGCAAAAGCTGTTGTTCCGGCAAATTCTTACTACCTGCGATGTCTCCTCCTCGCTCTTTCCGGTGGTGCGGCAGCTTTTGTATCTGCCGAACTAAAGAAGAGAATTAAGTCTGCGTTAAAATTCCAGGAAGAAAAAGACAAGGTTGAATTTTTGTTCGGACAACAGGTGTCAAGGGAAGTTTCGAGAGCGATCATTGAAGATAAAGGAGCCACCAAACGGCGGGAAGCGACCATCATGTTCGTCGACATCCGGAATTTTACAAACTTCGCCGACACACATTCCGCAGAAGAAGTTAACGAATACCAGAACAAATGCCTTGGACCGCTCATTGACATTATCAACCTTCATCAGGGCGTCGTGTTCCAGATCCTGGGTGACGGACTGATGGCTTGCTTTGGTTCTCCAGTTGAGAATTCACTTCATGCGGACATGGCTTTCCAGGCTGGTATAAACATCCTGCGACAATTGGAAAATGCATCTAACGAACACCTGATTCCCGCTACGCGAATTGGCATCGGACTGCATTCAGGATGGGTTGTCACCGGCAACATCGGCAATGAACAACGAAAGCAGTTTTCAATCAGCGGAACTCCCGTAATTGTTGCGTCGCGAATTGAGCAGCTAAACAAAAAATACGGTACCGAGTTTCTAATTTCAAGACAAGTATATGATCAGATCTCTCCTGGAAAAACATGCATTGAATATCTCGGAGAAGAACCCCTTCGCGGGATGGAAAAGCCAATCGACGTATTCAAAGTCTCTATAAACAAATTGGCTTAAGGAAAGTTATTGCAAAGTAATTCCATTTGTTTAATGCGGAATCGGCAAATCAATAAGAGAGTACCACAAATTATTCCGAATGAGCAGTCGATGAGTTGCCAGAAAAACGGAATACCTCGAAAGTAGCCAGCGACAAATGCAAAGGGTACAATGGCTACACTGGAAATGATCCCGAATTCAATAACCCAGATATTTTTGACAGGATCTTTCAACGGGCCAATGAATAACACGGCAAAAACAAGGTGAGCGAATGCAAGCCAGTCGGTTCCGTAGGCCACGAAGGGAAACTTAGAATACGTGTCAACCACGCCCGAATGGACCAATGTTATCCAACCGAAGACGGTATTGTTCATTCCGACAAAATCAAGTAACGACACTGCGAGCGACAATTCAGTCTCCAATGGAAAAGCCGTTATCCCGCTTAGCATTAAACCGACGATCACTATCCATAATAACTTCTTTATCTGTCTCTCCGGCTGCATGCATTGACCTGAATCCATTAGTCATTAATAGTTAATAGTTGTTTACTAAGAATGTTCTTAACAAAATCGTGTAAGTTCGATTCGTTCGATGCGGTTATATTAATTAGTGAAAATCCCCTACCTCCCTTAAGCATCACACTTCTCCAAGTGAACTGATCAATTGTATGAACAGATCCATTGAAATACCACCATGCAGTATAAAGCCTTTCGTCCCCTTTCTCCAATACTCCGGTATACACTTCAAGTCCATCAACCGTTGTTTTACTCAATTTCTTTATCTGGTAACCACTCCCCTTCCAGCAAAATAAGGGAGTATGTTCGCTTGTGAAAAACTGTGGGATGGACTTTACGTAAACCAACACTTCCTCAGTATTAAATTTTGTGATTCCACTGCCGATGTACTCGGCCTTCATGCCCGCGAGTTGAACGTTCGCTACTCCTTCCGTATATACCTCTTCTCTGTCTTTATGGACCTTAAATCCCAGGCATAAAATCACAGATCCTAGCACGGCACCAACAACCGCATGGCTACCTGAAAATGCTCGCCTTGCAGACGCTAGGTCTGGCCGTTTACCGAAATACTTAATGAGTATTGCCGCCAGAAAATACAATGGAACCATGACATATAAGACCAGGCACGAAATTCCAACGACCTCATGCCATACATTTTGGGGAAGAATACCGAATGCAACCAGAAATACGATCCTCATTACATTAGAACATATATTCAAAAGAAAGACTGCCAAAAAGAAAATGAGCAGCAACTTAAAGGAAAGGCGTAGACCCGTCGTCCTGTATTGGTGGAGAATCACAAATACTCCCATTAAAAGAGAAATCACCAGCATGTTAAGGCCCATACACGCCTCGTCTACAGCAAAGTCGGTACTGTTTAAGGTCATGGTATTCCCCTCCACGGTTACATGCAATCCTGTGAATTGAAGGATAGATCCGGACCATTGACTCAACTGCAGCCGTATTGGAAAACCTAGTATACCAACGACCTGCGAGAAAATGGGACAAATTGTAACGAGGAGAAACAATATCAATGAATCAACACGGCCGGAGAATACCTCAACAACAAACAATACATAGGCGGACAACGCTATAAAGTAGAATACTCTCATGTTGTAAAAAATAGCCATTACGCTAAAGAGCATTATCGTGATTAAATAGAAATAATTAAAACGGGTCGGACCGTTTCGAAAGAAAGCAAACGGAAGGAGGCAGACGCCAATGATACAATTTGCACCTGAAAAGTATTTAATAGGGAATGCTGCGATCGCTCCGACAATAGCCAATCCTACTAACGCAGCTAACAAATAAAAATGCCTGCCTTCGGCAATTGACGGCACAAATGCGCTCATAGAATGGGGAAAAACTTTGCTTTGCGCACGATCACAAACACAACGAACAGTCCGAAAAGTCCAATCAAAGCCCACTCATGTGGGTCCGGTACTGCGCCTGAGTGTCTGCGGGCGGCATTGTGCAGGCTCAAGTTGTTGTCCTTTATATCAAAACGTTCGTAATCTTCGGCCGACTCTAAAACCACGAGGCTTGAGACCGGTGACACAACGTATGCCATAGATGCCTCCGTAACAAGCTCGTCATTGATATAGTCCTTGGTAAAATAAGTGCTTCCGACCTTCCTCATGATATTGTTATAGGCAAACAGCCTTGCAAGGTGATCGGGTGCATTGCTTTGTTCGACCACGGCATTAGACCGTGATATTTTCATTTGAGAATCGTGCAATACGACCGTATTATCATCCTCAGCGACCTGCGGAAACTTATTGGACGTAAGAAGCGAAGCTATTCCCTCAAGGGTTCCGCTGCCAAATTCAAATGCACGGAATTCTCTCAATGACCTGATGTACATCGGAACGTCATTTCCTAGATTGTAGACGTGCACTTTATTGGCGGAAGAGAAAAAATCCCTCAATGCCGTCCCAAATGAGCTTTCTTTAATGTCTTGCAAATAAGGTGACAGCCGTTTCCCTTTTGTGACCACTAATGCATTCGCAGTATCATTTATCTGATGGAATGGAAATACTGAAAAATTATTATTCTTGATATTGTCAATTAGATCCCAGTTCTCGTCCGTAAGTCTTACAAACCCGTTATCGGTGGAAATAAAGACATTTCTTTGATTTTTAACTGACCGAAAGAATTCTATTTCTCGATGCAGCCAACTGTTGTTAAGGTCAAGGTAGATGTCCGTCGCAACGAATGGCACATAAGTCGGTTCGTACTCAGTCAATGTGTATTGTGAACCCAGAAACACGAATCGATTATCTGACTTTAACGGAGTAGATTCGACCTCAAAGCGCATCTCTTCATTATACGTCCCCTCATGAATGAAGTCACCGGTTTCATCGCGTGAAAAGCCGGAAGGCATTTCAACTCCATTCGAAGAACCGGCCAAACTCAGGCGAATGGTTTCGTGTGCATTTGTTGCATTGGGTCCCTGGAAGGTAATGTTCTTATACAGGATTTTACCATCCTCCTCAACCAACGGCGAGGTTATGCCAATCTTGAATTTCCTTTCTTCGTCAGGTGTGCAGGGAAAAACCCTGACCGAAACCGTATTTCCCTCCTGCCAATGGATCATCGATGGATCCCGTGCTTCGCGACCGACAATGGTTTCATAAGCCTGTTGCGCCTTTTGTTTTGACGTCAGAATACCTTTTTCCTCTTTGCCATCAATCCACAAAGAAAGCGACGTGACCACCGACCCTTCTGGAAGTTGGAATGTGTAGATCGCCTCCTGTGAATTACCCCACCACCGTCTATAGTTAGCGTTGCTAACGTTGAGATACTTTTCAGTGTAGGCGATTCGCAGATCCGGAAAGAGCTCGATATCTGACACAATGTAAGATGTTGAGAGATTGTCGCCCTCCCACAGTCGTTCCTGGGCATCGTGGCGCGAGCCGGATATTGCCTGTATGATTTTTATTCGATCCTCCTCCGGAAGGTTACTCTTCGAAAAATGGCTTGAGATGAAAACTAATGGATCGTGTTTGCGTGCCTCGGCCCAGGAAGACCTTCTGGGCATTTCGAACCAACTTCCACCATCAGGTTTACTGGTGGTGTACACGAGATCGGATCGCAGCAGTTTATGGGTGATCCAATCAACCGGAATCCATTGACCGACCCTTATCCAGGCCGGAAGTTGAGAATCAGGTTTTAACACCGATTGGTTAGATAGTCTTTCAATCTCACTTGCCCTCTTGCTCCATTCCTTTACAAACGCCGACGCAAACAAGACGGTGATAGCAAGTCCAGCAACCAGCCACCGGTACTGAAGTCTTCCATTGTAATATTTTATAATGGATAGAGAAGCGACGATCAATGTGATCGGTACAAAAGCATGAGCGCCGATTCCGAAAAAAATAATTCCTACAGTCCCGACGCCGTACATCTTCGCCACAAACAATGCCTGATAAATAAACAAGACTATGCCACTGCCAAGGAAAAAGTGTTGAAATTTATTAATCCATACCGGAATAAATTTGTAATAGTGAAAACTCAATAATGTGACTGAAGCAACAGTGATATACACGCAAAGCCATTCGACGGATTTTTCGAATACCGTCATCTCGCGATTCAATGCAAAAGCACTGACAAGGAAAAGGTTTAATAAAATGACTGTGACGCTGATGTTTTCTTTTTTCCAGCTCTTTCGGATACCATACATCCCGACTGACAATAGATAAATGGCGTAGACAATGGCCAGCACGTAGTGAGCGACAAAAAGTGTGAACGTCTTCCCTTCTCCACTTTCTATGCTGAATTCACCTGTCCAAAACAATCCAATGGAGACCAGCAACAGGCCATATCCAAGAATCATATTCTGGTCGAGGATCGATTTGACAACGGTACCATCCTTGACTTTTGCAGGGATGTCCAACACTTCTGATGATGTTTTCATGGCTTTTCTTAACGGATTAAAAGTACTTTGTGTTTCAAAGTAGATTGATTTAATCCAGATCTGCAACGCTATCACCAAAAATATTTCAGTTAAAAGGCAGCGGACGAGGAAATCAGGTATTGCATTATGTCTTAAGCCTTACGCCGGGGTAAAATCAAGGTTTTCTGTAATCCTTACCCCATCCCTTTTTATGGCGGACATATACAGATTTATCCTTCGTAAAGCCTCCGTCAGCGAATGGTTATTGAGATTTATATTCAGCAGATCTATGAACCATGGCGCCTTCGTTTCATCCAACACATAGACCTGCGCAATTTCACGCGAGATCGGTAGGGTTGTAGTTTTTGATTCGTCATGAACATCTTTGGACTTTGCCTTCAACAGCTTCGTGTATTCCTCCTCCAACAAACGGCTGAACAATGATGCGTCCATTACGTTTCCTTTTTCAGTCCCAGTTTCAGCATCCGCCTCAGTCAACACTGCTCCCTTATGAATCCACTCCCAAAGTATGCTTAGTCTAATCTCCCCTGTCGCCATATCCTCCATCAAGTATAGAATATCATCATTACCAAAGAAGTCCGCGGGTTTAAGCGCTGCAGCCTGCATACCCTGGAGAAAGGCATTTCCATATTGAAGAGCGACACTCAACAAATTTCGTGCGCCTCTTATGGTAATAGGCGCAGGTTCAAGTTCAGCGAGTCCCGTTGCATCGGCTGGCGTGTAGGTCAGGGGTGAAAACTTACGACCTAGTTGATTTTGTTCCCCCACCCGTTCCCATACCGGTCGCACGATGTGAACCATCTTCCAGTGAGCAACCCACTTTCCGCTAGCACCATCCCGTTGTTCGCGCTCGGCACCTGCTACCGCTTTTTTCATGCTGGCGGCAACACCTTCCTGCGAACCGACTGGAATGTTCGGCTCCATCCCACCCTGCCACAATGCGTAATTTCCATTTATGTCCGCGGTATTAACTGCACGCCTTACTCTATCTTCATAGTTACGCATATATCCATAGGTCATTACAATCGACTCTATGTTTGGATTGATAAAGCTCTCATCCCATGACAACGCATCAGCTACACTGTTGATATAGTCCCAACGGCCGGTGTTAAACCCAACAAAATGTTTTCCTAAAGCTGCACGAATCTCCATGAGTTGAAAAGTCGCTTCAAGCTGTTCCACGAGTACATATACTTTTATCGTGCCGCGTATGATCTTCAGGTGATCCTCGAGTGAATTCAGCATTTCATTCCACAAGGCGGCCTCTCCGGCCGTTTGAATTTTGGGAAGGTATAACACAATTGAAGATCCATTTCCCTGTAACGCCTTGTGATTATTAGTTACGTAAAGTGAAAGATCGACAATGGAAGCCGCCAATGCCACACCGTTAGCATCTCTTACGTGACGGTCGTCGAGATGCAGTCCACGTGCCCTGAATATCTTGGTGGTGAAATCCAACTGTGCTTTCCAATCCTTTATGATCTCACTACCCAAAAAATCCCTCGCCCACTTGTTCATTTCTTCAGCCACAACTTCAGCTACCTTTAGGAATGACGGATCTTTATGAATAGCCAACTTAAGGTTACGCTGGTTGTCCAGGGACATGGAATCGATCTGTCCCAGAGCGTCCTCTCCATCAAACATCCATCCGTCGGCACCCGAAAGCAACGCATACGCAACGTTACGTATGCTGTTTTCTGTTGGAGCATTAGGTTTAGCCGCAGGGCCAGTTCCCTGAATCCACTGCCGCTCCAGGTCCTTAGGGATAATGGAGCCTTCAAATAGTCCCTCACGTGCATCAGTCACGCGGATCGACGTGCCGACGATCGTCCCGGAGGGATCCAAAAATCCGATACGGAGTTTTTTTACCTGCCTTTCCGCTCTTCGCTTCAGGCGTACGGTCATTAAATCCTTGATTCGTTTGTTAAACGGAGCTAATACCGACAACGAAGCCAACGCTTCGGTTGTATAAACATCACCATAAGTATCTTTCAGGTTGTCCCTAATTGTAATCCCTTTCGCACTCATGAAGTCTTGATCTTCCTTTTATTTATAAATATTACTGTTGCCGTTACTATCGCCAATATCAACGCGAGGATCAACAGATATAAGAATCCAGTCGATACACTTGCAGCCTCAATTGCCACGGCAGCTTCAAGCTTTTTATAGCCTGGAACGATCCATGGTATGACATAAGCCTGCGCCGTCGTAAGCAGACAAATGATGAACAGCATTATAAAACTGTGCTTGACGGTAAACCGGAAAAGGTCCGATTCCTTACCCACTAACCCAACGGCCGCCGCACCAATAGCGATACTCTGAGGGGAGATCATCTTACCCGTTACTCCCCCCGATGCGTTCGCACTCACGGTTACAACGGGATCAACACCTAATGCTTCCGCTGAAGAATATTGAAGTTTACAAAACAATGCATTGGAAGAAGTATCTGACCCTGTGAGAAATACTCCAAGCCATCCCAGAATAGGTGAGAAGAAAGGAAATAACATTCCGGTACTTGCCAGTGCCACAGCCATTGCAATTGACATTCCCGAATAATTCGCTATAAACGCAAACCCAACAACACACGCAACGGTGACAATGGAGAACCAAAGTTGTTTTAATGTTGCCAAGTAGGTCTTCACCGCCTCTGTATATGTAACGCCCAATAGTGGAATGGCAATGATCGAAGTAAGTAGCAAAGCAGTACCCGGAGCCGAAAGGTAATTAAACTCAAAAGGTTTTATTGCTAAAGGAGTTCCGTCGGGTTTATGGATCAGGTTTAGCCCAGGTATCTCAAACTTCAAAATACCTATTGAGTTCAGTGCCCCTTTCACTGGGTCCAATCCCCACGCGATGATAAAAAGCGTCATAATAATGAACGGGGACCACGCACGGGTTACCTCACCCAACGAATATCTGAGATCAGAATCTACAGTCTGTTGTGGTTCCTCGCTAAAGCGCCACACCACTTGAGGTTTCCAGTATTTAAGCAAGATCATCATGCAAATGATAGAGGCTATACCAGCCAGGACATCAGGAAGCATCGGCCCGATATAGTTTGCTGTAAACCATTGAAAGAAAGCAAATGACACTCCCGACACCACGATAGCAGGCAGCACTTCCAGGGAGCGCTTAAAGCCCGACATGAGCACAACCAGGTAGAAGGGAACAACAACTGATAAAATTGGCAGAGTTCTTCCCACCATTTGTGAAATCGCCATTTCCGGAATATCAGATACGCGTGATGCCATTATTATTGGAGTCCCAACCGAGCCAAATGCAACGGGGGCTGTATTCGCAATCAAACAAAGACCTGCTGCATAAAGCGGATTGAAACCTAATCCAACGAGCATCGCTGCCGAAATGGCAACCGGAGCGCCGAAACCTGCGGCACCTTCAAGAAAGGCGCCAAATGAAAATGCAATCAGTAAAGCCTGCAACCGGCGGTCAGGCGTAATACTGCCCATGAAATTTTTAATGATCTCAAAGTGACCACTCTTCACTGTGACATTAAAGAGAAACACTGCCCCAATGATGATCCAGCAAATTGGAAACAGTCCATACAATGCGCCGTGCACTGCCGATGCGAGAGCGAGCTTAAGCGGCATATGATAGACCAGGACGGCCAAAATGATTGCCAATGTCATAGTCAAAAGGCTCGCAAGATACCCCTTCATCTTTTTGATCAGTAGATAAAAAATAAATGCAACGGGTATAGCGGCAACCAGCGCAGATAAAGCTATGTTATCAAGAGGATTGGTTTCTTGGGTCCAGTTCATGAGTTCTATTTTGCGCGAATAACCTCCACCCAGTGTTTAGGCTTGACACCAGTAAAATGTTCTATCTGATGTCTGCAACTAAAACCGTTCGCAACTAGAGAGGTACCCGCTTTCATTGACTTCACTGCCGGAAAAAGAACCTGACCCCCTATCTTCGATGAGATATCATAATGCTCGACTTCGTATCCAAATGAGCCAGCCATGCCGCAACAGCCCGAAGGGATTTCACTTACACCTTTTGTTGTCTTCTGAAAAATATTCTTCATCGACGCAGTTCCATATAAAGCTTTCTGATGGCAATGGCCATGGATCAGGATATCACCAACAACTGATTCGAATGATTTCTTAAGATTTCCGTTTTGAATTTCCTTCTCGAGAAATACATCGATCATTACAACACCCTCTTTTAATTTTTCTCCCAACTTGTCATCATCAATGAGATCCGGAAGATCATCGTTCAAAGCAGACGCACAACTCGGCTCACAAACCACAACCTTCAGGCCTTCGTCGAAATATTTGGATAAAGCTCTTGCTGTTTTCGCGCCACCTTCCTTAGCATCTTTCAAAAAACCGTGAGATATCTTCGGACGCTGACAACAACCCACATTAGCAAGTATTACTTCATACCCACAGGAATTCAACAACTGTACAGCAGAAATACCAATATTTGGCTCATGGAAATTCAAATACGTGTCCGCAAATAGGACCACACGCTTGTCCTTATCTTTTACTTTGCTACCATTCTGTTCAAACCATTTATAAAAAGGTTCAGCAGCATAATCAGGCAACAACCTTTTTTGATCAAAGCCAGCCAGTTTTTCCATTGCAAGCCTGAACAGTTTCGTGTGTTGTATAAAATTTATTACTCCCGATAATGCCCCCGAAAATACAGATGCAGCTTTTGACGAATCTCTGATAAGCCTGTCCCGAAGGGACGTACCGTGCTCATCATAATACATTTGCTGAACATCGCTTTTCATCTTCGCCATGTCTACGTTGCTCGGACATTCAGACTTGCATGCCTTGCAGGAGAGACATAGGTCCATAACTTCATGGAGCCTCTTACCGCTTAGTCCATCCTTGTCTAATTGCCCGGACATTGCTAACCTCAATGCGTTTGCACGGCCGCGCGTTGAATGTTCTTCGTCTCGCGTTGCCTTGAAACTGGGACACATAGTTCCGCCGAGAATCTTCCTGCACTCTCCTACGCCGGTACACATGTGGACTGACTCCCTGAAACTGTTTTCGCTCCGATAATGAAATGCGCCAGCTACATTTTGATCTTTATAGCTGACACCATATCTCAGATTGTGCTCTATATTTGGCGCATCGACGATCTTTCCTGGGTTCATCAGGTTCTCGGGGTCAAACATTTTCTTTACGTTCCTGAATTCCTCATACAAATGTTTTCCGAAAAAACGCTCATTATAGGCGCTTCTCACAAGTCCATCTCCGTGTTCGCCGCTCCATGATCCACCGTATTTTACGACTAAGTCAAAAGTCTCGTCAGTTATCTTCTTCAGATTTTCTATGTCTTCCTGGTCACGAAGATCAAGCAGCGGCTGCACATGTATGACACCCACACTGGCGTGAGCATACATCGAAACTTCAGTGTTATGCTTTTCACAAATCTTCAGTACCTGATCGATGTATTCCGGGAGTACAGCAATAGGGATTGCCGCATCTTCGATGAAGCTGAGCGCTTTTTTCTCACCCTTAATTCCCATCATCAAGCCTAGCCCTTTACGCCGCAAGGACCAAACATCGTCGAAGGCTTTGCCATCGGGGAATACCGGATAAGCATATCCAAGATTTTTTCCCTTAAGTGTTTCGATCATTTGCCGAGATCGATCCATCACGGATTCGTTGGTATCTCCATAGAATTCGACAATAAGGATCGCAGCGGGATCATTCTCTATAAAATGACAAAGGTGTTTGGTCGTGAGATTTTCGGCGCTTAGCCGTAAAACCGTACGATCGATGATCTCTACGGCAGACGGTTTGAACGGGAGCATTGGTTCTACTGAGCTTATCGCCTCTAACAATTCAGCGAAATGCACCACCACAACTGCTTTATATTTTGGTAAGGGCTCAAGGTTGATCTTGAGTTCCAGGCTGAGGGCAAGCGTTCCTTCACTTCCAGTGATCAGTTTCGATAAGTTCCAACGGTCTGTGTAGACAAACTCATCGAGATTGTAACCACCGACCCTCCGCATAACCTTGGGAAATCGTTTTTCTATCTCCTCCTTATTTTTCTGAATGATCGCCTTGAAGCCATTGTAAATTTTTCCTTCCCGGTCCTGCTGATGAGCTTTTCTCTCAAATTCATCCGATGAAAGCTCTTTCAATAACAACTCCGTTCCATCGGCAAGAAGGACTTTTGCTTCCAGGATGTGATCAACGGTTTTGCCATACAAAATACTCTTCGTGCCGGAGGAATTATTCCCCACCATTCCACCAACATTCGCTCTGCTCGAAGTAGCAGGATCAGGAGCAAAATGCAGTTTGTATTTAGCCATCTCTTCGTTCAACTCATCACGAACAAGTCCTGGTTGAACTCTTACCCATCTCTCCTTTTCATTGAACTCAATGATTTTATTCATGTACTTGGAGAAATCAATAACAATGCCTTCACCTACCGTCTGACCCGCGAGGCTTGTTCCGCCTCCACGTGGAAGTATCTTAAGCTTATAGTCGTTCGCTACTTTAACAGCAGTCTTGACGTCTGACTCATCCAAAGGCAAGACTACTGCAGCCGGTCGTATCTGATAAAAACTTGCATCGGTTGAATACATTCCCAGGGAATAGTCGTCAGTAAGCACCTCCCCTTTGATATCTTTCTCCAGGTCATCAATAAATCTCGTTCTGCTTTTTTGTTCCTGTTCTGTCATAGCGTCATCTCTTGGAGAAAAGATAGTTAAAAAAGAGTTGATGAGAAAAGCATAATATTCGGGCGTGATTTCGGATGCTCAGACTTTCGTGAGGACTTCCTGCTTTTCAATTTTTGCTTCATCGAGCTCAATTCCGAAACCTGGCTTCTGAGGGAGTTTAATTACGCCGTTGCTTGTGAGTGGTGCATTTTTTTGGAAGTGTAGCTTATAGGGCATATGTACAATGAGGTATTCGACTAATGGGCATACTTCCGGAGACTGACTGGCTACGACGTGTAATGCTGCGTGAATGTTATGACCGTGTGGAAATACCTTTGCCCCGAACGATGAAGCAAGGCTACAGATCTTAACGAGTTCGCTGACACCTCCACACCATTCAGGATCGGCCTGCACGATATTGATAGCCCCCGCTTTCAAAAAATTGACTACTTCCCATCGGCTATAGAAATGCTCGCCCGTCGCTATGGGTATGGTGGTATTCTGTCTCAATTGAATAAAGCTTTCCAATCGGTCAGCAGGGAACGCCTCCTCGATCCAGAATGGCCGGTATTTTTCCACCGCCTTACACCATGCTGTGGCAAAGGGAAGATCCCATCCCATAAAAGCATCAAACATTATCTCGGCATCGTATCCAAGCGATTCTCTAAGCTCTTCAACCAGATCTATGTTTCGCTTTAATCCCGCATTGCCATCGCTGGGGCTGTACGCAAGAAACCACTTTTGATGTATAAACCCCTGATCATACAATTGTTTGGCCCTCGGTCCTGCTTTGCCTTTTTCAACCGTGTAACCAAGGCAGCTACCGTAAACTCGCGCCTCCTTACGCGTCGGTCCTCCTAACAGTTCGAAAACAGGAGCGTTAAACCTTTTTCCTCTCAAATCCCAAAGCGCGTTATCGATCGCACTTATTGCCATCATGTAATGACCGGCGCGCGAGTGTCTGTTGTTCCGATACAGCTGATCCCATAAAGTCTCTCCGGCTAACGCGTCTTTACCAATCAAAAAAGGTCTGAGCTGGTTTAACAGGGGTGCGATAGTTTCTGGATCCAATGCTCCATACAATCCGGTTAGACCGCCTTTTGTTTTGATGCGAACATAATCCTGAGTGATCTTTCCTGACGTTTCAGGCGCAGTTGAGTTATCCTTATAAGGTGCAGGATGCAACTCTGGATAAATGTGAATTGGTTGTACCTGATATTGACGATTGACGCCGGGGGTGCTCTTATACGGACCCGTGAGCCTTAATACTTCGACTGAATCAATTATTGTATCCTCGTTTAACTGAGGAGATGTAAAAAATGCCTGCGTCTTTGCGGGAAGAATTGAAAGTGCGGAAAGCCCTGCCAGCCTGGTCAAAAAATCACGACGGGTATTCATAGTATTCGATTGGATTCACATAGCTGATTCAAGCATGTAAATATTTACCTACTTTCCAACAACAAACTTTATATCATCTTTTATATTTGATAACTACAACCTATAGTCAGCGAGCCCATGAAAACAAACCGAAGGGAATTTATTCTAAATTCCCTGTTACTCAGTGCTGGCGTTTCAGCCTCAAGCTATACGCCAGTGAAAGCATTTCCTGCGTCCCATCGAAATGCAGCACCTCTTCAGGATAACGATATCTTCAAGATCAGCATCTTCTCGAAGCACCTTCAATGGCTCAACTATGCTGAGATGGCTCAGGTAGCAGCTCAGATAGGATTCGATGGAGTTGATATTACCGTGAGGCCAGGCGGCCACGTTTTGCCAGAACGCGTTGCAGAGGATCTTCCAAAAGCCGTCGATGCCGTCAGGAAAGCAGGCATGAATGTTTATATGATTACTACGGCAGTGACAGATGCAGACGATCCGTTCACCGACAGTATTCTAAAGACGGCCAGTGCTTTAGGGATTCGGCACTATCGAACGGGTTGGCTCAAATACAATTCACAAAAAAATATTGAAGACAATCTCAAAGATTTTGAACTACAATTGTCCAAGCTTGCCGCTATTAACAAGAAATATTCTATACAGGGAGAATACCAAAACCACTCAGGAGAATACTTTGGTGCACCTATCTGGGATCTTTATACCGTGTTGAAGGGCATCAATTCACCGTGGCTCGCATCTCAATACGATATTTTTCACGCAACCATTGAGGGTGCCAACTCCTGGCCCATAGGCTTGAAGTTGATTAAGCCATACATCAGGAGCATCGACATCAAAGATTTTCAATGGGCTAAAAAGGATGGAAAGTGGATGGCGGAAGTCGTGCCCCTCGGCGAAGGCCTCGTTGATTACAAGAGCTATCTGAATTCAATAAAGCTTTATGGTATCAATGTTCCTATTTCGATGCATTTCGAGTATTCATTGGGAGGCGCCGAACATGGAAACGCCTCACTTACTATTGATCGCCGCGATGTGATAAAGTCCATGCAAACCGACTTAAATGCTTTGAAGGTAATGATGCGAACTTCGCGCCTTGTCAAGTAGGCGCGGAACACTTTGAATGATGAGATCAATTTGAAAACAAAATTTAACGAATCGGCTTCCCATTCGATTAGTAGATTTTACCATAACTTCTGTTCACGATGAAAGTTGTAGTGATTGACGGCCATACACTAAATCCGGGAGACTTAAGCTGGAAGGAACTGAATACTTATGGTGACGTTACCTTGTACGATCGTACGCTAGCCGAACAAATTACCGAACGGTGTAAGATCGCGGAAATTATTCTTACCAATAAAGTTCCTCTCTCCGCAACGACTGTCGAAGCAGCAAAGGATTTGAAGCTAATATGCGTGACCGCTACAGGCTTCAACATTGTGGATGTAGAAGCAGCATCGAAAAGAAAAATTCCGGTGTGCAATGTGCCCGACTACGGGACGTCCTCGGTCGCTCAACATACCTTTGCCCTCATCCTTGAGCTTGCAAACCGAGTTGGAGTGAACAGTTCATCCGTGCGACAAGGTGAATGGGAACGTTCCCCGGATTTTTGTTTTTCAAAAGGACGTATTACCGAATTGCAAGGCAAAACAATGGGCATTATCGGATTGGGTAAAATCGGTACCCAAGTTGCCAGGCTGGCGGCTGCGTTTGAAATGCGTGTCATATATAACAGTCAAACAAAGAAGGAAAACAACCTTGCTGCATATGCGGATCTAGAGGAAGTATTCTCGCAAAGTGATATTGTCTCACTACACTGTCCTTTAACCCGGAACAATAACCAGTTTGTGAATCGAAATCTGTTATCAAAAATGAAACCATCGGCATGGATAATCAATACATCGCGCGGACAGCTAATAAATGAAAACGATCTTGCTGATGCATTAAATACCGATCAACTGGCGGCAGCTGCTGTGGATGTGTTGTCGGTCGAACCGCCTCCAGCTACGAATCCTCTATTGCAGGCGAAAAATTGCGTCGTATCTCCGCATACGGCCTGGATGAGTTTGGAAGCCCGAAAACGTATCCTCAGCGTTACTTTACAAAATATCGACTGCTATCTTAAAGGCAAACCCCAGAATTTGGTTTCCAAAGTATAAACTACCCTATAAACACTCTGTTTCAATTAAAAGAATCTTGATGGAGTTTGGTGAATTAAGTAACTTACTACTTTGATTTTCACCTATCAACTTGATAACCTATAAAAATCTATGCGGCGACTAGCGGCCATCATGTTTACGGACATGGTGGGATACAGCTCCCTCTCGCAAAAGAACGAAAAACTCGCCCTCCGGCTCCTGGAAGAGCATAGAAGTATTCTGCGTCCTTTTTTCTCTAAACACGGCGGTCGTGAAATCGAAACGGCCGGCGATCTTTTTTTTGTGGAATTTGATAGCGCTGTCGAAGGTGCCGAGTGCGCTGTTGAAATACAAACTGCATTGTTCGAGAGAAACAAAACGGCACTACCTGACGAACAGATCCTCCTGAGAATCGGACTACATATCGGCGATGTTGTTTATGTAGACAAGCATGTACATGGTGACGGAGTTAATATTGCTGCCAGGATCGAACCACTCGCTAAGCCAGGTGGCATTTGCCTGTCGGAAGATGTGGCGCGTCAGATCCGGAATAAAATAAATTATCCTATCATAAGCATCGGCAAACATACCCTCAAGAATATCTCGACCCCGATCGAAATTTTCAACATACAGCTTCCCTGGATGAAGGAAATCCAGGTGGAGAAGAAAAAACATGTCTCTCCAAACAAGATGCTTCTTTTTTTCTCCCTATTGGCCGTTGTCGCATTGGTTGGGTTTAGCCTTGTGTATTTCAAAGACAACCACGTAGCAACGGACCTCTCTAAGTTAAGACTAAGACTTGCCGTACTGCCACTCGAAAACATAAGCGCCAATGAAAAAGACGAATACTTTGCCGACGGAATGACTGAAGAACTGATATCCAGTCTATCGAAAATAACTGACCTGCGAGTGATCGCCCGTTCTTCGATCATGAAATACAAAGGATTGGAAAAGGATATTAGTACAATTGGTGAAGAGCTTATGGTTGGGACGGTGCTCGCAGGAACGGTCCGGCAAATGGGAAATAAAGCCAGGATCTCTGTTCAACTCATTGATGTATCCACGCAAGAGCATATTTGGACCATGGAGTATGACCGCAACCTTCAGGATATTTTTGTTATTCAAAGTGAGATCGCCCACAATGTCGCGTCCAAATTAAAAATTATCCTCGCCTCTTCTGAGAAGGCTCAATTAGTAAAAAATTACACCGCGAACACAGAAGCTTTTCAGGAATACTTGTTGGGGAAACATTTTCTTAATAACAGAACATCAACAAGCATACAAACCGCTGTCGGACATTTCGAAAAGTCAGTTTCTCTCGACCCCGATTTTGCGCTGGCGTACGCAAGTTTATCTTATTGTTATACTCTGATCGGCTCCGCCGGATATGGCAGCTCATCGGCTGATTTGGCCACCAAAAAAGCAAAGGACGCCGTTGCAAGGGCACTGGAGCTTGACGAAACATTGGCTGAAGCTCATGCAGCCTTGGCGTATTTAAAATTCAGGATAGATTGGGACTGGGACGAAGCTGACAAAGAATTCTTGCGCGCAATCGAGCTCAAACCCGGTTACGTTTCCGCTCATGAATGGTATGCCTTGTTCCTTGGGATTCACCGGAGGTTTGATGAATCATTGAAAGAGATCCAGATTGCCCATGAACTGGACCCATTATCATTGAGCGTAAATACTGGAATGGGACGGATTTATCACTTTCGAGGTGAGAAAGACAAAGCTATCGCGCAATTCAAGAAAACACTCGAAATCGATCCACGGTATGCAGAGGCGATTTTTGGGCTAGCGTTGGCATACTACAAAAGCCAAGACTATAAGAAGGCTGAAGTGGAGTTACTAAAAGCAATCGAACTCTCAAATCGGCGACCCGTAATGGTTGGAGTTCTTGGCGCAGTTTATGCAAAACAAGGCCGCAAAACGGAAAGTGACAATTTATTATGGGAACTACAAACTCCACCTTTTACATACGACAAAAAACACGCAACGTGCGCAATTCTCATGAACTCTGGGCGAATAGACGAGGCGGTAATGATTATAAATCAATTGGTTGAGGTCAAGGCCGGGCTATTGGTTTATCTCAATGCAGAACGATCCTTCTATGGGGAAGAGGGTGAGGCAAGACTCGCGCCGATTAGAAAAAAAATGGGTTTCAAAGACTAGATTCTACATTATATTTGCCCTCGCTGAGAAAACCACTTATCAGGAAATCACAAAAAAGAATGAGAATTTACAAAACAAAGAGCGAGATAATCATCGAATCCGAATCTGAGAAAAAGTTTTTTGTATCAAGACACAACGATTGGGATACTTTCATAAACTGGGACAATCTACACGATTACATAAAATCAGAAATCCAGCATTCAAAACCTGTGACCGAAAAATGGTTTTCAGAGCAGACACTTGAAGCCCCGATCATGAATCAGGAGATTTGGGCTGCAGGGGTTACATATTTAAGGAGCCGTGACGCTCGTATGGAAGAATCGAAAGATGCCGGGGGAGGAACATTCTACGACAAGGTGTATGCAGCGGACCGGCCGGAACTTTTTTTCAAGGGTTCCCGTCATCGTACTGTAGGTCCTTTGGGTGTGGTCCGGATCAGGAAGGATTCCGCCTGGAATGTGCCAGAACCAGAGCTTACACTTTTCATGTCATCCTCTGGCAAGATTGTCGGATACACCATAGGCAACGACATGAGCTCGCGTGATATCGAGGGTGAAAACCCACTTTATCTGCCACAGGCAAAAGTTTACGACGGAAGCGCTGCCCTCGGTCCATGTATTTATGTACCTGAGAAAGCAATCAAAGAGGATGCAATGATAACCCTGGAAATAAAGCGCAATGGAACATCGGCTTTTTCTGATTCCATCTCTATCAACAGGATGAAAAGAAAACACAAGGAACTTGCCGATTATCTATTTATGGAATGCAGCTTTCCTCAAGGTGTCTTTATGATGACAGGTACCGGTCTTGTACCGCCAAACGAGTTTAGCGTGACGTCAGGAGACGAAATTATTATTGGAATTGAAAATATCGGATCGCTGAGAAATTTCGTCCAATAAGGTAACGTAAGCTTGGTATTTTCCCTCGTCGAATTCAATCTCTCATTATTCTTTACTTATCAATGAAGCTCACAGGAAAACAGATTATTAACGGAACATTCGTAGCACGTGGAACGGATACATTTAACTCATTAAATGCAACGTTGAATACTCCTCTGGAAACTGCTTTTACAGAAGCCACGGACGAAGAGTTAAGCAACGCCGCTGACATTGCCCTTGAAGCATTCAAGATATATAGGAACGTCAGTCATTCACAGCGAGCAGCCTTTCTTAGAAACATTGCTGCAGAAATTGAAGGACTCGGAGACGAATTGATCGAAATAGGTTCTATCGAAACGGCATTGACCCACGACCGACTAAAAGGAGAACGTTCGCGGACAATCAATCAACTTAATGCTTTTGCAAATTTTATCGAGAATCCCGATTGGGTGAGGCCAATTATTGATAAGGCAGATGCAGATCGGAAGCCGTTGCCTAAGCCTGACCTAAGGCAAATGCAGATACCAATCGGGCCTGTCGGTGTTTTTGGTGCTAGCAACTTTCCATTTGCGTTCTCCGTAGCCGGCGGCGACACCGCATCGGCGCTTGCGGCAGGATGCCCGGTTATCTTCAAAGCCCATCCGGCTCATCCGTCGACTTGTGAAATGGTCGGTACAGCGATTTTGAGGGCGATAGAAAAAAGTAAAGTACCTCCCGGAGTATTTGCCCTCGTACATGGCCGATCAACGCGTGTAGGAAGTACGTTAGTTATGCAGTCCAACCTTAAGGCCATCGCGTTTACGGGATCGTTCAAGGGTGGAAAGGCGCTTCATGACCTCGCTGTTCGAAGAAACGAACCGATACCGGTGTATGCTGAAATGGGCAGTGTAAATCCCGTGATCATCCTTTCGGGTGTCGTAAAAGAAAAGGGCGAAATAACTGCTAAACAATTAGCTGGCTCGATAACGCTTGGCGCCGGTCAATTCTGTACTAATCCAGGTGTGATTGTAATGAAGGATGAGCCGCAGACCGCTACATTTCTGGATAAATTAACGGAAGAGCTCAATGCTGTCCAGCCCATGACAATGTTGACACCAACGATCTCAAAGTCTTACCTCAAGGGGATCAAACAGCAGAGGAGTATAGCAGGGATCACTCCATTGCTTGTTGATCCAAAAGACAGGATCATGCCACACCTGATAAAGATAAAAGCGGAGGATGCGTTGAAAAATACGGAGGTCCTCGAAGAAGTATTTGGTCCCTCATCAGTTGCCGTTATTTCCAACAACATGGAAGATCTGATCTCATTTTGTTCCAGGATGGGTGGCCAACTCACCGCAACTCTCATCGGAAACGAAGAAGACTTAAAGAACGTGGGCGAATTGATACAGGTGCTTACCCAAAAGGTAGGAAGGCTTGTAATCAACGGCTACCCTACCGGTGTAGAGGTCTCTCCGGCGATGGTGCATGGCGGCCCCTATCCAGCAACGACGGATTCCCGTTCAACTTCGGTGGGATTGACAGCCATATATAGGTTCACGCGTCCATTCTGCTTCCAGAATTTTCCAACGTTCCTTTTGCCAGAAGATCTCAGAAAATAATTATCGGCCAGGTTTGTGAATGATCTGGCTGATATCGACACCCTTTCTTCCTCCCTCTGAAGCTGAACGCTCAACCACGATGGCGTAGTCCCACCAAGTGTTTGTCGCAGCATCGAGATCAGAGCTGCTGTAGTAGCGATCCTTCCCTTTTAAGCCACCGCCGGGATAAGAACGATCGAGGCTATTCGAGTCATAGGTTTCATAAAGTATCCTTCCGTCTACTTCTTTGTAGCCTTTAACTACTATGAAATGCCCCCATCCAACTGCGTTCGTTTCATAAAATTTATTGAGGTGATGTTCTGGATACTTAGAAGAAGACACGTGGTACATATCAAGGCATAGTATCACAATGTTCCCCTCATCGATCTCTGCTTTAACATTTGAAAACTGGTCTAATGAGATCGTGCGGTTATTTACATGGTGATCGTTCAAATAGCCGAGTATATCATTAGTATACCACCATCCACCCCCTGAGCGATATGCGTTTCGTGCATCCGATGGGCTCCCAGTGAAATCTTGATCAAACCATTTGATCGCCATGGTCACCGACGTTGGTCCGCAATTTAACAAGGAATGTGCGCCTGTATTAGATTGATCAAGGTACCACTCATAATCGACGTTGTTGCTTGCTTCTCTGCCGAGTGTTTTGCCCAATCCTAAGGACCGGATCAGGCTATATTCCGGAACGTTTACTGATGCAGTTTTTACGCCCTGAAATTTTCCATCGCTTACCGTCAACGTGACGTCAACGTCCATGCTACCGGCTCCCGCGGGGATCTTAAAAAAAGATTCTGCGGCATAAGCATTCTCAATCGTAATAGACGCGTCCGATGTAGACCATTGATAAAATAGCACATCGCCCTTCGAAGTTTCACCATTAAGGACCATCCTGTCAAGTCCATCTGAAAACTCAAACGATGCAACGGGCGGCGTTTCGTCCTCACCGCAGGCCAGCAGGCCTAAAACCAAAAGTGCGTATAACTTACCTTTCACAACTGATTAATGCTTATACTCTATTAAACTTATAAGGATAAACCTTGCCAGACGCCCACTGTGCAACGTAAAGGTTTTCATCACTGTCGACACACACATCATGTGGATGGACAAAGATCTTCTCTGCCTGCGACATGGGTTGTAATTTTCCTTGCGCGTCATATACAGGTGCGGTCCCTCCAATGTTCGAAACAACCTTGTTTTGTTTATTCAGTATTGTTACAAATCCTGTTTTTTCCGCGCCAAGATCCGGCGACCGCAAAACAGCGGCATACAAATTATCGCCCTTTATGACTGGCCGGCAAACACATGCACCTGGAAGTTTAACCACTCCCAGCAACTGACCTTCCATCGTGAACACCTTGAAACAATTCCTTGTGCGATCGGTGACCAGCAGCGTCGTCTCTCCGTTTCTCTTGTCAATACAAATCCCGTGGGCGTTGTCAAGTTTCGCATCGCCTTCACCCTTTCCGCCAAAATAACTGATCAGCTTGCCATTGATATCGTAACGCATTATGTATTGAAGGCCGTAGCCATCCGCTATGTAAAAATCCCCGTTGTCGCTTACCGCAACTTCCGTCGGAACGAATTGCTCGGGTTTTGGATAAAGGTTGTCCTCCTTGGGAGCATCAATTGTTAGCAATATTTTACCATCAAGAGTTGTTTTATACACCTGGTGCTTGACGGTATCAGTAATGAATAAGTGTTCACCCGACAACGTTAGACCGTGCGCCCCTGGAAAAGAATCACCCCACGTGCTGAGTAATTTGCCTGATTTATCAAAAAACATGAGGTTGTTCTTCGTCTCGTTAGTTAACAAAATGATCCGGCCTGATGCGTCTTGCACCATCTCATGACAGTCGTTAACCGGATTCTTCAATGGATCGGCCTTACACCAACTTTGATCCAGCTTATACTTCATATTGTTATGACCGTACACGACTGAGTTGTCCTGTCCGTAAAGGTCTCTGGTGATGTACACGCTGCCAATAGCGGCTAATGTCGCGTTCCTTACAAAGACTCGTCTTTTCATAATGATTATTATTTAATGTATTTTCTTTAGCGTACTGGAGAAATTAAGACTGCATCAGCCACCACAGCACCGTCTGCTCCTCGTGTAGATACCTCGACATACGGACGTTCATCTTTCTCCAAATCGTATTGCCCGAGTAGCATCCATTCACCTGATGTTTGTCCTTCAATCTTAAGCTGATTCGGCTTAAGGTCCTGAGTATGCTTCCTCTTCCCATTATAAAAAACAACTTCGATCGTCGATGAGGCGCCGGCTGCTCGGGGTATATAAACGTACACCTCGTAAGCGCCGTCTTTTTCAATCAAGGTACTAAATTTAACGGATCGAATCTTGGATTTCTCCCCGAAAGAACTGGATAACAGCGATGGACCATAACAACCCGGCGCATTTTTTATGGTAGTCCATGATCCCACCAGGGTGATGCTGCCCTTGTCGTCATTGTCGATTAAAATTTCCTTCGTGGTTCCATCTGCAAGAGGATTCTCCTTTAGCGCCTTCTGTATGAGTTGCACATCAACTTGTTGTACACTTATGCTTTTATCAATGGCCTGAACTGCTGCCGTTGCTGCGGATTGTGCAAGCACCATGAACACAGGTTCCATGCGAATACTCCCGTAAGCAATATGCGTAGCCGACAAACAAACCGGTGCATATAAATTTTTGCAGTCAACCTCCTTAGGAATTATAGAACGATAGGAAATCGGATACGGGGGGAAACCTCCCACCTGCACGTCACCTTCATTCTTAACCATTCCATTCACGACGATTCGTTGGATGTTGTGTGAGTCCATGGTATATGCCGCCATGCCAACTCCATCAGTCACGGTTTCGTCTCCCTCACAATTATGCTGCGTCATTACATATTCACCTATCATCCGTCGGGCTTCACGTATGTACGCCTGGTGTGACCAATTACCATTGTCATCGTATTCATCTTTTGGATATCCCCACTTCAGCATCTCCTCTCGTAAATGTTGCGGCATCCTACTGTCGTTTCCGATGAAATATAAGAGCCCTTTATTATAATTTTCAAGGTCTTTGATTATCACAGCTCTCTTCGTGTAATCTGCATCCGGATACTCATAGTTCACACCAATCATATCAGTCGAAAACGGTCCATTATTATTAATGTCGGTCTTATTATTTGGCATGATATCCGGTTTCAAAATCAGGTTAAAAGGCTTTTTGGGTTCCTTCTCAAGAACTCGCAGTAAAAGTTCGTAACGCGTAGAGTCGTAGTCAGGTGGACGTGTAATCGTTATCTTGTTTTGTGGATCGCGTGAAAGACATATCCTGAAATTATAGGCTTGAACTTTCTTATCTCCCGCACCTGTTCCTGACGCAGTTCCTGGACTAATCCCCCACAACAATCCGCTTTCCGGTTGTCCTTTGATTTTATAAGGATCAATGCCGTCAGCAAACTGGTGTTTGTCCCGTAGCTGAAACCCGTTGTATTTTTCTTTGTACTGTTCGTTACTTTCCCGGCCGACTGTATATGACACGCCAGCTTTCGCCATTAAATCACCTTCATAGCTACAATCGATAAAAATTTTCGCACGCACCATTCGCTTCGAAGCCGTTGACGGGTTAATACTATTTTCCAGTTCGATTTGCTGAATAACACCGCTTACATTTGATGCCGACGTTATCCTGTGATCATACCAAACATTTACTTTCGCGGAATTAATGTATTCATTGAATATCTTTTCTGCCACATGGGGCTCGAATATCCATTGTTCAAACTTGCCGTAGTGTGTTCCAATTCTCCTGTAAAAATCTCTTGCCAGACCTGTAACGGCGTACTTGTTGCCAATATCTGTGTATCCCAATCCGGCCGATGAAAGGCCTCCGAGGTGCCTCCCCGGTTCTATCAGCAGCACAGTCTTTCCTAACGATCGGGCGGTATATGCTGCAATAACTCCCGCAGAGCTGCCACCATAAACGCAGACATCGACTTCCTCGATTGATTGTGAAAAAGAAGTGGAAATCTTCACTGCGAACAGCACAAAACAAACACTCCCTATGATCCAATTCTTTTTTCTATTGCGCATGTGACTTCAGCTTTTGCTCCAACCAGTTACTGAATCTTTCGCGTTGCTCAGGATACGTCCAGTGCCCGGTTTCGAGAGCCAGGAACAACTCCTTGGGCGCGGTGATCACATTGTAAGCAGAGTACATTGAAGTTGGTGGGCACGTCTCGTCATTGAATCCCCATGTATACAATCCTGGAACCCTAAGCAGGCGTGCGAAATTTACTACGTCGTAATAGCCTACGGTTTCGATCTTTTCTTTAAGGTTATTAAAAGGCAAGTTGTTCTTGTCGAACAGATGCGGCCATCCTCCTGCTCTTCCGTTCAAATAACCGGTCACATCGCTTAATGCCGGATGGACTGCGGCAAGATATTTTACGCGTGCATCCAGCCCTGCCGTGACAATTGAAAGAGCACCACCCTGGCTTCCACCGGTTACCGCCAGATTTACACCATCGAATTGAGGTAGACTTGTCAGAAAATCGTTTGCCCTTACGCATCCCAGGTATACGCGCTTAAAGTAATAACGGTCCTTGTTGTCAAGGTTGTAATTGTAATACTGATACAATGTGCCGGCACCTAAATCCGTGTAAACAAAAGGATCCATCGTCACAGGAATACCATGGATGCCAATCTCGAAAGTAATTATCCCTTTTTCTGCCATGGCCACGTCTCCATTGTAAGGCCGGACGCCGGCACCAGGCACCTTCAGGAGCGCAGGGTATTTACCTTCTTTCTTCGGCACACAAAGAATTCCGTAAAGCCTGGATCCAACTCTGTAGTTCTGAAGATTGACATGGTACACATTCACCTTTTCGGTACAGCGCTCGGGTAACAAGGTCATTTTTGCATCTATTGGTATCGTCGAAAGATCGGATTTGGCTTGATCCCAAAATTGCGTGAAGTCCGTAGGAGTTGGAACGGTTGGCTTGATTAATAGCGGATCAAACCCGGCCGTAGCCATACCTTTATACAGTTTACCATCAACTTCAGCCTCAACGATACATCGCACGAAGCCGGCGACTTTTAGAGTGCCACCATCAACAGTCAACGTTCCTTTTTGGAGAATGACTCCTTCCTTTTTAACAGTGGGTTCCAGTTTTTCAAGACCAACCTGGTACTTCACTTTTACATCCTTTACGGGATTACCATTTTGCAGTACGCTGACCTGAAACTTGGCAGACTCTCCGGTTTTATAGGTCCAGTCTGAATGGTCCGGTGCCACAACTACCTTGATGAATTGTTCAACGGGCTGGCCAAACGCCACGCCGCCGCACAGTAACGCTGCAACAAAAAGGAAGAAATGATAATGCCTTGTTTTCATTTATGGCTATTGTTTAGGATTCTATGTAACGCTGGAAATTCTGAACCAAATTAGTTATATTTTTTTAGCGCGAGGTATCCAGGCAAGATGAATTCAAACCTTGATTGACCAGTTTCTACGCATCGGCCGCGACAGCAACGCATTAGCTTCCGGGTCATTCTTAAATTGTTCCTTTTCCGGATCCCATCTTAGCGATCGTTTTAACTCGTATGCAATGTTTCCGATGCTACATACCGTTGCAGTCCGATGGCCAACCTCCACATCACAGATCGGTTTCGTACGGGTGCGCATCGCATTAAGAAAATCTTTGTAATGATTGTCACTGAAATAAACGTGGCGTTCATTTTCCCCGATTTGTTTCTGCTTTAAGGCAATTGGATTTGTCTCCAGATTTCGTCGCTGGACATCAAGTTCACCTTCCGTGCCGATAAAGCGTATCGCGTTCATCTTTCCGAAATTTTCGTGAGTCATTGTAATTCCGTTCGCATACTTATAAGTAAGGAACTTGTATTGGACGCCATCCGGGTAATTCACTTCAACGGGCCCACTGTTATCCATGTCGAGTGCCCACTGTACTATATCAAACATATGAGCTCCCCAATCAGTCATTCCTCCTCCTCCAAATTCTTTATAGTTCCTCCACTTTGCCCAGAACGTATCTTCAAGTGCGGGAGCAAGATCTCTGTGATAAGGACTATAAAAGTTTGGGCCAAGCCATCGGTCCCAATCAAGTCCCGCTGGAAGAGGTTGCCCTACGAGGTCGTAGGTCTTAGGCGGTCCCTCTATGCTAACTTTTATTTCTTTGATTTCTCCAAGGTAGCCATTACGGACAAGCTCAGCAGTTTGCCGGAACTCTGGCCACGACCGTTGCATGCTTCCTGTTTGAAATACACGCTTGTGTTTTTTCACTGCCTTCGCCATTGCCCGTCCCTCCTTAACGGTAAGCGACAATGGCTTTTCACAATAAATGTCCTTCTTCTTTTTTCCAGCCTTTACAGCAAGTGCTCCGTGCCAATGATCAGGTGTAGCAATAACAACAGCATCTATATCTTTTCGCTCTAATACCTCCCTGAAATCCTTATAAGTTTTACATTCGGATTTCAACTTCAAATCCTTCTCCGTGCTAAACTTATTCATTTGCTCAACGAAGTTTTGAAGTTTAATCGGATAGACATCACACGCAGCCAAAATCTGCGTTTCGCCAGTGGTCAGGAAGTTTCTCATAAGACCCGTGCTTTGCCTTCCCGTGCCAATAAATCCTAGGTTGATCATGTCGCTAGGTGGCAAATAACCCTTACCACCGAGAACATAGCGGGGAACAATTGAAAATGCAGATAAAACCGCGGCACTTTTTATAAATTTTCTTCTGGAAATGCTGGATTCCATCATGGTGCGGTTGGGCAATGGTCAGATTCAGGCACAATATATTTCACAACAATCAAAGTCAGAAATGCCCAACGTCTTTGTGATACCGCCCAAATAAAAGTTTTGACACGATATTGTCATTCTCTTGTCATCCTTGCTTTCGCGATACGTCTAATTTGCTATAACTTGGAATAACAATTGGAATATTCCGTTAAGAGGCAGGATTCCCGGGGACCGTCTTTAAAAATGAATACAATGACCAGACCAATCTTACTAGGAGTTATGATAATGCTAGTTGCGTTATCATGCAGCGACCGGCCCGCAAAGGAGGAGGCCACAACTGATGAAATTACATTGGTCGCCCTCACACCTTCCCATAATAGGGCGATCGCTGCGTTCGCTGAGGGATGTTTTTGGTGTAGTGAACATATCTTTGAGGCCGTGGTCGGAGTAGATTCTGCTATTTCAGGTTACGCGGGTGGCACTGTCCCGTTTCCAACTTACGAATTGGTAAACACCGAAACGACGGGTCACGCCGAAAGCGTCCTGGTATACTTCGACCCCAATGTAATTACTTATGCGGAGCTGACACAAGTATTCTTCACTTCGCACGATCCTACTACGCTCGACAGGCAGGGACCAGACGTCGGCTCTTCCTACCGATCGATCCTTTTCTATTTTACACCAAAGGAAAAGGAAACCGCTGAGACGTCGTTGAAAGCATTTTCATCATCAAAGATGTTTAGCGATTCTATTGTCACTGAGATCAAAGAGTTAAAAGAATTCTACCGCGCAGAAGAATATCATCAGGACTACATCGCGCTTAATCCCGATAAACCGTATGTACGAAATGTCTCAATTCCGCGTTTTGAGCTGTTTAAGAAGACGTATAAAGGAAAATTGAAATAACTTCCGACGGTCAAACTTCAAGCACGATTTTTCCTATGTGATTGCTACTTTCCATCAGCCGATGCGCATCGGCTGCCTGTTGAAGCGGGAACGTTCTAAATACGATCGGCTTAATTTTTGAACTTCGTAGCAACGGCCAAACGTGCTCTTCAACATTCTCCGCAACATAAGTTTTAAATGCGGTATCACGCGACCTCAATGTTGATCCAGTAATGGTCAAACGTTTCCTCATGATCGTTGATATTCTCACATCAGTATGATCACCAGCCAAAGAACTGATCAATACTAGCCTGCCCTCCTCTGCGAGTATGTCAAGATTGTCATTTGTATATGAACCCCCGACCATATCAAGAATTACATTAACGCCTTGATTTTGGGTGATCTGTTTGATCACGTCGGGAAATTTTTCCTTTTTGTAGTTGATGCTTCTATCAGCTCCAAGCTTTTCACAATACCTACATTTTTCGTCAGTACCTGCTGTCACGTAAACTTTGGCGCCATATACTTTTGCCAGCTGAATAGCAGCAACACCGATGCCACTCGACCCCCCGTGTACTAATAGAGATTCATCCTTTTTTAGCCTTCCCCTGTCGAACACATTGCTCCAGACAGTAAAAAACGTTTCAGGAAGGGACGCTGCTTCAACGAACGAAAGATTCGAGGGAATGGGAAGGCATTGACCTGCGGGAACAGCACAGTATTCTGCGTATCCTCCCCCCGAGACCAACGCACAAACATTATCTCCCACCTTCCATCTTGACGACTCGTCGCCTAGAGAGACTACAGTCCCCGCGATTTCAAGACCAGGGATGTCCTGTGATGTCCACGAAGGAGGCGGATAGTGACCTTTGCGTTGTGCAACGTCCGGCCTATTTACGCCGGCGGCTTTCACTTCAACCAACACCTCGTGCGATAAAGGCATTGGCTCCGGCCGATTAGCAAGGTGTAATACATCTGAATCACCGGGATTTGTTATTACTACGGCCCTCATATTCCTTGATTAGCTTGTAGCCCTAAAGGTAAGAGGAATTGTGCGCTGTGGGAAGCGGTAAAGTTTATTTGAGTTTATCGGCGTCAGCTTCGATTGAATTTCCGTCTCTAATTTGCTGAAGCAATTCGATCACTTCATCATCATTTACTTCAGGAAACTCAGCATAAAGTTTTTCTGTGTCTGGGTTATTTGGCTCTATTGTCAAATAGATTATTTCATCGATCTCTGGAGCAATGGCACGGGTGGCTTCAGGCGTAACGTTAGGCACCGCTGCAATGATTTTTTCAGGGACTTGTTTGCGGATAGTCTTTAGTGTCGCGAGCATTGTATCACCGGTTATCAGCAGATCGTCTGCAAGAATGATCGTCCGTCCTTTGAAGGACAGCGGCGTACGACCCTTATTGTATTTATTACTCTGCCCTTTGATTACGTGCTGCTGTAGCTGAATCTGGTGATAGATATAATCCTGTGGAATCGTATTGTCCTCATCGTGGAGCACCACGGCATCAAGGCTTACAGCGCCGATTGTTTTATCATTATCGGCAGGATGTTTTATTTTTTTGCAAGGGATCACTTCCAACGGTAGGTGCAAAAGCTGCGCAAGATGGTATCCGATATGAATACCGCCGCCATTGACCGCGACTATAATGGCATCAGAATTCGCATGCTCCATTAATCGCTCTCCTAAGAGAAACGCCGCATGTTTCCGATTCTGAAATAATGCATCGTTGTGAAGGATCATAGTAGATCGCTTTTCCACGGAACCATATGTCAAACTGCTGTAACTCCTCATACCAATCCGTATTTGAATTTCGCACTAAAAACCCTATTCTAATAAACAAATCCACCCTTTTTCGCACCCCGGAAGTTTGGGGATCGAAAATGAAACAGATAGTTAATTTCAACTTTTTATTGTTACGAATAAAGTCACACTGCCTCCTATTCGACGGACAAACATTTTTTACGAAAAGCCGTAAGAATGGGCAACGTTTCGTCCCGATATACGGCAACATTTCACTCATGAAACTAACGCCCAACAGGCTTGAGTCTTTCAAACATTCATTTGAAGCCATCTCGCTGCTAACTGGCGAAGAGTTCTTCGGAGGACTAGCCAGAAAGATTGGTAGTGCACTCCAGGCAGACGCAGTCTGGGTGACTGAATACCACAAGGACCAAAACTCGATGACCACGAAGGCTTTCTGGCATCTGGGGCATTACCTGGACAACTTTTCGTATCTCATCCAGGCACCACCTTGCGAACGAGTGATTTAAATCCTCCGTGTTTGGTCACTATTCCAAAAACATGCGAATTGGTGCATTTGGCATTAAAATACCCCGGCTGTGCATCACATTGCCTTCAACACAACTTTCTTTGCGCAACTGATCATCGCGTTCACTGACTTCGTCACATCTTCCGGTTGTGTTGCCCATGAGGATACACTAATCCTCATCGCCATCCGTCCTTTCCAGGTCGTACCCCCTACCCAACAGGTTCCATCCTCCTGAATCGCTTTTATGACGTTACTCGTTTCTGTATCTGTACCAAACGAAACGAGTACCTGGTTCGTCTCGACTTCGTTGAGGATTTCGAAACCTGCCTCTTCCAGCCGGTGAGCGAAAAGTTCTGCGTAAAGACAAGATCTTGAAATAAGATCATCAATTCCATTCCTTCCGAGAGTGCGCATTGCCGCCCAGATATCAGTTGCACGCGCCCTCCTTGACAGTTCAGGAGTATATTGATAGGGTATCCTTGCACCCGTTTGATCAAGATACGAACCATCCATGCTCATCGCTTTCCGCAAATGTTCCTTGTCCCTGCAAATAATAATTCCATTGTCATAGGGAACGTTCAACCACTTGTGACCGTCCGTTGCCCATGAATCAGCGAGGTCATATCCCTCTGTCAGATCCTTTTTTCTCTCACAAGCGCCTGCCCACAAACCGAAAGCGCCGTCAACGTGGACCCAGGCTCCTTGCCTCTTTGCTTCCCTCACAATTTCTCCACTGTCCATTCCACCCGTATTCACATTGCCAGCTTGAATGCACACAATGGTGTTGGAATCCAATTCAGGCAAACTATCGAGCTTCATACATCCATTGCTATCTGTTGGTACGCGGATCACCCTGTCCATTCCCAAGCCAAGTAATGCCAACGCCTTTGAAATGCTCGAATGAGCTTCCTCGCTGATTACAACCCTGATGGGCGGAGCACCAAACAGTCCACGGCGTTCCACATCCCAGTCATTTGTGTTGAGTATCGCCGAACGCGCTGCCGCAAGTGCCGTGAAATTCGCCATCGTTACTCCGGTAACAAATCCAACGGAAGCCCCACGCGCAACAGGAAGTATTTCGGTAAGCCACCGTTCACAAACCGATTCGATAAACGCACTTACCGGACTTGTCACAAACAGGCCTGCATTTTGGTCCCATGCCGATGTTAGCCAGTTAGCGGCCAGAGCGGCTGTGTGAGATCCACCAATGACAAAACCAAAGTATCTTCCTCCTGGACTTGCCATGGTTGCCGGTGATCCATGATGATGAAGGAAATCGATCGACTGAAGCGCGTCTCTCCCGTAGTCAGGCAGGTCTTCATTGAAAGCTTGAAGTCCTTGAATCGAGACCTCCGTAGGATTAGCGCGGCGCTCGCTGATGTCCGTTAAATAATCTAATGCTTTAATAGCTGCCGAAAGCAATATCTGCTTATCCGTATTGTTCATACACATTATGTTATTTGAATGAAATGAGCTCCTGAATATACTGACTAGCGGCAAAGACCGCCATCCTGGTTGAAGACATGCAAATCGTGCGCAACAAATATAAGTATACTTACACCAGCTGCATACGACAAGACGCCAAAAGAGAAATACGCGAACTTTTTCATGATTGATTGAGAGTTTAATCTTTGAAACTCTCAATGACATTCCGTGTGCCATTCTATTAAATATTGATAATGAGTGTTTTAAAAATAAAGGGACTTACGATTTCTCGTAAGTCCCGAATTTTCAGATTTTATATTCACGAAAAATCTTAAGACAGCTACTCTTTCAGGAATGGAATTATGAAACTATTTAACAAAGCCGGCTGAAGGATAAGCGAAACATGGCCGCTATTGGGAAGTATCATAAGCCTTGAGTTTGGGATCAACTTGTAGTTTTCAACAAATGATTCAGTGCGCGCGTAATCGTCCCTATCACCTCCGACAATCATCACGGGGCATTTGATTGCAGCCACTTTATCTTCACTGATCCATACCGGTGCAAGCCATACCTCTTTCAAACGATCAACCCACTCTGCAAAACGATTCGGCTCAGGCATTATTTTCATTCGCTCCTTCAGGAAGTCAGGAGCATCTTGCTCTTCCTTTTTCCCATCCATTCTCCAAACACTTTGCAGCGAATTCGGCCGATACATTCCTGTATTGATGCCACCACCCATGGAGACCAATTTTTTCACGTACGATGCATTTTCTGCAGCCAGGACTAACCCCGTGATCGCGCCGTCGCTGAAACCCATAACCAGTACACTTGTTAATTTTTCCTGTTTAAGAACGGCGATCGCGTCTTTAGCAAAAAGTTGATACGACATTTTCTCATGACCGATCTCAGACCTTCCGTGACCGCGCGTGGCAACGGCTATTACTTTGAAGTTTTTTATCAGGTCCGGAAAATACATTTCAAACTCGCTGATGTATCCATAATATCCACCGTGAAGAAGCAGAAGCGGTGGCCCATCACCATACACTTCATAATAGATCTTTGCATCACCTGAAGTAACATATTTACCAGCCTTCGAATTATTTCCATATGGAATAGATTGTTGCGCGAACGTTAATACAGGCAACACGAGGATGAAAAGGATGTATCGAAATGATTTGATGATGAAGCCAGGCGTGTTTCCACGAGTTGCGTTTTTTTGGACCATCATCTATTTCTTTATAACAAGGTTTGCGAAGTCGCCCTCAAGTCCCTCATTCCATATCCCTATTTTACCATTTGACCGCGAGTTCAGTTTACTAACAGTTAGTGAAGGCGTCGTTGAGTTATTCACAAATACATTGATTTCTGTTCCTTTGACTACTATCGTCGCGTGAAACCAATCCTGGGGTGAAGGGGCTGGAGTAACCGCTTTCTCGTAGATCCCATTTTTTTCTTCTCTCAGTTTATGCCAGGGAAAATCGGGATGTGCGACATATTGAACTGCGTGAATCTTTCGTACAGGGTCTGTCGATAAAAAGTTAAATGGCCTGAAATATATGACATCATGAGTGGCCGTGTCTACGCCGTGGAAAACTATACCGATAAAACTCTTTTGGAGAACGTCTTTACCTCGTAAGTCCACTTCAATGGTTCCTTCGGAAAAGTTGACATCCTTCAGCCAGACTATTCCGGTTTGGGATATTCCCTTTTTTCCACCGTCCGTTATTGGGATCACTTTTTGACCATGTGCAATTAACTTCTTTTCTTTAAGAAGCTGTTGTAAATCGAACATACGCTCCTGGGAAATAGCGGGGGCGAAGGCTAAAAATTGGAGGCCGATCGCGACGATTAGAATAGCATGTTTTATCATAGATTTGTCTGTTTTGAATTTGTTACCTAATCATACGGAAATTCTGATCACTGGCGCCTCAGAAAGACGGTCATTTGCCGGTCATATTGCATTCATTTTGCGTTCACCTTAAGGTATGCGATCCGAACGAGAATATATAGCGTATTTCCGGCTCCAGGTCGAGCAGAAGCTAATGCTGGGCACCTCCGATGGCAAGCTAAAGCAAAGGGACTTTGAATACCTCGCCAGGCTTATCGAGGAAAAGTCTAAAATACGCCTTAGCCTATCGACCCTGAAGCGATTATGGAAAGACGATTACACGCAGGAACCTCATCCGGCAACCCTGGACGCCGTTGCATCACTCCTGGAGTTTGATACCTGGCAGACCTTTAAAAAGCAGCAGGCGGAATCGCGCGTAGAGCCGACCGCGACCGGTTCAAAGCGACAAAGACGATCCATCTACTGGCCTATTGCAGCTGGATTATTTGCCGTGTTAGTGCTCATTGTATTCCTGGTCCTGCAAGGTTTCAATAGATCAGAAAAGAAGTTGTCGTTGCCCGATAATATCACGTTCAAGGCCGACAAAACAATAACATCCGGAGTTCCTAATACTGTTCTTTTCACCTACGATGTCAAGGATATTAAGGCGGATAGTTTTTTTATTCAACAAAGTTGGAACCCGTTAAACAAAGTTGGCATCGATCCCACCAAAAGCTACTTATCATCGATCTACTACACTCCCGGTTTTCACCGCGCAAAATTAATAGTTAATGACTCGATAGTAAAGATCGCAAGGATTCATATTAAGACAGATGGTTGGATGCCCATCGTTCAGTATAATGTAAGCGACAACTCACCTTTTTACCTCGACTCCAGGAAAATGATCGTGGGTGGCACGATGCTCACAACTCTTGAAGCTCTTAGAGCTGCAAATGTTGATGCCAGCAAGAAATTCTTCCTTCGTTATTACAACATTAGGGATTTCGATGGGGTGGATAGTGATAATTTTTCGATAGAAACCCGCTTCAAACATGATAGTATTGGTATTGCATTATGCCCGCTCGCGGAACTCACGATTTTAACTGAAGAGCATATTTATTTCATACCGGTTACGAGTATGGGTTGCGTAGGAGATCTTGAAATTAAGGTTGGTGAAGTCTTTAAAAACAGCAAGGATCACAACCTATCCGGATTGGGAACAAATATCTATCAATGGCAAAAGCTGCGAATTGAGAATAATAACAAAAATGCTAGCGTGTTTTTGAATGACACAGAAGCCATTCGGCTACACTACAATCGTGATTTCGGTAAGATAGTGGGGTTGATCTTTTCGTTCAACGGCCTCGGTAGCGTCGACTACATCAATGTGAAGGACGTGAATGGACATGTCGTGTACAATGATGATTTTCAATCTACTTCGTCACAGGTGACTATCTCTCAAGAATAATAATCCAGTCCGGCCCGCTCCCTACCTTATGTCGCTCAGCAAAATTACCTGCATTTATTGCGATGGAAAAATTCAGCAGGCTATTGAGGTATCCCACCACTTTTCCTTGGGGAACTTCAGCAAAAGTATTGGCGAACGGAACTCGACCCTCGTAAATAGTCTTGTTATTGCGAGTGATCTTTACGTTTACATCGCCCCCCTTCTTGATACCAAGTTTTTGAAAAGTCTTCCTGTCAATGTTTGTCCATACATTTCCGTACTGAACATCCAACACTGGGATATTTCCAAGAACCTGATTGTGATCAAACACCGCTTTTTGATAAGGGAGCTTGACGATATCATCCGTTATTTTTCCGCCAACCTCTTCGAAAGTTATTACGCCAGCAGCAAGTCTGGCCCCCGTATATGCATACACATCGCGGCCATGGAATGTATATGACTTCTCGGAATTCTTCAGTCTGTTTTTGGTCTCATCGATTTCTCGTACTTCTTCTATTCCCAAGCTCTCAGCCAATAGCGTAAGGGTACCGTTGTCAGGAGTTACAACAAAGTGACCTGAACGCATTTTAGCAACTATGGATCTTCGCGAAGAACCAACACCCGGATCGATAATCGAAACGAACACAGTTCCTGCCGGCCAATAAGAAACGGACTGATTTAATCGGTATGCGGCTTCCCAAATGTTGAACGCAGGGATCTCGTGAGTGACGTCAAAGATCCGCAGATCATCAGATACCGAGAAGGCCACACCCTTCATCGCAGCAACTGCTCCGTCCTTTAAACCAAAATCTGATTGGAAGACGAGCGCATTGCGTTGACCATAGGCGTTTGATGATACTACAATCACCCAAAAAAGAAAAAGAATGTTCACCCTTACCATGATTCAAGAAAATTAACGATTGAAGTTTAATAAAATAACAGAATTAACATAGGCGCTATTGACTTAAAATCAAAAGCCCGACACTTTTCATTATCTTTGCAGCTTATTTTTCATTCATCTCATGATTGCAGCAAATAACCTGTCTCTTCAGTTCGGAAAAAGAGTTTTGTTTGACGAAGTGAACCTGAAGTTCACTCCAGGAAACTGTTATGGAGTGATTGGTGCAAACGGTGCCGGTAAATCTACCTTCCTTAAAATCTTGTCCGGAGATATCGACCCAACAAGGGGCAATGTCTCGATCGAGCCCGGCAAACGCATGGCGGTGCTGCGTCAGAATCACTACGAATTTGACGAGGTCCTCGTGTTGGATACCGTCATGATGGGCCATGGGAAGCTTTGGAGTATCATGAAGGAGAAAGACGCTATTTACGAGAAGCCCGATTTCTCCGAGAGCGATGGCATTCGGGCATCAGAACTTGAGGCCGAATTTGCAGAGATGGATGGCTGGAACGCGCAGTCGGACGCGGCTGCCCTGTTAAGCGGACTGGGAATCGACGAAGAAGACCACTTTAAGGAGGTAAAAGAACTGAATGGAAACCAGAAGGTGCGAGTACTCTTGGCACAAGCCATATTCGGAAACCCCGATATACTTATCCTCGATGAGCCTACGAACGACCTTGACATCCATACGGTGGGCTGGCTGGAGGATTTTCTCCTAGAATTCAAGAACACGGTGATTGTCGTTTCCCACGACCGACACTTCCTCGATACCGTCTGCACTCATATTGTTGATATTGACTTCAGCGCGATCCGCCTATACACTGGTAACTATACCTTTTGGTATCAATCCAGTCAATTAGCATTATCACAACGTTCCTCAGCAAACAAGAAGGCCGAGGACAAGCGGAAAGAGTTGCAGGAATTTATTGCACGATTTAGTGCAAATGCTTCAAAATCAAGACAGGCGACAAGCCGGCGCAAACTTCTTGAGAAAATCAATGTCGACGATATTCAGCCTTCAACAAGAAAATATCCGGCGATAATTTTCCAACAAAAGCGGACTGCAGGGGATCAGATACTCCAGGTCGAAAACTTAAGCTATACCGCGAATGGAACGACGCTTTTCAAAGGTCTTGATTTCTACGTCAATAAAGGCGACAAAATAGCAATCCTCAGCAACGACAGTCATGCTATCACTTCGTTGTTTAAGATTCTTGTCAATGAATTAAAACCGTCTGGGGGAAGTTTCAGATTTGGTCAAACCATTACCACCGCTTATTTGCCCAGCAACAATGAAGAATTCTTTCAATCAGAAGACAACCTGATTGATTGGTTAAGGCAATTTGCGGAAGACGAGAATAAAGATGAAATCTATGTCAGGGGATTTTTAGGCAAAATGCTTTTTTCAGGAGAAGAAGTCTTCAAGAAGTGCAGTGTGCTATCGGGTGGTGAAAAAGTCCGATGCATGACTTCCCGTATGATGTTACCGGGGGCGAACTTCCTGATCCTTGATGAGCCAACCAATCATCTTGACCTGGAGTCTATCACAGCATTCAACAATGCGCTCAAAGATTTCCCAGGAACAGTGCTCTTCACTTCCCATGATCACGAGTTTACTCAGACGGTTGCCAACCGGATCATCGAGATCACACCTAATGGTTTTATAGACAAGCTGATGGCGTATGATGAGTATATCTCCAGTGAGAGAGTATCTGAACAAAAAGAATTGCTTTACGCCTGAAATCGATAGAACAGTAAACTTAATTGTTCACTGCCTTTTGTTCGTCGCCAACCTTTGTATAGAAGTATTTCATTTTGTCGACATGTTCGCGCTTTCCGGTGCTGCGACGTTGCATGATCATTCCTTCGCCGGTAAATGTAATCGCCCATTCAGTGATCATATTCGTAGTGTTTTTTGACGGGTCCTTATTAACAACACTTTCAAAATAGACGATAGATTGATTCTCATTAATTCTGTATGATCCACTGTCGATAGAGGTTGAGTTGTCAAGGTATGTACCATCTGACCTAAACTCTATCCATTGACCCGAGGTCGGGTTCTTAGCCACCTCCTCTTTCCCGGATGTGATTTTCTGTATCTTCCACGCTCCCACGATTTTGTCAATTATCTTGTCAGGAGTTTTTTTGGAATCCTGTGCCCTGGTTGACGTACAAACGAAGAGTATTATTGCGAAAGCGAAGCATATCTTGGATGTCATATTGTTATCAGTTTATAAGGTGTATAAGTGAAAAACCATGCCATGAGCAAGTCACTCTTTATTATCGGTTATTTGATATGTTCCGGGGAGTTGGTGACTCGTTTCGCGCAAATATTTCCCCAAGACATCCAACAAAAGGCCAATACTTTAAAATAAATAGACTCACAAGTCGACACTATTGATAACCCGAACCCTAGCATAGAACCCATGTCTCAAAAAAACAAAGTCACAATAGGTCATGTTTTCAGGACCATTGTCTGGCCTCGTAAAAACCTTCTCTTTGTTGGCCTCTTATTGATCGTAATAAGCCGGTTGGCAAGTCTTGTTCTTCCGGCCGCCAGCAAATACCTTCTAGATGAGGTTATTGCGAAAAACGATATTGAGATGCTCAAAGTATTGTTGCTCGCCGTGCTTGGGGCGATAATTGTCCAGGCCGTTACATCTTATTTGCTTACGAAACTGTTAAGCGTTGAGGCGCAGCACCTCATATCAGTCCTCCGGGCTAAAGTTCAGAAACAGCTGCTGAGTCTTCCGATACGGTTCTTTGACAACAACAAGTCCGGCGCTCTGGTGTCAAGGGTCATGAATGACGTAGAAGGGGTAAGAAATCTAGTCGGAACCGGGCTTGTTCAACTTGTCGGCGGAGTGCTAAGTGCATCAATCAGTCTGGTGCTGCTTATTCGTATTAGCCCAATGATGACCCTATACGTACTTGTCCCGGTGCTCATCTTTGGACTTATTTCCCTTAAAGCGTTTTCGTATATCCGTCCAATCTTTAGGGAACGTGGAGTACTAAATGCCGAAGTAACCGGACGGTTAACGGAGACGCTAAACGGAGTCCGCGTTATCAAAGGTTTTAATGCGGAAGCCCAGGAAATCAAGACATTCGAAGAAGGGGTTGACAGGCTCTTTCAAAACGTTAAAAAGAGTCTGACGTCCACCAGCGTGGTGACAAGTTCGGCGACATTTTTACTGGGGCTCGCGAGTACTGGAATAATGGGAATTGGCGGATATATGATCATCAAAGACCAGCTTACGTTTGGCGATTTTGTTTCATTCACCTTGTTCCTCGGGTTTATGATCGCACCTATTGTTCAAATGAGCAATATCGGTAGCCAGCTAACCGAAGCGTTTGCCGGACTTGATCGGACCGAGGAATTGATGAACATGACACCGGAGGATGATGGCAATTCGCGGCCGCAGACCATAGGGGCAATAACTGGTGATGTTGTATTCGATGACGTTACATTTGAGTATGAGGAAGGTAAGCCCGTGCTTCGGAACGTGAGTTTCTCAGCAAATGCTGGAACCGTAACGGCCTTGGTGGGCACGTCGGGGTCGGGTAAAACGACAATTGCAGGCTTATCAGCGTCATTTCTTAATCCCAGTCAAGGTATCATTACCGTTGATGGTATGGACCTAAGCAAGGTGTCTTTAGACAGTTACCGAAGCCAGCTTGGTGTGGTACTACAGGACGATTTTCTCTTCGAAGGTACGATACGTGAGAACATACTTTTTCCTCGTCCAAAGGCGTCTCAGGAGAAATTAATTGAGGCCGTCAAAGCAGCACATGTTAGCGAATTTACAGACCGGTTTGAGAAGGGCCTGGACACGCTCATTGGAGAACGTGGGGTTAAGTTATCTGGTGGGCAGAGGCAGCGTATAGCGCTTGCACGGGCCATACTCGCTAACCCCCGGATACTCATTCTGGATGAGGCGACATCTAACCTGGATACCGAGAGTGAAACCTATATTCAGCAAAGTCTTAAGGGCCTTATGCACGGGCGGACTACTTTCGTAATCGCACACAGGCTTAGTACAATCCGACAAGCTGACCAAATTCTGGTGGTTGAACACGGATCAATTGTCGAGCGTGGGACACATGACGAACTCATTAAAAAACAGGGACGATACTTCGAACTGTATACATATCAGGCAAGAATCTAACATCGCCATTCTAGCTGCCGATGTAAGATGAGAATCCGATTGATTTCAGCATTTTTCATGGATGTATTGGATGTAGTTCAACAAATTCTGGATCAACTACATAACGAGGAAAGGACCACCTGTTAAAAAGAAATCCCTTCCATCAAGGTGCCCCGGTCCCCTGCAATTCTTAAATTTAGTGGACCAGGAACCCGACCGAAACCTACCAATGATCGCACTTATTCAAAGATTAGTTGCGTACGCGTTAAGGATTCTTTTATGTTTCTCTTCGACTCTATGTTACGGGCAGGAGGTTCAATCAGAAGACTCGTTGCAGGCTAGCTTTACTCTTTCAACCCTGATGAGTAAAATGGAGCAGCAGGGAACGCAAATCCGAAAAGTCAGGGAAGATCTTGAGGATACTACAGACATTTCGAATTATCGTCAGGCCACCAGGGATCTTTTAGCATCGGTACAGGAAAAACAGAGTGAATCGGATTTTTTCCTGACATCCCATCCACGCGAGTGGTTGATCCAAAACCTGTTGGTCAAATGGACAACAGAAAGTACTCAAAGCGAAACGCTCGCTTCTACATTAGCGGATGTTATAACACAAAGGGAATCTGAATTACAAAAGATCCGTGAAGACATTGACTACTGGCTGGCGGCTAGGGAAAAGGCTGCAAGTGACCGCTTGACGGGAAACCTGCGGAAACCGATCACCCAGCTGCTTAAAGAGCTTCAAATTATCGAAGGGTTCCTAGCTAAGCGGATCACATTATACTTTAAATTTCAGGAGCGGGTATCTAGCAGTCGGCAAACAATTACGTCGCGCATAGCCGAGCTTGAGTCCATGCTTCAACAGGATGTTTTCATGTTTTTTAAACGTGACACATCGTTTCTGTGGAATGAAAAGTTGCTTGTTGGTTCAGTACCAATTGAAGTACAGTTGACGCGCACGTTTGTGTTTGCTACATAAAGACTTCAAAGAATACGTTGAAGTGCATTCTGGCCGTTTCGTCTTAATTCTGCTCTTTGGCATTGGATTGTTCGTTAGCCTGAGAGCTTCCCACAAACACCAATCGGCTCAAAACAACCCAGTCGATTCATTACCTAGAGTTTTCATCCACGCGTTCACGGTTACTCTGCTTATAGCTCTTCCTATCTTGATCAACCGTCCTCCCCTGCTCACACAGTTGCTGTTATTGGCATTTTCTGTCCCGTTAATATCAATAGTCATTAAACCATCACGGGGCCTGATTCGCGTAGCGACAATCGGACTGCTCATTGTTTATTGGCTTTACCAACTGACTAATTTTTTGGTTGTTGAGGAATTACTTAACAGGTATATTGATCTCTTCCACGGCGTTTGCACCATGGTCTTGTTGGGAATACTAGGCAAGAATTTAAAGAGGTTTCATGAAACATATCCACAGGTTCGTGACTTTATCAAACACTCTCTTATTCCTTACCTGCTATTTTTTAGCGTCGCTGCGGTGATTCTTCAGCTCGTGGGATTTACCTCGTTGTCGCGCGTTCTTACTCGCGGGACGATTAGTTTCTGTTACCTTGCTCCGGTGGTGCTTAGTTCATCGGTTATCGTTCGCAATCTTTTCCGTGCCTTGGAAACGACAAAGGTTGTGAAACAATCGGCTCTCGCGCAGAATTACTATAGTTCCATTTATACTGCGATCAAGCTGGTAGCTTTTTTCCTTCTGTTACTTGTAATCCTCAAGGCTTACTCACTCCGACCGGCGTTCAATGCATTGATTGAGCAGATATGGAATTTTGGCGGAACGTTCGGCGAGTTTACGGTTACCGTAGGAGACATACTGCTGTTTTTCTTCACTATTATCGTCACCTGGTTCATCTCGGTAATGCTGCAGGTCATTTTGGATGGAGGGATTCTTTCACGGCTGAACCTTCGCCGCGGCGTGGCTATGGCCGTCGATGTTATTGCTCGTTATTCGGTAATGGTGCTTGGATTTATGTTAGCAGTCGCCGCTACCGGGTTTGATTTGACCAAAATCAGTATTCTGGCCGGCGCCCTTGGAGTAGGTATAGGCTTCGGGTTACAAAATCTTGTGGCGGATTTTATCTCAGGTCTTATCATCATATTTGAGAGGCCATTTGTGGTGAACGATACCATCGAATCCGAACAGATTGAAGGATGTGTCAAGGAAATTGGCATACGCGCATCAAAGATATTGACCCATGATGGAGCAGAGGTTATCATACCCAACTCAAAACTTATAGGTAACCAAATAAGTAACTATACGCTCAGCAATAACTCACGAAGACAAGTAATAGATGTACAAACTTCGGTGATGGCAGATCCGGAATTAGTGATCGCAACGCTTAATACTGCTGCTCACCAGCAATAAATTTGTACTGGATCAGCCCGAACCTATTGTCGTGTTTGAAGGGCAGATCGACGAGTCCTTACAATTCAAACTATATTACTGGGTCACTTCAGAAACGTTTAAAACACGCACTGACCTCAATGTGGTTATTTTTCGCGAATTGAAATCGCTAGGCGTCCAGCCGATTTCGGAAATTCACGAGGTCGTCGAGGGTCGTGCAGGGGAGCATCCACATCCATAAACACGCCAAACCAATACCGTCGAGCTATGAGAGGCTTTTAATTAAAGCCTTGGATACCAACCTTAAGGGCCGGAGATGCCACTATACGTGGTTGAACGTGAATCGAGGACTTGGCAGAAACCCAATCCGGTTGTACATATACTTCATGAATAGAATTTGTATTTACAGCGACAAATTATACATTGATGCAAATATTTTCGATCTACAGTTTATATTGTAGTATAAATATTTTAACTTTTGGCTACTAAAAACATTAATAGCTATGGCGAAAAAAGCTAAGAAGTCATCAAAGAAAGTTGCAAAGAAAGCGGCTAAAAAAGTGGCAAGAAAAGCAGCCAAGAAAACAGCAAAAAAGGCAGCTAAAAAGCCGGCAAAAAAAGCAAAAAAAGCGGCTAGACCTGTAGCCAAAAGAGTTGCTGCAAAGGCTAAGGCGATAAAGAAAACAGTAGCCAAAAAGGCAAAGGCGGTTAAAAAGAAAGTTGTGGCCAAGAGCAAGGAAGTTTCCAAGGCCGCAGTCGAAAAGGCCGCAGAAGTGAAGGACGCAGTAGTAGCAACTGCAACGTCCGTTATCGATGCAGTTGGTGAAAAGGTAGCAGAAGCAAAGGAAGCAGTAGAAAACAAAGCTTCTGACATTCAAAAGGATTTGTTCGGAGCGTAAAACCGAAACCCTTAAACCCCCCAATCATAAAAGCGATGACCAACAGTCATCGCTTTTTGTTTATTCGGCCTTAATAAACTTCATAATCCTTTTTCTTTGACCCATCCGGATCACGGCAAAATAGGTCCCTGTTGACAATCCTTTAACATCAATTCTAACTCTCTCTTGAGGTGGGAGGTCCACTCGCTCAAAGTTGAGACAAACCTTGCCTGAATTTTCAATGATATCCAACTGTGCTGGACCCTCTAACGGAGGGAAATTCAAATAATCCTTAACGGGATTGGGATATATGCTAATGTCCGCCAGGTCCGTGGGTCCAACCGACGCTGTTATGAACTCGAGGGTATCAGAACTAACACATCCCAGCGTATCAACAATCAATACGTAGGTGCCGGCCTCCCCGGCCCGTAATTTACTTTCGATTGAAATAAGTTCATCATTTAATAGCCATCGGTTGTCCGATAAGTAGTTCGAACAAAGGGTATCCGCATCTATCAGCGTGATCAACGCGTCATCGAAGTTTGTAATATGAACGGCGACAGGTTGTCGGCCGGTATTACAGCCTGACTTTAGAGCCGCGGACACGTAAAAGGTCTTTGATTTTACAAGCTGTGGAAGTGTCCACGAAGCCCCACGCGCAAGAGTGTCAGTACTCTCTTCACTATCAAACCAATAGTAGGCTAGCACCCGTGCGTCTGAATTAAGGGTTAGCTTCACGGCTTCTCCCTGACATGAAGAAACATACGGAATCGATAGTTCAACTACCTCCTTATCGACTACAACTGCTGAAGTCAATTTTGTTTGATGACATGCAGTGCGTGCAATCACTTCGAATTTATGCGGTCCCGCTTCTATAGAATCTGAGTCAACGTCAATTGTTATATCCTTGCCGAAAGCAATAGTTTCCGGCGACAGGAGGCGTCCATCTTCCCAAACCGAATAAAATACACCCTCTTGAGCGTTGTTGATAGTTACAGGTATTGCTACGGCATTGCAAGCTGACAAAGGCGCGAGCACGTCCAGGCTATCTGTCGGAATGATCTCCTTGAGGCGCAGAACAAACCGGTCCTGGGATTTCGTCGAAGGATTATCTGTTATTTCCAGGTCGATTGCTTCATCAGGACGTAATGGTGTTTCAGAATGAAAATAGTTGTCGATCAAAGTAAAGTTGTACGTATTAAAATCAAACTTAGTCTCTAGCCGAAGTTTATAAGTACCTCGCTTTACATCCTTTAACCTTATCCGCACGTATTTTTCGCCGCAAGGCAAACTGTCGATTGAATTAATTGCAAGTGAGAGTCCATCATCGGATAACGTAGAAATATCAAAATAGTCGTTATCCATCTTTATCGCGTCCCAAACATCATAGGTTCGGCTACTGCCAGACCTTACTTTATAATAAGCCTTATCTTTATATGCATCTTTTTCAAGCACTAGAACGAAGCTAGGTATGTACGAATTGGGTAACCGATAAAAGGATGCATCGTTCGTCACTTTTATGCCTTCCCGTGCGATAAGCCGTGGATTTGGACCTGTCGCTTTAACCCAAAACGATTGCCCGATAGCTATTTGTCCCTCCGGAATGTCAGAATAGTTTATATCTCCATCCCAATACCGTACGCTGCCAAACGACCCAATGCCATTGTCACGAATACAAACCACTGGCGAGATATTTTCTTTCGTCCATCCACTCGAGCCATCAATATCCCAGTCAATTGTGCATGCGTAAGGATTGCCCACGAGGTTCCAACCATTCGAAGGTGCAAGATTGGGGGTCATGGCGACAGGTAATTGAATTTCCCCCTGGTTTAAGGTTCCTTTGACATCCCAGACGATTGGGTTCGTCCATTGACGTAGCAGCACGCAATAACCGCGACCCGGCTCTAGCGGGTTATCCTTCGCAAATCCGCCCGTTGGATATGGCCTCCATCCGCCCTGGAGACTACCGTCGGATTCATCATAGTAGTAGAACGATGGTACCTGCGAATTCACACCACTCCCCGTGGTTGGATCTGCGAATTTTCCTGTGACTGCAAAGTCGTCCATTAATGATGCAACCGAACCATCGGCCACGGGAGATGAAATGTATCTGAAAATCCTACCCTCCGCGCTCATATAACGCTCAACTATCACATCGCCGATAATTGCTGATCCCTGGGGGATACGACCAACAAGAGAAGATCCGGACGCATCGTCTGACGTCGAGATTAGGGTCAGGTAGCCGTTCGATTTGAGACTGGTATTAGCTGACTCCAACTGTAATATTCCTCGCAGCTTCAACGGTTTATTTAACGAAACGGAGCCACCAGATTTATCTATTGAAATATTATTAACAATAAGATTTTCGAAACCAACCGACTGCTCGTTATTGCCCTCAAACCGCACCGATTCAATATTTAACATGCTCGCACCGTCAGCCAAAGCATCACCATGAACCGAAACAGTGTTACTCACGCCAGAAACTATTCCGCGCAAGAGGCTAAAATCGTGGCACACAAGATTCTGAAGTAATGAGGTGGTGGATGGATTATCAATGAGTAAGTTAACACGAGCGTCAGTGGGATGTCCGTTTCCAATCCATTGAGGTGAATTGCCAGTATATGCGATTGTTGAACCTGGTTCATACCGCCTCGTACCGGATATGAGGATATTCCCTTTGTTTGTCAATTGAATTGCACCCAGCGGATCGGACGACCCAACTCTTAAGGTTCCAAATACCTGCAATGATCCCGTCGTGTTTGATAAAGCAGACGTTCCTAGATCCACTATCGAAGCGGCTTCCACAGTATAATCCAAATTACCCTGAAATGACAAACCAGTTGCAGACGCATTTACCGACTGGATAGCTGCACCGTTGAACACTATTTTGCCATTACCACTACCGGATGGTGGGGCAATGATCACGCCGGGGCCGACAGAAAGATTTCCTTTTATGTTGACGACGGCCCTTCGCAAGCCCAGACTATCCACGCTACTTGATGCCATTCGTAACGGTCCGGGTGAACGCCATTCCAGCCGTCCAGACACGTTCACAGTTATCACCCCCCGCGTAGTCAAGTAAGTCGGACCACCCGATGTTGAAGCATAAGTAAAATCTTTTTGAATGTTAACCACAGTCGATGTCCCGTTTGTGCTGAACCATAGCTCAGATGGTCCTTCGACAATCAGACTTCCGCCAATATTAATTGATGGGCTTTGTGTCGTCGACAATCTTAGAGTCTTGTTATTAGTGTTCTTAATGACAAAATCACCAGTTATGTTTCTTAGATATCCATTGAGGTCAACCACAAAGATCGATTGCTGAGGGCAATCATAAATTACATTTCCAAATGTTTGTTTCCATGAATCGCTGTGAGCTATATTAATATAGCCACTATCCTTGAAGCCATTTATAATAAATGTTGATGCTTTGTCCCAGGTCGCGAACGGTATAAAACCCAAAGGTCCTTGTTGATGAATGTACACTGATCCCGATGCAAAAGTAGCATTGGCCATCGAGGTACCATTCAGGGACGCGCCTTCCTCTTTAACTAAGATACCGAGGACTGAGAGATCCGAATCTGGCAACACGTCTGGCAAGATATTAAGCTGTGACGATCCCCTTAAAGTAAGTTTATTGTTAATGATCAGATTAACCACAGAAACTACATACAATGTAGGTAGTTCTACTTCGTGATCGATAACAACTCCGGTTGCATTGGCAGATGTTGGAACTATTCCTGACGACCAGGTAGTAGGATCGTTCCATACACCATTTCTCGTTGAAGTAACGGTTTGACTATGTGCGCTCGTAATGTACAACGTTAATCCAACAAGAAAGACGACTTTCTTGATGATTAATAACATAGTTTGAAATTAAATAATGGAAGATGTCAAAGGAAGAAAATTGGCAATTTTTGTTTTATACTGAAACAGCAGATGACACCAACCAACTCAGATAACTAATGAATTGATATTGAATCAAAAGGATTTTCTATACTGACTAAGCATCCCAAGTTTATATAGGAAAGTAGCTGTTCAGATGATTAGCAACTGGTTACGGGGTGTCGAGAACTTCAAATCTCGAGTAGTTGCTCTTGAATTCCGGCACTATTTCTTTCATCAGGGCAACCATCTTCAATTCATTGCGATCTATCATCAAATCTTCCAACAAATTCAGGTGCTGGCAAACACTGTCGTACATATATTCAGAAACATGCGCCTTCAGGATCTTTTCGTGATGTGTCGGCAATGTATTCTCCTGATCGTTCAACAATTCTTCATACAACTTTTCACCATCCCGTAGTCCGGTAAAAACTATTTCGATGTCTTTGCCCAACTCTTTACCAGAAAGCAGGATAGTCTTCTTAGCAAGGTCATAAATCTTAACTGGCTTACCCATATCGAAAATGAAGATCTCACCCCCCTGACCCATGCATCCCGCCTCGATCACTAGTTCGCAAGCTTCTGGGATTGTCATGAAGAATCGGGTGATCTCGGGGTGAGTCACAGTAACGGGCCCGCCTTTCATGATCTGTTCTTTGAAAATTGGAATAACTGAGCCATTTGAACCGAGTACGTTACCAAAACGAGTCGTCACAAAAGATGTATTTCCCATCCCTAGTCTGTTATAATGCATACCGAGCGACTGCACGTAAATTTCCGCGATCCGCTTTGTACAGCCCATTACGTTTGTTGGATTGACAGCCTTATCCGTCGAAATCATCACAAACTTCTTCACGTTGTGCTCCATGGCAAGATCAGCCAACAGCCTCGTTCCAAAGATGTTTACCATGACAGCTTCAGATGGATTACTTTCCATCAACGGGACGTGCTTATACGCAGCAGCATGAAAGATCATCTCAGGCTTGAACTCACGGAAGATGTTATTAATGCGGAACTTGTTGCATACATCCGCCACAAAGACCATGATCTTCGTTTGCTGATTTTTGCTTCTCAGTTCTCGTTCGATCTGGTACAATGGGGATTCGGCCTGATCAATTAAAACCAGGACAGATGGCTTATATGCTAAAGCCTGTCGTGCCAACTCAGACCCA
>Ga0193738_1000033_pt1 | contig 93201 bp, 79 predicted proteins | sample L2a1metaG_FD_144927 | JGI IMG/M metagenome (GOLD analysis project Ga0193738, IMG submission 144927) | Soil microbial communities from a riparian zone of the East river system, Colorado, United States - L2a1 | ecosystem: Environmental > Terrestrial > Soil > Riparian zone | place: USA: East River... | reverse complement strand
ATTGTAAATACTTTACTGCGGCAAAAGATCCACCACCTGTATATTCTAATGTTATACTAATATCACCAATTGTTCTTCCACCATGAGGACCTGATGAGACGAAACCACCAGTACCACCAGGGATCGGTCCACCAGTTTTAACAATAGAATTTTGATAAAACTCAAAATCCAAATAGCTGGTACCATTTGTTGACATACGGTCGCCGGAAATAGCTAACCAGATATGCTGATCTACCGGGTTCAATGCAAGGAAGACACCTGCATTATTGATATCATCTTTTGCAGGAGGTTTCTGACTTCTCCAACCCCATGTATTGGGATCATGAAAAAGTTTGTTACCGCCATCAAAGATGTCATCGTTGACCTGGTCATTAAAGAGGTCTTTTCTTAAATAGGCAAGCACAATCAATGGTGCAGGCACACCCGCATTTGTAAATACGCGGTTGATACCAGCATCTGATCCGTTAGGGGCTAACCAATCACCATTGGCTCCTTGCCTTTGCAAAAAGCCATCTATAGCAAATGGTCCGGGAAAAGGTGGTAACTGCTGCATAGGAGCATTTCCAGCTTGCCCAAATGATAAGGTACTAGCGAGTGTAGTACAGATCAAAATAAAAACCTTCAGTAAATTAAATTTACATGAAGGCTGTTCCGTGTTTGTTTTCATAAACAATTAGTGTTGTTTTTTAAAAGTATAAATAGGTGCTCTAGTCAAAGCAATAAAGCCTTTCAGCGGACATTAATAAATGTGCTTTCGAGAGGGTATAAGGACAAAAAAAGCCTTCAAAAAAGGGGGACTAATTGGTGGTAATTGAGAGGATTTTGGAAGAGAAAAGGTCGCAAAGTGTGAACTAAGGTAGTTTATTGTAGTTAATCTCCAAAAGTTTTACTAAAATTTTTTTTATTAAGTCTGTGTAAATCAGCATCGTAATAGTACGAGCAACTGTTCATTGTTTTATCATCGATCCAATTGGTTGATTTTTTTAAAAAAATATTTTGGGAGAATGTATCTCACCAAATCGTCTGCTGGCCGAGGTTTTGGGGGATAAAAAAAATAAAAAAAATGATTTGAATCAACCGAAGGCTTGTTAAAAAATTTTCTGTTAATACATTTTTTTCGTCATGATAGTTATAACATGGGTTTTAAATTTGCTTATAAATTTTATATGAATAAATTTTTTTTACTGACCTTTTTACTATTCACATCTTCATTTTTGGTTGCACAAGAAAAGCCGGAAGGGTTATTTATTAATTCAAAAGCCCCCGACTTTAAAGCAACTGATCAATACGGAAAAGAGATCAGGTTAAAAGATGTGTGGAAAGACAGTGCTGTTGTTTTAATTTTTTATCGTGGTCAATGGTGTCCGTATTGTAATAAGCAATTAAAGAAATTGGAAGACTCATTACTGTTGATAAAAGAGAAAGGTGCAAGACTCATTGCAATTACTCCCGAAAAACCTGAGTTCATTTCTAAAACAGTTGAAAAAACAAAAGCAAGCTACCCGCTGATCTATGATAAGGATATGAAAATTATGAAAGCGTATGCAGTTGCTTTCGAAGTGGATGACAGGACTGTTTCAAGATACAAGAATGCTGATATTGATCTTGCAACGGCCAATGGCCAAAAAGAAAAAGTTTATTTACCCGTTCCTGCGGTGTATATAATAAGTAAGAAGGAAGGAACCATTACTTATCGCTATTTTGAATTTGATTATAAAAAGAGAGTGTCTGTGCAGGAAATACTGGATAATTTAAAATGATCTTAATCCGGCCAAACTAATTTTCCGATTTTTCCATTGCCACCTGCCAGGTAAACGGTATTGCCGATTCTTGCGTACCTGCATACATGAAAACCTTCTTTGCTGATCGAGTAAAAATTCTTGCCGCCATCAAATGAATAATCCACTCCATTTAACCCACATGTAACGATCGTTTCTTTATTTAAAAACTCAACACAGCTTCTATAACCATTAGGAGGAGTTTTTGGACGTTCCCATGTCTTACCTCCATTATTAGAAAAAAAACAATTTTTATCGATCAATGAATCTGCTGTGAAATCTCCGCCAACTATAATTATTTTATTTGCCGAACTTTTTTTGTAATTGTCATATACTGCTACTGAGTTTGTGCCTGCGGTTTCTTTACCTTTTGTCATTGGTACATCAATGATCGTTTTATTGTAAAACAGCCTTGAGTTTTTACCACCACTTGCTATCAATACAGATCCATTATATAGCATACGAATATTGGTGCCGCTGGATGCAAAAAAAGCTTCACCACTATCTGCAACAAATCTTTGTTCAGCAGGCAACTCATTCCAGGTATTTCCAACATCATTTGTTTTCGCTATAAAAAATCTTCCATCAACAGGATCACCGATCACAACACCATTTTTAGGATCACGAAATTCCATTGCATCTAAAAACATTCCCTTGGTCTTGTTTTCATAAACCACTTTCCATGTATCCCCACCATCTGTCGTTTTTAATATATAGGAAGGATCTGCAATTGACATTATGATCGCCGTATTTGCATCGAATGCTTCAATATCGCGAAAATCATTTTTTTCAAACCCTTTTACGGTCATCCATTTCCAGTTCTTTCCCGCATTCGAACTTTTTCCAACCATTCCATTACTTCCGCTTACCCATACTACATTATTGTTTACAACTGATAATCCGCGAATACTTGTTTTTACGCCTGTATTGAGTATTTCAACTTTTGGTAAAGCTTTTCTTTGTGAGAAAACCGTAGTTGCAATGGCGAGTGAAAAACATAAAATAAGAAATGACTTTACAGGGGTATTCTTCATAGAAACGATTTGATAACAAGATAATTAATCCCGGGCGGAACTAATAATTCTGCATGTATCTCTTTGATGTGCCATCAGCATAAAATTCAAGCATCGCATAGGCGGGAGCAAATTCCTGGAAACTTCCTTTCCACCAATTCCCGCTAACCGCACCATTACAATAATATTTTATTCCCAAATAATTTATTTCATCCTGCAGATGAATATGACCACTGATGCAAACTTTTATATTCGGGTAGTTGATGAATATTTTTTTCAATGAAAGAAAATCTGAATGCATCAGGTTTCGCTGAATTTTCAGATCACCATTTGCTTCTGTTTTATCAAAAAATAGCCCTGCACAAATTGAAAGAATAGGAATATGTGATACAATGCAAATGAATTTTTCTTTTGGCACGGATGCAAGTTCGGTTTGTAACCATGCTAATTGTTCTTCATCGATCTTGCCAATATACCCTCCGGCAGGATTTATTTGTGTACTATCAAGAACAATAAAATGCCATTTATCTTTTGAAAAACTATAGTACCTTTTTTTCATTTGCAAAGTTTCTACCACCCATACTTTTCCATACTGTCTTTCATTTTCAGGTTTATTTTCTTTGATGAACCAACCCCACACATCATGATTACCGATGCAATGATAAACAGGCAGGCTGATCTCTTTTTTCAGTATGGAAGTAAAAAGATCCCATTGTATTTGAGTTTTTTCTTTATCCGCTTCTAATGAATCCATGATCGCATCACCGCCATTGATAATAAAATCAATTTCCGGTACCAATATTTGTGCATGATACATTGCTTTTGCAACGCTTGCTTCAATGTCCTTATCAGGTTTTACATGCATATCAGTTAAATGAGCGACCCGTATAGGCGGTTTTTTTGCTTGTGTTGTGAGAATATTTGAGGGATTAACAAATGCGGCTGCACCGAGCCCAGCTGAATTAAGAATAAAATCTTTTCGTTTCATAGTTTGATTTTATGAAACGAAAAATTACGGAAAATAAATACTCTTTTTCTAGAAAGCTTTTTTCTCAGCAGATTTTAATTTGGGAAGGCTAAAATTATCCAAGGCACTTTTCTCAGCGATCATTTTTTCAATGTCTTCTACCTTGCGTGGTGCAAATGCAGAAAGCAATTCGAAACCTTTCTCCGTGATCAATGCATCGTCTTCGATGCGTACAGCAATGCCCCACCATTTTTTATCACAATCACTGTTCGGTGGAATATATATACCCGGTTCAATAGTGATGACCATGTCTTTTTTCAACGTTTGTGAAAAGCCACGATCATGAACATCAAGGCCGATATGATGTGAAAGTCCGTGTGGATAATAAGTTCCTACTTCGTTTTTATCTTTAATTATTCCCAGCTTAACGAGACCTTCAGCAATCACATCTCTTGCCGCTTTCGACGCATCAGCCCATTTAGCTCCATCTTTTAAAATTTTAAATGCAGCTTCCTGCGCTTCGTACACAAGGTTGTAAATAAGTTTTTGATCCTGGGAAAATTTCCCGTTTGCAGGAATTGTTCTTGTTACATCTGCCGTATATCCATGATATTCGGCGCCGACATCCATCAATAACATTTCAGTACCGATCTTTGTTTTTGTGTTTTCCATATAATGCAACACACATCCGTTGGCCCCTGCACCGACAATAGAGCCATAACCAACTTCCTCAGCTCCGTATTTTTTGTGTACATATTCATGCAACCCCTGTATTTCTAATTCGCTCATACCCGGATGCACCGCTTTCATTACTTCATTTTGACCACGACATGAGATCTCAACTGCCTTACGAATAAGATCCATTTCCTCTGGTGTCTTTATTTCACGAAGCTTCCCGGTAAGTTCACGGAAAAGACGATTGTCATATTTAGTATCCTTACTGTTTTCAGCAGTCATGCCTGCCATTTTCTTAAACTGTTCAATTAGATCAGCGAGATCAGCATTGTCACGATTGTCAATTCCAGCATCATCAGGGAACCTGTCAAAAATTATTTTATCAAATTTTGAAAAATCAATTTTCGAGTTTTTAAAATCTTCTCCATTATAAGCGTATTTAAAACCAAGCTTTTCACTAGCACCTTCAGTACCCAGTCTTCTTCCTGTCCATTGTTCAGCAAGCGCATTTTTTTTCTGTACAAAAATTATTTCATTATAGTCAGGTCCATCAAATCCTTTCTGATTTTCTTTAAAGATCAATAACAACGAATTGGGTTCTTTGTAACCGGTGAAATAATACATGTCAGGATTCTGGTGATATAAATAATCAACATCATTACTGAAAGTACGGGTAGGGTAGGCCATTACAACAAACACGGAATTATCTGGCATTATCTTACGTAAGGCATCGCGGCGACCAGCATGAAATTTTTTACTTAAATAATCTGTTGGAAGATCATCCTGTGCATAGAGTGTAATTGTGAAACTAAAAACAATTAAGAGGGGTAAAATGCGGGTTAAATTCTTTTTCATAAAAAAAGTGGTAATTGTTGTAAACTAAAATAGTTCTTTTCAATTACCACTTAATAGAAATATTATGAATGGAGGTTAGATAAGCGATCGATCAATCTTCATCATCTTCTTCCGTGTAAGCATCTTCGCTGCTTTTATAATGAATTTCCCAATCTTTGACAGCCGTATCGGTCAGGCATTCAATAATGTCAAACAGCGGGTCTTTTTTTAATTTCCATTCTGTGTCGGTTGGGTCTTCAAATTTCATAATAAATAAACAATGATCTGTTTCCAATGCTACCTTGATCAATGTGATCATTGAGTCTTCTTTTTCTTTCACCAGGTAATAACAACCTGCCTCCAGCAAATCATAAGTATACATAGCTCCTCCGCTTTTTGAATAAAATAAATTTTCTTCCTTTTCCAATAAACAAGCTGGAATGGGTAGTAGTTAGTTAGAATTTAACGGGTAAAACTGTACTGAATGGGTTAGTTATTCAATAGGGTCAGTAGGTCAAATTTAGGGGTTTTGTTTTGACACAACCAAGCCTATAAGAGTAAAATTTTTTTTTGACAAAAAATTAATTCTCCTTTGGAAACAACGGAAAAGCGGTTTGAAAATAAAGACTTGAAAAACAAGGATTTTTCCAATGAATCCACTCCATCCATTCTAAAAACATTAACCGGGACTAAGGCAAAAGCACCTAAATATCCCTTTAAACTTTCAGAAAGTTCTGAAAATAGTATAAAGCTTTATTTCAAAAAGCAAAAACTATTATATTAAAAAAAGCCTCCTGCGAAACAGAAGGCTTTTTGCCGGTGATCAGATACTGTACATGCAAGTACGTTTGCATTCTTTTTTCTTTTTTGTTTCGGCTTTTTTTTCTGTTTTCATCTTTTTAGTTGATACAGAAGATTTGTCTAAAGCCGCGAATGCAATTGCGGTAACACCGGAGGCCAGGATGAGGGCAACGATTGTTTTTTTCATACCCTTTTTATTTAGTTGGGAAAAGTTACTACAGTTTTTGTGCCGGGGAAATTATTTTTTTATGAATGGCAAGGGAATATTTGTTCACAATTTAAAACCTTTCAGTCCCGGCTTTTTATTGGCGGCGGCCATTAAAAGGGTTTGTTTTATTCTAGCCGCTTTTGTTACAGGAGTTTTGGCGCTGTCGATCCAGAAAAAAAATCGTTTGCGATAGGAAGGTGGAAATGCAAGAAAATTAGCCATTGCTTTTTTGTTTTTTGATAAGATTTTTCTCAGGTCATCAGGGATCGAGTTATTGTCGGTATGAAGATCTGAGGAGTTCAGCGTGTCCCAGCTTCCATTTTCTTTTGCTTGTTCGATCTTAGTGAGACCAGCCGGTGTCATTAATTTTTGTTCAATTAGTTTTTGAATACGTTGTTTATTTATTTTGCTCCAAACGCTTTTTGGTTTTCGCGGAGTAAATTTTTGCATTGTTCTTTCATCATCTAATTTTTGGGCAACACTATCGATCCAACCAAAGCATAATGCCTCTTCAACTGCTTCCGCCATGTCGAATTTTCTTTTGCCTGTTTCTTTTTTATAATAGATCATCCAAATGCCTGGAGCGGTAGAATGATTTTTCTCCAGCCATTTTCTCCAATCGCTTCTTGTTTTGGGATGGGTGGTTTTATACTCTTGTTTCGGGTTTTTCAAGACTCAAAAAATTTATTTTATCAACAGAGGTTAATAAATCTAAAATTAAGGAGCAAATGCGGTTTTGTTATATTTGCCCGAATGTAAAAGCTGAGTAGCGAACAGGATATTGAACACTTCGGCTTTGCTCAGTGCAGGCTGTGCGTCGCAATTGTGGCTTAACAGTCCCGATAGCTATCGGAATACAAAAGCTGATAACCAAAGAAAAACTAAACCGTATCGTGTAAAATGGCAAAAGAAAAAGAAAAACCAAAAGACACTTCAAATCTTTTCGATTACAACGAAGAGAGCATCAAATCCCTCGACTGGAAAGAACATATCCGCCTGCGGCCGGGTATGTATATTGGCAAGCTCGGTGATGGCTCATCGCCTGATGATGGTATTTATGTGCTTGCGAAAGAAGTGCTGGATAACTGCATTGATGAATACACGATGGGCTATGGAAAAACGGTGGAGATAACTGTTGAAGGAAAGCAGGTGACGATCCGTGATTATGGACGCGGTATTCCGCTTGGTAAAGTGGTGGATGTGGTAAGTAAAATAAATACCGGTGCAAAATATGACAGCAAGGTTTTCCAGAAATCAGTTGGCTTGAATGGTGTGGGTACAAAAGCGGTGAATGCTTTGAGTGGTTATTTTAAAGTAACTGCATTTCGTGATGGAAAAGAAAAGACCGCTGAATTTGAAAAAGGTTTCTTAATAAAGGAATACAAAGAAGCAAAGAGTGGTGAGGATAATGGTACGATGGTAACTTTTATTCCTGATGACACAGTGTTCAAGAATTTTAAATTTCATCCTGAGTTTTTAGAGAATCAGATATGGAATTATTGTTTTTTGAATGCAGGACTTAAGATCGTTTTCAACGGTAAAAGTTTTGTGAGTAAAAATGGTTTGCTTGACCTGCTTCAACGCAAAACCAATGAAGATGAGATCCGTTATCCAATTATTCATCTACAGGGCGATGATATCGAAGTTGCAATATCACATACTAATGAGTATGGCGAAGACATTTACAGTTTTGTAAATGGTCAGCATACTACACAAGGAGGTACACACCAGCAGGCATTCCGCGAAGCATACGTAAAAACGATCCGTGATTTTTATAAAAAAGATTATGATGCTGCAGATATAAGAACGGGGATCGTTGCCGCAGTTTCAGTTCGTGTAGTTGAACCTGTTTTTGAAAGCCAGACAAAAACAAAATTGGGTTCTGTGAATGTTGCAGAAGGCGGGCCAAGCATGAGAAATTTTATTGGAGATTTCTTTTCAAAAGAACTAGAGATCTTTTTACATAAAAATCCAACGACTGCCGAAGAGCTTAAAAAACGTATTGAACAAAGTGAAAGGGAAAGAAAGGAATTATCAGGAATAATTGTCGCTACCATTTAAATGATGACCCACCAACAAAAGGAAAAGAGGAATTTGTAGCCAAGTTGAAAGAAACAACAGTTTTTATAACTGAGGGTGATAGTGCCAGCGGTTCCATTACGAAATCAAGAAGTGTGGAAACTCAAGCGGTGTTTAGTTTGCGTGGTAAGCCACTTAACTGTTTTGGACTTACAAAAAAAGTAGTATATGAAAATGAAGAGTTCAACCTTTTGCAACATGCACTGAATATCGAAGAAGGTTTGGACGGGCTGCGTTATAATAATGTAGTGATCGCTACCGATGCAGATGTTGACGGCATGCATATTCGTTTATTGCTAATGACTTTCTTCCTGCAATTTTTCCCTGACCTGGTGAAGCATGAAAAAGTTTATGTGTTAGAGACACCATTGTTCCGTGTAAGGAATAAACAGGAAACTATTTATTGCTATAGTGAAGAAGAGAAACAAGCGGCGGTGAAAAAACTAGGAAGTAAACCAGAGATCACACGATTCAAAGGATTGGGTGAGATAAGCCCAGATGAGTTTGCACTTTTTATTGGAGCTGATATGAAAAAAACATTGATGCGCTTGGAACATGGCGATCATATTCAACAGTTGCTGGAATATTATATGGGAAAAAACACACCGGAAAGACAGGAATTTATTATTGAGAATTTAAAAATTGAATTGGATAAAGTAGAGGAGGTAGTTTGAGGTTTGAAGTTTTTAGTTTGATGTTACGAGCTTTAGTATTTCTATTAAACTTCTGTTACGTCGCACTCTTCAACGTTCTGTAATTCTATTCAACATTACCATTTGACAAAACTTGATGTCATAAGAAAATCCAAATCACTTTTCATGAGGTGGAAACTTCATGGAATCTTCGAGCCATTCACGGGATTTTTTTTGAATGCTTATCATATGAGCAAGTTGAGCAAGTGGAGAAGTAAAACGAAAGTGAATGGTTACAATGACTGGTACCAGGGCAAATGGGATTACAACAGGCGACTTAAATTATATGAAGAAATAAGCAAGACGGAAAAGGTTGACAATTCAGCAATAGATTATTTTGAATTCGGTGTTTGTGGTGGACATTCTTTTAAATGGTGGCTTGAGCATAACAAAAATGCAGATTCAAAATTTTATGGCTTTGATACATTCGAAGGATTACCGGAAGCATTCGGTCCATTTGGAAAAGGGTCAATGGCTGTTGCATTGGAGTCTTTAAATATCAATGATCCGAGAGCAAGTTTTTATAAAGGGCTTTTCCAGGATACTTTAGTTCCTTTTTTAGAACAATATAAAAGCGGAAGAAAGAAATTAATTCATTTGGATGCTGACCTTTTCAGTGCCACTTTATTTTCTTTGTCACAGCTATATCGTTATCTCAATGATGGCGATATTCTTTTATTTGACGAATTTGCAGTGCCGAAACATGAGTTCATGGCCTTTAAAATATTTACCGAAAGTTTTTATGTGAACTATGAAGTGATCGGTGCAGCAAATAATTATTTATTCTTAGCAGTTAAAATTAAGAAGTGATGTTACATATAGTTTTTCAACAAGACGATGTGCAATTGCTGAAAGAAGCAATTAAACTTGATGAATCCTTAGCCGGAGATGTATTTGAGATCAAAGATGAATGGGGTGTTGGCCCATTAAAGGATCTTGATACTGATGAAGGCTGGAATGCAAGACAAAACTGGTGGAGAGAAATGCTTGCAGGCTCTCCTTATGGAGAGAAACTAGTAGGGACTTTTGATGATAGGGAAACTGTAAAGTTGATCAAAGAAAAGTTGGATGCTGATGGGACATTGGAAGCATGGGTATGGATGGGACAAAACCAACACGATGTTACAGGTTACTACTGGCTGATGCCGCAATTAAAAGCTTATCAGGGAAGAATTATGATTTTGTATTTGAACAATCTTCCTTTTATAAACGAGAAGGGTCAATTGTTTTATCCATGGTCTGTTCATGATATTTTACCAAAAGAAGCAATAAAGGCAAAGAAGCTTGCAAGACAAATTACACTAAGTGAATTTGAAGTCGATCCTGATGAATGGAAAAAAATTAGCGATGAGAATGCAACGGTAAGAATTTTAGAAGGCGGCAAAAAGATCGTTGCTAAAGATGAATCTTTTTATGATAGCGAGGTGTTAAAGAACATCACTCCTGATTGGCAAAAAGCAACAAGAGTTTTAAGCAATACACTTCACCGTATGAAAATTAAAACAGGTGACGTGTTTATTATGTGGCGAATGAAACAATTGATCAGTGCAGGAAAGATCGAGACAATGGGTAATGTAGATGGAGGATGGAAGGATTTTGATGTGAGAAAAGCAGGAAGCCAATCAGAAAATGCAAGCGTTGAAGCTGATACGCTAAATAACCAATAATTATCTTTTAATAATTGCAACTTAATATTTCGAATGGCAAAAGCTAAAGTTTCCAATATCCAAAACAATGAAGTCGGTTTACCCGGCCAATACAGAACATGGTTTCTTGATTATGCTTCTTACGTAATACTTGAAAGAGCTGTACCGGCTATTGAAGATGGTTTGAAGCCTGTGCAACGACGCATTCTCCATGCGATGAAAGAAATGGATGATGGCCGTTTCAATAAAGTGGCGAATGTTATTGGGCAAACCATGCAGTATCATCCCCATGGTGATGCCAGTATTGGCGATGCATTAGTAAATATTGGCCAAAAAGATCTGTTGATAGAAACACAGGGTAACTGGGGTGATGTAAGAACCGGGGACGATGCAGCAGCGCCGAGATATATTGAAGGTCGCTTAAGCAAATTTGCATTAGAAGTTGCTTTTAATGCAAAGACAACTCAATGGCAACTGAGTTATGATGGCAGAAAGAATGAACCTGTTACACTGCCAATGAAATTTCCTTTGTTGTTGGCGCAGGGTGCAGATGGTATCGCTGTTGGCCTTGCAACAAAAATTTTACCTCATAATTTTTGCGAACTGATCGACGCGTCAATAAAATATTTGCGTGGAAAAAGATTTGAACTCTATCCTGATTTTCAAACTGGCGGACAGATCGATGTGGATGAATATAACCAGGGTAAACGCGGTGGGAAAGTAAAGGTCAGGGCACATATTGAAGAGCTTGATAAGAAAACCGTGGCGATCAAAAGTGTTCCTTATGGAGTAACTACCACTCAAATAATGGATTCAATTGTAAAAGCAAATGACCAGGGAAAAATTAAAATAAAAAAGGTAACTGATAACACGGCTGCTGAAGTAGAGATACAAGTAGATCTTGCACCAGGCGTTTCTTCAGATATTACAATTGATGCATTATATAAATTTACAGATTGCGAAATTTCTATTTCTCCCAATGCCTGTGTGATCGTTGATCAGAAACCACAGTTCTTGGCTGTAAATGATCTGCTCAAACTTTCTACGGATAAAACAAAAGATCTTCTCGAGCAGGAGTTAAAGATCAGATTGGCGGAATTGTTAGAAAAATGGCATTATACTTCATTAGAAAAAATATTCTTTGAAGAAAAGATATATAAGGAATTAGAAAAGAAGCATGCAACATGGGATAAAGTGTTGGAAGCAATTGATGAAGCGTTCAAGCCATTTAAAAAACAATTAAAGAGAGCTATTACAAGAGAAGATATCATTAAGCTAACAGAAAAACCTGTAAGAAGGATATATAAACTTGATATCGATGAGCTGAATGACCAGATAAAAGGATTAGAAGCCGATATTAAACAAGTGAAGCATGATCTTGCTAATCTTGTTGATTATGCTGTTGCTTATTTTGAAAATCTTTTAAAGAAGTATGGCAAAGGCAGGGAAAGGAAGACAGAGATCAAGACAATTGAAGTTATCGAAGCAAAGAATGTAGCGATCGCCAATGCGAAACTTTATATGAATCGTGAGGATGGGTTTGTTGGAACAGGATTGCGCAAAGATGAATTTCTTTTCGATTGCTCGACACTTGATGATATCATCGTTTTCACAAAACATGGTATTATGAAAGTGGTTAAAGTAGGAGAGAAAACTTATATCGGGAAAGATATTATTCATGCAGCCGTATTTCAGAAAAACGATGAACGAACCACCTATAATATGATCTATATGGATGGTGATAGTGGCAAAAGTTTTGCAAAAAGATTTAATGTCACTGGTGTAACAAGGGACAAAGAATATTTTCTTGCTAAGGAAAATGAAAAGAGCAAGGTTCACTACTTGAGTGTTAATCCAAATGCGGAGGCTGAGGTTGTAAGAATCGTTTTAACCCCTGGAAGCAAAGCACATAAAAAAGAACTCGAATACGATTTTGCAGAGCTTGAAATCACCGGACGCAGCAGTAAGGGTATTACGGTTACAAAATACCCGATCAAATCTGACGGCGTTAAGTTGAAGGAAGCTGGCAAGTCAACTATTGCCGGTAAAAAATTATGGTATGATGATCAGTTTGGAAGATTGAATGCAGATGAGAAAGGGCAGTACCTCGGCATGTTTGATGCTGATGATAAGATACTTGTTGCTTATAGTGATGGTAATTATGAAATTACTGACCAGGAATTAACTCAAAAGCTAGATGCAGAAAAAGTATTGTTGATCGAGAAGTTCGATCCTGAGAAAATTGTAACAACTGTATATGCCGATATGGATAAGAAGCAATACATGGTGAAAAGATTTAAGATCGAGACTACTACATTAAAAAATAAATTCCTTTTCATCAAAGAAGGGGAAGGGAATTATGTGGAAGCGATCACTACCGATGCTGAACCGGTCTTAGCTGTGCAACAGGGGAGAGGTGCCCAAATAAGAAAAGGAAAAATGAAATTGGAAAAAGTTGCTGAGTTATCTGGTTATAGAACGGTTGGTACAAGATTGCTGGATTATAGCAAGAGTGTAGAAATGGAATGGGTAAAGCCAAAAGGCGGTAGTCAAACGGAATTGTTTTAAAAAATTATTTCTTTGGTTTACTATCAGCCTTCTTTTTCTTGATCCTGATAGTCGCACTTTTTTCTAAGTTACTGGTAAGTCTTAACTCATGGCGTTTCTTACCATCATTTACTATCATTAAAGCTGTATTGGGAGGAATAGAGCCGAGATTATCAGCAAACATTGTTATTTCATTGACCTCTTTTGTTGAATCGATCGGGATCTCAAAATGAACTGACCGGGTGCTGAGTATACGGTTAAATGCGATCAACTTATCGTTATAAAAAACGGAGATAGAATCCCCATCTATTTCGCCATTATCATAAAAATCTACTTTCAAAGTATCTGATTCAACTGTCAATTCATTAGCAACCACTTTTTCTCTTTCTTTATATTGATTGCTCACTACATAATTGACCACATTTCGCGGTTGAATTGTCACTGTCGCAATTGTATCAGTTTCAGAAGGTCGCCATACCTGGAAAGTTTCTTTAAGTATTTTTATAGCATGTATTAATGAATCGTGTTTTAAGGAGTCAGTACTCAGCGTAAGGGTAAATAAAATTTCAGGGCAGGTATATTTATATTCCGGTTTGCTTATGAAAGACCCTTTCAATACAGAGTTGACTTGTGAAACCCGCAACGTCGCCTGTAGATTCATTGCACAATCGACATCACGATTATAATAAGAACCATAATAAGAAACAGGGATATTAGAAATATATATTAATCGTGTATTTGAATTATAAGTTCCACGAACCGGGATACTTCTGTAAGTATTTTTAAAAAAATAATTCAGTACTCCTTTTACATTGTTCTTGTCATGCTCCAGGATCAGCTCCACCAAATAATTGCTGTAAGTGTTGCGCAGTTTTACATTCGCAGCTCCATACCAATATCCTTTAGGCGACTGTGAAAAGATCTGCAGGTACAAGGAAAGAAGTAACAATATGAAGAGGAATGGTTTTTTCATGGAACAGGAGAATGCTCAAAAACTGTGCTTAAGTATAACGCAGGGTTATCAGAAAAATTACTTGATAAAACGTTTCATTTCCCGCTCTACATCACGTTTTTTGATGGTTTCCCGTTTGTCATGGAGTTTTTTGCCTTTACCAAGCCCAATTTCAACTTTAATTAGATTCTTTTCATTAAAAAAGATCCGGAGGGGTATCAATGTATATCCTTTTTCTTTTAGCTTTCCTTCTATTTTAGATATTTCTCTTTTTTGTAAAAGTAATTTTCGGTCTCTTATTGGATCATGATTATTTGTAGTGCCGTGAGAATATTCTGCGATATGCAGACTTTTAAGCCACATCTCACCTTTATGAATAATGCAATAACTATCATTGAAGCTTGCCTTACCTTCTCTTAATGATTTTACTTCCGTTCCTGTCAATACAACACCAGCGACATATTTATTGTCGAAGAAATATTCATGAAAGGCAGAACGATTTTTTATTTCCATGATTTGCTGCGGCTGAATTGGTCCGGCCTTCAGGCTGGAGATAACAAATTTAATTCTTAAACATCCACAACACTTTCTTCATTTTATCTTTCAACTCTTTTCTTGGAACGATAAAATCAAGGAAGCCATGTTCAAGGATGAACTCACTGCGTTGAAAACCGGGAGGCAGATCTTTTTTTATTGTTTCTTTAATAACTCTAGGTCCTGCAAAACCGATCAATGCTCCGGGTTCTGCAATATTCAGATCGCCCAACATACCAAAGGAGGCAGAGATGCCGCCGAATGTCGGGTCAGTTAAAAAAGATATATAAGGAAGTTTAGCATCGCTAAGTTGAGAGAGTTTGCCGCTTGTTTTTGCAAGTTGCATGAGTGAGAAAGCACTTTCCATCATTCTTGCACCGCCACTTTTTGAGATCACCATATATGGCATCTTATGTTTAATGCAATAGTCAACTGCTCTTGAAAATTTTTCTCCCATCACACTCCCCAAACTGCCACCGATGAATTCAAAATCCATACAAGCAATTACGATATCATTGCCGGCAATTTTTCCTACAGCTACACGCATTGAATCTTTTAGGTCTGTTTTACTCCAGATCTCTTCCAATCTTTTTTTATAAGGTTTTAGATCGGTGAACTCCAGGTAATCTTTACTTAGAATATTTTCAAACAGTTCTTCGTATTGATCATCATCAAAGAGAATTGAATAATATTCTTCGCTGCCAATGCGGTGATGGTAACTGCATTTCGGGCAAACGAAAAGATTTTCTTTCAGTTCATTTGATGTACAAATAAAATTGCATTCAGGGCATTTGGTCCACAACCCCTCCGGAGTTTCCTTTTTTTCATGTGTCCCCGTCAAGATCCCCTTTCTTATCCGTTTAAACCAGCTTGTCCTTGTCGATTCTTTTCCTTCTTCACCAGCCAGGTTGGAATCAAAATCTTCTACCTGTTTTGCCATGCAAAAAGTTTTGAGTGGTCACAAATATAGGGAATCTGTGATTTGAAGTTTTTGGGTTTAAAGTTGAACGTTAACGAGTGTTATTATGTTCCCGGCATTTGTTCCCTGTTCAACTTTTGTTGCGTCGCACTCTTGTACTATATTAATGCTATTCGGCTTTCTATTCACGCTGAATGTTGTGAGAAATTGTTGAACAAATAACGAAACGATGAAGAGTGCGACGCAACAGAAGATCAATAGGATTACTATCGTTGGTTACAAAACAAAAATGCCTCATAATTATAGAGGCATATATTAAATAGGAGTAATGGGTTTAATTAAATCAGTTATTAGGAGCTCCTGCATTTACCCAGCAGATAATAGAATTTTTTTGGGCTGTTGTTAGTGTTCCGGTCTTAGGCATAGTTCCACTAGCTACCGCAGTTTTTATATTAACTGCTGCACCGGATATTTGAGCGTATGTAAGCAATGGACCGGGACCATTTGCACTGCCGGCGCCATGACAAGTTGCGTCTGTTGCGCAAGTTGATTGAATGATTGGGTTAACATTAGCAGCAAAGGCACTTGCTACACCTGTACAATTAACAGTGCTACCGCCACCACCGCCGCCTGTACCACCCCCTCCACCATCATCACTACCACCCTTACTACATGATGCAATTAGAAGAAATGATGCAAGAATAACCAAAATGCTTTTTTTCATAAAGATGTTTTAGTGAGTGTAGATTTTTTATCCAATCGGTATCACTAAAACAAGGGTTGCCACTACTTTTCTTTTTTAGGGAAATAATGTTAAGAAATAACATTTTATCATTCAGGCAGACCGGTCTATTAATAAGGTGATTTTTTTATTATGCAATGCTGATTTCATTATCTAAATACACATCCTGTATTACATTCAAAATTTCTACTCCTTCTTTAATTGGGCGCTGAAATGCCTTGCGGCCGCTGATCAATCCCATGCCGCCGGCTCTTTTATTAATAACTGCAGTAGTTACAGCTTCGGCTTTATCGCTTGCACCGGATGATGCGCCACCAGAATTAATTAACCCTGCACGACCCATATAACAATTCGCAACCTGGTAGCGACAGAGATCAATTGGATGATCAGACGTTAATTCAGAATAAATGCGTGGATCATTTTTTCCGTAAGCAGATTCTTTTGTATTCAATGCAAGATAGCCGCCATTGTTTTCAGGAAGTTTTTGTTTGATGATATCTGCTTCTATTGTTACACCCAGATGATTTGCTTGACCAGTAAGATCAGCTGACACATGAAAATCTTTTTCTTTTGTTTTAAATGCAGGGTTTCTTAAATAACACCAAAGGATCGTTGCCATTCCAAGTTCATGCGCCATTTCAAATGCCTTGCTGACTTCCTGTATTTGTCTTGCTGATTCATCACTACCAAAATAGATGGTAGCACCTACAGCAGCAGCTCCCAAATTCCAGCTTGCTTTTATAGATGAAAACATTATTTGATCGAACTTATTTGGATAGGTGAGAAACTCGTTATGGTTAATCTTGACAATGAAAGGAATTTTATGCGCATATTTTCTTGAAAGAAAACCTAAACCTCCATAAGTAGTAGCGACAGCATTGCAGCCGCCTTCAATAGCCAACTTAATTATATTTTCAGGATCAAAATAAATTGGATTTTTTGCAAACGATGCACCGGCACTGTGTTCGATTCCCTGGTCAACTGGAAGGATAGATAAATAACCTGTATTCGATAATCTTCCTGTATTATACATCAATTGAAGATTGCGAAGTACTTGAGGATTTCTATCACTCTTGATCCAGATGCGATCTACAAAATCAGGCCCGGGTAAATGAATTTTTTCTTTTGAGATCGTTTTACATACATGACTCAATAAATATTCTGCTTTGTCACCAAGAAGCTCAGTGATCTTATTCGATGAGGCGGTAAGCATAGTTAATGGTTTAACAAATAAAATTAATTCGATTGCTAACGACTGTTCGGGGCAAAGGTAAGGGCAAGTAAATACAAGCAGAAATAAAAACTATCGGGTAATTTTTGATTTTTCAGAGATCTTTTTAGATTCAATTACTGTTTGAATATTAAGGATCAATTCTTTTACTGCATTGCTTTTGGAAGAAATGCCTTCCAGCTTTATTATGCGACTATATTCTATTGATTGCTTTGATAGCATATCCACCAAATCGGACAAGTCTGATTCTTTTAGCTCTTCTAAGGTCGGCGGAGTGAGAAACATGAAAAACAATACCGCAAAAATCATGCGCTTGCATAATGTTTCAGAATATAAATTTTTCCTTTATCAATTGATCTTAAATTTTTACTCACATTCAGGAAAAGTTTACCCAAACAAATTACTGCTCAGATAACGATCACCCCTGTCACATGTTATAAAGACGATGATACCTGATTCAATCTCTTTGGCCAAACGTATAGCAGCCGAAGCGGCTCCGCCACTGCTCATGCCTGCAAATATTCCTTCAATCTTTGCTAATTGTCTTGCCATTTGAGTTGATTCCTCCTGTGATACGTCCATTACACGATCAACTCTTTCCGGTTCAAAAATTTTCGGCAAATATTCTTTGGGCCATCTGCGAATACCCGGAATAGAAGATTCTTCTGTTGGTTGGCAGCCGACGATTTGAATGGAAGGGTTTTTTTCTTTGAAAAATCTTGAACAACCCATGATCGTTCCTGTTGTTCCCATTGAACTTACAAAATGAGTAATACTTTGATTTGTGTCTTTCCAAATTTCAGGGCCGGTAGTTTTATAATGTGCTTTATAATTATCGGGATTTGAAAATTGGTTCAATATAAAAAATTCGCCTTTGGCTGCTTTCTCTTCGGCATAGTCGCGGCATATCTCAATATTATCAAGCAATGTGACTTTAGCACCGAATGCTTCCATCGTTAATGTACGTTCTCTTGTGGATGTTGAGGGCATCACTAATTCAATATCGAGATCATACAATCTTGCGATCATTGCTAATGCAATGCCGGTATTACCACTTGTTGCTTCAATTAATTTAGCCCCGGGTTTTATATCACCTCTTTCTAATGCAGAACGGATCATATTTAATGCAGGACGATCTTTTACACTTCCGCCGGGGTTATCACCTTCCAGTTTTGCATACATCGTAACGTTTGGGTTGGGATTTAATTTTTTTATCTCCACCATTGGTGTATTGCCTACTAAATCAATAATGCTTGCCATGATCAGGATTTAATTTGTTCTACAACTTCAATATCGGGGCGATGATAAACAGTAGAGCAGGAGGGGACACTTTTGGTGAGCCATACATTTCCGCCAATGATGCTGTTATGTCCAATAATTGTTTCTCCACCAAGAATAGTTGCACCGGAATATATGATAACATGATCTTCAACCGTTGGATGTCTCTTTACTGAAGCCATAGCTTTATCAACGCTTAAGGCACCCAATGTTACTCCCTGGTAAAGTTTTACATAATCACCAATGATAGTTGTTTCGCCAATTACGATGCCTGTACCATGATCAATAAAAAAATGTTCGCCGATCTCGGCAGCAGGATGGATGTCTATTCCTGTTTTTGAATGGGCATATTCTGTTATAATGCGTGGAAGTAAAGGAATATTAAGATCAAGCAATGAATGAGCAATTCGGTAAAAGGAGATCGCATAGAAACCCGGATAAGCTCTTATGATCTCAAATCTTGTTCTTGCTGCAGGGTCACCGGCGAGTAATGCTTCAATATCTGTATTTAGAATTCGATATAGTTCAGGTGTATTGCTGAAGAAACGATCTGCTTTTTCTTTATTACCATTCGCCATGCATCCACTTGTAGCATCTAATAAGTTTACCAGTTCTGATCTTAGATCGCTAAACCGTAATTCAACTTCTTTTTCAGATGAGAGATTGATATCCGATTTTTCAGGAAATAAAAGGCAAATAAGATCATTTACCCAGGTTGCAATTTCTTCGTTAGGGGGTACAGTTTCGGTTTCCTTCTGTTGCTGATAAATGAATTTGTAAAATTCTTTTTCCATGCTTTTAGTTTAATGGAGATGCATGGTATAAAATTATCGTATTTATCACACCAATTTGGTAGACTGTTATATTAATTGTTTCCTAAATAAGAAAAAAATCCCTGTCGGTAGGCCGACAGGGATTTTACTTATTTGTCTGACTACTTAAGCGTTCCTGTTAATACAATTCAGATCATCAAAAGCTACTTCAAGACGTTTTACAAACGCTTCTTCACCTTTACGTAGCCATACACGGGGGTCATAATGTTTTTTATTAGGTTTATCTTCACCTTCAGGATTTCCAAGCTGACCTTGCAGATAACCTTCGTTCTTTTTGTAATTATTTAAAACGCCATCCCAGAAAGCCCATTGCAGATCGGTATCAATATTCATTTTGATGGCACCGTAGCCAATCGCTTCACGTATCTGGTGTTGAGGCGAACCACTACCACCATGAAATACGAAGTAAACGGGCTGAGGCGCTGTCTTTAATTCTTTTTCAATATAATCCTGGCTGTTCTTTAAGATCACGGGACGCAATTCCACATTGCCAGGTTTATAAACGCCATGAACGTTTCCGAATGCTGCGGCAACAGTGAACATTTTTCCTACCTTACTCAATTCTTTAAATGCGTAAGAGACATCTTCAGGTTGCGTATAAAGTTTTGAATTTTCTACATCGCTGTTATCAACGCCATCTTCTTCACCACCGGTAACACCCAGTTCAATTTCAATTCCCATCCCAAGCGGTTTCATTCGCTTGAAAAACTCAACTGATGTATGAATGTTTTCTTCAATTGGCTCTTCGCTCAGGTCAAGCATGTGTGAGCTAAAAAGTGGTTGTCCTTTTTCTTTGAAATATTGCTGACCTGCATCGATCAACCCACTGATCCATGGCAACCATTTTTTGGCAGCATGATCTGTGTGTAATACTACCGGCACTCCATAATATTTTGCTACGTTATGAATATGTAATGCACCAGAAATACCGCCGGAAATATTTGCCTGCATTTTATCATTCGGCATTCCTTTACCAGCAATAAACTGTGCGCCGCCATTTGAAAACTGGATAATGACAGGTGAATTTACTTTTGCGGCAGTTTCAAGAACCGCATTGATGGTATTTGTTCCGATGGTATTTACTGCAGGTAATGCAAACTGGTTTTTCTTAGCATCATTGTATAAAGTTTCTAGTTCTTCGCCGAACAATACGCCGGCCCTGTATTTACTCATTTGATAATTTGTTTTAATTAGGAATTGTGCGAGGCAAGTTTTCGGTAATGGTGCCGCAAGATAATTGATTTAGACACTCATTATCACGAACAAATGTTAGAAGAATATTTCATTGTTGATAATGAAACGATAGTTGTTAATAATAAATTGAAATTATTTACCCAACGCTTGTATCACATCATATTTGGTTACGATATGATAGTTGCCGGCTTCGTCTTTACTTAATACTGCACCGTTTTCTTTATTGATCAAAGTACTGAGTTTTTCAACTGGCGTATTAAATTCAACAAGAGGGTAGGATGGTTCCATTACATTTTCAATTGTATCATTTTTTATATGAGGATTTGAGAAGATCTTTTTAAATAAGCCATTTTCACTAATCGCTCCAACAGGTCCGTTGCCATTCATGACCGGAATATTCTCAATGTCAAATTTTTTCATCAGATCAACGGCTTCTGATACAGTTTGTGTTGGCTGAACAGTGACAAGTTTTTGCTTGCCAGTACGGCTGCTTATAATGTCCTTGAATGTTTTTACATCAAGAAAGCCACGTTCTATCATCCATTGATCATTGTACACTTTAGCTACATACCTGCTACCATGATCATGAAATATGCAAACAACAAGATCATCTTTCTTTAAGCGATTTTTTAATTGCATTAATCCCTGTATACAACTGCCGGCACTGTATCCGCAGAAAATTCCTTCTTCTTTTGCTAAGCGTCTTGCCATGATGGCGCCATCCTTATCTGTTACCTGTTCAAAATGATCGATCACACTCATATCATAGTTTTCAGGAACAAAGTCTTCACCAAAACCTTCGCTGATATAAGGGTGTACTTCATTCATATCCACTTCGCCGGTGCGGAAATATTTTGTAAGCAATGAACCATATACATCAATAGCCCATATCTGTATGTTGGGATTTTTTTCTTTTAAAAACATAGCGGTACCTGTAACTGTACCACCCGTACCTGCGGTACAAACAAGATGTGTGATCTTGCCATCGGTTTGATTCCAAATTTCAGGACCTGTCGATTCATAATGTGCTTGCCGGTTTGCAAGGTTATCATATTGATTACAGTGAAATGAATTTGGAACTTCAGAGGCTAATCTTTTAGCTACGCTATAATAACTGCGAGGGTCTTCAGGCAAAACATTTGTGGGGCAAACTATTACTTCAGCACCAACAGCTTTTAGAATATCTGCTTTTTCTTTGGATTGTTTATCTGTAGTTACAAAAATGCATTTATATCCTTTTACACAGGCTGCTAATGCCAATCCCATTCCTGTGTTGCCAGATGTGCCTTCAATAATAGTTCCTCCCGGTTTTAGCTTTCCTTCTTTTTCTGCCACTTCGATCATCTTTACTGCCATGCGGTCTTTAATAGAGTTACCCGGATTAAAATAGTCAACTTTGGCTGCTACTATGCAGGGGAAATCTTTTGTGATCTTATTGAGTTTTATCAGAGGCGTATTACCGATCGTTTCAAGGATGTTGCTTTTGATATCCATAGTTATTCTTAATACAACAAAGTTACCTTTTTTAGCCTGAGTATTAAACTGCCTCATGAGTAAAATAAAGCCCCTCCTGTGAACAGGAAGGGCATACCGGACTTAGTGATATAAGATCACTAAACCAACTTTAACAGACTTGACTTTGATTTTTAAATTCTAATAAGCTGTGGTCAGATTTGTTTCTGAAACTTTTTTCTTTTGTTAGCAAGCACCCTGTCAAGTAACACGAGACCAAGCAACACATTCACCATCATAAACCCATTTACAAAATTGTTGTTGAATATCTTACTATAATCAACTTCCGAAAGACGTGAAAGGTCTATTGAGTATTTTGAACCAGTTCCTGAGGTCCATTCAACTTGTGAAAATCCATAAACAAGAAAAACGGCAATTAGCGTAAAGAAAAACCCGGCAATTCCCCAAATGATCTTTTTATTAATGTAATTTTTAGTTGCGGGCGCAATATGATATTGAGCAATTTTTTCCATTACATTTTTTGTAAAACGCATGGACGGATGTTCCAATTCGGCAGCGTTCATTAATTGATGGATCTCCATCAACTCGTGGTATTTATTTTTCCACTCAAGATTGCTTTGCAGCAACCTTTCAACAGCAGATATTTCTTCTTTAGAAGAGATCCCGTCAATATAAGCCCACAGTTGTTGCTCGATATTTTGTTCCTGGTTCATAAAACACAGTTTAATAAATATTTTTTACTTCTTCACTAAAGTTCTTTTCCATTTTTTCTTTCAATCGTGTTCTTGCCCGGTGCAATCTCACCTTCGCCGTATTTGTTTCAAGCCTGAGTATCCTGCTTATCTCTTCAAGATTTTGCTCCGCTTTATAAAACAAGGTTATTATCTCAGCATCGTCCGGGCTTAGCATGGCGATAGCCTTATTCACCATATTCACCCTTGATTTCTGTTCCACCAAATTTGCCCTGAAACCTGAATCCTTGCTATCAGCTACTTCAAATACTTTTTCGTCATCCAGCGAGTGCACATCCAATTTCTTTTTCCTTAAAAAAGTAATAGATGTGGTGTTAGCTATAGTGTACAACCAAGTGCTGAATTTCGACTCGCCCCTGAAATCAGCCAGAGAACGATAGGCTTTTACAAAGACATCCTGTGCTACTTCTTCAGCATCTTCACGGCTTTTGATCATTCGTAATACAAGGGTAAAGACATAGGCCTGGTAACGATTTACCAGTTCAGCATAGGCATTCTGCTCTCCCTTAAGCACCCTGCTTATGATCTCATTATCACCAAGTCCGGTTGACATTCAATAACTAAGACTACCAAAGATGAAATTTGGTTACAATAAAGTTAGACCTAATTTCTGCTATAATTATAGCGTAAGGAGAAGCAAGAAAAAACGGTTGGCTGTAACCCGGCAGCATGGCCGGTAGTCATAGATGTAGATCATTTAAATTAAAAGTTCTTTTCTGGCTGTAACCTGGAATTAAGGCATGTAGTCTAAAAGAACAGGAATAAATTACTAACTATAAAAAATTGAATTATGCACGGAACAGAAATGGTGGCAGCAATATTTATCCCGCTGACCTTTTGCGCTTTGATATTTGGGATAGTTTATCTCTATAAAAGAGAAAACCTGGCCATGATCGAAAAAGGAATGAATCCTAAGGACAAATTGTTTCGTCCTGCGCCATTCAGAAGTTTAAAATGGGGTTTATTATTACTGGGAGCAGGCATGGGATTGCTAATTGCCTTCTTCATTGACATTAACCTTCCTTACAGGATCGAGCCAGTTGGAATTTACTTTGCCCTTATAGCAATGGGAGGTGGGCTTGGACTTATCGGTTCTTATTTCGTGGAGAAAAAGCACTGGTATGATAAGAAAGGTATAAATGGTGAATAAACCCTCGATATAAATTTCCACCTTTTCCTCATCAAGCAATGCGCCACGGCGGATTGCTTTTTTAATTTTATAAAAGAAATAAGTATGCTGCAGACGAACAATCAAACCATGTATGGAGTATCATTATTACTTGCTCCGCTACTCATGTTCATTTCAAGTTTCTTTTGGATAAATGGTGAGTATGGGGTTACTGGAGGAACCGTCCTTATTTTATCAACTTTGTTCTGGATCATTTCAATGACCTGGCTTTTTGGACTATTAAATAAAAAAATGCCAACCAGTTCTCAGTGGTGCTTGTTGTTCTCGATTTTCGGATTCATCAGCGGTGGGTTATTTGGTTTTGTTGGTGTAATGGCAGAAATCTTTAATATCTCTCATCAAACATATATTGATGGATTTTCAAAATATCCGATCACAACGGGTATCTTATTATTTTGGTCAGGACCTTTTGCGCCGCTCAGCTTAATTCTGCTTGGGATATTCTTTTTAAAAACGAAAACGGTAAGATCGTGGATTGCACTTATGTTTATTTTAGGTGGAATTGCATTTCCCATTAGCAGAATTTCAAGAAATGAATGGATAGCTCATGTCGCTGATATTTTTTTGCTTATTCCTATGTGGTATTTGGCGACGAAAATCTTTTCCAATAAAAAGAATAATTCATCTTTTTTTTAAGGCTTAATTCCTTCTAAAACTTCCAATGCTTTTTTTATTGCAGGATCATCGCCGTTCACTACTTCATAAAAACCTTTTGATCTCCATTTAAACCTTGCAAGCTGCGCCTTTATTCTTTTTTGTAAATAATCTTTATCAGCTCCGGAAACCTGTTTCAGATCAATGCTGTCTTTTGCAGCATAAGCGACCAGTTCCTGCCACATGGGTTCAAGGTTGTTATAGTTTGCAGTAAAATCCTGTGGGGAAGTAAACTTATTCAATTCATCAAGGTGTCTGATATAATAAGTGTACATGAAATTATTTAATGAGCCAGTTAGAAAAAGCCTGCTTATATTTCTGTGAAGGCTGCCGGTATCAAGACCCACAAAATATTTTGGAGTAATACCACCTCCACCATAAACCGTGTCACCACATTGAGTTTTATAAATTTTACCATTAACAACTTTAGCGGTATCAAGATGAGTGACCTCGCCATTCTCATACCGGTCAGCTATCTCCTCCAGATATTTTTCTTTTCCTTTTTGGTATGAGCGTTGAATGCTTCGTCCTTTTGGAGTATAATATCTTGCCACAGTCAATCGAATAGCTCCTCCGTCACTTAAAGAATATTGTTGCTGTACAAGTCCTTTTCCAAATGTTCTGCGACCAATAATCGTTGCGCGGCACCAATCCTGTAGAGCACCGGCAAGTACTTCGCTGGCACTTGCTGAAAGTTCATCAACCAATACTACAAGGCCACCTTCTTCAAATAAACCGGGACGTCTGCATTTGTAATCTATTCTTTCCACATTAGCCCCTTGAGTATAAACAACAAGTTTCTCGTCGCTTAAAAATTCATCGGCAATTTCTACGGCTTCATTCATCAAGCCGCCGCCATTGCCACGCAGATCAAGTACCAGGTTGGCAAGCTTGTTTTTCTGCAAGGTTTCCAGTGACTCCATAAACTCTTCATAAGCAGTGTTAGAAAATTTATTCAATTTTATATAACCTGTTTTTTGATCGAGCATATAAGAGGCATCAATTGCCGAAAGCGGTATGGTGCCTCTTGTTATAGATATTTCTTTTTGTTCATTTTTTCTTAGCACGGTGACCTTTACAGGAGATCCTCTTTCACCACGCATTTTCTTTTTTATTTCATCTGAGGAAATAGATGTGCCAGCCACATTTTCGTTATTTACTTTGATGAGCTTATCGCCAACCTGCACACCGGCTTTATCGCTTGGGCCATCAGCAAGTACATGCACTATATGAACGGTGTCAGAAAAAATATTGAATTCAACGCCGATACCTTCAAAGTTGCCGAGCAGGTCTTCATTTACTTCCTGTAGATGTGAAGGGGGAATATAAATTGAATGCGGATCCAGGTGACCCATCATTTCATCGATCGCATTTTCCTGCAATGAATCTGTGTTTACAGGGTCAACATAGCGCTGTTTAACAAGATCCAGTATTTGCTGTAATGAACTCTTTTTGTCTGCTTTAAAAAACCCGGATCCTGAAGGAGTACTCTCTCTTAGCTTAAATCCAAAATACATTCCACCGATCAGAACAATTGAAAAGATCAACGGAAGCCATACTTGTAATTTTTTATTACCCATCGTTACTTGTTTCTTTGTATTTTGATGCAAAATAGAGAAAAGTTTCTGGTTGCTGTTGCCGTGTATCAGTTTCCGGGTTCTTGCGAGTAAGAGTTAATAGAATTTTATGATTGTCATTAAGACGGAAACAAAATTTCAGGAACGATAAGCCATTAAACCCAGTACGAATGATAAAACTTGTTTGCGATAGCGGGGCTACGAAAGCGGAATGGTGTCTTATAAGCAATGGAAAAAAGAAAATTTTTTTTACGCAAGGCATCAGCCCTTATTTTTTAAATATTGAACAAATAAAAGACCTGCTGCAAAAAGAGCTTAGGCCAAAACTTAAGAATAAAAAAGTCGATGAAATTTATTATTATGGTACAGGCTGTGCCAATCCAGCAAATGCCCGGTTGGTAAAAAAAGCTATTCAACTTGTTTTTACCAACACAAAAAAAATTGAAGTAACACATGACCTGATGGCTGCAGCAAGATCAGTTTGTGGAAAGAAAAAAGGTGTGGTTGCTAATCTCGGCACAGGGTCATTTTGCTGTTATTATGATGGAAAAAAGATCACGAAGCAAATCCCGGGCATTGGGTACATACTGGGTGATGAGGGGAGCGGGGCGTATCTTGGGAAAAAAGTTATTCAATATTATTTGTACGAAACATTTGATGATGATCTGCGGGCAAGATTTAATGCAAAATATATTACTAACCGGAGCGAGATACTGGAGAATGTATATAAAAAGCCATTGCCTAACCGTTATCTTGCGTCCTATACACTATTTCTTGCTGAAAACAGGGGACATTATATGATCGATAATATTATTGAAGATGGCTTGAATGAATTTTTCTTTTATCATCTTTGTAAGTTTAGAGAATCATGGGTAATGCCTATTCATTTTGTTGGCAGCGTAGCATTTGGTTTTAAGGATGTGTTGCAGCAACTTTGCGGCACTTACGAATTTGAAATGGGTAAGGTTATAAAAAACCCGATGGATGGATTAGTAGCATATCATAGTTAGGAGGAATTTAATTATGTCTTTTGAAAGAATAACAGAGCAACCAAGTAATTACAGGCATTTAGATAAAATGTCGGTGGCAGAGCTTTTGGTAAGTATAAATAATGAGGATAAAACAGTTCCGTACGCCATTGAAAAAGCTATTCCACAAGTTGAGAAGCTTGTAGAAGCAGCCAGCGATAAAATGCTCAGCGGTGGAAGATTGTTTTATGTTGGTGCAGGCACCAGCGGCAGGCTTGGCGTTGTAGACGCCAGCGAATGCCCTCCAACTTATGGGGTTCCTTACGGATTGGTTAATGCCATCATTGCAGGCGGTGATAAAGCTATTACCATGGCTGTTGAATATGCAGAAGATAATAAAGAAGAAGGCTGGAATGACCTGGTTAAGAATAATATTTCAGATAAAGATTTTGTGATAGGTATTGCTGCCAGCGGCACCACGCCTTATGTATTGGGTGCATTGGAGGGCTGTAAGGCCCTTGGCATTCTAACAGGTAGTATTACCAATAATCCAGGATCGCCATTAGCAAGAGTGGCTGATTACCCGGTTGAAATTGAAGTGGGGCCTGAGTTTGTTACAGGCAGCACAAGAATGAAAAGCGGCACATCTCAAAAGCTCGTATTGAATATGATCTCCACGGCCATTATGATCCAACTGGGCAGGGTGGAGGATAACAAAATGGTGAATATGCAGCTTACCAATGAAAAACTGATAGACCGCGGCACCAAAATGCTGATGGAGAAACTAAAGATGAATAGCTACGATAACGCCAAAGAGCTACTTCTTAAATATGGCAGCGTAAAAAAAGCTGTTGAAAATTATTTAAAATAACGAGTGTTATTGGTTTTCTTTTTTATCTTGTAACCCTAACGGTTCAGTAGTGAAATTACATTGTTTACATATCGTTTCTTCTGTGGCAACTGGTACTTCATTTGCCCCTGTATCCATTATCACTACGACTACAACAACAATCCGCTAAGCGGATTGTAAATTACCATATCAAACAAAGGGCAATAAGCTGTAAACGACAAGAGTCGCTTAAGTAACTTTATAAAATCACTTCAACAAAATAATATGCAGGTTTTAAAATTCGGCGGAACATCCGTAGCCAATGCTGAAAACATTTCGAAAGTCGTAGCCATTGTAAAAGAGACGATCAAAAAAGATAAAACAATAATAGTGGTATCTGCCCTTGGCGGAGTTACTGATCTTTTGTTGAATGCGGCTGCATCAGCTTCATCAGGGGATGAAACTTTCAAGGAAAAATTGCTGGTTATTGAACAACGACATATGGAAGCAGTAAAGCAATTAATTCCAGTAGCACAACAAAGTCACCTATTAAGTTTGGTAAAAAAGAGTTGTAATGAAATAGAAGATATCTGTAATGGTGTTTTTTTATTAAGGGAATTAACGCCAAGAACTAAAGACAGGATCAGTAGCTATGGCGAATTGATCTCTTCGCAGATCATTGCTGCAAAGTTTAATAGTGATGGCATAGCTGCAACATGGAAAGATTCCCGTGAATTGATCCTCACTAATTCCTCATTTACTGCTGCCGAAGTTGATTATGCAGAAACAAATAAAAAAGTAAATGAATTCTTCAATTCGCAAGCTTCTATATTATTTATTTTGCCTGGATTTGTTGCTACAGATAAAAACGGAGTAACTACTACGCTTGGTCGTGGTGGATCTGATTTTACAGCAGCCATTATTGCATCAGCAGTTAAAGCAACTGTATTAGAAATATGGACAGATGTAAGTGGAATGATGACAGCCGATCCGCGGTTAACTAATAATGCACGGATCATCCCGCATATTTCTTACCAGGAGGCAATGGAGCTTTCGCATTTTGGCGCTAAAGTCATTTACCCGCCAACTATTCAACCAGTAATGAGTTTGGGAATTCCGGTTTGGATCAAAAACACTTTTGCCCCGGCAGATGAAGGAACATTGATCGAATCTGTTTCTACAAAAAATGGAAATATTGTAAGAGGTATTTCAAGTATCAACAATATTGTGTTGATCAGTTTGGAAGGAAGCGGCATGATCGGTATTCCGGGTTTTTCAAAAAGATTATTTGAAGCATTAAGTAATGAAAAGATAAATGTTATCCTTATTACACAAAGTTCATCCGAACATTCGATCTGTGTAGGTATTGATGTCACATCTGCACAAAAAGCAAAACAGGCAGTTGATGGTGCTTTTGTAAATGAAATTGCTTTGCAAAAAGTGGAACCTTTAAAAATTGAAACGGATCTTTCTATTGTTGCATTAGTAGGTGAGAATATGAAAAGTCATCCGGGTATAAGTGGCCGGATGTTTAGCGCAATGGGAAGAAATGGGGTGAACATCCGTGCTATTGCACAAGGCTCTTCAGAAAAAAATATTTCCGCAGTGATCGCTACAAAAGATGTAAAAAAGGCAATCAACGTTTTACACGAGGAGTTTTTTGAAACAACATACAAGCAGGTCAATTTATTTATTGTAGGAACGGGTAATGTTGGTAAGAAATTATTCGGACAATTACAAAAGCAGCTTGAGTTTTTGCAAAAGCAAATGAAATTAGTGGTTAATGTAGTTGGCATTTGCAATAGCAGGAAAATGATGATCAATGAAAATGGGATCTCTCTTTCACAATGGGAACAAAAGTTGGGGGATGCTAAAAATGCCGATATCCAACAATTCATAAACGAGATCATCGAGCGGAATCTTCGCAATTCCATTTTTGTGGATATTACTGCCAGCGATCTTGTTGCCAATGTTTACGAGCAATTGCTAAGAAAAAGTATTTCAGTTGTTGCATGTAATAAAGTAGCGGCATCTTCAGCTTATGATAATTATAAAAAGCTAAAAGACATTGCACGGGAATTCAATTGCCATTTTCTATTTGAAACAAATGTGGGAGCAGGTTTGCCTGTCATCGCTTCATTAAATGATCTACTCAATAGTGGTGATAGGGTTCATCGTATCGAAGCGGTTCTTAGTGGTACACTCAATTTTGTTTTTAATAATTACGATGGAACAAGAAAATTTGCCGATGTTGTAAAGCAGGCACAGGATGAAGGGTATACAGAACCGGATCCCCGACTTGATCTGAGCGGTACTGACGTAATGCGTAAGATCATGATCCTGGCGAGAGAGGCAGGTGAAAAAATAGAAATGAATGAGATCGGCAATAATTCATTCATGCCTGAATCATGCATGAAAGGAACTGTGGATGATTTTTATTCTGCAATGGGAAAAGAAGAAGCCCATTTTAAAAAGATATATGAGAAAGCAAACGAAGCTGGATGCAAATTAAAATTTGTTGCTTCTTATAACGAAGGCAAGGCTTCAGTTGGTTTACAGCATATAGATCCAAAGCATGACCTTTATCATTTGTATGGAAAAGATAATGTAGTATTGTTTTACACTGATCGGTATAAAGAACAACCAATGGTAGTGAAAGGGGCGGGAGCTGGTGCAGAGGTTACTGCCAGCGGTGTGTTTGCCGATATTTTAAGAGCTGTAAAAATGTAAAATGAAAACTGTAACGGTACATTCTCCCGGAACTGTAGCAAATCTTGTTTGCGGCTTTGATATTCTTGGCCTGGCATTAAATGCACCTTATGATGTGATGAAGGTGAAACTGCTTGATGAGCCTAAAGTAATAATTCATAATAAAGACAATTTTAATTTACCAACGGAACCGGAAAAAAATGTGGCAGGTGTTGTGTTGTTATCGATAATTGAAAGGATGGAGAACAAGGTTGGTTTTGAAATTGAAATTGAAAAACATATAAAACCCGGTAGCGGAATAGGAAGTAGCGCAGCAAGTGCCGCCGGTTCAGCAGTAGCAGCTAATCATTTACTTGGAAAAATTTTTTCAAATGATGAGCTGGTACAGTTTGCAATGAATGGAGAAAAACTTGCATCAGGAGTAAAACATGCAGATAATATTGCTCCTTGTATTCTCGGTGGTGTAAGTTTGGTCCGCTGTATTTATCCCCTGGATATTATTTCTATCGCATCGCCTGATCTTTTTGTTACGGTTGTTCATCCGCAAATAGAAGTAAGGACTTCTGATGCAAGGCAGATACTTCGCCAGCAAATATTATTAAAAGATGCAATTCGCCAATGGGGAAATATTGCCGGACTTGTAACAGGGTTTTTAAAAAATGATCTTGATCTTATCGGCCGTTCACTCGAGGATGTCATCATTGAACCGGTTCGCAGCATTCTTATTCCTGGTTTTGATGAATTGAAAGTTAAGTGTAAAGAGGCAGGAGCATTAGGTGGTGGTATCTCTGGTTCAGGGCCTTCAGTATTTATGTTGAGTAAAAATGAGGCAACAGCAAAAAATGTAGAATCAGTTATGAAGGAAGTATATAATAAGATCGGAATTGATTACAATACTTACGTAACTACAATTAACAAAAAAGGAGTGGAGGTAGTTGGATGAAATATTATAGTACAAACAAAGAGTCACCAAATGCATCGTTCAAAGAAGCAACAATAAAAGGCCAGGCGCCGGATAAAGGGCTTTATTTTCCAGAAACGATTCCGCAAGTTGAAAAAGATTTGATTGATAATATTGAAGGTGTCTCAAATGAAGAGATCGCTTTTCGTGTTATCAAACCTTATGTAGCAAATGAAATAAAGGATGATGATCTATTTAAAATAGTAAGTGAAACAATAAACTTTCCAATTCCGCTGGTAAAAGTTAATGACAATATTTTTTCACTAGAACTTTTCCATGGACCGACACTTGCTTTTAAAGATGTTGGTGCAAGATTCATGAGCCGTTGCCTGGGACATTTCTTAAAAAATGAAAACAAAAGGGTAACGGTGCTGGTTGCTACTTCCGGTGACACAGGCGGCGCTGTTGCTAATGGCTTTTTTGATGTTCCTGGTGTAGATGTAATTATTCTTTATCCATCCGGCAAAGTGAGTGCTGTACAGGAAAAACAATTGACAACCCTTGGAAAAAACATTAATGCAATAGAGGTCGAAGGAAATTTTGATGATTGCCAGCAAATGGTGAAGGAGGCATTTGCCGATCAGGACATCAATCAAAAATTGTTTCTTACATCTGCCAATTCAATAAATGTTGCCCGTTGGTTACCGCAACAATTCTATTATTTCTTTGCATACAAACAATGGGCAAATAAGGATCGTCTGCCAGTCATTTCTGTACCAAGTGGGAATTTTGGGAATATTTGTGCAGGGATTTTGGCAAAACAATCTGGCTTGCCGGTTCATCATTTTATTGCAGCCTGCAATGTAAATGATGCAGTGACTAAATACTTACAGACAGAAATTTTTCAAACACAAACTGCAAAAGCAACGCTTTCAAACGCAATGGATGTTGGTAATCCAAGTAATTTCATTCGCATATTGGAAATATTTCAACATCAATTTCCTGACATTGCTAAGAATCTTTCTTCATACAGCATCAGCGATGAAGAAACAATGGTGACAATTAAAGAAGTTTATGCGGAAGCTAAATATCTCTTAGATCCTCATGGTGCAGTTGGTTATTTAGCCCTTAAAAGATTTCTTGAGAAGCATCCGGGTAAAAAAGGAATCTTTCTTGAAACTGCTCATCCAGTAAAATTCCCGGATGCAGTTGAGAAAGCTACATCGGCTAAAATTAATATGCCTTCATCTTTATTGACAATAATAGAAGCTGAAAAGAAAAGCGTTAAGATAAAAGCCTCTTACGAATTATTTAAGAGTTTTCTGTTGGATTAACCAACATTTCAGTATTTATTTTTTCACAATTTTATTTATCAAGTTTTAAACTTTTCTATTGGTAAACCCATGCATACCTGGCGTATCTTTGCATAGGAGTTTTTGTGTATGCATGATATAGAACCTTTTTACAATTGGCAACATATTTATATAGCTGAAGAAGATCAGCGTTCACCTTTTTATGGTCAAACTCATTCTGAGTTTGAGTTCACACAAACTGTTTACAATTATTATATACATCCACAGTGGGATGAATTTGGAAGCCGCACACTTTATATGAAAGTACTGATGGCAGACTACGACGAAAAGTATGCAATCATAGAATTAATAGGAGAGTGGAATGATGCGATCGAGAACGATATAATGATCTTGAAACGGGAAGTGATCGATGTTTTTGAGCAGCAGGGCATCAATAGATTCATATTGATAGCTGAAAATGTACTCAACTTTCACAGCGGCGACAGGGATTATTATGAAGAATGGTATGAAGAAACCTCGGATGAGCATGGCTGGATCGTGGTGTTGAATATGCCGGAAGCCACACAGCATGATTTTAAAAAAGCAAGACTAAACCGCTATCTCGAATTAATGGATATTCCCGAATGGAGGACCTATAAACCATTCCATCTGTTTAAGAAGATCGATGCGGTAGAACAGGCACGATTGCCGGGTTGATAATTATTGATTACGGTTATTTGTTATATCTCCGTATAACAGGGCGTCTATTTTATTACTATTTAGTAATCAAAAATCTATTAATTACAATCTTAAACTTTTCTAACAAGTTTGGCATTCCGATAGTATTTTTGCGGCCGGAAAATAGTTCCATCTAAACTACTCTGATTATATGAATTGGTCCCAGTTGTTTACTTCCTCGATAGGCAAAAAGATCGTGATGAGTGTGACAGGTTTGTTCCTTGTTTCTTTTTTAATGGTACATGTTGGTGTTAATTCCTGTGTTTTCAAAGATGCTTTTATGCCTGATGATAACGGCGATATGTTCAATCGTGCGGCAAATTTTATGGGTAAGACAGTTGTGATAAGGCTGATGGAGTATGTTTTATTTGCAGGCATTATCATTCATGCTATTCAAGGATTGGCTTTGGAATTTGAGAACAGGTCCAAAAGAAAGCAAGGCTATGAAGTAAAAATGGGAAACCGTGGCAGTAAATGGTATAGCCGTTCAATGGGTTTGCTTGGTACACTCCTTTTATTATTTCTCCTTCTTCATTGGTGGCATTTTTGGATACCTGCAAGATTTACACATGAAGGTTTAGAAGAACCAAAACTTTTATCGAATGGTTTTATAGGGCATGATATGTTTCATTTAATGAAAGCAACATTCAGTGAATGGTGGATTGTGATCATCTATATTCTTGGTTGTATTTCACTAGCATGGCATCTTATGCACGGATTTCAAAGTGCATTCAGAACATTGGGATTGCACAATAAAAAATATTTAAACATGGTAAATGCGATCGGTATTGGCTTTTCCATCATTGTGCCACTGCTTTTTGCATTAATGCCACTTTCATTCAAAATGGGTTGGATAGGCTAGATGTAACTGATAGGGTAGTTGAGTATGATTACAGGAGTACAAGAGTGCGACGCAAGAGACGATGACAAGAATTACAAAAGCTGATTAACAAAAATAGAAATTAGAAATTTCTTTATGCTAGACGCAAAAATTCCACAGGGAGTTCCTTTAGATGACAAATGGACTTATTACAAAGGTCACTGCAAATTGGTGAACCCGGCGAACAAACGTAAACTTGAAGTGATCATTGTAGGTACAGGACTTGCCGGTGCCTCTGCTGCTGCTTCATTGGGTGAACTTGGTTATTCTGTGAAAGCTTTTTGTTTCCAGGATTCGCCGCGTCGTGCACATAGCATCGCTGCGCAAGGTGGTATTAATGCAGCAAAGAATTATCAGAATGATGGTGATAGTGTGTTTCGTTTATTTTATGATACAATAAAAGGCGGCGACTATCGTGCAAGAGAAGCGAATGTTCATCGTTTGGCAGAAGTAAGTACAAGTATCATTGATCAATGCGTGGCACAAGGCGTACCATTCGCAAGAGAGTATGGTGGTTTATTAAGTAATCGTTCATTTGGTGGTACACAAGTACAAAGAACATTTTATGCTGCAGGACAAACAGGTCAGCAGTTATTGATAGGCGCATACCAGGCATTAGAAAGACAAGTGGCATTAGGCAATGTAAAAATGTATAGTCGTCATGAGATGCTGGATATAGTTACGATCGAAGGAAAGACAAGAGGAATTATTTGTCGCGACCTGGTGACTGGTGAATTAGAAAGATTTTTTGGACATGCAGTATTGCTTTGTACTGGTGGATATGGAAATGTTTTTTACCTGAGTACAAATGCAATGGGTTGTAATGTAACTGCTGCATGGAAAGCACATAAAAAAGGCGCATGGTTCGGTAATCCTTGTTTTACGCAGATACATCCAACTTGTATTCCTGTTACTGGTGATCATCAAAGTAAGTTGACATTGATGAGTGAGTCATTAAGAAATGATGGTCGTATCTGGGTGCCAAAGAAGCAAGGTGATGATCGTAAGCCCAATGAAATTCCTGAAGAAGAAAGAGATTACTATTTAGAAAGAAGATATCCTGCATTTGGAAACCTTGTTCCAAGAGATGTTGCATCAAGAGCTGCAAAGGAAAGATGTGATGCGGGTTATGGAGTAGGCACGTCAAAGCAAGCTGTTTATTTGGATTATGCTGATGCGATAAAAAGATATGGTCATATTGAAGTTGGAAAGCATGGTTTGGAAAATGTTGATGAAGCAACGATCATCAAATTAGGGAAAGAGGTAGTGAAAGAGAAATATGGTAATCTTTTCGATATGTATGAAAAGATCACTGGCGAAAATCCTTATGAAATACCTATGAGAATTTATCCCGCTGTTCACTATACAATGGGTGGTTTGTGGGTGGATTATGAATTGATGACAACTGTTCCTGGTTTGTATTGCTTAGGTGAAGCAGCTTTTTCTGATCATGGAGCCAATCGTCTCGGTGCTTCAGCTTTGATGCAGGGATTAGCCGATGGTTATTTTGTTATTCCTTATACAATCGGTAATTATTTATCTGATGAAATAAGAACAAAGAATATTCCGACAGATCACCCTGCATTTGTTGAAGCAGAAAAAGCAGTTGCTGACCGCATCAATCACTTAATGAATATAAAAGGCAAACAAACTGTTGAAAGCTTTCATAAGCGTCTTGGAAAAATAATGTGGGATAAATGTGGTATGGCAAGAAATGCAGAAGGGTTAAAACAGGCAATTGCTGAAATACAACAATTGAAAAAGGAATTCTGGAGTGATGTAAGAATTCCCGGCGATGTAAACGAAATTAATCCTGAATTGGATAAAGCAGGACGTGTTGCTGATTTTATTGAGCTCGGTGAACTGATGTGTATCGATGCATTACAAAGAAATGAAAGTTGCGGTGGTCACTTTAGAGAAGAAAGTCAAACAGCAGAAGGAGAGGCAGACAGAAGGGATAATGAATTTTCTTATGTTTCCGCATGGGAATTAAAAGCCGAGCACCAATGGGAATTGCATAGGGAAGAATTGAATTTTGAAGTGGCGAAACCAAGTCAGCGTTCATATAAATAAAAGAAAGAAATTTTATGGAGCATAAGACTATCAATTTGAAATTGAAAGTTTGGAAACAAAAGAACAGTAATACTGCTGGTCGATTCGAAACCTATGAGGCAAAGAATATTTCTACGGAAATGTCTTTTCTCGAAATGTTTGATGTGTTGAATGAAGAATTGATAAGAGAAGGTAAAGAACCAATTGCATTTGATCATGATTGCCGTGAAGGTATTTGCGGTATGTGTTCAATGTATATCAATGGTCGTCCGCATGGACCATGGCATGCAACTACAACTTGCCAATTACACATGAGAGCATTTAGTGATGGGGAAACGGTAGTTGTAGAACCATGGAGAGCAAATGCATTTCCTGTTATCAAAGACTTGATGGTCGATAGAACATCATTTGACAGGATCATACAAGCAGGAGGTTTTATTTCAGTAAACACAGGAAATGCAGTTGATGCAAATTCACTTCCGGTTGATAAAGCAAAAGCCGATGCGTCTTTTGCTGCTGCTGCATGTATCGGTTGCGGAGCTTGTGTTGCTGCATGTAAAAATTCTTCAGCCATGCTTTTTGTTTCCGCAAAAGTTACACACCTGGCTTTGTTGCCACAAGGTGATCCTGAAAGAAGAACAAGAGCTTTGAATATGGTGGCACAAATGGATAAAGAGGGCTTTGGCGGTTGTACAAATACCGGCGCATGTGAAGCTGTATGTCCAAAGGAAATTTCAATTGAAAATATTGCCCGTTTGAACAAAGAATATCTAACGGCGGGATTGATAGTAAATAAGTAAGACCGCTCATATAAGATTTAGGTCTCGCCCAAGGCGAGACTTTTTAATTTAGTACATACATTCGTATATTCAACGATTCTAAACTTGCTTTTATGAATTTTAAAAATATTTTACCGGCAGCAGCATCGCTGCTTATTATTTCTTGTAACGATAATACTAAAGGCGTGATAACAGAAACAAAATTTAAATGGCCCGAAGGCGTGGCCGCACCAACTACAGAAAAGAAACCATATGAAATGGTGGCTCATGGAGATAAGAGAGTCGATAATTATTATTGGATGAATGACTTTTTTAAGAAAGGTCCGGACAGCAATAAGGTTGTTGATTATCTGAAAGTGGAAAATGCTTATGTGGATACAATGATGGCCAGTGCAAAAGAATTCCGGAAACATTTATATGATGAATTAAAAGGAAGGATCAAGGAAAAAGATGAAACAGTCCCCTATAAGGATAACGGGTATTGGTATTACACAAGGGTAGAAGAAGGAAAGAATTATGCTGTTTATTGCCGTAAGAAAGAATCACTGGATGCTCCTGAGGAAATAATTCATAACGCAAACCAGGTTGGCGAAGGAAAACCATATTACAGTGTTGCGGGTCTTGAAGTAAGTGATAATAATGAAATGGTAGCCGTTGGTGAAGATGAAGTAAGCCGTCGTTTGTATAAGCTAAGATTTAAGAACTTGAAAACAGGTGAGTATTCTCCGGAAACAATTTCTAATACTGAAGGAGGATCTTACGCATGGGCTGCCGATAATAAAACTGTTTTCTATATTATAAAAGACCTGACAACATTATTAGGTTTCCAGGTTTGGAGACATGAAGTAGGAACAGATCCAAAAAATGATACAAAAATTTACGAAGAAAAAGATAATCGTCATTATATAGGCGTTGGAAGAACGAAATCAAGAAAATATGTGGTCATTACTTCTGAATTAAGCGAGCAGCAAAGCGAACATCGTTTTTTAGATGCATCTGATCCAAAAGGTGAGTTCAAAGTTTTTCATCCACGAACAATGGGATTGGTATATGATATCGATCATTACAATGATAAATTTTATGTCCGCACCAATCTTGATGCTAAAAATTTCCGCCTGATGGAAACTCCATTGGATAAAACTTCAAAAGAGAACTGGAAGGAAGTAATTCCTAACAGGAACGATGTTTACCTCGCAGGATTTACATTGTTTAAAGATCACATGGTTGTATCAGAATTAAAAGAAGGATTATTGAATTTGAGAGTGATCGATCAAAAAGATAAAACTGAACATTATCTTCAATTTGATGAACCAGCTTATCTTTCTTCTGTTGGGGTAAATGCTGATTTTAATACGAATACTCTTCGTTTCAATTATACATCTATGATCACACCAGGTTCAGTGTTTGATTATAACATGGATACAAAAGCAAAGGAATTAAAAAAGCAAAATGAAGTAGTTGGCGGGTATGATAAAAGTGAGTATGTAACTGAAAGAGCATTTGCAACTTCAAGAGATGGAAAAAGGGTTCCTGTTTCAATTGTTTATAAAAAAGGAACTCAAAAAGATGGAAGTCATCCAATATTACTTTATTCATACGGCTCTTATGGTGCCACGTCATACGCAACTTTCAACAGTAACAGGCTTAGTTTGCTTGATCGTGGTTTTGTATATGCATTGGCGCATATACGTGGCGGACAGGAGATGGGTCGTGAATGGTATGATGATGGCAAAATGATGAATAAGAAAAACACCTTCAATGATTTTATTGACTGTGCTGAATTCCTGATCAAAGAAAAATATACTTCCAAAGGACATGTATATGCAATGGGCGGCAGTGCAGGGGGCTTGTTAATGGGTGCTATTACAAATATGCGCCCTGATCTATGGAATGGAATTGTTGCACAGGTTCCTTATGTTGATGTGATCACTACGATGAGTGACGCAAGTATTCCATTAACGACGGGGGAATATCTTGAATGGGGTAACCCGGCTAACAAGGAAGAATATTTTTACATGAAGTCTTATTCACCATATGATAATGTTGAAGCAAAGGCTTATCCGAATATGTTGATCACAACAGGACTGCATGATAGCCAGGTCCAATATTTCGAGCCGGCAAAATGGGTGGCTAAGATGCGTGAAATGAAAACAGATAAGAATATTATCCTCTTCAAAACAAATATGGAAGCTGGTCACGGTGGCGCTTCAGGACGCTTTAAAGCACTGGAAGACGTTGCTTTGATCTATGCTTTCTTGTTTTCGTTAGAAGGGATTACCGAATAAAAGCACTAAAAACATGATTTTCAGTCCCGCATGGCGGGACTTTTTTATTATTCTGCTGTGGATGGCTGCCATAAAATGCTGAATTTTGCGTTTAATTGAAAAACCAAGGCTTTTGAGTCAAAAACGGCTGATACTGATCTTCGTTACCCTTTTGTTTGCTGTACTGGAAGGTTTTGCTCAAATTCCTGCACAGGATAATAAACCCCTTTCTAATCTCCGGAGGAAAAAAATTGCTGTTGTTACAGATACGATCCGGGTTGACACATTCAGCGTAATTCCCAATACTTTTTTAATAGAAAATTTTAGTGATTCGGCTTACTTCTTTGATAACATAAATGCTTTGTTGAAATGGAGATCCTTGCCATCAGTTGATAGTGTTACGATCGTGTACAGAGTTTTTCCTTATAAATTTAATTCGGTTGTCCAGCGACTGAATTACGATAGTGTGAGCTATAAATTTTATGCAAAGCCGTTTGAGTTTGGGCAGAATCAACAAGAACTTGCAAAAGGACTTTTTGATTTTGGTAATCTTCAATACAATGGAAGTTTTGGTCGTGGTGTTTCTTTTGGCAATAGCCAGGATGCTGTTGTTAATTCTAATTTCAATCTTACTCTAAATGGATTATTGGGTGATAGCATTGAGATCAATGCAGCAATTACTGATAATAATTTGCCGATACAGCCTGATGGCACAACTCAGCAACTGAATGAATTTGACCAGGTGTTTTTGCAGTTTAAAAAAAGAACCTGGAACTTGAATCTTGGTGATATCGATATTCGTGAGAATAGAAGTTATTTTCTTAATTTTTATAAAAGACTACAGGGGATTTCATTTGAAACAAACAATTACATTTCAAAAAGCACTGCTTCAAGAACTTTCTTAAGCGGATCAATAGCTAAAGGAAAATTTACCCGCAATATCTTTCAGGGATTGGAAGGTAACCAGGGGCCTTACCGGCTTACAGGGGCTAACAATGAGTTTTTCTTTATTGTTCTTGCCGGAACAGAAAGAGTTTTTATTGATGGTGAATTATTGCAGCGTGGAGAAGACCAGGACTATGTGATCAATTACAATACCGCTGAGGTCACTTTTACACCACAAAGAATGATCACTAAAGACAGCCGTATACAAGTGGAGTTTGAATATGCTGACCGGAATTATTTGAATGCTAATCTTTATGTGTCACAAGAATTCGCATTCAATAACAAATTGAAATTATTTGTCGGCTTTTTTAATAACAGTGATTCAAAGAATTCACAGATCAATCAAACATTGGATGATAAACAAAAAACATTTTTAACAAATATTGGCGATAGTGTTCAGAGTGCATATTATCCTTCTGCTATTCTTGACACAGTATTTGATGCTGGAAAAATTTTGTATGAAAAGCTTTATTACAATCCTGGCACAGGGGTAGATTCTTTTTACCAATATTCCGCGGATCCGCTTGCAGCAAAATATAGTCTTGCGTTTAGTGATGTAGGAGAAGGAAAAGGTAATTATGTTCCCGACTTAAATGGAGCCAATGGCAAAGTGTATAAATTCATTATGCCTGTTGCCGGCGTGAAACAAGGAAGGTACGAACCTGTGATCTTACTTGTTTCTCCAAAGAAGCAACAATTAATGACGCTGGGAACAGATTATAAGATCAGTGCTAACACATCATTAAAAACAGAACTTGCTGTGAGCAATTATGATGTAAACACATTCTCCGGTAAAGACAATGGAGATGATGCAGGGATTGCTGCTAAAGTTCAGTTTGCTAATACCTCACCGATGAAATCTTCAGGTGCAAAGAAAACGGAATTGATCACGAGCTTTGATTACGAATTTGTGCAAGGGAAATTCAAGCCATTAGAAAGAATAAGAAGTGTTGAATTTACAAGAGACTGGGGACTTGGATTGAAAACTTTACCAGCTGATGAGCATATTATTAAAGCATCCGCAAGATTACAAAATGCAAAAAATAATTCTCTTAGTTACCAGTTGTTGAACTATCACCGGGGTGATGATTACAACGGTTTTCAAAATAATTTACAGCAATATCAAAAGGTGGGCGGATGGCAGTTGAATAACCAGCTTTTCTTTACAAATTTTAAAACTCAATTCACAGAAGGAAGTTTTTTAAAACCTGTTCTGGATATTAGTAAAGAATTAAAACGATTAAACGATTTTAGATTGGGATTCAGGTATGCATTGGAAGAAAATAAGACAAAAGATAAAGCCACAGATACTTTAACGAGCCAGAGCTTTTCTTTTGATACATACTCGGCCTACCTCAGATCTTCTGAAAAAAATAAAAATAGATATGGACTCACTTTTTTCACCCGTTCTGATAAATATCCTGTTGGCAAAAGTTTTAGTCGTGGTGACAGAAGCATGAACCTGAACCTGCAGACAGAGTTGTTATCGAACCAGCATCATCAATTCTTAGTGAATACTACATTTAGAAAATTGAAGGTTCTGAATAATGTTTCCAAACAACAGGAAGATGAAACAATTCTTGGAAGAGCTGAATATATCGTTAATGAATGGAAAGGATTGCTGATGGGAAATGTCTTATATGAATTAGGAACAGGGCAGGAGCAACAAAGAGATTTTTCTTACCTGGAAGTACCTGCGGGTACCGGCCAGTTTGCATGGAACGATTATAACAATGACCGTATCCAACAATTAAATGAATTTGAAGAAGCCCTGTTTCCGGACCAGGCAAAGTTTATTCGCATATTTACTCCCACCAATCAATTTGTAAAAGCGAATTACACCACTTTCAATTACAGTTTTCAGTTAAATCCAAGATCAATATTAAATAAGATTGATATAAAAGGGTTTCAAAAACTTATTTCACGTACCAATTTTAAGTCTTCATTGCAAGTATCAAAAAAGTCAATAGCCCAGGGGAATACAGAGTTCAATCCTTTTAAATATGAACTCGCAGACACTGCGTTGCTGACTTTGAATACAGTTTTTCTAAATACATTTTCATTCAATCGTTTTAGCAGCAAATGGGGCTTTGATATCAGTAACCTGCGAAACAAGGGTAAGATCCTGCTTACTTATGGTTATGAAAGCCGCAGAATAAATGACTGGACAATAAAGTTCAGATTGAACCTCAGCCGTTCCTTAACATTTGATATTAGTGGTAAAAAAGGATTAACTGGTTTATACACGCCAAGCTTCGCGAATCGTAACTATGAGTTGGATATTTATAATATCGAACCGCGGGTTGTTTTTATCCAGGGAACGAAATTCCGCCTGGCAACCGGTTATAAGTTTGATAACAAAAAGAACAACGCTTTGTACGGAGGTGAGAGATCGACTTCAAATTCTATCAACGTAGAAACAAAATACAATGTGCTTTCAAACAGTTCGATCACCGGGAAGTTCACATTTAGTAATATTGATTATACGGCCCCTGCTAACACTACAGTAAGTTATATTATGCTCGATGGTTTGTTACCAGGCTCCAATTATCTCTGGAGCGTTGATCTTACAAAACGCTTACTCAATAGTCTTGAATTGAATTTTGCGTATGAAGGAAGAAAACCTGGCGATGCGAGGACTGTTCATATTGGAAGAGCATCAATAAGAGCACTGTTTTAACCAAACCCACTTTAGGGGGGAAAGGGGTTAAACGTTGAACCTGAAATGCATCACATCTCCATCCTTCACCATATATTCTTTTCCTTCAATTCTTAATTTACCAACTTCACGACAAGCAGCTTCAGATTCATACTTTATAAAATCATCATAGCCGATCACTTCTGCTTTTATAAATCCTTTTTCAAAATCAGTATGAATAACACCCGCAGCTTGTGGCGCTTTCCAGCCTTCATGTATTGTCCATGCTCTTACTTCTTGTACACCAGCAGTGAAGTAAGTATACAGGCCGAGCAATTTATAAGTAGCATGTATCAACCTGTCGAGAGCAGGCTCAGTCATTTTGTATTCGTCCATGAATAACAAACGATCTTCCGGATTTTCCATTTCCTGTATCTGTGCTTCAATGGAATTATTCATGATGATCATTTCAGCACCCTCAGCTTTAGCAGCTACTTTTAATGCATCAGAAAATTTATTGCCTGTATGCATCGATGGCTCATCCACATTAGCAACATATAAAACAGGCTTATCAGTGAGCAAAAACAAGTCGGCAACAGCAACTTTATCTTCCTTGCTCAATTTCAATTCACGGATACTTTTTCCTTTTTCAAGATGTTCTTTGCAGCGGATCAATACTTCCAGTTCAGTTTTCAATTTCGGATCGACACGAGCCAGCTTTTCAGTTTTCTGGACCTTCCTTTCTATACCATCAAGGTCTTTCAGCTGAAGTTCGGTATCAATAATTTCTTTATCACTCACAGGATTAATTGCTCCTTCTTCACGCAACACATTTTCATCTTCAAAGCAGCGGATCACATGAATGATCGCATCTACTTCACGAATATTCCCTAAAAATTTATTACCAAGCCCTTCGCCTTTACTTGCCCCACGTACCAATCCTGCGATGTCAACGATCTCCAATTGTGTTGGTACAATTTTGTTTGGCTTTACCAGTTCAGCTAATTTATTCAACCGTGGATCTGGCACATCAACCAATCCAACATTCGGATCAATTGTACAAAAACGATAATTACTTGCCTGTGCTTTGGCGCTATTACTTACTGCATTAAACAAAGTTGATTTTCCCACATTTGGCAACCCGACAATTCCTGCTTGTAAACCCATGATTCGATTTTAAATTTAATATTGAGTATTTAATATTGTGAGCCCGGCATTAGAATTACTATTAAACTTCTGTTGCGTCGCACTCTTGTACTGCATCAATTCTATTCAGCAAATGATGCTTTATTTTTTCGAGGCGCAAAGATAAGGCTCAACCGCTAAGTGGCGAAATGTGAAAAGACACATTTGGTTATTCACTAAAAATCTGCAATCTTCAATCCTAAATCTTAAATAAGCATGGCTCTCAGCAGAATATGGTCAGCATTTATCATAATTGCCATTTTAGTAGCAACTATAAAATTCACATTTCAACCCGGTCAACAGAAAATATTCAGCCAGTTAGTAACAGGAAAAAATACAGATACCGTTTCTACCCGCCTTGTGGATTCTGCAAGTTTACCAGTAAATGTGATCCAGCAGCTTCAATATGAAAAGACTGCCGTATGGGATAAGGAAAGAGTAGTTAAACAAGGTACAGCTTACAAAGCTTTTCGATTGCTGCCAGCAAATGGGATCATTGATACATGTAAAGGTGCCGTTGAAATTTGTATTGGTCTTATTGGCATCATGGCTTTGTTCATGGGTTTTATGACTATTGCTGAAAAAGCAGGAGGCATTCGATTTTTATCAAGGATCATCGGTCCATTTTTTTCAAAAATATTTCCTGATATACCAAAGGGACATCCTTCAATGGGACACATGATGATGAATTTTTCTGCCAACATGCTCGGACTTGATAATGCAGCAACACCTTTTGGGATAAAAGCAATGGAAAGTTTGCAGGAGCTTAATCCTGATAAGAGCAGGGCGACAAATGCGCAAGTAATGTTTATGTGCCTTCATGCAGCGGGGTTGACATTAATACCTGTTGCAATTATTGCAGCAAGAGCTGCTGTCAAACCTCCATCCGCAAATCCCACTGATATTTTTGTTCCTTGTATGATCGCAACATTTGTTGCTACGATGGCAGCAATGCTTATGGTTTCATTCAAACAAAAGATAAATATATTTCAACCAGTCATTCTTGCATGGGTTGGTGGTATCTCAGTTATCATTGCTGCATTGGTTTGGTATCTTACTTCACTGAGTTCAGATCGCCTGCAATTGGTTTCAGGTATTTTAGGTAATGGCATTCTGTTGCTGATCCTATTTTTAATTATACTTGGAGCTATTTATAAAAAGATAAACATCTTTGATGCTTTTATTGAAGGCGCAAAAGGGGGATTTGAAACCGCCATTCGCATCATTCCATATCTCGTCGGATTACTTGTAGCAATAAGCTTATTGCGCAATAGTGGAACATTTGAGATCATCATTGATGGAATAAAAAATATTTTTTCCGCATTAGGTACAGATACAAGATTTGTTGATGGCCTACCCACAGCTTTAATAAAACCATTAACAGGAAGTGGTGCTAGAGGAATGATGATCGATACAATGAATGCCTATGGCGCAGATTCATTTGCCGGCAGGCTTGCCTGCGTTTTACAAGGCTCTTCCGATACTACTTTTTATGTGATAGCTGTTTATTATGGAGCCATCTCAGTAAAAAACACAAGGTATTCAGTTGGCGTTATGTTGTTGGCAGACCTTGTGGGCATCATCACTTCGATATTGCTTGCTTATATGTTCTTTGGATAATAGCGAACCAGGTTTATGGCTTATATTCAAGAAAAGTAACCTTGCCATCCATCGAAGTAACTATCACTTTATTTTTAGCAACAGGAATAATATTTGTTATAAGTGCATTCGAAATTTTGTGCTTCCACAAGATGGAGCCATCATTGCGATTCACGGCAACAACAACACCGGAATTGGATGGTACATAAATAATGTTTTGAAATTCTACAATTGCCGTTGGCGCTATTTCATAATTTAATGCGGTGTTTGATCTCCAGGTAATTTTCATACCAGTGTCTAAGGTTGAGATGCCAATTAATTCTCCCTCCATAGTTTTTGAATAGATCAATGTGCTGTCTTTAGATATGCCCATTGATTCTCTCACTCTGTTAGCAGGATCATTTTTTCTCCAGACCACATTCCCTGTTTCAGCATCAAGAACTGTCATGTAGCGATCGGGTGCGACAATAAAAATTTTTCCATTAGTTGCTACAGGGTAGCAGGCAGCGGGAGAATACATACGATTGGAAGAACCATTATTCCATTTCCATGTTAATAAACCTGTCTCTGCATCCAATGCATAAAATTCTGTTCCCCAGCTTCCGAAATAAATATTATTATTATAAAATAGGGGAGTGGTTACTACAAATCCTTTGACTCCATCAAAATCCCATTTTAAATTTCCATTGTATAAGTCTAATGCTCTGAAATGGCCTTCGGAAGAACCTATATAAACCGTTTTATTTTTTATGATCGCATTAGCAACGATCGGTTTTTTTGTTTCAAATTTCCATACCAATTTACCTGTCTTGGCATTCAGACAATAAATATTATTATCAGTAGAAGCTGCTACAACTAAATTATCTTCTGTTACCGGTGTTGAATAAATTTTTCCTTTGGTAGTATATGACCATATTTTTTTCCCGTTCTTTAAATTCAAAGCATAAATTGAACCGTTTGAATTACTGGCAATAACAAGATCCTTAAGGATAGTAGCTCCTGAGCCAATATCGCTGTTGTCATTAAACTGCCATGTTGTTTTTACATTTTTATACGTTGCATTGATCGTGTAAGAAGGTCTGAAATAATGAGCCGTATCAGAAGCGAAATCGTGTTTGTATAATTTTATCTGCGTCCATTGTTTTTGTTCATTTGTTACAGGATTGCGTTCTTCATACGTAACGGCACCATCTTTTATCGTAACAATATTGTAACCCCCGACAGGATTTCTTGCTCTTAGATTTGATCTTCCCATAATACCGGGAATGCCTTCAAAATTTAGTAGACGATTTGTGTGCCCATGCCCGCATATTATCAACTGAGTATTTCTTTTTTTAAGGAGGTCTATTACTTCAAACCAGTTATTTAATTGTGAATCTATTGGATAGTGATTTACAAAAATGACAGGAGTGTTTTTATCTTTTAAATTATTTAGCGAAGAATCAAGCCATAAAATATTTTCCCTGGAAACCTGGCCCGGACTCATTCGCATGTTAGGCCCACAAACAGTACCGAGAAATAAATATCCGCCATACATGAACTTAAAAGTTTCATAGCCAAAGATCTTTTTAAAACTATTGGTGCCGCTTTCAGACCAGTTGGAATCATGATTGCCCGGAACAATATGCCAGGGTTTGTTGAGGCTATCCAGTATTTGTTTTGCCACCTGTAATTCTGCATCAGATCCAAAATCAGTTATATCACCTGAAATGACGACGAATTTTATTGTTGAATCGTTGTTGATGTTTTGTACAGTTCGTCTTAGATCTTCTTCGGCGTTATTGCTTCCTATATGGGTATCTGATATGTGTGCAAATTTGAATTCTGTTTGAGCATAGGAAAATGATATTACGATCGTAAGCAGAATTAAACAAGTGAATTTTTTTGTCATTCTTTGAATTGATTTAAATAGAAATTTATTTTTTGCATAAATAAAAGAGGCTGTCTACTTATGAGACAGCCTCTTAACATAGCTTCAATAAAAAAGTGTAAATAAGGGTTTACCAGTTTTTTGTCTGGGTAAGCTTAAATCCTTTTTCTTCATATTGAATTATCTGAGATTGCCCAACCGGAGCCATGTATGACTTATCAGTAAAGGCATTTCTGTTTTGAGCGTTTTCAACCATCCAAAAGCCAATCATAGAACTCGCATTCGTGCCATTCCATACTACAATAGTGCCATCTGCTTTTTTAACCTTTACATTCCCGGCAGTAGCACTAGCAGTAGTTAGAGAGCTGGGTAGTTCAGTCTGAAGATTTACCCAAGGCCCAAGAAAATGATCTGTGTTGGTGCTAAAGTTCATATTGGTCAATTTTTTCCATCTCTTTAGATCCATCAATCTTGTATGTTCAAATACAAATTCCATTCTTCTTTCACGACGGATCTCCCAGATCAGATCTGGTACATCTGCATCCTTTGTTGGATCAACAGGAATTGCAGCAAGAAGTAAAGGCGCTGTTTTAACTACTCCTTTCGCAATAGCTGCTGCATCCAATGGACGATTACGAATAGCATTGATTGATTTATCCAGATCAGACTGGGTAACCGCTGGGCCGCCCATATATTGTGCTAATACTGCTTTAGCTTCTATCCAGTTCAATACAATCTCAGCTAATCTCATAACAGGAGCATCACTTGTGTTGGTAGAACTTCCCCATGCCGGAGGGTATGCTCTTCCGATAAATGTTATCGCTTCTCTTGATGCAAATTTATATCCATATAAAAGCGTAGTGGAAGAAGAAAGGGCTTTATCTATAAATGATGCTTCAAATCGTGGGTCCCTTGTTTTCACCAGGTCAGCAATTGCAAATGAACTTGCATTTGGCACTGCCGAATTTTGCCATGCTTTACCATCATTTGCTATAAAAGATTTAATTACAACCAGGTTAGGATCTACAGCTACTGTTTCCGTTCCATTAGAATAAGAGCCAATAGCATGCGTTACACCCAAAGCCGCATCATATGCCCTGTAAAGAAGTACTTCAGTATGACCTGCCAGGCTCTCTGATGAAAATATGGATTTAAAATCTTTAGTAAAATTGAATTTATTGCTGTTCATTACAACCGCTGCAGCTTCCACCGCAAATTCTAAATATTTTTTTGCTCTTGCCGCATCTAAGCCATGATAATGCTGAAATGTTCCTTCGAACAGCATCAACCGGGAAATAAAGCCAGCAGCAATATATCTGTTTAAATACTGTGTACCGTCATTTTCCCTAATATTTGTAAGTACATATTTGAAATCGTCATACACTTTATCCATAACAATGCCTCTGCTATCTCTGTCCTTATATAAGGTAGCCAGATCAGTATTTTCAACTACTTTGTCAAAATAGGGAACGTCTCCAAATACACTAACTAAACGACTGTATTCATATCCCCTGAAAAATCTTGCAACTGCTGTCCAGTGTTTATAGGCATCATCAGTGAGATTAGGCTTTGCTACATTCTCGAGACGGTCCAGCATAATATTTGATTTTCGGACCCATGCAAAATTCCAGTTAGGGCCAGCGTATTCCCGCAACCAGGTATCGGATAATCCTTCTGAGGTGGAGCCTCTTGAAGTAGGAACACTGCTTTCAAAACTTCCCTGAACATTTTTGCTTGTCAGATCATCGCTGAAAGTATATCCTCTTACAGGCGCATAATCTAAACCAAATGCTGTGTTGAAACCATTAAAGTAATTAGGATAGTATGTATTTGCATACAAACGGACATCATCTTCATTTCTCCAGAAGTTGTCATCACTGATCCTGTCGAGAGGGGGGCGGTCCAATACTTCTTTATTGCAAGACAGTAAAAAAATTAATGCTAGTAAGCTATAGAGATATTTTAAATGTTTCATATTTCTAAATTTTAAAAATTCACTTGAATACCAAATGATACACTCTTGAAAGCAGGAATACCGGTTCCTGTACGACCCAGGTTATAACCAGTAGTATTCCACATGGAATAGCCATTGATGCTTTCGGGATCAATTGGCAGATCTCCTAAATTATCCCAGGTAATAAAATTCTCTACTCCTGCATATATTCTAAATGAACTCATCCATGCTTTCTTTACGAAAGATTGCGGTAGCGTGTAACCAATAGTAAGATTCTTTAAACGTAGATATGCCATATTCAACAAGTATCTATCCTGAACTTGCATATTATTAGTAGTGCTGCTGCCTCCATTATTATATGCAGCCGGATAAAACGCTCCTGTATTATCAGGAGTCCAGTAATTACCTGCGATTGCTTCGGGCATTGCACCATCAGAAGGTTGGTATCCAGGGATAGCCAGGAATCCATCTCCCCATATCGTACGGCTTCCAACACCTTGGAAAAAGATGCTGATGTCAAAACCTTTGAAATCGGCACCAATCCTGAATCCATACTCATAGCGGGGATTGGAGTTTCCAATTACTTCGAGGTCTCCATGATCGGCCAATGTTCCTTTTCCATTGCTAATCTCACCATCACCATTCAAGTCAATAAATTTAACATCGCCAGGTCCGAAACGGAAATTCGCTGTGTTTTGTAAAAATGGCTGGTAGATCGGTTTTTTTCCATCTATAGTTTTCAATTTATATGCTGTCTTGCCGGCATGCAGACTGCTTTCATTTGCCGTAAGTACAATTGGTATAGGTTTTTTGTTTACATCCAGTTCAAAATCGTCCATTTGATACAATCTATCGGTGCGATAGCCCCATATTTCCCCTATGTCTTTACCATTATAGTTACCGGTAACCTGTGTACCCGAGCCATAAGATGATAGAATGCTTTTTGCATCAGAAATATTTCCTCTTAAATTAATACCCAAACCGTTTCCGAATCTATGGTTATAATCAACTGTTAATTCCCAACCTTTAGTAGATAACGATCCATAATTTCCTAATGGGGCACCAGCGCCAAAAGTTAAAGGAATACCTTCCTGCGGTACGATCATATTCTCGGTGTTTCTTTCAAAAATGTCAAAAGTAACATTGAGCCTGTTTTTTAATAATGTAATATCAACTCCGATATTTTTAGTCACTATATCCTGCCATTGAATATTTGCGTCGATAGCAGCTGGCGAACCTACAAAAAATACTCTTTGTCCATTTGCTCCTATCCAGGTTGACTGTCCGTTAGGCATAATAGGCAGATACAAAGTGTTAGGCACACTTTGATCACCAATTGAACCCCACGATGCTCTGAATTTAAGACTGTTGAGTACAGGTTTTGTCCATTCCATAAAACTTTCTTCACTCGCTACCCAACCTGCAGATACAGAAGGATACCAGTTCCACCATAATTCTTTCGTGAATTTAGAAGAACCATCATAACGTAAATTTCCTTCTAACAGGTACTTATTTTTATACGCATAGTTTACACGACCAAAATAACCCAACTGGGCTTCCCAGGATTTACCTCCAGAAGATGTTTGTGTTCCGGTACCAAAAGGAAACTGGGGATTATTAATATCTAATAAATTAGTTATTTGAGATGTTTGAAATTCTGTAGTAGCAGTTACACGGTTTACACCCAAAATGAATTTAAATGCATTGTCCGGGTTTAAGTTCCAGTTGTAAGTTGAAAATGCATTTATTGTATGACTGAAAAAGTTTGTAACTGTCCGGGCTAAATGGTCAGGGTTTGCTCCAAGGCCAGTATATGTTTGTTTTGTCAGATCAAAAGCTGCTATTGCACCGGGAGTAGTGCTAGGTACTACTTGCCCTTCAGCATTTACATATACCCTGGTACCACTGGCATCGAACCTGGCTGTAGGTGCAACCCAGGAATCTCTCATTGTATATCTTGTACCTGGTCTTTTCCATATTTCATCCTGGTTCGAAAATGTATAATCGAAATCCACTTTCCAGTTACTAGTGATATTAACAGTTGATCCAAGACTAACATTTGCATAGTTCTGTAATATGTTAGCTGTATTCGCTGCAGCTGCTTCACTTGCCGGGCTTCTAATAGGATCTCCGTTTTCATCATTGCCAAAAGGATATACAGAACTCCATCTATATAAGTAAAGCCAGGGATCTGCTGTTGTTGAATTGGTGATATATGCGTATTCTTTGTTTCTTCTTGAGTAGATCGCACCTGCACGAAGTGTAACGTATTTATTAAGATCGCTTGATATTCTTAGAGAAGCATTATAGCGTGAAAAGTTATCAACTTTTGCCGGTTTCATCATACCGCTTTGATCTAACAAACCAAGACCTACGTTGAAGGAAGTTTTACCCTCTGTAAAGCCTACTGACAAATTATGTTGTTGAGTAGGTGCCCATTCCTTGACCATTAAGTCATACGGATCATAGGTTCTAACTCCCATTTTAGCTCCATTTGCATTTACATACCAGTCTCTTCCAAAAACAGTGGGATCATTTGATCCGATCGTACCACCATATTTTTGTTTCCATTCTGCTGCTCTAAGATAACTGGCTCTGTCTACCAAATAAAATGCGCCTACAGGTGTAGTGGTACCTATTCTTTCTGCAGCATCTACGGTATACTTTAAGCCATTTACATCAGCCAGCTGGAGATCTTTCCAAACATTTTGCCATGAAAAATTATTAGAATAATTTATTTGAGGTTTGCCACCTGCTGCACCTTTTTTAGTAGTGATCAAAATAACACCAAACGAAGCCTTAGAACCGTAGTTAGAAGCAGACGCAGCATCTTTTAAAACAGTAATAGAAGCGATATCATTAGGATTTACTATCTGTAAACTGGGTATTTCTACATTATCCAATAATATTAAAGGAGAACTGCCTCCTTGTAATGATCCTATCTGTCCCCTTATCTTAATGATGGGGTCAGATCCTATTTCGCCACTGGGAATAACTACACTAAGACCAGTTGCCGTACCCTGCAATCCTCTTCCTACATCAGCTATCGGCCGACTTCCTAATGTTTTCTTGACATCAATTGTCGAAACAGCTCCTGTAAGATTAGTTTTTCGCTGGGTTCCGTAACCTACAACAACAACTTCTTGCTCGAGTTTTTCATCTGGTGCCAATAAAATATCATATGTACTGGAGCTAATTACCGTTTGTCGTTTAGCTACAAACCCTATTCCTGAAAATTCCAGTATTTCTCCTGTTTCTGCTGTAACTGAAAAATTTCCATTAAGATCCGTTATAGCACCCCTGGTTGTACCAACTACTTTTACAGAAGTACTTGGTATCGGAGTATTGTCTTTAGCAGACTTTACAGAACCTGTTATGGTTCGTTGCTGTGCCATCCCTAATAATGGCAGCAACATCACAAGCGGTATCAAAAACACGAGTGATGTAATTTTTCTTCTCATCATGTTTGGTTTTTAAATTTAATGAAGCAGTTTAAAAAAAATTTACTTTATATATATTAAAGAGCTGATAGAACATAAGGCATGAACAAAGGATGATCATAGACATCTAATTCCGTATTCAACAGGATAGGCTGAATTGATTTTACTTGAAAAAAGAAGGTTAATGTGCAACTATCGAAAGTAATTTCATCAACAATAGGTAAGGGTTGGTTGATCTCGGTTTGCTCCTTTGATAGTGAGCATATTGACATGATAAAAAATGGTACAATTAGCAACAATCTTCTAATTGTTTGCATAGGCAATAGTTTTGTGGAGATGAAGTTAAGGAAAAAAGTGAATGACAAACGATTATTTCCTGCATTTTACCGCACAAAAAAAACGCAATTAGGCAAAAGACAAAATAAAACCCCGAAATGCTGCAAGCATCCGGGATTTAAAAATGAAATATAAATGTTCTTATTCCGAAACAGTTTGAGCCTGGGATTTACCAAAAGTAAATCGAATGGAGAAGCCAATTGCTGCCGGCTCAAAATTGATATTGTCAATAATGTTTAATTCAGGTTTCCAGTCAAGCGAAAGATTTAAGGGAAGGTTGGCGAATTTATAATCGAGACCAATAATACCTTGTGCACCCATCAATGCACGATCGGTATTAGTTTTATCAGAATCAAAACCAAGATAAGCTCCGGCGCCATAGAACCATTTCAATCCTTCTGTTGAAGGCATTGCGTTATGGACTTCAAATAATGCACCGATTGCGGCTTTTTTATCAAAAGTAAAAAGCCCTTCAATAGCAAGCTTAGGATTCATAAAATGTTTAAAGCTTACTGAATTGTTTATAGCCGGCCCGTTACTGCTTAGCCTGATACCAAGGGCTGTTTTATAATCCTGCGCTTTTAATTGCGAAGCAGAAAATAAGATAGCTGCTATTAAAAAGGGGAGTGATTTTTTCATGGCGGGAATGTTTTCTCTTGGTTTAACGAAAAGAGTGCCAGATAAGTTTAAAAGAAATGCAAAAAATGTCCACGGACAAAGGACGACAGACGACAGTAAGACTATGGATGATACATTATTACTCTATAATTGTTCATGCTAAAAGACTTTTGGCTGTGGACTGTGGTCTGTTGTCCGCATCTACTCAAACAACTCATACTTTGTCTTTGGCCTTTCCGCATCCCGCCATTTAAAATTTTGGAGCTGCATTTCTTTTGGCGTTTTTTGTTTCATTGGCCAAATGGTCCCTTTCACAGCGGTTCGGAAAACAACACGTTGAATTTCCTTTTCCTTAAAATAAACATCCATCAATTCAGAACTTGATTGATTGATGCCGGTAAATGCGCTGTCTTCATCTTGTATATAATAAATACATTCAGCCGATCCCCGTGCCCGTACGGAATCAATAGCGCCATCAATAAAGTATGCATCCATTCGGGTTGATTTTACCTGGTTGAATACTTCCGGTTGTACAATGCTTGCCAAAAAACTATTTTTAAATATCTGCATCCTGTCTGCTTTTTTATTTTTAGTAAAAAGCAAAATAGTATCTCCAGTTGCCTGGTTCTCGTTTGACCAAACCACAGGATCATCATACAATCTAAATACGGAATCCTTAAATGAATAAAACATACTGTCACAAACTGCCTGCAAAGAATCTGAAAAAATTCTTACGTTTCTGAATGCTTCAAAATACCTGTTCGTACTATCCTTTGTTTTGGTATCAACAATTTTTACTCCTTTCAATGTATCTTTTTTTGCAACAGAATCTTTTGTTCCGTATAAGTCTGTAAGCCTGGCAGTAAATAAAGTGTCCGCTGCTATAAAAATTGAATCGTTTTCCTGCTTGATGATCATTAGTGGCTTGGCAAAAGCAAGAAATGATTCATTCTTTTTATTATAGAAAATTGTATCGGCGATCACTGTTGTATTATTTGCGGTGTCTACAATTATTCCTCTGCCGAATATCTGTGTAATGCCCAGGCTATCGTCACTTATGATTCTGTCCCCGGTTACTTGAATATCCTTGTCCGTTATAACGGGGTTTTGTCCAAATTCTGCTTTCCCTGTTCTTTTATCATAAAAACCCTCTCTTGTTCTAATAGTTCTGTTTGTACTGTCCTTAACAAGGGTCTCTGCAATAAATCTTACTATCTCTGTTCCTGTATTATATAATAATGAATCAGATTCAAGAACATAAGCCGGATCTTTCAGCTTTACATTCTTTTTGAAATAAACATCTTTTATATCTGCGTAGTAAAAACCTTCCTCGCTGGTTAATACAGTTTCTTTATTTACAACCCTGCCACCATTTCTATAAATACCAACTTTAGTATTCATGTCATATTCTAATGTTGGTGTTGTAAGCACTCCTTTGCCATCGGTTAATTTGACGTTACCATCTAAGTAAGCAATTTTTCTGTCAGTGAGATAGCGAAGATGATTTGAATACACATGCGTCGTATCAGAATCGATGATATGAACATTTCCAAATGCCTCGAAAAGATTAATGCTTTTTGTGATCACACAACTATCACATTCGAATATTGAATTGCCTTGCTTTAATCGGACATTGCCTGCGAGTATCTGTACCTCTGTAACGGAATCGATCTTGCGGTATTCCAATTTTCTTACGCCTGGTAAAATTTCAACTGTACGAACTGTATCTGCAGGAGTAAAAGTTTTTGTAGTTGGTAGTTCCTGGCAAAAAATGATCAGCGGACTTGTAAACAGCGACAAGATGAGTAAAAAACGAATGAATTTTAACCGGATCATTTTTGATTGCCTTGCGGAATAGAATCTTTTTTCGCAGGCGAAGTTAAAGGGCCTGTTTTATCTTTTCTGTTAAATATCACACTGCCGGTGTATCGTTTTGGGTTAACACGAATATCATCAAACAGGATCTCAACACCTAACAATAAACTATTTAACTGATCATATAGTTTTCGATCTTTCATTAACAAACCAAGAGTCCCTTCGTTTGTATTGAATTTACTTAACACATTCTTAAGCTCATTGACGGCAGCTTGTAATGTATCGATAGTAGGTTGTACTTCCAGTGTAGAAAACTTATCAGCTGCTCTTTTAATACTGCTTATAGTAGCAGTAATGCTATCATTATTCTTTTTAAGATTATTAGTAATTGAATTTGCATTATTCAATGTAGCAGCCAATGCGCCGCCTTCTGCATCCAAAAGCTTATTAAGATTTCCTGTTGTTTGTTTAAGATTGCGAATGATCTCGCTAACATTTCCCTTGGTGTCTTTATCAAACAACCGGTTAAGACCACCTAAAACTATTTTTAATGAATCGATTGCCCCTCTGATACTCGTTAAAGTGGGAGTGATCTGCGCTTTCACATCTCCCAGGAAGGACGTAGCGAGGTCGGTGACTAATGTATCTCCGTCTTTTAAATATTCAGTTGATTGCCCCTGGGTTATATCTAGATAGGCAGAGCCTAGCAGTTCAGATTCTATAGTTGCTTTTGAGTCTTTTGGAACATTCACATCCCGTTTCATGGTGATCGTAACAATAATGCCACTGAGGTTCTTATCGATCTCCGTATACTCATACACTGTCCCAATAGGAAGCCCCTTCATTTTTACTTCATTTGATTTTCGAAGGCTGCCGAGGTCGGAGAAAACAGCATATAAATGTTTTTCCTTATTGAAAACATTTTTGCCTTTCAAGAAATTAAAACCTACAATAAGTAGTGTGAGAGCGACAATAGTTAAAATCCCGACTTTGGTTTCGTTGCTGATCTTCATGAATATTTGTTTTCCCTAGATGCTTACAGAATGCCAAATTAATAAAATAATTCAAGCTATTTAAAACTTTAAAAAGCGGGGATAAAATATGAGGCTTATCAGCGTTTATTGGCCGGGACCTTTGAAACATTTTTGCGTGTAAGATTTGCTGCGTCTGTTTGAACACTCTTTGTATCTGGACTCTTCCCGCCATTGCTTGCGGGAGCTTTTTCTTTTGAGGCAATATAATTGGCTAATCCATCTGTTATATTTTGCACGATCGCATTCTGACCTTTTTCACTATCAAGATATATTTCTTCATCCTTATCACTGATGAAACCAGTTTCAACAAGCACACTTGGCATACCTGTGGCTTGTAATACCCATATGCCTTTATCATTTCTTTGCTTTACACCACGGCTGAACCTACCTTCTTTTACAAACTCTGCTTCTATAAGATTGGCAAAATGAAGTGAGCTTTCAAAATATTTTTTTGCATATAATAGTTGAAAGGCCTTCATTACTGGGTCATTAATTTCCGGGATAGTTATTGTGCTGTCGGTTTCTCCAAACTCATCATCAGGCGTTATCACATCCGATTTGTTATCGCTTCTGTCTGCTGCCCAAATAAACGTTTCTGTTCCGTGGGCAAGATTCGGAGTATAATAATATCTGTATGTTTTGACCTTTCTTCTTTTTTTCCCTTTCCCAACCCATTTATATCCGCTTTCAACCTTATGCCTTATTTTAGGAGCTGAGTTAACGTGAACAGCAATAAAGAGGTCGCCGCCAGACTGATTGGCAAATTCTGCTCGGTACTTGTTAGCCAGATTTTGATCTGATTTATTGCCGGCTAAGATATCGGTGGTTCTTGTATAAAGGATCTTAACCCCGGGAAATCTTTCTTCAATTGCCTTACCAAGCTTTAATCCTATTGAAAGACAGATCTTGGCCTCGGTTGTAAAAGCTCCCTTTGCTCCCTGGTCTTTACCGCCATGTCCCGGGTCAATAATAATGGTTTGAACCCCCTTCTTCTTGAGAGGTGCATTTTTGAATGCAAATGCAAAGGGTAAAACTGCAACGAAAATAAGAACGGTAATAATTCGCCTTGACATGGTGGATATTAATTTTAACGGATTAGTTTTCAATCTTCACAAATCCTTTAAGTCTGAATGATATATTTTTGTTTTCCAACACTATGATGCTACTGCACAAATTTAGATCAAAATACCTTTTTGCCAGCCTGCTAACTGCAATCTTCTTTACACAAACGTGGAAAAGTGCTGCTAATTATAGTTATCATCCAAATTTTTACACGGCATTAACACCTCAGCAAGATACTCTACCGCAAAAAAGCAAGGACAGCCTTGTAAAAAAATCTTTAATAAATGCCGTTGATACTTTAAAAAATGACTCATTATCGAAAGATGTATTAGTTGATACTTCCATAGCAAGGGTCGATACATTCGATTTGAAACTGTCAAAGGATTCTCTTGATGCCCCGGTTGACTATGAAGCGGCAGATTCTGTTGTGATTCTTATCAAGGATAAAAAAGTGGTTCTTTATGGAAAAGCAAAAACAAATTACAAAGACATACAACTGACAGCCCCAAAAATGGAGCTTGACCAGGAAACAAAAATTCTAACGGCTGTAAAAAGTGTCGATAGCACTGGTGATCTTATTGATAGGGCACATTTTGCACAAGGCGAGAACAAATTTCAAAGTGATACGATCAGGTTTAATTTTAAAACGCAAAAAGGACTTACAAAGAATACCTATACAATGCAGGGAGAAATGGTGTTGTATGGAGAAAATGTAAAAAGACTGGGCGATGTAGTGTATTCAAGTAAAGGCGTCATTAGTACCTGCACCCTCGATGATCCGCATTTCGGGTTTCGCTATGATAAAATAAAAATTGTAAATAATAAAGTCGCAATAACCGGTCCTGTAAACCCGGAGTTTGAAGGGGTTCCGATCCCCCTTTATTTGCCTTTTGGTTTTTTCCCAATAAGCAGCAAAAGACATTCAGGAATTTTAGCGCCGACTTTTACTGCTAATGAAGATTTTGGTTTAGGGCTTGAAGGTTTGGGTTACTATAAAGTATTAAGCCCCTATTTTGATGTAACGACCCGTGCCAATATTTATTCTTATGGTGGATGGACGTTTAATGTAGTTCCGACCTATCGAAAAAGATATCGCTACCAGGGTCAAATGAATTTCAGTATTCAAAATACCAAATACAACTTTAAAGGTGATCCTGATTATTTGGTAAACAAGAGCTATCAGATCATGTGGAGTCATTCTTCCGATAGTCGTGCAAGACCAGGTACAACTTTTTCTGCAAATGTAAATGCCGGGTCCACTACCTATAATCAGTATGTTCCGAATAATGTGAATAAGAATTTTCAAAACCAGTTAGGATCTTCTATTACATATGCAAAAACATTTAAAAACTCAAACTTAACTGTTAGCGCAAATCATAATCAGAATAACCAGCTTCACCTGATAAATTTAAATTTACCGGATGTAAGTTATACGTTAAATACACTTTATCCATTTCAAAGAAAAGAACTTATTGGTACGCCAAAATGGTATGATAAATTAGGTATTGCTTATAGTGGAAATGTAAGAAGCCAGGTTTCATTTTATGATACTGCATTTAATTTTGGCGATCTTATTGACACTCTGCAATGGGGGGGCAGACATAGTTTCCCGCTTACTCTTTCCTTGCCACCTATACTTGGTGGAAAATTTCTTGTAGCGCCAAGTATATCTTATGAAAATACATGGATAGCGCAAAAGTTCAGAAGAAGTTGGAACTCTACATTATCAAAAGTTGATACTACAATAACCAAAGGGTTTTATGTAGATCATAGAGCAGCTTTTAGTCTTGGTGTCAACACAGCCTTATACGGCACTTTTAATTTTAAAGGTGCAAGCGCAACTTCAATAAGACATGTTGTTCGTCCTCAATTGAGTTTTAGTTATTCTCCATCGTTGTCAAAATCGCACTGGTACAAAACCCAGGTTGATACTACAGGTAGATTATTTTCATTTTCAGAATTTGAAGGAAGCCTTTTTGGCTTTTATGGACAAGAGGATTTTGCCGGAATGAGTTTTGGTGTGGATAATAACCTGGAGATGAAAAAAAGATCCAAAAAAGATACAACCATTGATAAGAAAAAGATCCGTTTGCTTGATGGGTTTGGATTTAATGGTAGCTATAATTTGATCGCTGATTCATTTAAGCTTAGCACGATTAATTTTTATTTAAGAAGCACACTTTTTGAAAAAATTAATATCACAGCCAGTACAGTATTGAATCCTTATCAAACTGATGCAAGAGGGACACCTATAAATAAATATGCATGGCAGGGAGATAAGTTTAGTTTAGGAAGATTTACAAACGGCAGTCTTTCCATGTCAACAGATTTTCAAAGCAAAGCCAGGGATGAGAAAAAGGATCAGGAACGAAAGCAAGTGGAACAAAACTTGTTAAATGATCCGTTGCTGGCGACTGATGCACAGAGCCAACTGGATTATATGCGACGCAACCCATCCGATTTTGTTGATTTTAATATTCCCTGGCGTATAAATCTTGGGCTTAGCGTTTACTACAGCGAAAGATTAAAACAAGATTACAGTGGATATGAAACAGAATTCAGCAGCAACTTAACCTTCAATGGCAGTTTTTCGTTGACTCCGAAATGGAATTTTTCAATGAATGGATATTACGATTTCAGTACAAATGACCTGCAGACATTTACAATGAGTATTTCGAGGGAAATGCATTGCTGGCAATTACAAATTAATGTGACACCGGTAGGGCCTTACCGTATGTTTAGTTTTACAGTAAGTCCTAAGTCGGGAATGTTGCAGGATCTTAAGGTCAATCGTACAAGATACTTTACCAGTGATTAATGAAGATTGTTTACATAATGATCTTTCATTATTGCAAATACTTTTTCTTTTAGTTCAGAGTAAGATCCATTCTCATTTACCGCGACTGCGGGCAAAAAATGTATTTCCAATTTATGTGGCCAGAAATAAAAAGGTTTACCCATTGGCAAAACTTTTTTTGTATTGAACATGATCGTTGGAATAATAGGGCAGCCTGTGTCGGCGCTTAATTTAAATGCGCCGTCATGAAATTTTTTTAATGGTTCCGCAGTCCTGTTTCTCGTGCCCTCTGGATAAATGCTCATGTGCATTCCTTTCTTAAGCACTTCTTTCATTTTATCAAAGCTTTGTCTGCGGCTTAGTTCACTTTTTCTGTCAACTAATACAGATCCCTTCATATAAAAAAAACCAAACAAAGGAATTTTTGTAAAACTGCTTTTGGCGATCGTTTTATTTGGCCCGGGGATATAAGGACAAGAAAGCGGAACATCCATCAATGAATTATGATTGCAGGTAATAATATATGTTTCGCCGGGGATGAAATTCTTTTTGCCTTTTATTTTTATAGGGCATCCAACAAGATTCAGCCATACATTCATCCATATCCTTGCGATCTTTATGAAAATATCCTGTCCCTTAGGTTCGGGTATCAGCCAGCATAGCATTGATGGAATAAAAATGATAAGAAACGTAACGAGAAAGGTGACAAATGCCCATAGAGCAAATACACGACCCATTATTTCTTTTATAATTCTCATTCTGAATATTGGAAAGAAGTTATCTCTTTAAAAATTGAATGTTTGATTTTTGGCCACTCATCTTTTAATATGCTGAAAAAAACAGAATCTCTTCTTCGGTCCAGCGGCATTTGCATATGACTGCGTAATACACCTTCTTCTTTTGCGCCGATCTTTCTTAGTCCTTGCTTGGCTCTTTCATTCAGGTTATCCGTTTTTATTTCCACTCTTGCCCAATCAAGCGTATCAAACGCATAACTAAGCATACAGAATTTTGCATGAAAATTTATACCAGTTCCCTGGTAATGTTTCGCCAGCCAACTCCAGCCGATCTCAATTCTTTTGTCATAATAAGAAATAGTGCCAAGGCTTGTGCTGCCACAAACTTCTCCTGTTGCCTTTTCAATGATGGTAAATGGAATTCTTTTTCCTTCTTCTCTTTCTTTCAAAGCAGTTTCCACCCATCGTTGCAGTTCGGCAGAGTTATTTAATAAAAAAGTAAAATACCTCCATATCGATGCATCGTTTGTAATACGTGCAAAAGATGAAATATCCTCGTGCTGCATTGGACGAAGTATTACTTTGTCTGTTTCTAATTTTAATGATTGAGGAATTGTCATAGTGGCAAATGTACAGGGATAACTTTCAACTTTAATTTTTCAACTTTTATGTTAAAGTCTCCAATCGATCGGGTCTATTCCGTTTTTAATAAGCCATTCATTTGCCTTTGAAAAATGTTTGCAACCAAAAAAACCCGCATGTGCAGATAATGGAGAAGGATGTGCTGCTTTTAGAATTAAATGTTTGCTTTCGTCAATTAAAACTCTTTTCTCCTGTGCAAATTTTCCCCATAATAAAAACACGACATGTTTTTTTTCTCCTGATATTTTTTTGATCACGTTATCGGTGAATTCAGCCCAACCAATTTTTGAATGACTCATAGGTTCACTTGCACGAACCGTAAGTGATGCATTTAATAAGAAAACACCTTGCTCCGCCCAATGTGTAAGATTGCCATGATTTGGAATTGGAGCTCCCACATCTTCGTATAATTCTTTAAAAATATTTATGAGCGAAGGCGGTGGCGGCACGCCATTTTGTACTGAAAAACATAAGCCATGAGCCTGTCCGGGTCCGTGATAAGGGTCTTGTCCTAATATCACCACTTTTACTGTATCGATCGGGGTTCTATCAAATGCATTAAAAATTTGCCCTCCGGGTGGATAAATGGTCTTGTTTTGCGATTTTTCTGTTTTTAAATGCAGAACGATCTGCTGAAAATAGGGTTTGTCGAATTCTGGCTTAAGAATTTTCTTCCAATGTGGCTCTATTTTTACATCCATCAGTGATTTGCTTTGGGACACAAACATAAAAAACTTATTTTTGCCGCCATTCTAAAAAATGGCTCAGTTCTTATCTGATTTTTGGTCCGGTAGCTCAGTTGAATAGAGCATCCCGATTTCTAATCGGGAAGGTCTTGGTTGAATTACTTTAAAGTTCTTATCTGATTTTTGGTCCGGTAGCTCAGTTGAATAGAGCAGCTGCCTTCTAAGCAGCAGGTCATTGGTTTGAATCCAATCCGGATCACAGAGGTCCCGCAATTGCGGGACTTTTTCATTTACTTTTGAGGCCAACTTCATTCTTATGCCGGAAATATTTAATTACGGAATTGATACACTTACTATCGGAAAGGCAATTGAACTTGCAAATGAAAAACTAAAAGGCATAATCAATGCTGAAGCATCAAAAAAAATGCATGAATCTCACGATCATGTTAAACAGATCATAGAAAATAATAAAACAGTTTATGGGATCAATACTGGCTTTGGAATTTTAGCAAATACAAAGATCTCAGAAGAAGATACAGCAACACTTCAATATAAAATTTTGCAAAGCCATAGCGTAGGAGTAGGAGATCCTATTCCTGTTGAAGTTGCTAAGCTGATGCTGATAACAAAAGTCCAATCATTGGCACAGGGGTATAGTGGCATACAGTTATCAACTATTGAAAGGATAATATGGCATATTGAAAACAATGTGATACCGGTTGTGCCTGAAAAGGGTAGTGTAGGTGCAAGTGGAGACCTGGCCCCATTGTCTCATTTATTTTTACCATTGATCGGTTTGGGTGAATGTTATTATAAAGGAGAAAGAAAAAATACTGCTGAAATTTTTCAAAAAGAGAAGATCAGGTCGATCTCACTTGGACCTAAAGAAGGATTGGCGCTTATCAACGGCACTCAATTCATTTTATCGTTTGCTGTAAAAGCAGTGCAACGAATGCATAACTGCCTGGAGGCTGCAGATATAATTGGTGCAATGAGTTTAGAAGCATTGACAGGTACCAAAGCTCCTTTTGATGAAAGATTACATGATTTGCGACCATTTCTAGGAAGTAAATTAGTCGCACAACGATTAAGGTTGTTACTAAAAGATTCTGCGATCATGCAAAGTCATGTTGATTGTGGCCGTGTACAGGATCCTTACAGTTTACGCTGCATGCCGCAGGTACATGGCGCCAGTCGTAATGCATGGCTTCATTTAAAAGAGCTAACAGAGATTGAATTGAATGCAGTTACAGATAATCCAATTATTCTTGGTGCTGATGATACAATCAGCGGTGGTAATTTTCATGGACAGCCTTTGGCATTGCCATTAGATTATGCATGCTTCGCTGCATCAGAATTAGGAAATATTTCTGATCGTCGTTGTTATTTATTACTAGAAGGCAAATGGGGATTGCCAATGTTATTAATGAAAGATGTTGGATTGAACAGCGGTTTTATGATACCGCAATACACAACGGCGGCATTAGTAACAGAAAATAAAACATTATGCTTCCCTGCAAGTGCTGATAGTATTCCAACTTCGCTGGGACAAGAAGATCATGTAAGTATGGGAAGTATCAGCGGTAGAAAACTAAATCGTGTTTTAGATAATCTTGAATTTATACTTGCTATTGAATTACTTTCCGCCTGCCAGGCAATTGAATTTCGTTCTCCTTTAAAAAGTTCTGAGCTTTTAGAGTTTGCTCATGGGTATGTTCGTAAGTATGTCGGCTTCGCATCTGAAGATCGAATATTTGCTGATGACATTAATAAGATCGCAGGGATCATTAAGGATTTTTCTTTTGTGGAAAAGGTAAATGAGTTTGCCACTTTGAAAAGCGTTGAATTGAATAGTAATTTCAAAAGTTTTGAGATTTGATTTAAAACACAGAGACACCAGGACACAGAGTACCACTGTGTATCTCCGTGACGCTGTGCCTCCGTGGTTCAAAAAAAATTACATTTTAACCACACTCTCCAGCGCCAAATTGATCATCGGTATTAAAGCCTTCTCTCTTTCATCAGCAGAGATCTTTTCATGCGTGGGAATAATATCTGAAACAGTAAGAATAGTGGCAGCAGATTTTTTTAAATACCGTGCATTTGCAAATAATGCAAATGCCTCCATTTCAGCCGCCAGGCATTTATATTTTTTTACAATGGCAGGTTTATCTTTTTCTGCACGATAAAAAACATCGCCGGAATGAATAGTGCCTGTCTTTAATTCAAGCTTTAACTCAGCAGCAGTTTTATTAATAATATCAAATGCATCGCCCTGGTGTTTATAACGATCTTTTTTATAGCCAAATGCACATTCGGCATAAGTAGATTCGCTGCAAGCTGTTTCAGCATTTATCAGGTCAAACAATTTCATTTTTTTTGTGTACGCACCACAAGTGCCGATGCGTATAATGCAGTCCGCTTCATATTCTGTAAATAATTCAAAAGAATAAATACCAATACTTGGACAGCCCATACCACTGGCCCCAACAGTTACTGGTTTTTCCTTATAGGTGCCGGTAAAAAAATAGATATTACGGGTACTGCTTACCAGTTTTACGTTCTGTAAAAAAATATCAGCGATATATTTTGCTCTTAACGGATCACCGGCCAATAAAACGATCTTTTCAATTTCCCCCGGCTTTGCACTAATATGTATACTCATGGAATGAAGATATTTATTTTATTGCGACTTTTGTAATATACCACGGAGACACAAAGGCACGAAGAAGCACAGAGTTCTTTGTGTTTCACAGTGACACTGTGCCTCCGTGGTTCAAAAAAATAATTCTTATGTCAACACTAACTCAAACACGATACGACGCCATCAAATATAAAACTCCAACTGGGAACAAACTCAGTTGCAAAGGCTGGATACAAGAAGCAGCATTAAGGATGCTGCTGAACAATCTTGATCCCGAAGTAGCTGAACGTCCCGATGACCTGATCGTATATGGCGGCAGGGGAAAAGCAGCAAGAAACTTTGAAGCACTCGATAATATTATTGCAGCATTAAAAGTTTTGGAGAATGATGAGTCGTTATTGATCCAATCCGGTAAACCTGTCGGTATTTTAAAAACACATAAAGATTCACCAAGAGTTTTAATAAGTAATAGTCAACTCGTTCCTAACTGGGCCAACTGGCAACATTTTGATGAGCTTGAAAAGAAAGGGCTCATGATGTATGGACAAATGACGGCGGGCAGCTGGATCTATATCGGTTCACAGGGAATTGTGCAGGGGACTTATGAAACATATGCAGCCGCTGCTACTAAACATTTCAATGGAACATTAAAAGGTACATTAAACGTAACAGCAGGACTTGGTGGAATGGGTGGAGCACAACCATTGGCAATAACAATGAATGAAGGCGTAGCATTGATCGCTGAAGTAGAGCAATGGCGTATTCAAAAAAGAATTGAAACTAAGTATTGCGATATATGGTTTGAAAATATTGATGATGCAATTGACCGTGCATTGGAGGCAAAGCAAAATGGTGAAGCGATCTCTATTGCAGTACTTACCAATGCTGTTTGCTTGTTAGAAAAATTGATCGAAAGAAATATTGTTCCGGATACATTGACTGACCAGACATCGGCGCATGATCCATTGATCGGTTATATACCGCATACAATTAATAATACGCAGGCAACTATCATGCGGGAAGAGAACCCTGATAAATATTTAGAGCTTGCTTATGCAAGTATGTATCGTCATGTTGAATTGATGGTGGAGTTGCAATCAAGAGGAGCAATCACTTTTGATTATGGAAATAATTTAAGAGCAAGGGCTCACGAATATCAGGTCCGGAAGTCCGGAAGTCGGAAAGACAGAAAAGATACTTCCGGACTTTCGGACTTGCCGACTCTCGATTGCTTTGCTTTTCCCGGGTTTGTTCCGGCATATATACGTCCATTGTTTTGTGAAGGCAAAGGTCCATTTCGCTGGGCAGCATTAAGCGGTGATCCGAATGATATAATGATCACCGATAAACTTATTGCAAACATGTTTCCAAAGAATGAAGGATTACAACGCTGGTTACGACTTGCCAAAACCCGTATCGCATTCCAGGGTTTGCCGGCACGTATATGCTGGCTTGGACAAGGAGAACGTGAACAAGCAGGTCTGGCATTTAATGAATTGGTAAGAAGCGGTACTATCAGTGCACCCATAGTTATTGGTCGTGATCATTTGGATACAGGAAGTGTTGCATCTCCAAATAGAGAAACAGAAAGCATGTTAGATGGAAGCGATGCTGTTGCTGACTGGCCGATATTAAATGCATTGGTAAATACAGCGGGTGGTGCAAGCTGGGTTTCATTGCATCACGGTGGGGGAGTTGGTATGGGCTATAGCATTCATGCAGGAATGGTGATCGTTGCTGATGGTACTGATGATGCAGAAGCAAGATTAAAAAGAGTTTTAAGAAATGATCCCGGAATGGGAGTGATACGACATGCAGATGCAGGATACGAAGTAGCAAAAGAAGTTGCAAGTAAGAACGGACTTGATCTTGAGAAACGTTTGTCATCCTGAGCAAAGCGAAGGATGGCGAAAGACACAGCAAGTAAGAACGGGCTTGACTTTGAGAAGCGTTTGTCATTATAAGCAAGGCAAACGATATTATAAGATGTAATAAAAATCAAAATGAATACAACGGTAACACAATCGGATCTATTAGTGAAGATGTCATTAATGGCATGGGATGCGCAAAATAATTATCTTAATAAACTTATCAGTTCATTAACTGATGAACAGTTAGCCAAAGAAATAGCGCCGGGCAGAAATACTGGTGTCTATTTATTTGGACATTTGATCGCAGTGAGTGATGGACTCTTGCCTTTATTGGGTTTCGGCGATCGCTTATTTCCTGAAATGGAAGAAGTGTTTCTCAAAAATCCTGATAAGTCAGGATTAAGTTTCCCTCCGATAGCAGAATTAAAACAACGACTAAAAACAGTGAATGCAAAACTCAATAGTCATTTTCAATCAACTGATGTAAATGGATGGCTTAGCAGGCATATGTCCGTATCACCTGAAGATTTTGAAAAAGAACCACACCGAAATAAATTGAATGTGTTGCTCAATCGTACGGGTCATATGGCCAATCATATCGGGCAAATGAATTTATTGAAGTGATCTTAAGTTTATTCGACCATCGATTCCTATTTAAATTTTGAATTAATTCAGTATTCAAAATTTGAATAAGTTAGACCAATCTCACTGCCAGTTTAGTCGCCGCTGACTTATAAATAGCTTCTACAATACGAATATCTCTTAATCCTTCTTCACCGGGCACAAGCATCGGTTTTCCATTCATGATCGATAATGCATCATCATCCATTTGTTTGGCTTGTTGCCATGGCGTCTCATATGCAGTGTTTATGTCACCAAGCGTACTAGTACCTTTCACACCTGAATAAGCGGAATAAGGGGCCATTTTTATATCACCTTTATCACAAACAATATTCAGGTAATTTACATTCTCACCAAAGCTGGTTCTGATGGTTGCTTGCACACCGCCGGGAAATTCCAACACGGCAGTAGTTGTTTCATCCAATCCATTTTTATAGATCTCTGGTCTGTTGGTTGCAGTACTTGCTGAAATAATGGAGATAGGTTCCATATTCGTTCCCAATCTTGCACCCTGTATTGCATAAACACCCATATCATATAGCACACCGCCGCCCATTTCTTTTTTTTGTTTCCAATGATCGGTACGATTATCCTTGTAGCCTGCTGCACAATCCAAACTTTTTGCATTCCCTAAAAGTTTTCGTTTCAGGATGCGGCGCCATTCCTGTGTATTAGGTTCGTGTTGCAGCCGGTAACCGATCGCTAACGATCTTTTATTTTTATTACAGGCATCGATCATTTCCTGGCATTCTTTTGCAGTTATTGCCATTGGTTTTTCGCACCATACATGCTTGCCTGCGTTCGCTGCTCTTATCACATATTCTTTATGCATTGATGGTGGCAGTACTACATACACAACATCAATATCATCGTTGTTTGCGATCTGGTCAAAATTCTGGTAGTTATAAATATTCTTATCAGGAATATTGTGTTTTGCTTTCCATGTTTCTGCTTTTGCAGGAGTGCCGGTTACAATTCCTGCGAGATAACAATGTTTTGTCTGTTGTAACGCTGGCGCCAGCAGATCTGTACTATAATAACCAAGTCCAACTAATGCAATACCCAAACGATCTTTTTTATAAATATTAGCTGATCGTAAAATTTTAGGAGATAAAATAAGACCGCCTGTTCCAAGCGCCAATGATTTTATCACGTCTCTGCGGGATGTTAAACTCATGATCCGGGATTTAGTTACTAAAGTTAAATAATATAGTAGTGTCTCAGTTTGAAAAAATTGAACCACATAGACATATAGGACACTCCCGATAACTATCGGGAAGAACGACACATAGTCTATGTGAAACCCCATGTTTCTACTGTTTCTATGTGATTCAAAAACATTTCACAACCTTTTGTTTTGTAAATTCGTAATCCATAACTTACCCACGATGCGCCATACAACACGAAAAGAATTCCTGCAAACATCATCAGCCCTGTTTTTAGGAGCAGCATTTGCAAAAACTCCATTTGACTTTAAAAAAGAAAAACTGCCTTTGGCATTTTCTACATTGGCTTGTCCTGATTGGGATTTTAAAAAAATTACTGACTATGCAGTGCAGCATGAATACACCGGCATAGAATTACGTGGATTGAAACGGGAGATCTATCTTCCAAAATGTCCTGAATTCAGCAGCACAAAAAATATAGATGCGGTGTTGAAAATAATGAAGGATAAAAAACTTCAGTTTGTTGATCTTGGATCATCCAGCACATTACATTTTGCTGAAGGTGCAGAGAGAGAAAAACAGATCAACGATGGGAAAGCTTTTATCGATCTTGCACAGCAGTTGAATTGTCCTAATGTAAGAGTATATCCCAACCTGCTTCCAAAAGACCGTGATAAAGATGAAACGATGGAATTTATTGTAAAAGGATTACTGGAATTGGGCAATTATGCAAAAGCAAGCGGCACGATGGTATTAATGGAAACGCATGGCGATCTTGTATGGACACATGATGTTGAAAAGCTCATGAAAGATGCTTCACATTCAAATGTTGGATTGGTTTGGGATCCCTGCAACATGTGGGCAATAACAAAAGAACCTCCGGCAGAAATGTACCGGATCTTAAAAAAGTATATTTATCACACACATATAAAAGATGCAAAGCTGGTAGATGGTAAACCGCAGTACACAAGATTAGGACAAGGCGAGGTTCCTATCTTCGAAGCAGTGGATGCTTTATTAAAAAGTGGATACAAAGGTTATTACAGTTTTGAATGGGAAAAACTCTGGCACCCCGAACTTGAAGATCCTGAAACAGCGTTGGCTGATTATCCCTTAGCAATGAAAAAACATTTTAACGCTAATTAATAATTCTGAGTGTTTGTAGCATTTAAATTACTGGCAAAAAAAATAACCACGGAGTCACAAAGACACAGTGATGCACGGAGTTCTCTGTGTTTCTCCGTGACACGGTGCCTCTGTGGTTCAAAAAACTAAACAAAAGAAAGTACCAATTATTTTTATTCTTAATTTTCCGTATGCCCGATAAAAACACATACGACGCAATCATAGTTGGCTCCGGCATCTCAGGCGGATGGGCCGCTAAAGAACTTTGTGAAAAAGGATTAAAAGTTTTGTTGCTCGAACGTGGCCGCAATGTGGAGCATATAAAAGATTATCCTACCGCAACAAAAGATCCCTGGGAATTCACTCACCGGTTAAATTTATCTGCCGAAGAAAAAAAGAGTCATTTTATTCAAAGCCGTCATTATTCTTACCGGGAAGACAACAAGCATTTTTATATCAACGACGAGGAGAACCGCTATAATGAAACAAAACGCTTTGACTGGATAAGAGGAGATATTGTGGGAGGACGTTCTCTATTATGGGCAAGAGCCTGTTACCGCTGGAGCGATCTTGATTTCGATTCCAATCTTAAAGATGGACATGGAGTTGACTGGCCGATAAGATATAAAGACATTGCTCCCTGGTATGATCATGTAGAATCATTTATTGGCGTAAGCGGCAATAAAGATGGCGTTCCGCATTTACCCGATGGAAAATTTTTACCGCCATTTGAAATGAACGTGGTAGAAAAATATTTTAAAGAAAAGATCGAAGCAAAATATAATGACCGTAAAGTGATCATTGGCAGAGCGGCCAATCTTACACAACCCGTAAAAGGCAGGGGACAATGCCAGGCAAGAGATCTTTGTCATCGCGGTTGTCCATTTGGTGCCTACTTCAGTACCAATGCCAGTACAATGCCGGCTGCTTATGCCACCGGCAATCTTACCGTTAGGCCACATTCGCTGGTGAATAAAGTTTTGTATGATGGTCAAAAACAAAAAGCAACAGGAGTGGAGATCATTGATACGGAGACCAGGCAAACGGAAGAATTTTATGCCCGCATTATTTTCCTGAATGCCTCCACCGTAGCCACTGCATTTATATTGTTGAATTCAACATCATCACGTTTTCCCAATGGATTAGGAAATGGAAGTGACCAGGTAGGCCGCAACCTGATGGATCATCACAAAGGACTTAGCCTTAATGCGGAGGTAGATGGTTTTGAAGAATGGGTAACACATGGCCGCAGACCGATCCCGCTTTTTATTCCACGGTTTGTAAATATGAAAGAACAGACAACGGACTTTATCCGTGGCTATCATTTTGGAGCAAGTGCATCAAGACCGCGGCAACAAGGCGATGCAGAGATCGGCGGATCATTAAAAGAAAAATTGACATCGCCCGGTCCATGGCGTATGAATGTATATGGTTATGGTGAATGTCTTCCTTATGCTGATAACCGGGTCACACTTGATACCAGTAAAAAAGATAATTGGGGAAGACCGGTCATCACGATCGATTGTGAATTCAAAGCAAATGAAAAAGCGCAGCATGAGCACATGAAAATTACCGGCAGGGAAATGATGGAAGCAGCCGGCTTTAAAAATATTTCTATTACCAGCAATATGTCTTTTCCCGGCAATGCCAACCATGAAATGGGAACGGCACGCATGGGCAATGATCCAAAAACTTCTGTGCTGAACAAATGGAACCAGATGCACGAAGTACCCAATGTATTTATTAGTGATGGATCTTGTATGACTTCCAGTTCCTATCAAAATCCTTCACTTACTTATATGGCGTTAACAGCAAGGGCTTGTGATTATGCGGTGGGGGAGATGAAGAAGATGAATATTTGAAGTAATGATTATTGTCCTAGCTGTAGTGCTACTATTAAGCTTCTGTTGCGTCGCACTCTTGTACTGCAACGAGACTACTCAACTTTTATGATGAAACTGCAACATCAACTTTGACAGTAGTGGTTTGTTGAATTTTATCACCTTCATTATGCCATTATATAATTGATTTTCAATACTATAAGGTATGTCCATTTCATGTGTTTTCATATTGGCTATAAAATCATAGCTATTTTATTTGGCTATAATTTTATAGCTATTTATCTTTGAAAAAATATTTTAATATGAAAATTATAATTGGACCCGCCGCAGAAGGAGACTTTTATTTCGATCGAACATATTTAGATAATCAGTTTTGGAAAAAGCTAAAGGAACATCATAATCTCTCAATAGCTGCTCCACGCAGAGTAGGCAAGTCTTCATTTATGCTACACTTATTAAACGGTAATCAAGAAGGTCATTACTGTGTCTATCTAATAACTGAATCAATAAATGAGCCCAATGAGTTTTTCAAAAAAATTTATAAAACACTGCTGGGGGTATTGAATACCGGAGGAAAATTCAAACAGTTTTTTGAAGACTTATTTAAAAGACTTGAAATAAAAAAGATTTCCTTATCTGAAATTGAGTTTGGAAAAAATGAAGTGGACTATTTTGAGGAGATACTATTGTTGTGTAAAGAAGTAAAGGAAAGTGATACAAAGATTGTATTAATGGTTGATGAATTTTCACAAACGCTGGAGAATATTATAACTGATCATGGCCGCGATGTGGCTAAGAACTTTCTGCACCAATGTAGAGAGCTCAGACAAAATTTAGATGTTAAATCAAAAGTAAGCTTTGTTTATACAGGCTCAATTGGCTTAGAAAACCTGGTGCTTTCAATTGATGAACCACGATCAATATCTGATGTTGGGCATTTCAACATTCCACCGCTTTCTAAAGAAGAAGCAAAAAAGCTGATTTCACAGATAATTGATGGTGACCTTATAAAGTTTGAAGAAAAAGAAAGAGATTATTTTTTAAATAAACTGAACTGGCTGCTTCCTTTTTTTATCCAGGTGATGATGAGTGAAATGGATAGTATTTGCAAAGAAAAAGATGAATTAATAATTACATCGGCAATAATTGATGAGGCATTTAGGAAAGCACTGGATAATCGAAGTTACTTCGAACACTGGCTTGTAAGATTAAGAGCCATTTTTAAAGGAAGTGATTTCAGTTGTGCTAAAGAGGTGTTGAAAATTGCGGCTATTAATAATGGTATTGACTATTATCAATTGGAGAATATAATAACAAAATACAACCTTGAAGATGCAGCTCCGTTGATAAATATTTTGCAACATGACGGCTATCTAGTAAGGGACGAAGAAAATAAGGTATATAGATTTAACTCCCCTTTGCTACAGGCATGGTGGCTTAAAAATATAGTGATATAAATTCTGTGACATGAGTATTTACTTTTATTATATCGCGGTATTGATATTTATCGTTCTCGTTATACTGATTTTGAGAAAAACAGAAACAGAAAAGATTGATGCCATTGGCCGGTTCTTTAAAAACCTTAACCCTTTTTCAATATTTAAAAAAAACAGATAATGGAAGCACTTAAAGGTCTTTATCATGCAGATAAACTGGACGAACAATCCTTTATTGACAATTTTACAATTCGGTTAAAGGAGTACCGGCAGATAATTGACAACTTGTTACAGCAAAAGAAAAAACCACTGCAGCATTTTTTAATAACTGGCAAAAGGGGAATGGGAAAATCAACTCTGTTAAGACGAATTTATATAGAAGCCATCAACCCACCAATAAGTAAAAAACTACTTGCTGTAAGACTTGGTGCCGAACAATACAGATTAAGCCGTCTTTTCAAATTATGGGAAATGGTTATAGAACATCTTGGTAAAAATGAACCAGCATTGTTGGAGCAGAAAAAGGGGTTAGAAAAAAGCAAACAATATGAGCAAGCCCTATTACCTATTATTAGTGACCATTTAACAAAGGTTGATAAAACTCTATTGCTTTTGATAGACAACTTCGACCAATTTATTGAAAAAATTCCTACCAAAGACCAACATGCTCTTAGAGAAGCCCTGATGCTTTATCCGATACAGCTAATTGGAAACACGGTTTTTTATAACGAACATTTTAAAAGTTATAATAATCCATTCTTTGATTTTTTTAAACCCATTCATCTTGGAAATCTTGATAAGGAGGAGGCTGAAGAATTTATTAAGCTTAGAGCCTTAGGGGAAGGAATTGAAGATTTTGATGAAATATATAAAAATGAAAAGGGCAAAATAAATGCTCTACGAATTCTAAGTGGAGGCGTACCAAGAACTCTTCTTATTTTATTAAGTATTGTTTCCAAAAAAAATACTGGTGATGCGGTTGAATACCTGCACGAAATGATTGAACAGGTTACCCCATTGTACCAGGACCGAATGAAAGCTCTTTCTTCACAACAGCAGGAAATAATGCATCATCTCGCCATGCGCTGGGACAGGACGCCAGTAAAAGAATTAGCAGCTGAGATGAGAATTCCTAGCAAAAGTATATCTGCTCAATTAATACAATTAGAAAAGAGTGGGTATATTAAAAAAGTGGAGGGAGGAGGACGGAATCGCTATTATGAAATAGATGAACGTTTTTTTAATATTTGGTTATTAATGAGCGAAGCTTCTCCTTACGACAGTAAAAGAGTGATTTGGTTAACAAAATGGCTGGATGCTTTTTATAGCAGTGATGAGCTTAAGGACTTTGCAAGTTTTTGCCAGAAAGGTTTGAGAGCAACTAAACCCGGAAATAGATTCTTTATAGTTCAGGCGTTGAGTGAAAGTACAAAACTAGAAGGCGAATATAAAAAACAGTTGGTGAAAGAAACAGTAGAAGATCTCAAAGATAATATGTCAGAAATTAGAACTTGGGCCGATACATTCAATAAGAAATTCACTGAAGAAGAAACAGATCTCTATATTGAAATTCAGGAATTGATAAAAGTACGTGAGTTTGAAAAAGCGTTAGATAAATTAAATCAACTCGAAAAAATAAATGAATCACTTGCTTTAAATGGCAAAGGGAGTTTATACAAAAGAATGAGCGACTTTGACAACGCTGAAAAATATTACCAGATGGCAATCGAAAAAGGAGATATCAATGCAATGGTTAATCTCGGTATTTTATATAAGAATGAGAAAAAGGATATAGCCGGTGCAGAGAAATATTACCAGATGGCAATCGAAAAAGGAGATATCAATGCAATGGTTAATCTCGGTATTTTATATAAGAATGAGAAAAAGGATATAGCCGGTGCAGAGAAATATTACCAGATGGCAATCGAGAAAGGAAATGCTCGAGCAATGGTTAATCTCGGCTATTTATATATGAATGAGAAAAAGGATATAGCCGGTGCTGAAAAATATTATCAAATGGCAATCGAAAAAGGAGATACTCGAGCAATGATTAATCTCGGATATTTATACGAGAGTGAGAAAAAGGATATAGTCGGTGCAGAGAAATATTATCAGATGGCAATCGAAAAAGGAGATACTCAAGCAATGGTTAATCTCGGCTATCTATATGAGGAGGAAAAAAAGGACATAGCCGGTGCAGAGAAATATTATCAGATGGCAATTGAAAAAGGAAATACCGATGCAATGTTTAATCTTGGCTATTTATATCATGTAAAAAAGGATATAGCGAGTGCTGAAAAATATTACCAGATGGCAATCGAAAAAGGAGATGTCGAAGCAATGGTTAATCTCGGCAATTTATATAAGAATGAGAAAAAGGATATAGCTGGTGCGGAGAAATATTACCAGATGGCAATCGAAAAAGGAGATGTCGATGCAATGGTTAATCTTGGTAATTTATATAAGAATGAAAAAAAGGATATAGTCGTGGCAGAGAAATATTACCAGATAGCAATCGAGAAGGAAAATACTAATGCAATGATTAATCTCGGCAATTTATATAAGACAGAAAAAAAAGATATAGCAGTGGCAGAAAAATATTACCGGATGGCAATCGAAAAAGGAAATACTAACGCGATGGTTAATCTCGGCTATTTATACCTGAGGGAGAAAAAAGATATAGCCCAGGCAGAGAAATATTATCAAATGGCATTTGAAAAAGGGAATGCCAGAGCAATGTTTAATCTTGGCTATTTATATGATGAAGAAAAAAAAGATATAGCCGAGGCAGAGAAATATTACCAAATGGCAATCGAAAAAGGAGATACCAATGCAATGGTTAATCTCGGCTATCTATATGAGGAGGAAAAAAAGGATATAGCCAGCGCAGAGAAATATTACCAGATGGGAATCAAGAAGGGAGATAGCAATGCAATGTTTAATCTCGGCTATTTATATGAGAATAGAAAAAAGGATATAGCCAACGCAGAGAAATATTACCAAATGGCAATCGAAAAAGGAGATAGTAATGCAATGTTTAATCTCGGTTATTTGTATGAGGAAGAAAAAAAGGATATAGTCGGTGCAGAGAAATATTACCAGATGGCAATCGAAAAGGGAGATACGAATGCAATGGTTAATCTCGGCTATTTATACCAGAGTGAGAACAAAGATATAGCCGGTGCAGAGAAGTATTACCAGATGGCAATAGAGAGAGGCGATGCATCTGCAATGGGAGTTTTAGCCAATCTGTATTTTGAAACAAATAATACCAATCAAAAGTTAAGAGCCTTTGAATTATCAGGAAAAGCTGTCGAATTAACTAATCATCAAAATGTCGAACTCGAGGTTATCCATATTGGTATCCTTTTATGGAATGAAAAAGTGAAAGATGCAAGTCTCCTAATGACAAACATCCTTAAGGGCCCTCTATATATTGATGATAATTTGATTAATATATCTGAAGCATTCCAGTATTTTTTAGTGTTTAGGCAAAAGGAGTTTTTATACAAATTATTTACTTCAAATAAAGAATTCATTGATCGATATAAACCGGTTTATTATGCACTGATGCATGAAATGCAGAATGAATATCCAAAAGAATTTCTTAAAATGACATCAGAATTGGAGGAGCCAGTAGAGGTAATTCTCGAATTTGTGACTAAAGAACAAAAAAGGCTCGGAATTTAAAATAACTGCAATAAATGCTTGCCTGAGTCACCTCAGCCCTTGGTTCGTATCCGTAGAAAAAAAGAAAAAAAGCATGCCCCAGTTCTCCTTAGTGTTCCTGCTTTTTTAATTCAAAAAAGAATATAAAAATTATAGGATGTTGTGCTTAGTCTGTGACTAAGCATCTGCTCTGAAGGAGCAGGGAATAATTCGATTGGCCTTAGTTGTTCCGATAGGGATCGAGAATAAGGCCAACCTTTATTGAACAGTTATTTGTGTTTGAAATTTTTTGTTATGTTATCTTAGTATTCATGAACCTTGTATTTATAAGCGTTACCGCCTGGCATTATTGGCCATTGTTTTTTTTCTGAATAAACAGCAATAAAACAAGCACCATAATACAAGATAAATGATGAATAAAAAACAAATAGCAATACCAGTACAAATGAACCAGAAGCGCCATAGAGGTAACCGATATTACTTTTAACAAGCAAAAACCGCAATAACAATTTTCCGGCAATGTATAAGATCCCCGTCAGCGATCCTCCAATAACAGCGGCTTTCCAGGTAGGTCTCCCGTTTGCCAGGAAACGGAATAAAAGAATGAACCATGCTGCTGCAATGATCACACTTGCTATTTGATGTACAGCGCTTTTAAAATAGCTGCTGCCCCAATGCCATATTTCATCAACATAATTACCAGCTATTACCTCAAGGCTTTCGAGAAAGAGGTCAGCAAAAAATAAAATACCAGCCAGCAATATAACAGCAAATGATTTTGCCCGGGCACTTAATAAAAAAAGAAGTCCCGGGTGCTCTTTCACGCTAATTTTCCAGAGTTGGTTCAGGGAATTTTTAATTTCTCCAAACAGGGTGGTTGCTACAAAAACAAGAAAGATAAATCCCAATACGATCACATACCAACTGTCACTGAAGCCACGAATACTTTTTACCACTTGTCTCACCTGCTCAGCGCCTTCTTTTCCCAAAGTATTTGAAATGTTTTCGAGCAAGCCTCGTCTCATGTTACCACCACCGATGAAAAAACCAAATAGCTGCGACAGTATAAAAACGATAGGTGGTAATGCGAACGTGGTAAAAAAAGCAGTAGCTCCGGCCATACGCATTGGATCATTTTTTCCAAGTAATACAAATGAATGTCGCAGGCTAGTGAACAACAGTGTTAACTCATTACCTTTTGTTTTATTTTCTGTCATGATTCAGACAAAGATAAAGAGGTGTTTCAGTTCGGTTCTTAGTTCCGCCATGGGCTTACAAATGATCTGAAATAAAAAGAAATGCCTGGGAGGTGCAGCTTATTTTATCACACCACACCCGATCCGGGTGCCTGAGTTTCCGGTGGGTTGTGTTTTATAGTCATCTATTCCTCCATGTATAATTATAGATCTTCCTAAAAGATTTTTTTCGGGTTTGCCACCCAGCGTCCATAGATCGGTAGTTAATGACATAGTGGCTTTTCCTTTTGCATTCAATTTTATGTTGCCAATATCACCGGCATGAAAACTTGCCGATCCCCATTTGCCGTGCTGAGCATTAGTGGGATTCCAGTGACCATGCGCCATCTCTGCTTTATCACCACAGTCACCATGCTCATGAATATGCACGGCTACAGATCTGCCGGCCTTTGCAGGAATAGTTATATCCAACGTCATTTTTACTTTGCCACTTGAGTCCATATCAAGTTTTACTGTTCCTTCCACTGTTGTATCTGCATAAGTTCCGGATAATTTAGCTTCTGCATGGTTCACTACCGGTATCGCATCTGTCGTTGTTTGAGGCGCCGCGGTTTCCGTCGTTGTGGCTGTTTCCAATGATGTTGATGTTGTTTCGTTTTCGCTGTTATTGTTGCAGGAAAATAATGTAATCAAAACTATTACTCCTGCATTCAATAAAAATTTTGTAGAAAAAAAACCTGATCTCATATGAATAAATTTTTTATAAAAGAAAAATCTTTCCTGTATCGTTCGGAATAAGTTTACCTGTTGCTGATGATTACTGAAAAGCGACTGAAAAAAATCAGCCACCATAGGTCTTTTTTGATCGTTTCTTAATGGCGCCAGCTGTTTTCTTTTCTGTTGCTGTTTCTGGAGTAATACTTTTTTTATCAGCGGGAAGATGAGGAAAGCCCGGGTAATCCTGGTCAATATGCTCATCGGGATTTTGTTGCACCTCTTCTTCTTTTTTTATCGGGTTTGCTTTTTTAGCCATTGGGATCATTTTAATATTCTCTTTTTGTTATTTCGGGGTCTTCAAATTCTGCAATTAATAAAAAAGCATATCACCAAAATAGTGCCTAATCCTCATACCCGCTTTTAATAACAGTTGAGATCATTTTGAACTGTTCATTCGCATTAAAGCAATGCGATGCGTGGGCCGGTATTACAATACCGTCGCCTGTTCTTAACAAGTAATTTTTTTCATTAATGACGACTTCTGCTACACCATCTATTATCTGGACATAGGTGTCGAAAGGAGAAGTTTTTTCTGCTAATTCTTCGCCTGAGTCAAAAGAGGTCACCGTAATATTTCCTGTAGTTTTCTTGATAATCGTCTTGCTGAGCACGGCATTGGGCACATACTCGATGATCTCAACGATTATATGTGCTTTTGATTTTTCAATTTCCGTTGAAGATGTATGATTGATACTGTCGGTATGATTACTCTTATCGGTAAGATCAGTAAGAGTGGTTTTATTTTTTTCCATATTTATAGCTATTCAATTAGAATAGCCTGTAAAGTTCTGCATGTTTAATGTGGTATATGTTACACAACTTTAGAAAAAGGTTGTATGATTCACACATTGGTGAATGGGACTTAACTTAATTAGCAATTATAAACAGTTGCGGTTCGTGACAGTATGTTGTTTTCAGGAACTAACCCGGGAGTGATGCATCAGGAGTTTATTAGTAACAATGCGGCCTTGATCAATAGAAGTTTTATAACTTACTGGAATGAAAGCAGCGGTCCGCACAAAGTTTGGTCTTCCCGGAGACCTGGCAATTAAAGAACTTCCCATACCGACTCCGGCAGACAATGAAGTGCTGATAAGAGTATATGCAAGCACAGTAAACAGAAGTGATTGCCATGTACTTTCAGGCAAGCCATTTTACATGCGTCTCTTTGTTGGTTTATTTAAACCGAAGTCATCCATTATCGGTTCAGATTTTACAGGGCAGATAGAAGCAGTGGGTTCAGCTGTGAAGACTTTTAAACCCGGCGATAAGATCATGGGTTTTGGTAATGTGTTTGGCTGTGGTTCACATGCACAATTTTTCAAATTAACGGAGACGAAAGCAATTGAGTCGATGGTGCTCATGCCCGACAACCTGGATTATGTGCAGGCAGCAGCCTGCCTCGAAGGAGCATTTTATGCGGCTTCCAGCATCAACCAGTTAAAACCAACAGCCGGGCAAAAAGTAATGATATATGGTGCAACTGGCGCCATCGGTTCGGCCTATGTCCAGCTTTTTAAATACTATGGTCTTTATGTTACGGCCGTATGTGGCAGAGAAAATTTTGCGCTGGTAAAATCATTGGGAGCTGATAAACTGATCGACTACAAAACTGAAGATTTTACAAAAGACAAGGAGCAATATGATTATGTTTTCGACGGTGTGGGTAAGACCAGTTTTTTTCAATGCAAACCGTTGTTAAAAAAGAAAGGGCTTTATTCTACCTCTGGTGGAATGGGACAATTTTTTTTGCTTATGGTCAATCCATTATTGGGCGGGAAAAAAATTTATTTCCGGCCTCCAAAAGATATTGCGGGAGAACTCAATTTCATCAAGGGCCTGGTTGAAAAAGGAAAGTTCAAACCTGTGATCGATAGAGAATATTCTCTTGAAAAAATTGCCGAGGCATATATTTATGTAGCGTCAGGTCAAAAAATAGGGAATGTTATTATTACAATGAATGATTAGCTTTCAAATTGCTCGGCTTTGTTCGTGTCAGTAAGTTGTTGTTGTTAAAAAATAAAACCATGTGCAATGGATAATAATAAGGTATTTGTTTTTCGTCTCAAACCCGGTGAAGATCTTCGCAAGAGTATTGAAGCTATAGTAAAAGAAAAAAATATTGAGGCTGGTTGGATCAACACTTGTGTGGGCAGCCTTACTGATTATACGATACGCTTTGCCAATCAGCAGGAAGGCAGACATGGTTCCGGTCATTTTGAAATTGTAAGTCTTACAGGTACAGTTTCGGTTAATGGCAGTCACTTGCATATCAGCATCAGCGATAGTACGGGTAAAACAATTGGCGGTCATTTATTGGAAGGGTGTAAAATTTATACTACAGCAGAAATTGTTATTGGCGCAACTACAGCTTATGAATTCAAAAGAGTGAAAGATGGAACTACTGAATGGGAAGAACTGCAGGTAAATGAAAAGTAGTTTTTGTTGAAGTTTTAGTTAAAACAAAGTAGAACCATCAATATTAACAGGTTAAATAGCACTGTTTAATTAAATCAGCTCATTGCCTTTTATTAGTCTATCTTTACCATGTGCCATTTAATTAGGCCCGCATTTAGTATAAGACCGCTTCAAATTTTTTACTCTTTCCTTCAGTATTAATTTATCCTTCTTTACTCTTTGTCTCTGGTTATAGTCACAAGTATTTTATTTTATTATTTTAAATTATTTTTTATGAACATGTATGTTTCGAATTTAAGCTTTCACACAAATGAGGAAGCATTAAGAGATTTGTTTACGCCATTTGGTAATGTTACTTCTGCAAAAGTGATCAATGACAGGGAAACTGGAAGAAGCCGTGGTTTTGGTTTTGTTGAAATGGATGTTGTAGCAGAAGGTCAGGCAGCTATGAAAGCGCTGAACAATAAAGAAATTGAAGGAAGATCACTATCAGTTTCAATTGCAAAAGAAAAAACAGCACGTACTGATAACAAAAGATGGTAAGACGATAATATCGAACTATGTCTTTTAATTAACTGATCTGCGGGATACTCATCCTGCAGATTTTTTTTATTCCCAGTTCTTCAGCCCTGGTCTTGTCAGTAGCGTTGTCATTTTATTTTTAATAAATAAAAGAAATAAATTTGCAACTCAGATTCCTTTTATTGCAACGATTTATATGATAACATTGTCAAGCACATTATGAAACTACTGGCCAGCTTAGTTTTCTTAATTTTTATAGCAATTGCTTGTCAAAGAGATGAGCCTATAGGAAAAGACTCCTACACCAGTTTTTATTACAAGCAAACCTATTGTGCGGACCCATGGCCGACAGGAAGTACAGATAGTATAACGTTGGTGAATGTTACCAGTTATTTAAATTCCCAGAATCTTTACATAGCAGGTCTAAGCATAAAGCTTGATGGCAATATCGAATTATGCCTGGCCTGTACCTGTAAAACAGGTAAGACCATTTATGTCTCTACTCTCAATAGTGATAGTTTAAAAGCCCGGTACATTCGGGCAGGATTTAAACAATAGTTATTCATTTATTGAAGTAACACAGCTGTTGGTAGTGTTCTCATTTTCCTTTTGATTTACTTCCTGAATTTTTCTTCTCATCTTTTTTACTCTTTGCCCTTACCACGAGTTGATCTGGTTCCTTCTGCAGATTTACTTTTTTCCCATTACGGTATGTATATAGCTTTTCTTTTGGCATAATACAGTGGTTTAATAAATGATTAATTAAATAAAGTATCAGCGATTTGAACTAATAGGTCCTCTCTGTTGAAGTTAATTGAAAAACATTTAATTCTGTTCGATTCAATCATTCATCTCCATTTAAAAGCAAAATAGCTGCAAGGTTTGTCCGTTGCATTGCTAATGCCGTGCTGCTGGCCACTTACAGCTACATACAGATCACCAGGTCCGGCCTTATAGTTTTTTCCATCGATCATCATTTCAGATTCGCCGTCAATTATTAAAATGATCTCTGTATCCACATGCTGATGCGGTGCATGACTCGGTCCTTTTACTTTCAGGTAAGTAATATGCATTTCATAATTATCGCACATGGCCGTTGGCCTGTCAAAATATTTACGGGTGCCTTTATTATTAGACTCAGTATAGGGGAGGGAGTCATAATTTACGAGTAATGTGCCGCCGGCTTTTTTGCTTCGCTCCATATTTATCTCTTTTCTTGCCCGGAACATAAATACATAATAAGTAACCGGGCCATCACCTGTGTTCTCAAAAATTTGCACTTCGTGTGGCGGTATCAGCAATACACTGCCGGGGCCAAGTGTTTTGGTGAGGTTACCAATAGTGCACTTAAGTGTACCTTCTTTAATAATGATCACTTCTTCTATACTGTCCTGTGTATGCGGTGGCCTGGGTACTGCGCCTTTGTATTGTGTTGTCGCATGTATTTCTAAGTATTCAAATTCGGGAGTAGTGCCTTCGAAAATTTTTCGACCTTCACGTTCTTTGTCTTTTTTAACAGGCAGATCATTCCAGTGAAAAACACCAGAAGCGATCGGTTGCAATTGTGCAAAATTATCCATGAAAATAGTTTGTAACAGGATTATGAAAATCATCTTCATGAAGAAGGTATTTGTTTCCGAAGTTAATGTTTTACTTCCGTTGCGGGGAGATTTGATTCTCTATGTAATGATTCAAAAGATTTAAAGAAACCTGTGCTTTGCTTCCCTGGAAGGAATTGTAATAATGATTGCTTCACTACAAAATATTGGCAGTAAATAAAAATCGATCTGCATAAGATTTAGCTCCGATCCTCCGGATAATTATTTTTTAATTAAATTTAGTGTACGTTAATTAAGGTATGTTATGAGAGTACTGTTATTATTTCTTTTTATTTTGATTGGTTGTACCGGACTATTAGCGCAGGATTCAACACTTGCCACAATAAAAACAGGCCAGAGTGTTGCGGATGTTCTTGCTCCATCTGATATATATCATTTCCCACAATTTACAAATGGTAAAGTTTTTTTTAGGGACGGCACAAAGGCTGTTGGCAAAATGAACTATTCCCGCTTGTATGACCAGCTACTATTTATCGATTTCAAAGGTGATACTCTTGCCCTGGCTGACGAAAAGAACACCAGGTTTATTGTCATTGAGCAAGACACATTTTACTTTTATGAAGGATACATAAGGCTTATCGAGGACAATGGTGTTACAAAGTTGACTGAGAAACAAATTTGGGTATTGGCAGATATCAGGAAGATCGGTACACATAACAGGGCTACCACTACAGTCGCTGTCACTTCTTTTAGCACCTATACTAATGGACAAGATGCCGCAAAAAGTAAAGATCTGATAATGAACGAAGACATTATATTACAAAAAAGAACACAGTATTACTTTGGAAATAAATATGATCTCTTTGTTCCCGCCAGTAAAAAAGGATTACTGCAGCTCTTTCCCAAAGAACAAAAGAGTATTGATAATTATTTAAAAGAAAACAAAGTCAACTTTAATGAAAAGGATGATATTGAAAAACTTTATCAGTTCTTAAGACAGTTTAAATAATTATCGTGTTCACCAAAGCCACCGAATATGAATGCTTCTTTAAAAAAATTTATACTTGCTGTTTCGTTTGTTTTATTTTCTTCTTATAACTTTTTGCAAGGACAATCTGTTTCATCAATAAGCGATTCGCTCTATAGGGTTATGTTGGCTTTCCCGGGTCAGTTTCATTCACTGAAAGGTGAATCTGCTTTTTTCATTGATCCAAATGCGTATTATTCTACACTTTTTGTGCCGGGCATATGGGACTGTCTTGTAATGAAAAATCCTGACAATGGCTCATGGGAATGGCAAGGCACTATTACCGATAGCAATGATGAGGAAGATGAAGACGAAATGGAAAAAACATTTAAAAAATGGAAGGCCACGATCGATAACATGACTCTTGGTGGTGTTCGTCTTGTTTCATATAAGGACAATCGCTATACAACGGAAAACACGGACAAGTTCTATGAAGAAGGTTATGCATGGCGGCTCGATAATAGTCGTAATAATATTGATGCTCGTTATCGTAAGTTTACAATTCGCTTAGAATGCATACATGAAGATGATTATTTGGAGGTGCGATTGCTGATCAGTGATAATTGATCATTTTGACTTTTTGTTCGATGAGATGGCCAACAACAGTTTTTTTGCAAGCAGACAATACCACTTGATTCAAAACCAATCATACTTCGGATATTTAAGATACCCGGCGGGTTGAGGCGGCAGACCTTGGTCTTCACTCATCATCGTTTCAACAATTTCTTCCTGCTCTAACGATTTTTCTTTTTGCCTATAATTATTTACAACCACTTTAAAGAGTGATCTCGGAGGTTCGACAATAAGAAGTTCAGCGTTTTTCCTTGTGGGATTAAGATGCTTTTTTTCTCTTTCTTCAAATACTCTCATCACAAAAAGGGATTTGGAATTTTTAAATCTAAGTTGGCAGGCTTAATAAGCAACAACCATGCGGAATAAAATTATATTCTTCATTTAGTCAGTAAATTATCCACATAAATTGTAATTTTTGAGTCATGAAACAGCGGAAAAATCTCCCACTTTAATAATTAGTGAAAACAAATACACATAAGCAAGCCTGGTATGTCATTAATGGAATTACGCTTTACAGGATAGTTGCTGCACCTGTTTTACTGATATTGCTTTTTACCAAACAGTATGACATATTTAAATGGCTGCTGGCTGTAAGTTTTTTTACTGACTTGATCGACGGGCATCTTGCCCGGAAATTTAAAGTCACCAGCATCCTTGGTACAAAGCTCGATTCCATTGGCGATGATCTTACAGTACTGGTGGGCCTGATCGCTTTATTTGTTCTGAAGTTTGAATTTATAAAACAACACATGATAATACTCATCATACTTCTTGTGTTGTTTCTTGTGCAAACCTCATATGCTTTTATTCGCTATAAAAAAATGACCAACTTTCACACTTATCTTGCTAAGACCGCTGCTTTATTGCAGGGCGTTTTTTTAATACTTGTATTCTTTACCGATGAACCTAGTCTTATTTTGTTTTATGCCGCAACAATTGTTACCATACTGGAATTAATTGAGGAGACCATTCTCATCCGCCTCTTACCGAAATGGCAAGCAAATGTGAAAGGGATTTACTGGGTTTTAAAAAAGAAGGAGTAAAATAACTGCTTGTATCCACATCTGTAAAATAAAAAAAGAAAGCTGCGTTTTTTGTCAACTGGATGCCAGTGATTCTGCTGCATTTTATTTAAGTTTCAGATAAGTCTGTTTATGGTTGATCATTATACTTACCTTTAAGATATATCTGATAATATCCTATAAAAGAATGAAAGACCGGCGTGCCCCACACTAGTAATTTATTTTCATTATGAAAATGGGGATACTACGCTGGAGTAAAAAAGTCGCAAAGATCATCGTAATAACGATTGGATCAGTATTCCTGTTGCTGTTTCTTCTTCCATATATTTTGCCGGGCACCATATCAAAAGAGATCAAAAAACTTGTCAACCATTCTATTGACGGGAAAGTTGAATTTTCCAAAGCAAGGCTTTCATTTTTCAAACATTTTCCTTCTCTTACTCTCACTCTATACAATTTTAAATCAACTGGCTCCGCACCTTACCAGGACGAAACACTATTAGCAGCTGGCGAAGTGGCTTTTGGTATCCGTATTCCCGATCTGATCCGCGGTGATATTCATATCAATGAGTTTTTTATGAAAGAGGCATCCATCAATATATTGGTGGATGAAGAGGGAGATGCCAACTATAATGTATTTAAATCATCATCAGTCAGCACCGATACTTCTTCTTCTGCTCCTGATACTACAACGGCATTACAGATCGAAAAGATCGTGATCGAGAAAAGCGTTCTTGTATATAAGGATGCTTATGCAGATATTTTTATTAGTGCAAACGGGTTGAATTATTCAGGTAAAGGTGATCTGAGCAAAGCTATTTTTGATCTTGCCAGTCATTTATCTATCAATTCATTTGATATTAATATTAATGGCGAACCCTATGTGATCAATAAAAAAATAAATGCGGACCTGGTAACAAAAGTTAATACCAATTCGCTTGAGTTACAGTTTGCAAAAAATACAGTAATGGTCAATCGCCTCCCTCTTGAAATAACCGGGAAGTATGAATTTCTTAGCAGGGGTGAAAGAATGAATTTTGAACTAAGCAGCGAGAAAACAGATCTCGGCGATGTGTTTACTGCTTTACCGCCATCCTTGCAGGGCTGGAGGAAAAAAACAAAAATAAAAGGTGATGCAGGAATTTCTGCGTCGCTTTCTGGTCTTTATATAGCAGGAACGGATACCATACCTGACCTGGTATTTACTATGAAAGTTCGTGATGGTTATATTGCATATGAAAATGTATCGGAACCTGTAAGTAACCTGTACCTTGATCTTGAAACCAGGATGCCTGCGTTGAATTTGGATAGTTTGTCATTGAATATTGATTCTGTTTTTTTTAACCTGGGAAAGGATCATTTGAGTTCTGTTTTAAAAATTAAAGGGTACGAAACGCCTTATATATTCACTCGCACTAGTGGTGAAATGGACCTGGAACAAGTGGGCAAATTTCTGGGTTTGCAGCAATACGAACTGAAAGGGAAGCTTAGCTTGCAACTGGATGCTGATGGTTATTATGCCGAAGAGCAAAACCCTGACCGGTTGCGAAGCGATTTTAAAGTTGTAAGTATTCCTGCTTTTCATTTACGATCAAGGTTGCAAAACGGTTATTTTCATTATACGGATATGCCCGTTTCGGTTCAGCAGATAAATTTTAATATCGAAGCGAATTGTCCCGATAATAATTATCATCACATCAGCGCCGCTGTTGACAACATAGATATTAAAGCACTTGATAATTATATTAAAGGGTTTTTCCATTTCAGGAATGCTGATGATTCTCCTATTGATGCTGGCCTGGATGCGGTTTTGCGTTTATCAGACATTCAAAAGATCTATCCACTGGACAGCATAGATATTAATGGCAACATTGTAATGAACATAAGATCATCAGGGGATTACCAGCCTGCAAAAAAAATATTTCCAAAAACTGAAGCGATCCTGAAAGTGGAGAACGCCTTTTTGAAAACAAAATATTACCCTGCTCCGATTGAAAAAATTGCTGTGAATGCTGTCGTACAAAATAAGGATGGAACTATGAAAGGTTGGAGAATGGATGTTCAACCTATTTCATTTGAATTTGAAGGAAAGCCATTTATGGTAAAAGCTGATATGCAGAATTTTGACAATCTTCAATATGATATAGAATCTAAGGGAGAGATCAACCTTGGAAATATATTCAAAGTATTTTCAGTGAAAGGCTGGGATGTAGTAGGAACGATTGAGACTGATCTCTACATGAAGGGTAGCCAGGCTGATGCGGCAGCAAGGCGTTACGATAAGCTTAATAACAAGGGAACAGTGAAGGTAAACAGTCTTGTTGTCTACTCCGAACTCTACCCACTTCCATTTATAATGGACCGTGGCATATTTCACATTAAACAGGACCAGGTGACGATCGATAATTTCAGAACAAAATATGGAAGATCTGTTGCTGTTTTGAGCGGTTATTTTTCTAACATATTGAATTATTTTAAAGGTAAAGGCCCGCTAAAAGGCGATATTCATTTGCAATCAGATCACCTGTTGCTGGATGAATTGATGGCTTATAATTCGGGTAGTGTTTCTTCTAAAGCTGTTTCTTTGGCAAGCGGTCAAAAGGGTGTGATATTGATACCTGCTGATCTTGATTTTAGATTTACTACTGATGTAAATACTATTAATTATAATAAACTGCAAATACGATCTGTCAAGGGAGAAGTGCTTATCAAAAATGCTGTATTGAAAATGAAGGAAACGGGTTTTAAATTGGCCGATGCAGTGACTATGATGAATGGCAGTTACAAGACTCTTAGTTCGACCAGGGCATTTTTTACATATAATATTAAAATAGATTCCTTTGATGTAAAAAAAATGTATAATGAAGTTGAGTTGTTTAGGCAATTGGTGCCGGCAGCTTCTAAAGCGGAGGGCATTGTTTCACTGGATTATGATCTTGAAGGAAAACTGGATGGAAACATGTACCCGATCATGCCATCGCTGAAAGGAAGTGGTGACCTGGCTGTACAGAAAGTAAAGTTGAATGGCTTCAAGCTTTTTTCAGCAATTAGTAAAGAAACAGGCAATGAAAAAATAAATGATCCTGAGCTGAAAAAGATCCATTTCAAAACAACAATAAAAAACAATGTGGTTACGCTGGAGAAAACAAAGATCAAGGTAAAAGGATACAGACTCAGGATCCAGGGACAAACAAGTTTTGACGGGAGCATCAAATTTAATTGCCGTCTTGGTCTGCCTCCATTTGGCATTGTTGGTATTCCGATCAGGGCTACCGGTACAGGACAAGATCCAAAAATAAAAGTTGGAAAGACAGACAAATTGCCCCTGAAAGAACAAAAGGAAGAGATGAAAGATGCTGATCCGGATATTACAAAACAACAATAACGGATTTGCTTGATCAGCGTTGTCATCTACCTACTCTTTGCAAAATAGATCAGGCAGGCAATTGTATTGTAAAATTTGCGCCTTCGCCTTCTTTGCTTTCTACTCTCATTTCTCCGCCATGACCTTTAGTAACAACATCATAACTCAGCGACAGACCTAATCCTGTTCCTTCGCCATTTGGCTTAGTAGTAAAGAAAGGTTGAAAAACTTTGGCAGAAACTTTTTCTGACATGCCTGTGCCATTGTCATTAACAGAGATAATGATCTTATTTCCTGCTTTTTTTGTACTGACCAAAACAGTTGGCTCGAATGCTCCGTTAAGCTGTTTCTTTTTTTCATTCACAGCATAAAAAGCATTATTCAACAGGTTCACCAATGCATGACTCAGATCTTGTGGCATAACATTTACCTGTGATACTGATTCGTCGAAATGCGTCTCGATCTTTGTTGCAAATGTTTTGTTCATGTTGCGGAAACCGTTATAGCTAAGCTTAAGACATTCATCCACCATTGCATTGATGTTTGTAGGCTCTTTCACTCCGCTGCTTTTGCGTGTATGTTGCAGCATATTCCGCACAATAGCACCGGCTTTTTTTCCATGATGAACAATTTTTTCATGGTTCATCAGCAACTCATCAGCAAGGCTGTGAAGGTTTTGACTTTGCTCCTCTGTCAATGCTAGTTTTTTTACTTCCTGTTTTAACTCATTTCCTAATTCTACATTTACTTCAGAGAAGTTATTTACGAAGTTCAAAGGGTTTTGTATCTCATGTGCTATCCCGGCAGTAAGTTCTCCCAAAGAAGCCATTTTCTCTTTCTGGATTAGTTGCAATTGGGTTTGTTGTAACTCAGCCATTGCTTTTTTCACATGGTCACGTTGCTCTTCCAATTCTGTATTTTGTTGTTGCAGCAAACTATTTGCTTTTTGTTTTTGGCGATAGTTGCGGAACATGATAAAGGAAAGTAATAGAAAACCAATTGCTCCAGCCAGCCATATATCTCTTTGGGCTTTTTGAAGCGTTATTTTTTTATCCTTTACCAGCAGTTCCTTTTCCTTCTCTTTTGCTATTAATGTTTGTTTATCAAGTTGTGATTGTTGTAAAACTTTTTCCTGCTCTGATAATGCCAGCTTCTTTTCATTTTGCTCATTGTTTAGTTTTAGTTCAGTTTGTGCTTGCAGGAATTTGAGCATTTGTACATCTTTCTCCTTTTGTGCAAGATCAAGAGACGCTTGTTTTAGTTTTAATTCCTGTTGTTGTTGTGTAGAAAGAAGTGTTTGTTTTTCCAGTTGTTCAGCGATCAATGCTTGTTGTAAACGCAGTGAATCTTCTTTTTTCGAAAATGCATATTGCAGGCGTTGTTCTGAAAGTTGTTTAGCTGCTTCAGCATGTTGCATGCTGTCGCGGTAAGTTATATAGTGATCATAATTCTTAAGAGCTGAAGAATAATTACCCGTTGCAGTATCAATTTGAGAAAGTAATCTATACGATCTGCTCATGATATCTTTATTGCCAATTTGTTTTGCGATCAGCAATCCTTTTTCCAATGATTGTTTACTTTCTTCATATTTTTTTATATCAAAGTAAACAATGCCGGCTTCCAGGTATGAAACACTTGTTGACTCTTTAGATCCAATTTCTTCGAATCGTTTTCTTGCTTCTTCATAACTTTTCAAAGCATCATTTGGCCTGCCCATTAAACTATAAATAGTACCTAAATTACCCTGTGAGGTTGCAATTCCTTTTTTATCTCCTGTCTGTTCTGAAAGTTTCAGCGCTTCAGAAAAAGCTTTATAAGCTTCATCAGTATTTCCTAGTTCGCGGTATGCATTTCCTAGATTATTATAAGCACCAGCCAGTACTTCCCTGGGAGGTACATCTTCAGCTGCTTTTTTAGCCGCGAGATAACTGTTGAATGCTTCCTTCCAATTTTTCTGATTTTCATACATGAGCCCAAGCCCGGTATGTACATTATATATTCCTAATTTATTTCCGGTCTTTTCAAAAAGTTTTAAAGCTGTATAATTATCTTTTACTGATTGCTGAATATTGCCTGCATAATTATTAAGTCTTGCACTCGCCACATAACAATTGGCAAGACCGGTTTCGTTTCCTGCCTCCGTGTAATATTTTATGGCAAGATCTTTATACTTAGCAGCTTCACCTTGCTCGCTTTTACGTATAAGCACAACTGCAGTCATGTAAGCGATCTTTCCCATCAGGTCTTTGTTGGTAGTTTGTTGCGCAGTTTGCAAAGCCTTTTTCAAAAAAGTTAAAGCTTCATCATAGTTGCTGCGTTGATGTACTGTGCCTATCGCATAATATGTTTCAGCGAGATCCACATTTCGCTTTAATTGTTCATATAATTTCTGAGCAGCGAGATAGTTGATCAATGCCTCAGTGGATTTTCCTTTACCTGCATAAGCCTGCCCGAGGAAGAAATAAGCGTCAGCTTCACCACGGGTAAAGTTTATTTTTTTAGCAAGTGCTAAAGAAGAAGTAGATAACTCCAATGCACTGTCGACTTTGCCTAATACTTTTAATTCAAAACTTAGTAAGTTCATTGTCCTTACTCTCGTTGTGTCATTTGGATTGTTTTGGAGCACTTGTGTTAATGAGTCTATTGCCGCCCGGCCCCTCTTCTGTGCATGCAATGATAATTGCAGGCAGGCCAGTACAAGAATCATGAAAACATTTTTCATCGTGATCAATGGTTTTTGGAAAAGTGAAGATATGTTAGGAGGTACGCTGTCCGATTAACATGTTTGTGCTAAAAATTTTGAAGACGAACAGTTGTTGATTATCAACAAACATCTTTGGGTATACCCGGTTTGTAGCATATAGCCTCCATATTTTCAAATACATTGTTAAAAATATCTGCATTTTTTTTGGGTGGCGTAGGGGTAAATGCTCTGTTGGTTGTTATATTAAAAAGTATTTTTGGGCGCAGCTTTATTAATAGAACCATTATACCGGGCAGAAAGAATGGAATTGGAGAACGAATCCATCGGC
>Ga0193738_1000032_pt1 | contig 94088 bp, 71 predicted proteins | sample L2a1metaG_FD_144927 | JGI IMG/M metagenome (GOLD analysis project Ga0193738, IMG submission 144927) | Soil microbial communities from a riparian zone of the East river system, Colorado, United States - L2a1 | ecosystem: Environmental > Terrestrial > Soil > Riparian zone | place: USA: East River... | reverse complement strand
ACCCATCAACCGGATTAGGATAAACGCTTGCTCCCCTGAAGTCTCCATTCCAATCAGCGACGATCACGTCGGAATACTTGAACGTTCCGTCAAGATCTACACTTTTTAAACGATAGTAGTTCTTACCTCTTGCCGGCCTTGTGTCGATGTAAGAGTACTTGGTGTTCACATCCATACCTCCCCTTGCCCTCGTTTGTATTAAAGCACCAAAATCTAAACTTGACGTTGCCTTCTGGATCTCAAAGTAGTTGAAATCTTGCTCCATGGATGTTACCCAGTCAAGTTGTACTGTGTTTTCCAGCGATTTGGCAGTAAATGACAACAAGGTGATAGGCAACGTGCCATTCGGCTGGAGGGTACCAACTCCGATTACATCGCCTTCACTCGCTCTCCAAAATTCAACACCCCCGATGTCGATTTGATTTGACGCACCCGATCCCGTGCCGTCGATTTGCGGATCGTTTGCAGGATTACCAGTCCAATTTTCCAGCCGAATAACAGAGCCTGCCGGTAAGGCGATTTTGCCACCCGACGTAAATTTGAGTTTTGCGGGAATAGTAGTTGTATTGGGAGAAACATCTGTCCGGACTACTATTGTAATTACTGCTGTGACGGTCACAAGTCCGGATAAAATTTGTACTTGATCATCTATGACTATTATATCACCGTCCACCAACGTTGGTAAAGTACTTCCGGCGCACGTACTGCAAACCGAACTCCATGTGCCAGAACCATTCCACTGAAGGTTTCCAACCGAATAATAGGTTGTTGCTTTAGCTGTTATAATCAGGAGCAGGGAAATCAATACCAGGATGCTTCGTTTCATAAAATTTGATGTCAAACTGTCGTTATTCGCTAAAAAAAACAAAATACTTCGTTTCCCTATTACCCTGGCCAATTCTCGGTCCGACGGCCCATATAACCAGTAAAGGTAAATCTCCTTATTAACATATTATACCCTTTTTGCCAAAAATTTGTCACTTAGCTAAAAGGTCAATAAGTTGCGTTTTTCAACGAGGTACGGCTATGCGAGACTTTCAGACAAAATACAGCGACCATATTCTTACCGTAACTCTTTCGAGGCCGAAGGCCTTGAATGCGCTAAATTTGGAACTTCTCGAAGGGCTGCGCGGCATCATTCAGGAGCTTTATCAGAACAACGATACCAAAGGTCTTATTCTAACCGGTGATGGCGATAAGGCATTTGTCGCAGGAGCGGATATAAAAGAGATTACGTCACTTACCCCCGATCAGGCTCATGAGCTTTCGAAACGGGGGCAGGAGCTTTTTAAGCTGATTGAGAATTGTCCGAAGCCTGTAATAGCCGCAGTGAATGGTTTCGCTCTCGGCGGAGGTTGTGAACTTGCGATGGCATGTCACATTCGGATTGCCACAGAAAATGCAAAATTCGGACAGCCAGAGGTAACGTTGGGACTCATTCCAGGTTATGGCGGAACACAACGACTGCCTCAATTAATCGGGCGCGGCAAAGCACTCGAACTGATGCTCACCGCAGACATGATATCTGCGCAAGAAGCGAAAGCATTGGGATTGGTTAACCATGTTGTGTCAAACAAAGATGATCTCATGGACCTGGCTGATGCTATAATGAAAAAAATAATTGCAAATGCCCCAGGTGCTATTACAAAGATCATCAGGAGCGTCAATGCAGGGTATGAATTTGAGAACGCTGGTTATGAGTCGGAGGCAGAAAATTTCGCCGCTTGTACCGAAACCGAGGACTTCAAGGAAGGAACAAATGCATTCATTCAAAAAAAGAAACCCAACTTTACCGGCAAATAACGAACGGCTGCGTTTAATGATCAGCACAATGCAGCCTACCCCATGATATCATCCGAATGAGCAAGATAAAAAGACTCGCTGGAGAAACAGTGCTGTATGGACTAGGGAGCATTGTTCCAAAATTCCTGAACTTCCTTCTTGTTCGACTTCACACCGATGTTTTTCCACCGGACGAATACGGGATCATTACCAAATTGTTTGCTTACGTCGCAGTGATCAACATCATCTTCACATTTGGGATGGAAACGGCATACTTCAGGTTCGCGACAAAACCAGGTGCCGATGAAAGAAAGATCTTTAATATTACTCAAACCGTCGTCGTACTCATCAGTCTCTCTTTTTCAATTTTCTTCATAACATTCGCGCAACCCATAGCAAGTGCTCTTGACATACCGGGCAAAGCAAATCTCGTGATCATGCTGGTAACTATAATGTTCCTGGATGCATTGGTGGCCATTCCATTCGCACGGTTAAGGCTTCAAAAAAAAGCCTTGCTATTTGCTGCTGGCAGGCTTTGCAACATAGGTGTGATTATTATCCTCAACATCTACTTCCTGAAGCTGGCCTTCGATCCGGCTGTGGGTATCGAGTATGTGGTTATCGCAAACCTGGTGGCCAACGCCTCCTATTTGTTCTTTTTTATAAAGACCCTTCTCTCATGGCGACCCTCATTAGACAAGGAAATATCACCAACCATTCTAACGTATGCCTATCCCGTTATGCTCACTGGTCTCGCGGGCATGACCAATGAAACGTTCTCAAGACAAACGCTGGACTGGTGGCTTCCCAAAAACTTTTACCTTGGACAGACATCGGAATACGCGCTTGGTATCTTTGGAGCTTGTTATAAGTTCGGCATGCTGATGAATCTCGCCGTACAGGCATTCCGTTATGCAGCCGAACCGTTTTTCTTTTCAAATGCTGCTGATAAAGGATCGCCGGCCCTTTTTGCCAGAGTGAACCACTACTTCGTTATTGTTTGTTGTATCCTTTTGCTCGGCGTCTGTATCAACCTAGACATTCTTAAATACTTTCTTGGAAAAGAGGAGTATTGGGACGGTCTTACAATTGTACCAATACTGTTATTAGGTTATTTATTCCTGGGCGTTTACTATAATATGTCGGCTTGGTTCAAGCTCACGGACAAACCCTACTATGGAACTATGATCACCGTAGGTGGTGCGATAATAACCATCGCCGCAAACTATATACTCATTCCGTTCGCAGGCTATTTGGGGAGCAGTTGGGCAACGTTCCTCTGTTACTTTTCTATGACTGTTGCCTGCTATCTGATTGGACAGAAGTTCTATCCGATCCCTTATAGTATCGGGAAGAGCATTGCCTACATTGCAATTACAATAGCAATCGTATATGCTGTCAAGCTCGTTTCCATAGACAATCAATGGCTGGCAACGACCTTTCATACAATTGTATTTGTGGCCTATCTTTTGGTAATTTATTTACTGGAAAGAAAACATTTCAGACACGCGCCGAATTGATTTTTCTTAGTTTTACTTGAATAACTCTCAAATTGCATGAACATTATTATCCCCATGGCGGGTTTGGGTAAGAGGCTCCGTCCACACACATTAACTGTACCAAAGCCCTTGTTACCCGTAGCCGGGAAACCCATCGTTCACCGCCTGGTAGAAGACATCGCAAAGGTTTGCCCTGAAAAAATAGATTCTATTGGATTCATTATTCATCCAAGTTTTGGAAAAGAAGTCGAAGAAAGCTTAAAGAAAATAGCTAATGACGTTGGGGCAACGGGAAAGATATATTACCAGGAGCAAGCTTTCGGAATCTCACACGCCCTTTTGTTTGCCAAGGAATTGTTCAAAGGCAAAGTTATTGTCGCCTTTGCGGATACTTTATTCAAGGCGGAGTTCAAGCTTGATACAAATCAGGACGGCATCATTTGGGTACAACGCGTTGACGATCCTTCTCAATTTGGAGTAGTCCGCCTAAATGACCAATCAGTAATAACAGAACTTGTAGAAAAACCGACACAGTTCGTGTCAGATCTTGCCATTATCGGAATCTATTACTTCAAAGATGGCGAAGCACTTGCGCGCGAAATGCAATACCTCATCGACAACAACATTAAGGACAAGGGGGAATTTCAATTTACCTCTGCTCTTCAGAATCTCTCCAAGAAAGGTGCAAAGTTAGTACCGGGCCAGGTTACAGAATGGCTGGACTGTGGCAATAAGAACGTTACGGTTCAAACCAATCAACGTTATCTCGAGTTCATCAAAGGGCAAAAGCTTGTCTCTGAAAAGGCAAAGTTTGTGAACTCTGTGATCATTCCGCCGTGTTTCGTTGGTGACGGAGTTGTAATTGAAAATTCGGTAGTAGGTCCATATGTTTCTGTGGGGGAAAATACCCGCATTTCTGATAGTCGGATAAAAAACTCCATCATTCAAAAGGATTCCACTATCCGGAATGCGATGTTGGAGAACAGCATGTTAGGGAATTTCGTTACTTTTGAAGGTTCAACCAACGATTTGAGCTTAGGAGACTACAACGCAATAACGCAAGCGTGAAAGTATGGCTATCATATAGGGCAGTAAGTTTATTGACGACACTGATTTTGTTGTTGTCGATTAGTGCATTTGCGCAACGAAAAAAGAAAACCCCAGACGAGACCCAGGCATCAGGAATAAAATTGCGCGAAGCGGAGTTCTATTTTACCGAAGGCGAAAAGTATTTTATCCTGGAGGACTATGCGAAAGCGCTTTTATACTATCAGCGCACGCTGGAGATATCACCTGAAAATGCCACGGTGCACTATAAAATTGCTCAGGTTCTCTCCCAAAGCAACAAACAAGAGGACCTCTTAAAAGCATCCATCAGTATTGAAAATGCATTGAAGCTTGAACGGAAAAACAAGTACTTCTACCTGACAGCGGCCAACATATATAATAGTATGACCGCGTTCGACAAAGCCGCTGCGGTCTATGAAACAATGATCCGCGAAGTCAAAGGAACGGAAGAGTACCTCTATGAGCTTGCCGCCGTCTATCAATACGGTAATAAATTCGACGAGGCCATCAAAGTATACAATCGCGCAGAGAACGAGCTTGGTATCAATGAAACTTCTTCGCTTCAAAAGATGCGTTTGTACTTCGAAATGGGCAAAACAAAAGAAGCGATGGCTGAAGGTGAAAAGCTTCTAAATGCATTTCCTGATGAAGAGAGGCTTGTGATGGGATTCGCCGAGATCATTTCACAAAAAGGAATGCGGCCAGAAGCAATTCGATACATAGAAAAATTTGTTGCCGCGCATCCTGACGCAAGCAGCGCGAAGATGTTGCTTGCAGGCCTTTATCGAGACAGCAACCAGGAACAAAAGGCACGCCCGTTACTCACAAGTCTGTTTGATGATTCCTCGGTCGACTTGGGAAGCAAACTCATTGTGCTTGGCACTTACAGTGCTGAACTAAATCAAAGTAAAGTGAAGAACATCCCTGACCCGGAGAAGGAAGCCTTTGCGTTAGCCTTGCTTGAAAAACTACAGAAGTCAAACTCTTCTGAAGTTTCCGTTCACGTATTGGGCGGTGATCTATATCTGTCAACGGGTAAGAACCGGGAGGCTCAAAGTGAATACCTAAAAGCAATAGAATCAGGCGACGTCAACTTTGAGGTATGGGAAAATCTCCTTTATATCGAAGTTCAAATGGAACAGTTTGATAATGTGATCAAACATTCCGATGAAGCATTGGAAATGTTCCCCAACCAGAACAGGATATATTACTTCAATGGTTTCGCAAATCTTCAAAAGAGACGTTACCAGGAGGCAGTTGTGGCGTTAGAACAAGCGAAAAGACTTTCTTCATCAAACCCGAAGATGGTGGGCGAACTGAATAGCCTGCTTGGTGAAGCCTACAATGCTACAAAGGCGTATGACAAATCCGACAAAGCTTATGAGGATGCACTGGCTGTAGATCCTGCCAACGAGGATGTCCTTAACAACTATAGCTATTACCTCGCGCTTCGCAAGACGAATCTTGAGAAGGCCGAAAAGATGTCATCTCTTTTGATAAAAAATAATCCTGACAATCCAACCTATCTTGACACTTATGCATGGGTTCTTTATTCACGCCAGAAGTATAAGGAAGCAAGAAAAGTTATTGAGCGGGCAATCTCCACCGGGAACGCTAACGCCACGCATTTTGAACATTACGGCGATATTCTCTTTCAGTTAGGTGATGTAACGGGAGCGGTACAGCAATGGGAAAAGGCCCGGGGATTAAACGCCAATAGCGAAACGCTTAACAAAAAAATAGCGAACCGTAAAATCTATGAATAATCGCCTCCTGTTAGTACTCATCGGGTTTTCTTTTGTTGTCATGTCTTGCAGTAAGAAAGTAGTCACTCCGGCTATTGAACTAACTACAGCCCGACCAACTCTGAACGTAGAAGAAATTGATTTCGAATACATGCATGGTAAGGCACGTATGGTCTTACGAGATGCCAACAAAGAGCGGGAAGTTAAAGCAAACATCCGCATCCGTAAGGATAGTGTGATCTGGATGACTTTCTCAGTCATCGGCGTTCAGGGCGGAAAGGCGCTCATCAACAAGGATTCGATCACCATCGTCAATAACGTTGATAATGAGTACTTCCAGTTTGACTATGCCGAGCTTTCGAAGCGTTATAACTTTGAGATCAATTATCATGTTATTCAATCTGCAATGCTTGGAAATCTTATAATGCCCAGGAAAGAGACTGACGAGGTACTTCAGGAGACAGCATTCTTCATCCTAAAACAACAAGCAAATAATATTAGCGTTGATAATTACATCAGCCTGGCAAGTAAGAAGCTTGAAAAAGTAGAACTAAAGGAAAGCAACAGTGCAAATTCCCTGGTTGTCAACTATTCCAATTTTCAACCAATGGGTTCCAAGCTGTTCCCTTATAACGGAACAATCAACCTGTTTTACAAAACGATTGCCGGGTTGCTGAATACAACTATTATTTTTGAATATAATAAAGCCGAGGTCGGCGATAAAGAGCTCAAGTTTCCGTTTAATATTCCCAAAAAATATGTGCGGAGGTAAACACCTGCTGTGCCTTTTAGTCTTCAGTATTTTTTCATTTTCTGTTGCTGCCCAGAAATCAAAGTCGCAACTCCAAAGGGAAAAGCAACAGAATCTTGAGAAGATTAAAGAGGTAGAAAAGATCATCGACGAAACGACTACCAAAAAGACTAATACCATCGGCGAGCTGAATGCACTCAATGAGCGTATTCGCGAGCAGGAAAAGCTTGTCAAATCCATCAAAGGAGAAGTTAACATCCTCGATTCTGAGATAGGCGAGAACAATGACATCATTGGCGCGCTTGAAGCGGACGTTAAGAAACTGAAGAAGGAATATGCTTCCATGCTATATGCCGCGCAAAAGGCAAACAACAGTACAACACGCCTGACATTTCTCTTCTCCGCTAAGTCATTTGATCAACTTATCATGCGACTCCGGTACATGAAGCAATATGGAGAAACACGGAAGCTACAGGCGGAACAGATAACAAAAGTACAGGAAGAACTATCTGGACAAGTCAAAGAGATAAGCGTTAGAAGGGAAGAAAAGAGCAAGCTGCTTAATGATGAAGTTGCAGCTACCACGAATCTGACAAAGCTGAAGCAAAAGCAGAATTCACTTGTTCGTACACTTGAAAAGCAGGAGAAAAAGCTCAGGAAGGATTTGGACGAAACCAAAAAAGCAGTTGCCCGGCTCGATAAATTGATTGAAGATTTGATTAAAGAAGAGATGGCTCGCGCCGTGAGAGCAAATAAGGGTGACATAGCTTTGTTATCAAATTCCTTTGAGGAAAATAAAATGAAGTTCATGTGGCCGGTTTCCTCAGGGTTTGTTTCTAAAAAATTCGGAAGACAGAATCACCCAGTGCTAAAAGGTATTGTGGAGCAAAACAACGGAGTAAATATTCAGACGACGGAGAATGAAAAGGTAAAGTCAATTTTCGAAGGTGAGGTACGACGCGTGGCTTTTATCCAGGGGTTAGGAAGCACCGTGATCATTAAGCATGGCGAATATTTGACTGTTTACGCGGGGTTGAAGGAAGTATTTGTCAGAAGCGGTCAAAAAGTCACTACGAACCAGGAGATCGGAAAGGTATTTTCCAACAACGAAGGCGTGTCAGAGCTGAGATTTCAGATTTTCAAGAATACCACCGCTCTCGATCCTCAAGGGTGGCTCAAAAGCATGTAAGACTTAAGGCATTAATGCATGTTTCCGACCCCAAGTTTTGGCCGGGAATAATGGTTTCTAGCCGCCGATACCGAACTTCCAACATCCACTTCCTGTTGATTTGATCGTACGGTTTTTTACCCTATTTTTGTTCCTACGACTTTAAAAATTGGTGCTTGGAATGGCTTTTTGACCCTCGCCTAACGAGAATGGTAAAAAGCACATGCATGGACCCTTTCAACAAAAAAATAAATACACATGAAAGCTACATTTTTGTTTCTCAGTGGGGTTGGTTTCCAGGAAATTCTTCTCATTGGCCTTTTCGTCCTTGTATTTTTCGGCGCCAAGAAAATACCGGAATTCATGAAGGGATTGGGTAAAGGTGTACGCGAATTCAAGGATTCTGTAAAGGACGTGAAGAAGGAAGTTGAGGACGCCAGCAACGCGGCCAAAATTGACGACGGGAAATAGTTTGAAAACGTACGCTACATTTCGCGAAATACAGAACGATCTGCAGCACGGTGAACTCTCCTGTCAGGACTTAGTCCGTCATCATCTTACCAACATTCAAGCAAAATCATACCTCAATGCGTTTTTGAGTGTATACGAGGATGAAGCGCTCAAACGCGCGGCTGCAATAGATACAAAGATCAAAGAGGGGAAGGCCGGGAAGTTAGCAGGTCTTGTTGTAGGGCTAAAGGATGTATTAGCCTACAAGGATCACCCTTTGCAGGCTAGCAGCAAAGTCCTTGATGGTTTCATTTCACAATTCAACGGAACAGCTGTTCAGCGTTTATTAGACGAGGATGCAATAGTTATCGGTCGTCAGAACTGTGACGAGTTTGCCATGGGATCCTCAAATGAGAATTCAGCGTTCGGACCAGTGTTAAATGACGCCGACAACACCAGAGTTCCTGGTGGATCTTCGGGTGGTTCGGCGGTGGCTGTTCAGGCAGACATGTGTCGGGTTTCATTGGGATCTGATACAGGAGGCTCGGTCCGTCAACCAGCTGCCTTTTGCGGACTCGTTGGGCTTAAGCCTACTTATTCCAGAATATCTAGATTCGGACTTATTGCATACGGCTCGTCATTTGATTGCATCGGCATTTTCGGAAAATCTGTTGAGGACGTAGCTCTTGTCCTTGAGGTGATCGCCGGTCCTGACGAAGTCGACAGCACAGTTTCAAGAAAGCCTGTGCCGGAATATTCGAAAGACTTACAGCGCGCAAATGGCAAGGCGTACAAAGTAGCCTACGTGCGTGAGATAGAAAGTTCAGAAGGACTTCAACCTGAGATTAGGGAGAGTATCCTTTCTAAGATAAAAGAAATTAAGACGGCCGGTCACTCTGTAGATGTGATCGACTTTCCCTTGATGGAGTATGTACTACCAACGTACTACATACTTGCAACTGCAGAGGCCAGTTCAAATTTGTCACGTTATGATGGAGTTAGATATGGTTATCGGAGCGAGGGCGTTACTGACCTAAATTCCTTGTACAAGAAAAGCAGGTCAGAGGGATTCGGCAAAGAGGTTCAACGAAGAATATTGTTAGGCACATTCGTATTGAGCGCAAGTTATTACGACGCTTACTATACCAAGGCGCAAAAGGTAAGGCGTATTATTCGGGAAAAAACAAAAGAGATCCTGACACAATATGATTTTATCGTTATGCCTATAACACCAACGACGGCGTTTAAACTTGGCGAGCATACAGATAATCCCATCGAGATGTACTTGGCGGATCTTTTTTCCGTTCAGGCTAACGTAGCGGGAGTACCGGCCATAGCTATCCCTTGTGGAAAAGACAAACAAGGATTGCCAATTGGCTTACAAGTAATTGCAGATGACTTTGAAGAGTCCAAGCTGCTTCATTTCTCGAATTCACTGTTGAATTGATTGTGAGGAAGTGAATTCCTCACCAGAAGATATTTTTTTGTTCCACATATTTTTTTTATCGCAATGCGGAAACAGCGGACAATAACAAACATTTTGAAAGGAGTAACACTTCCACTCCTTTTCATTATTACGGCTTCGGCCTTTGCACAGGAGATTCAGCCTGATTCTGTCGTGGTGGATTCACTAGAAGTTGCCGTGGCAGAAGAGGATCACATGTATAAAGGTGATACTGCAGACTTTGTCTATTTTGTGTTGCCTTCAGACCTGGAGTATGTTCCAGGCGACGATGATCCATTGCTTGTGGCTGACCGCCTTGCTTGCATCGAACGGACCATGCCGCTGATCTACAATGAGCGCGTTCATTCCTTCATTAACTACTTCACGGTAAAGGATCGCGAATACACCCGCATGATGATGCGCAGAAAGAATTTATACTTCCCATTGTTCGAAAAGTATCTGGCAAAGTATGGTTTACCCGACGAGTTGAAGTACCTCTCCATCATCGAGTCAGGATTGAATCCTCGGGCCATTTCGAGAGTGCGTGCGGTTGGTCTGTGGCAGTTCATGTCAGCGACCGGACGATATTACGGACTTAACAATGATTGGTACATTGACGATCGTATGGATCCGGAAAAATCAACGGAATCAGCGTGCAGATATCTCCGCGACCTATACGGGATGTTCCACGACTGGGAGCTGGCCTTAGCGGCATACAATACAGGACCTGGCAATGTGAAGAGAGCAATCCGGAAATCAGGTTACAAGCGCTCATTTTGGGAAATCTATCCTAACCTTCCCCGAGAGACGCGATCCTATGTTCCTCAATTCGTAGCCATTACGTATGCGATGAATTATCTTGATGAGCACAACTTTTTTGATGAAGGCGAAGAAATGCTTCCTAGGTATGACACTATCCAGATCAATAAATTTCTTCACTTTGAAACGTTCGCTAACCTGACAGGAACTTGTGTGGAAGATCTTCAAAGGCTTAATCCATCAATACAGCGAAATGCGATTCCTGAGACAAGCAGAATCCAAACTCTATATGTACCGTTGGACGCTAAAATAAACCTTGAGATCAACAGGGTCGCTATCCTTGATTCAGCATCCCGTGTTGGCAGGAAAGAACTTGAAGTACTAGCCAAAAACACTGAGGGAAGTACTTATGGCCGAGACAGAGTAATTTACAAAGTTCGCAACGGAGATGTTTTAGGATCAATTGCTATCAGGCACGGCGTGCGGGTCAACGATCTGAAAAAATGGAACAACCTCCGTAGTAACACAATACATGTGGGTCAGCGTCTGAATATCTGGTCGCGTTCAAGCGCGAGTTCAACCACGGCTACGGTACTCGCATCGTCAAAGCCTAAGACGTCACTGCCTGTTATTCCGATCTCTGGTTCAAAAACATATACTGTACAGCCCGGTGATACCTTGTGGGACATTTCAAAAAAATTTGAGGGGTTGACCATCGAAAAAATAAAAAGTCTCAATAATTTAAATAACAGCCGATTGCAGCCAGGCCAGAAGTTGATTATCGGAATATGATTTGAGAAAGCGCTTGAGCGTCGGGAGCCGGACAGTCTTAATTTTTCAGAACCACCTCTGATCTTGCAACTCCAGCGAATTTAACCTGCGTGATTCTGCTTTAGGTAAATGCTGAAGCGTGTACCTTCGTTAACTCTGCTATTGATCTCTATCCGGCCACCAAGGGCGGTAAGTTGTGTTTTGACAAGATAGAGTCCCATTCCCTTTCCTTCTGTGTGAAAATGAAATCTCTTATAGAGATTAAAAAGGTGTTCCTTGTGCTTTTCAACGTCAATACCCAATCCATTGTCTTCAAACGTAATTAAACTATAGCCATCAACTGCTTTTGCCCTTATATGTATCTCTGGTGAGCGCTGGGGATGCCTGTATTTTATAGAATTACTTAGCAAATTGTAAAAAATGCTTTCCATGTAGGGAGGCAATGAAGTGACGTCATTGAGGGTAGTGAAGTCTGATGTTACTTTGGCTTTCGTTTCGGTTATTTCCGGCTCAAGAGTTGCCACCACTTTCTGAAGTAATGCCTCCAGCGCGATCTCACTGAGAACTTTGGTATTCATCTTTTGTATTCCCAGGATCAACGTAAGATCCTTTATTACCTGATCAAGATCCTGTGTTGATTTCACCATTAGTCTTACAATATCCGACGCTTCGCGGGGATCGTTGGTGAAATCAAGTATTGCAGACAAACCTATAAGCCTGGCCATCGGTGCGCGAAGGTTGTGCGATATGATGAACGCAAACTGCTCAAGCCTGGTGTTTTGCTCGATAAGCTCGAGGTTAGTTTGTTTCAAGTCTCTGGTTTGTCGGGCAACCTCAATTCCGAGCTCGTTGTTCTTTTGTTGAATGAGAAGGTTTTGTTCTTCAATGATTCGCTTCGCTTCTATTAAACTTTCGTTTTGTCTGGAAACGCTATTGCGCTGCAGTTCGATTTCTCGTTGTTGCAGGAGTAACTGCTCGTTGTAGGCTGTAATCTCTTCATTCTGCGCACTGATCTCTGAATTTTGTGTGAGAATCTCGTGGGTGCGTTCATACACAGTCTTTTCAAGCAGGCGATTTTGATTCCCCAGGATTCTCGCCTTTTCTTCCTCCGACCTTCTCAATTGCTCTGAAACAGAAAGACTACGTCTCGTGTAGTAAGCGGTATAAGCAAGTGTTGGTATTGCGATCACGAACAACAAAATCTGAAGCAAATAACTGTTATTCAATGCCGCCTCGTATCGCGTCTTTGCGTTAGTTGAAATGCCGTTCTCGAATTCATTTACAAGCGTTGAGAAAGCTTGATGTTGTTGCCATACACTGTATCCAGGATCCTTCGACAGTATATCAACAAATTGTTTCTGCTCGCCTTTCGATATCAAATCCAGCATGTGGCGTGCTACGTTGATGTACGCGTTCACCGAGTCCTTCAATTGATAATATTCCGCCATAGGAAAATCCTGAGATTTCAATGGATCTTCAAGCCGCGATATGGCAAGGGTATTATCCCTTATGGCATTGTTTGCTGCATTGAGAAAGTGGTCGCCTTTTACGAAGGTGTAACTCCTTATAGCAAGATCGAGGAGGTGAAGACTTCGTATAACATCAAGGGTGTTGAGTTTTATTCGCTCGGCGGTTTCTTGTTGTTCTTTATTCGAAGAAATAACCTGATTATTGAGATAGATAAGAAAGATGTTGCCGAGCAGGAGTAATCCCACCAGGGAAACAACGATATACAACAAATAACCTTTTAACCTTGACACCATCAATATTATCGCTTATAGCCCGTCGATTTTTTTATATATAACGAGTCTCTGCAAAATTATAATATAATATTTCTTTTCGCTTACCTTGTTATCTTTACCGAGCTAAATTATCGAGTTCATGTCCATTAAGATCAGAAAGCAGGATGCCTTGAATTATCACATGCAAGGTCAGCCTGGAAAGATTGAAGTCGTACCCACAAAAGTACTAAGTTCCCAATTAGATCTTGCCCTCGCCTATTCACCTGGTGTTGCCGAGCCATGTAAGGAAATTGCAGCCAACGTAGAAGACGTGTATAAGTATACAGCAAAAGGAAATCTTGTTGCAGTGATTTCGAATGGTACTGCTGTGCTTGGCTTAGGTAATATCGGCCCTGAAGCTTCTAAGCCCGTAATGGAGGGCAAAGGTGTGCTTTTTAAAAAATTCGCGGGTATCGACGTGTTTGACATTGAGATCGCCGAAGAAGATCCTGATGAATTCATTAAGATTGTGAAATCATTGGAGCCTACTTTTGGTGGCGTAAACCTGGAGGATATCAAAGCTCCTGAATGTTTCAAGATTGAAACTGAACTTCGGGAGAAAATGCATATACCGGTCATGCATGATGATCAGCATGGAACTGCAATCATTTCCGCGGCTGCGTTGCTGAATGCCCTTGAAATTGTAGGAAAAAAAATAGAAGAAGTTCAGATTGTTGTTAACGGTGCGGGTGCAGCAGCAATAAGCTGTAGCAAGCTTTACATTGCTCTTGGTGCTAAAAAAGAGAACCTCGTCATGTGCGACAGCAAAGGTGTTCTTGATGAAGCCCGTACAAATCTCGATGATATCAAAAAACAGTTTGTTACGAAGCGCAAGGTTGCAAGTTTACAGGAAGCAATGAAGGGCGCCGATGTATTCATCGGCCTTTCAGTGGCGGACGCCATAACACCTGAAGATCTGAATAACATGTCAAATGATCCGATCGTTTTTGCATTGGCTAACCCAGATCCCGAAATCACATACGATCTCGCCATGAAAACAAGGCCTGACATTATTATGGCAACGGGCCGATCGGATCATCCTAACCAGGTCAACAACGTGCTTGGCTTTCCTTACATCTTCCGTGGCGCGCTCGACGTACGTGCGACTGAAATCAATGAAGCCATGAAACATGCAGCGGTTCATGCGCTTGCTGAGTTAGCAAAAGAGGCCGTGCCCGATATGGTAGTAAAGGCATATGGAACAGATAAGATCAGGTTTGGCCGCGATTACCTCATTCCGAAGCCACTCGATACACGATTGATCACTACGATTTCTCCTGCGGTCGCCAAAGCTGCTATTGCCTCAGGCGTAGCAAAAAATCCTATTACGGATTGGGAAGCGTATCACGGCGAGCTTCAAAAGCGTATCGGCATTGATCAAAAGCTGATGTCTCGTGTTATCGAGCGCGCGAAAAAACAACCGAAGCGTGTGGTCTTTACGGAAGCCACTCACCATAAAATACTTAAGGCGGCACAGATACTCCGTGATGAAGGAATCGCTCATCCTATCCTTCTTGGAAATAAGAAGGAAATCCTAAGTCTCATAGAAGAACACAAGCTCGACCTGCAGGATTGTCCTATCATTTATCCACGCGACGAGGACGAAACCGTGTATCGTTATGCGGAAGTACTTTACAAGAAACGTCAGCGTAAAGGTCTTACTTATCAGGATTGCCTCCGCCTTATGCGCGAGCGTAATTATTTCGCAGCTATGATGGTAGAACATGGCGACGCTGATGCGTTGGTAAGTGGGTTAACGAAGGACTATCCCAAAACCATTTTGCCATCTCTTCAGACGATAGGGACTGCAGCTGGAGTAAACCGCGTGGCGGGTATGTATATCATTCACAATAAACGCGGCACTTTCTTTTTTGCTGATACTACTGTTAACGTAGATCCTGATGCGCAACAGCTTGCAGAGATTATTGAGCTCACGGCTAGAGGAGTGAAATTTTTTGATATGAATCCACGCATTGCAATGCTATCGTATTCAAACTTTGGCTCTTCGAAGGGCGAGATACCAGAAAAAGCCAGAGAAGCAGTACGGTTGGCGAAGCTGAAAAACCCGGATTTGGTGGTCGAGGGGGACATACAGGCCAACGTCGCGCTAAATACCTTAATCCAGCAGGAGACTTTTCCGTTTAGCGCCCTTTCTAAAGAAGGTGCCAACACGCTGATTTTTCCAAACCTTGCGTCGGGCAATATTGCCTATAAGCTGCTTATGGAAATCGGTGGAGCCGAAGCTATAGGTCCGATCCTTTTGGGGATGAAAAAACCGGTTCATGTCCTTCAGCTTGGCAGTTCGATCCGTGAAATTGTAAACATAGCGGCTATTGCCGTTGTTGATGCGCAACTACACGACCAGGATGATCATCTTTAAGTTGATTGGCATAGTCATGTATTTGTAAGCCTGGATTATTTTTTTAAATTTTTATTGCTAATTAGCGCCTTGCTATAACCCAGGACGGTGGGTTTAATTTTAGATGGTGTAACCGCTGAAAACACTCAGTGATCGCAGCGGATTTTTTGCCTTCGTTTTAACTAGTTATTCACCGGCAGACCCTGGTATTTAAGGACGTAATTGCACAACGATAACGCTGTTTATGATTGCATTCCTGAAAGGAAAACTAGTACATCTGGAACCAACACAAATTGTTGTTGATGTAAATGGTGTAGGCTACCAGCTGCAGATTTCACTGCAGACTTTCTCAGACATCAAAGAGCAGGAAAATATCATGGTACATACGCATTTGGCCATACGGGAAGATGCGCATGTTTTATTTGGCTTCAGCAATGAAGCGGAAAAAAAATTGTTCCAACAGCTGATCTCTGTCAACGGAGTGGGACCCAGCACCGCCATCATCATGTTATCGTACATGAACAGCAATGAATTGAAATCCGCAATAATACGTGAGGACGCAGCGGCACTTCAATTGATCAAAGGTATCGGTGGAAAGACCGCTCTTCGGGTGATAATAGATCTGAAAGACAAGCTTAAGAAAGAGACGTGGGATGATACGCAGCCAGCTATTTCCATAGGTGCCCACAATATGGTGAGGAAGGAAGCGTTATCTGCTTTACTCATGTTGGGTTTACCTAAAGCGGCAGCGGAGAAAAGTGTGGATAGCGTCCTGAAAAAATCAGGAAATACCATTACATTAGAAGATTTAGTTAAGCAGGCCCTTAAAAACGCATAGCACGTTTGACTGTCTTTACACACAAGAATCAGGTTGCTTTTACGCTTAGCCGAATGTTTGTTGTGTGGCTGAGTTTTCTATTCATGCCCGATGAGGTGTATGGTCAGGACCAGTCGCGTCCAAGTGCGGCAGACACGACGGGCAATCAATCTTACACTCCAACCCGTAGACCGACATACCGCCCCAGTGACAGGTACGGCGATCCCTTTTCAAACACAACTTCTCAGTCACCTCTATATCTCAAGGACCCCAATCAAATGAAGCTTGACGTAGAGATTGATACGGCAGGCAATTACACCATCTTTGAAAAGATTGGTAATCTGAATTACAGACCTACCTCCAGTATGACGTTTGACGAGTTCAAACAATACCAGGACCGACAGATATTAAAAGGCTACTGGCAAGACAGGGCACGGGCACAAGACGGTGAAAGTGCCGTTAGCGGCCGCAGCCTTATTCCAAAGATCTTTATAAGTCCTGTACTTGACCGCATCTTCGGTGGAAGCTATGTCGAACTTATACCACGCGGTTTTGTAACTCTCGATTTTGGTGGAGCTTTTCAAAAAATTAATAACCCTGCTATTCCCATAAGACAACAACGCAACGGTGGGTTCGAGTTTGATCAACAAATCAACATGAGCGTAATCGGAAAGATTGGTGAGAAATTGGCAGTAACGGCAAACTTCGACAACAACAACTCCTTCGATTTTCAGAACAACATGAAGGTCGAATACACGGGATTTAAGGAAGATATTCTTCAAAAGCTTGAGATCGGTAATGTGAGCCTTCCGCTCAACAATACACTAATCCAAGGAGCGCAGAATCTTTTTGGAGTAAAGGCAAAACTCCAGTTCGGAAAACTGGATGTCACCGCTATCGCTACCACACAACGTGGCAAGACCGCTTCCATTAATCTCGGAGGCCAAAACAATGCGGGCGGACAGGGCCGGCCTTTCGAGATCATTGCTTCAAATTACGACGAGAACCGTCACTTTTTTCTAGGTCATTATTTCCGAGATCATTACAGGCAGTGGATAATCAATCCTCCACAGATAATTTCAGGAGTAAACATCACGCGCGTTGAGGTGTACATTCTAAACAGAAACAACGACACGCAGACATTACGAAATGTTGTTGGATTAATGGACCTCGCCGAGCCAGTCAGGGTTTACAATAAAACGGCCGTCGGCGGCATTGATGCAACCGCCCCGAATACGAACCCTGCCAATAACCTCTTCGCTTTTGTCAAGGGATTAAATCGCAGTGATTCTATTGATTTGCAGCTGCAGCCTCGAGGTCTCGTAGCGGGAACCGACTATGAAAAAATTAACGGAGCCCGGAAGTTAGCCCCTACTGAATTTACATTTCATCCACAACTGGGTTACATCACACTGACGAGAAAACTTCAAAACGACGAAGCACTGGCGGTAGCGTATGAATACACCTTCAACGGACAACGACACGTTGTGGGCGAGCTCTCCGAAACATACGCTGACCTAAAGGACAATGAAGTGATATTCTTAAAACTATTGCGTCCGCGCAAGATAGCGGTGCGTGATGCACAAAAGAAGATCATTCCTACCTGGGACCTGATGATGAAAAACATCTATAACCTCAATGTTAACCAGCTTTCGCGTGATGGTTTCCAATTGCGCATCATTTATCGTGATGACAGAACTGGTATCGACAATCCGCAATTGCAGGAAGGCACGACTGTGAGGACGCGACAACTGATCGAGATATTGGGACTTGACCGGTTAAACCCTGTAAACGATCCACAACGCGACGGAAACTTTGACTTCATCGAAGGAATCACTATAAATACTACAACAGGACTAATCATCTTTCCTTATCTGAGACCGTTTAGTGATGGCCTACGGGAAGCCTTCAGGGGTGAGTCAAACGAAAGTTTCCTCATTCAAAAATATTCATACGATACATTATATAATACCACGAAAGCTGACGCCGAGTTATTCGCCACGAAAAACAAATTTTACATCAAAGGGCTTTACAGCGCCGGCTCGTCAAAAGAAATACTGATACCTGGCTTTGGTGTGTCTCAAGGTTCGGTCAAACTATACGCCGGAGGGATGCCACTCAGCGAGGGTACTGATTACGTCGTCGACTACACATTCGGTAAAGTGACCATTATGAATGATCAGATCCTCAGTTCGGGAAAAAATATTGAGGTTAAGTATGAGCAGTCCGATCCATTTGCTTTCCAGACCAGGAGTCTGATCGGAACACGATTTGACTATCACCTCAGCGAGGAGATCAATCTGGGATCTACTTTTATGTATTACAATGAGCGACCGCTTATAAGCCGCAACCAGATCGGTACGGAACCTGCCCGAAACATGCAGTACGGACTTGACTTTAACATTAATAAAAAAAGTCGGGTGCTCACGAAGCTGGTAGACGCACTACCTTTCCTCCAGACTAAGGAACAATCGGCGATAAACTTTACGGGTGAGTTTGCGCAGATCCTGCCGAACACCTCAAACCAAGTAGATGGGGAAGGCACAGCTTATATTGATGACTTTGAAAACACAGCGACTCCCTATTCATTGATGAGTCCGGCAGGATGGAAACTCGCATCTGTGCCAAAGACCGATGACAATCGTTTTGATCCCAGCGATAAAGCAACGGATGATGTGCGCGCGGGTTTTAACAGGGCGAAACTTGCGTGGTACCAGGTGGACAACCAAATGTACCGCGATGTAGGTAGGTTTAAACCGGAAAATATAACGGAAGAGGATTTACAGAATCACTACGTCAGAGCTGTCGATCCACAGGAAATATTTCCAAAGCGCCAATTGACCCAAGGCATATTTTATGAGCAGATCTTTGATGTCGCGTTTTATCCCACGGAACGCGGACCATACAATTACAATACCGCTCTCGATAACAATGGTTTCCTTTCAAGCCCTCAATCGAACTGGGCAGGTATTACCAACGCGATACGCACAGAGGTCGACTTCGACAAGGCAAACATTGAGTATGTAGAATTCTGGCTCCTTGATCCTTTTATCAATACATCTTACGGTTATATCGATGATGGTGTACATCCCAGGAAACCGAATACTACGGGAGGAAAGCTGATATTTCAACTTGGAAGTATTTCCGAGGATGTTATGCGTGATACAAAGCACGCATTTGAGAACGGACTCCCGCCCGATGGTAATCTTGACGGAACGAATGCTGAAAAAAACAAGTGGGGTTATGTTACATCACAGCAGTACCTGACCAATGCATTTGATAACTCTACGGAATCAAGAGCCAATCAGGACGTTGGGTTGGATGGATTGCCCACCGAAAAAGAAGTGGGATTTTTCCAGGTCGACTACCTCAACAACCTAAATCCAGGCGCGCGGGCCGTGGCTCAGAACGATCCGTCGGCCGACGACTTCAAGTATTTTCTGGGCGCTGATTTCGATGCCGACAACGCAAAGATCCTTGAGCGTTATAAGCAAATAAATGGACAGGACAGCAACTCCCCTATTATCACGGGTGACGAATCTGTTACGCCATCGGGAAGTAACATTCCAGACAATGAAGACTTGAATGCTGACAACACATTAAGTGAGTTGGAGGAATATTATGAATATGATATTGATCTCAAGCCAGGTGAATTGGGTATTGGCAAAGAATACATCGTTGACAGGATCCAGACTAAGGGAACCAATTCGCCGGAACAAGTGACCTGGTATCTTTTTCGCATTCCCGTAAGGCAATTTGAAAACAAGTTTGGAAATATCGATGGTTTCAAATCCATCAAGTATGCGCGTATGATTCTTACTGGATATTCGGAACCCGTTGTGCTGCGTTTCGCAAATTTCCGGATGGTTGGCAGCCGCTGGAGAAGATATGCCGATAATCTTCGCGACGGCGGCCTTATTCCTGATCCCGAACCTGGAGCAGATAACTTTACTGTTAACGTGGTGAACCTTGAAGAGAACGCGGCGGGAGATGATCAAAAATCGCCTTATGTTATTCCGCCAGGTGTAGTTCGCGACCGCGATAATACATCGTCGGTACCCCGCCAGCTGAATGAGCAGTCCGTGCAGGTATGCATTGAGGAATTACAGGATGGAGATGCACGGTCAATCTATAAAAATGCCTCAGTCGATCTGTTCAACTATGGTCGTGTTAAGATGTACTTTCACGCAAACAGCGAGTCAAACGATGATGAACTTTATGCGTTCTTAAGGCTCGGTACTGACTTCGATCAGAACTTTTACGAGGTCCAGATACCTTTAAAAATAACAAAGCCGGCCAATACTGATGACATTAGACTGATTTGGCCAGAGGCGAATGAGATTGATCTTGCCCTTGACGAGCTGTATGCATTGAAAGCAGCCCGCGACCGGGAAGGATTTCCACTGACTGAATTATATCCACGAGAAGGTCCTAAACTGGTAGAGGGCAGGCATCTTATCAGAATTTTCGGACGACCTGACCTCAGCAGCGTGCAAGTGTTGATGATCGGAGTACGAAACCCTACTACAAGTGACAGGCGTGCCCATTCAGTTTGTATATGGGCGAACGAATTGCGGGTTACAGATTTTGACCGCACACCGGGATGGGCAGTAAACTCCACGTTGAGCGCAAAGCTTGCTGATTTTGCCACTGTCACAGGGGCATTCCGTTACACCACTTTTGGTTTCGGAGCAGTGAGCTCAAAGATCTTTGAACGTACTCGCGACGAAACTACAGCTTACGACATTTCCGCAAACATAAATGTTGACAAACTAATACCCGGCAACACTGGTATCAAGATACCTATGTTCCTGGGTTATCAGAATACTACGATCAATCCAAACTATGATCCGGCGAACCCCGACTTGAGGCTAAGCGCCGCACTTAAATCCTTTTCCAGCGATGAAGAGAGGGACAACTATGTCAAGCTGATACGAGACCAGGAGACACGAAAGAGCCTTAACTTTATTAACGTCAGGAAAGTCAAGACGAGGCCGGATGCACCCAGTCACCTATGGGACATAGAGAACCTGTCATTCAGTTACGCCTATAGTGAGTCGCGACGACAAAACTTTACCATTGCAGAATCATTTCAAAAGCAATACAAAGGATCTGTTGCTTACACATTTACGCCCAAGGCCACAGGTATTGAACCGTTCAAAAATTCGAAAGGACTAAGCTCTCCGTGGTTAAAAGTAATCAAGGATTTCAACCTGAGTTTCCTACCAAGCAGTCTGGGGGTAAGGTTTGATTTGGACCGTTCATTCGGAAAGAATGTCTATAGAAACGACGGGTTCGAATCCTCACCAAATTACCTGAAGTATTTTACGTTCAATCGTCAGTACAATCTTCGATGGAACATATCGAAAAGTCTTTCACTGGAATATAATGCGCTGGCCTATGCTGTCATAGACGAACCTGAAGGAGAAGGTGATTCGGTAAACACTGAAATCAAAAAGAATCTGAAAAACTTCGGCCGTATGAAGAATTTTGATCAGAGATTGACATTGAATTACACTATACCTCTTGATAAAATACCAGTCACAGATTGGCTAGGCGCGGATTATCGATACCAGGTAAACTATAACTGGCGAGCAGGGCCTCTTAACCGGCCCGACGATTTGCATGTTATTGGAGATTTACCCGACTATCTCGACTTCAGGAATACCATTTCAAACTCCCGTGATCAGAATTTCACCGGCCGTGCTGACATGGTTAAGCTGTATAACAAGGTCAAGTTCTTGAAGGACCTGAACACACCGCCAAAACCAGTGAGCACGCGAACGTCATCCAATCCCAAGGTCCCTACTCGTCCAACTGCCAAGGCTGATACCGTGAAAGAAAAATCCATGCCTGGCATTGTAAAAGGTTTTTTCAGATTACTGATGTCGGTCCGGTCAGTAAATGGAACGTATAGCCTTACCGAGGGAACCATACTTCCTGGGTTTACAAATACCCCGAAATTCCTTGGCATGGATAGCGATTGGGATTCGCCCGGGTGGGGGTTCGTGCTGGGTTCACAGGATCCAAACATTCGCACTAAGGCAGCGGACAACGGGTGGCTGACAACGAATGGCAGCCTCACAATGCCATTCACACAATCGAGGAATGAAGCAATCAACCTAAGAGCGAACGTCGAGCCTTCACCGGATCTGAAGATACAATTCGATGTAAAGAAGGAGACCACGAATTCATACCAGGAAATATTCCGCTATGATTCTCTTGCCAGCGATCCATTACACCCTTACGTCTCCCTCAGTCCAAGTCGAGGTGGCAGTTACAGGATCTCATTCTTGAGTATCAACACAACGTTCAATAGCTCAAACGATGATGTAGAATCAAGTGTATTCAGGAAATTCGAGGAGAATCTTGACATTGTCAGGGACCGTATCAGCGGCGCGAACGAAGACGAGAGCGCAGCATACGAAAGAACATCGCAGGATGTTACTATACCGGCATTCCTCGCGGCTTATTCTGGCAGGGATGTGAACAGTCTTAGTTTGTCCCCATTTCCAAAGATCCCCGTACCGAACTGGCGCGTGGACTATACGGGGCTGAACAGAATTCCTGCGTTCAAGAACATGTTCCAATCCATCACAATTTCACATGCGTACCAGTCAACGTATTCGGTGATGAATTATTCCAACTCATTAGTGTTCTCCGATCCTGAAGATTTAGAGATCGACAAACCCATAGAAGACTATAACAACAAATATTTTGGCACAACGTTCGACGGCCAGCTGCTTCCAGTGTACGTCATAAGTCAGGTGTTGATATCGGAACAATTTGCTCCCCTTGTCGGTATCAACGTAAGGACGAAAAATCGAGTAACTGCAAATCTTCAATACAAGACCAAACGTGACCTGTCCTTAAATGTCTCGAACGCACAGATAACAGAATTGAGCAGTAAGGATCTTTCATTCGAGCTCGGATTCACAAAGAACAACATGAAGTTGCCGTTTAAATCTCAAGGACGCCTTGTGGTCCTGAAGAATGACGTGACATTCCGGCTAAACATGACGATTAGCGACACGAAAACTATACAGCGAAAGATCGACGAGCTGAATATTATAACCAATGGAAACATCAACTTCCAGATTCGCCCAAATGTAAGCTACGTTGTAAACCAAAAACTAAACGTGCAGTTATACTACGAAAGGACTGTTAACGAGCCAATGGTTTCCAACTCTTATCGACGCGCAACCACCCGATTTGGGGTGCAGATCAGGTTCAGTCTCGCGCAGTAGGGGCTCCCAAAAGGTATAGGGTATAGGGTGTAAGGGAATGGTCTGATTCGTTCCTCATTTTTCATCCTCATTCCTCATTGTTCATTGTTCATTGATCATTGCCCCAAATTATCTATTTTTGCCCCACCTTAAATCGATCAAAAACATGAATATTCCGGACGGATTGAAGTACACAAAGGACCACGAATGGGTTAAAATAGAAGGAAATACCGCAACTATTGGAATTACCGATTTCGCACAAGGCGAATTGGGCGACATCGTTTATGTGGACATCAATACCGTTGGCCAGGAGGTGGCCGAACACGAAATTTTTGGTACCGTCGAAGCAGTGAAAACTGTTTCAGACCTTTATATGCCGCTTGCGGGTAAAGTCTTGGAAATAAATCCGCTATTGGACGGAAGTCCCGAGAAAGTCAATGCAGATCCATATGGAGAAGGGTGGATGATCAAAGCAGAAGTAAAAGGATCAGCAAACGGCCTTCTAACGGCGGCTCAGTATAAAGAACTTATTGGTAAGTAGGGAACGTTATACGTTAACCGTTAATGGTTAATCGTGGGTGTGGGCGAGGTGTGTGTGTGAAAACCCATGATCACAATTGATAAAGGAGTGACTGCTGGTAACAGCGAAACGGATAACTGCCTACCAGGGACGCGGCAGTCAAGCGGATAACGATTAATAACGGATAACGGCAACAATGATAGAACTTCCAACCATATCATCGGGCGAGACTCAAAAACGTAAACCAAACTGGCTTCGCGTAAAGCTACCGGTGGGGCCGGACTATGCAAGGGTGAGAAAGCTTGTCGATGAATATAAGCTTCATACGATTTGTGAGAGTGGAAATTGTCCTAACATGGGCGAATGCTGGGGAGCGGGAACAGCCACGTTTATGATCCTCGGTAATGTTTGTACCCGAAGCTGCACCTTTTGCGCTGTAGCTACCGGCCGGCCTACTGAATACGATCTTGATGAACCTAAGCGTGTGGCTGAAGCTATTCAGCTGATGATGGTGAAGCATGCTGTTATTACTTCTGTGAATCGCGACGAATTAAAAGATCGCGGTGCAGAGGTTTGGTATCAGACAGTCGTAGAGACGAAAAAATTGAATCCTGACACAACAATAGAAACATTGATCCCTGATACAAAGGGCAATTGGGAGGCGTTGTACCGGATGATCGAAGGTGGGCAGGAAGTGGTTTCCCACAATATGGAAACCGTTGGCCGGCTATATCGCATGGTTCGTCCGCAGGCGAGATATGAACGCAGTCTGGAACAGATCAAAAGAATACGGCAAGCCGGAATGCGGACAAAATCCGGGATCATGCTTGGCATTGGCGAAACAAAAGAAGAAGTCTTTAAAGCGATGGATGACCTTGTTGAAAATGGTCTCCTGATCCTTACGCTTGGTCAGTACCTTCAGCCAACAAAGATGCATCTCGAGGTTGTTGAATTTATCCATCCCGATACTTTCGAGATGTACAAGGAAGAGGGTCTTAAGCGCGGACTTCGTTATGTGGAAGCCGGCCCATTGGTAAGGTCGTCTTATCATGCTGAAAGGCACGTCAACGTAAGCATAGACTAGGCAGATCTTTCGGACTTGCCGACTATTCGCTACCTTTGAAAAACCATTCATCTAAAGTGCTTAGAAAATTCTTCCCCCGCGATAAGAATTATGTTCTGGAACAAGCACAGCTTTCCGTTCAGGAGAGTCTCCTTCAATACCTGGTGGATTTTGTTAAAGTTGAATATCTCCTTCGGTCGAACCCACTTGGAATTGCAGACGATACGACTAAAAAGATCCAGGAGCACAGCGATACCGAATTCAGTCATCTAGAGGAGTTTTACGTCAACCTCACCGGAGTTTTTCGATTTAAGTTTTATTCTGACAACCAGCTCGAGTTTATTTTTGACGGCGGAGATGAATTCAGAAAATATCAGGAGGAATGGTCGACAATTTTTAAAAGTTGGGCTAAGGAATTCTGCCGTCACGAAAGCTTTAATCGCGCCGTGCTTGAACTAACGGTCTTTTATCCCGAAGACTACACGCCGCAGATGGCGGGATTGCGACTAAGCGCTTTTATTGCAAAGTTTTTCGATGTAAAGATCGATCCTCAAAAAGGTATCGTTAAAAAAAGTGTCGCTTAGGTTAGATAGTCCATGGTCCATGGTCCATAGTCGATGGTTAGAGAGTCAATAGGTGGATGGTTCGTGGAAAATAAGAATCCACTGAAGCATTGACCATGGACTATGGACCATCGACCATCAGACCTTTAGCGATGAACTCCAAAAGATGTAAAATTTTTTAGATCTCCTACCTTGATCTCGACGCGCTCAACCACTGCCCTCGGAGGACCCTCAGCGCACCAGGTCTTAAAGCTATCGAGGTTTTCGTCGGAGCCTTCAGCCTCAATGTAAACCTTGCCATCGGGAAGATTTTGAACGAAGCCGGTTATACCCAGCTCTTCGGCTTTTGTTCTTGCAGAAGCACGGTAAAAGACACCCTGAACGTGTCCTGACACCAAAATTGACAAGTGCCTTTTCATAATCACATCAGAATATATAATCGGTGCTTAAAAATGCCGATTCCCGGTTTCTGATAATATTGCTGATGATCTGTTTATTATCCTCATTGCTCCTGGTAGCTACAATTGTACGGATGGAGAACACGCGCAACGCATCCGCTACAGACAATGTTCCTTCGGCAGAGTCCTTTCTTCCGTTGAATGGAAAGGTATCGGGCCCACGTTGACTTTGAGTGTTAAGATTAATACGCCCCACCTGGTTAACAAATGCATCCATCAAGTTCGCCACCCGCCTTGAGTCTTTTCCGAAAATACTTACCTGTTGGCCAAAGTTTGAATTCACCACATATTCAATCGCCTCATCGTCGTCGTCAAAAGGAACGATTGGAACAACGGGGCCAAATTGCTCCTCGGCATATATTTTCATCTTATCATTGACGGGGTATAATACAGCGGGATAAAAAAATGTATTTGAATACTCGCCGCCGTGTTCGTTCACGATGTTTGCACCGTGTTGTTTCGCATCCTCGACCAGGTCGCAAAGGAAGTCTACCTTGCCTGGTTCCGGTAATGGTGTGAGGGATACCCCGGATTCCCACGGCATTCCCGGTTTAAGCTTTGCCACCTCCTGAGTGAACCTGCTGATGAATGTGTCGATAATACTCCTGTGCACGAACAAGATCTTCAGCGCAGTACAACGTTGGCCATTAAAAGATAAAGATCCGGTAATGCACTCACTAACGGCATTGTTGATGTCTGCGTCGGGAAGAATGATCGCAGGGTTCTTTGCATCAAGGCCAAGGATAGCTTTCAATCGATGTGACTTCGGATGGAGTTTTTTAAGTTCGTTCGCACCCTTATTTGTTCCGATGAATGCAAAGACATCAATCTTACCAGTCTCCATTAAAGCGCCAACCGTTTCCCTTCCGCGTCCGTAGATAATATTTATAACCCCGGGAGGAAAACAATCACGGAATGCTTCTATTAACGGGCGAATAAGAAGGACTCCATACTTTGCGGGTTTGAATACGACTGTATTCCCCATGACCAGCGCCGGGATCAGCGTCGTGAACGTCTCGTTCAATGGATAGTTGTATGGCCCCATGCAGAGCGAAACACCAAGCGGCACACGACGAATCTGAGCCATGAAACCCTGGTCTTCAATGAGCTTTGCAGAATTTCTATCCAGCTCTTTGTATCCTTTGATCGTATCAACAATATAATCGCACGTGCGATCAAATTCCTTCTCGGAATCCTTGAGAGGTTTTCCGATTTCCCACATCAGAAGTTTCACCACTTCGTCGCGTTTGAGTCGCATTGCTGCGAGAAATTTTTCAACGTGCTCGATACGCGCCTGGACGCTTTTCGTCGGCCATTCACCGTGCCCGAGGTCATAGGCTTTTACAGCCGCATCGAGAGCCGCAAGCGACTCCTTCGATGTTAACAATGGCGTGCTGCCTATGTTCACTTGAACCAACTTATCGCCTTCTTTTGTGAAGACAGGGCTTAAAACTGGATTTAGATTTCCCTCCCAGATCTTCAGCTCCCCATTGATGAGATATTCCCGTTGTTCAATTGGTTTTGAAATCTTGAATTGCTCAGGAATAATATCTTCCCCGTGGAAGATATTCGCTAAGAATTGGCTCATTTATTTAGGTGTTTTAAGGTTTGGTTGGTCCAACAATGGTAAGGCCTGATGATGTTCCTATCCGGGTCGCTCCCGCTTCAATCAATGCCAACGTTTGTTCAAATGATTTGACGCCACCGGATGCTTTTATACCCACATGATCGGGTAAATTTTTTTTCATTAATACTATATTTTCCACTTTTGCTCCTGAAGGCGCAAAACCTGTCGATGTTTTTACAAAGTCAGCCCCTGCATCAGCACAGACTTTACAAGCTCGTTCAAGTTCAGGGTCAGAAAGATACGCAGTCTCCACAATTACTTTCAACAAAGCACCATTATTGTGAGCAAGATTGCTGCACTTGGCTAATTCTATTTTAGTCCAGGGGAGACCAGTTTTGAATGAAGTCACATTCCATACTACATCGATTTCATTCGCGCCATTATCGATTGCTCGCTGTATTTCGTCAAGTTTTGTTTCAGTCATGTTGTACCCCAGCGGAAAGCCGGCGACGGTAACGAGAATAATGTTTCGATTGGCAATTTCTCTCCGCGCACGTTTGACCCAAAACGGTGGTACACAGATTCCGAGAAATCCGAAATGACTCGCTTCTTCTACAAGGTAATCAATATCACGAATGGTTAACGTCGGACTTAAGTTCGTGTGCTCAATATATGCAGCGAGGTTCATTGCAAGCAATTTACAATGAACCTTGAATATTATTTAATTAGGGATGGCTGCCGGCAGAAACTGACCCGAAGTTAGTGCGGTAGTTGCGCGCCAGAACAGAGGTAAGCTTATCAAATAACATTCCTTCTGGCGCGCTTCGGATTGCTATAACCGTGACCCCGGGTTAAAACCAGGTTAAAACCCGGGGCAATTGAAAATTTTAACCCGAGGGTTTTGAAAACTTTTATGTAGGAAATTTCAGCGTTTGATAATTATCAAACAGGAGGAGCGATGAGTTGGATAAGATTGGAGAACGGGTTAAAACGCGGCGCAGGGATGTATTGATCAATTGTCAAACAGAAGTTGACTAACTGGTCGTTGCGCGCCAACCGGGTTAAAACCTGGGGCAATTAAGAAGTTACTCGGATGGGTTGATACATTTTTAGGTTGACAAGCTTCAGGATTGAAAAAAGAGGAACAACCAACAGGAAGGAGCATACATCGGGAAGATGATCAACTTTCGAAGGAGTTGAAGGAACAATTGCCCCGGGCTTCAGCCAGGCTGAAGCCCGGGGTAGGCGTGCGGATCAATCCGGCGCGTCATGATGAATGATCTTAGATGAGTAAATTATTTTATGACGCGCAATTGCGCCACACCATTTCAGGTAAGATTGTAGAATGATTCTGCGAGGTTGCAGCCATAAGCGAAACCATACGGGTCAAGCATCAGCTATCTGTGCGAACCTAAACGACGTTGAATGAACAACGGGGAAGTTCTAAATAACGATTGTAAATGAAAGGTCCTTTCGTCAATGGCGGATGCCACATACCTTACACAACTTCATCTTGTTCGCTGGTCTTTTTTTTGGTGGCCGCTTGTGACCAAAAAAAGCTGGGTTGGTATACTGTTCCGTCGACATGTTCTTCTCATTCTTTCGATACGTCTTTCCGCGAGCATCCATTCTGTCCTGAAATTCCTTCTGGCTGTTGTATGTAGGACCGGTTCCCTTCTTTTTCTTTGACTTCGAATGTTTCGCGTGATTGTCAGAGTAATCGGGCATTGAACTTGCCGGTTCAAGCGTCGTAGGCTGATCTACAGCAGTGTTTCGACGTGCAGCCTTTTTTTCCTTACGGGAAAGCTGAGCGAATAAATCGCTTGACACAAGTAACACCGATATTAAGAGAAGGAATCTCATTTTATATGATTCTCAAATATATCAACTCCCGACTTGTATTAAAATTATGTTGTATTCTGACCAACGGTAGATTTGCTGGTCGATCAATGGCCTGAGGGCGCTAAAATGAAAACTGCCCTCCCGATAAGTATCGGGATCGGGCAGTTTCAAATAATCCCTAAACTAAACCTAATATTATTAGCTCGTCTTTGGCTGCAGCATTGTTTGTTGTCGCCGATGCGTCCATGGAGGGGTGGGATTACTCTGTTTCCAAAGTCCCAAGCCTTTTTGTTGTGCTCGCGTTCGGTAGGCCTCGAGGTCAGGCAATGGATTTTTTTCTGCCGTCCATGCAAGGCCTTCCTCGAGCAACTCGACCCGTGGGTCCTTTTTTCCATTTACTAATACTTCAGCCAAAGGGTTGCCTCTCCAGTCCTTTCCTTTGAAACTTATCGTGACTTTTTTTCCTAATACAATTTTTTCAAGGAGTCTTTTTGATTCCTCGCCATACTCTTGAGAAAGTTCGGGGCTGTCGATACCGACAAGCTGAACGGTGTGAGTCTCGTCGTTCTTACAAAGGATCTGAATCGTATTTCCATCGATTACCGTCACCACTTTTCCCTGAAGGTCGTTTGCAAAAACGATGGCCGATGAAAACAGAACCATCGTACTAAAAATAAAATTGTGCATGGAAAAATTTCAATACCATGGACAAAAACCCTACCAAAGCAGCAACTAGCCAATTTTGATTTAAAATCCTCGTTCAAGGATTCAACGATCCAGGAGACTTTTTCAAATTGGGATCGTGGATGATCAGGATGAGATTATTTGCAGTACTGATTGACCTGATATCTCGCTTTTTCGTCACCGAACTCGACGCCACGGCGCCAATCAAAGCAAGCCTTTTCTTTTTCTTTCAGCTGGTAATAGAAGTTTCCTCTTTGCTTGTAAAAGGACGCATTTTTTGCATCGAGTCGAATCGCTTCGTCCATATCAGATACACCGGCCCCATAATCATCCAGTTGTGCCTTGCAGGTTGCTCGGTTGTAGTAGGCAAGTGCATCATTGGGATTCAGCTGAATAACTTTGTTGTAGTCAAGCATTGCCCCCTCATAATCTTCGATCCCTTCCTTTACCAGCGCACGGTTGAAGTGGGCATCCACATTTTTCGGATCGATATCTATGGCCCTGTTCAGTTCGGTGACGGCGAGTTTTGTGTCTTCCAACCCAAGGTATGCGCGACCTTTGTTCAGGTACAGTAAAACAGAATTTTCGCCTGCCTTTTGTGCATTGTCAAAGTCACTAAGTGCAGCCTGATATTCCTCTTCCTCAAGCTGCATCAACCCTCTTTTGAAAAACACTTCTTTGTCCTTCATCCCTCCGGCAATGAGCTTATCATAGTAGTCGCGTGCCGGTGGATATTTCTCCAAACTATAGTAAGCATTACCCAGCATGCGATAAAGATCCGGCTCAGGTTTTTCGGTGAGTTTTTCCACTTCGCGGAAGTCCCTGATAGCTTCTTCGTATTTTTTAGTGGCATAGTAAGCGTTGCCGCGATTCTCATATGCTTTAGCGTAATCGGGGCGCTTAGTGATAGCGTTGCTAAAATCGGCAATGGCTGAAGGATAGTTTTCCTGCTTTAGATAAGCCTTGCCCCGGTTGTTGTAAAGAACAGGATCTGTAAGACCGAGGGTAACGGCCTGCGAATAATCCTGAACTGCGCCCGCCAGGTTATTCACGCTGAACTTCGCATCTCCGCGATGATAAAAAGCCTGCGCTAGTTTTGGATCCTTAGTCACAGCTTCATCGAAGTCCTTGATAGCCTCGTCAAAGTTTTTGTTTTCATAACGGCAATAACCTCGCATATCAAATGCAATGGCATCCTTGGTACCAGTATTAATTGCCTTGTCGAGGTCCAGTCCGGCGTTCTTATAATCTTTCAGATAAAATCTCGCTACACCACGCTTAAAGAATACGTTTGAGTCGGTAACTCCTCGGTCGATAGCCCGTGTTAAATCCGACGCTGATTTTTCGTAATCCTTCAGCTCAAGATATGAACTTCCTCTTGCTACAAAAGTTTCGTTGTCTTTGCTGTTCCCATCAATTGCTTTCGTCAGGTCAGGAATAGCACCTTGAAAGTCCTTAGTGTTGTACTTCGAAACTCCCAATGCTGCAAACTCTTCAGTGCTCGCCTCGCCACGAGATGCAACAATTGACAAATCGGGAACAACGGACGAATACTCCTTGAGTTGATATCTTGCCAATGCCCTGTTCTTGAGAGCCAGTGTATAATCTTTTTTCAATGTGAGGGCACGATCAAAATCCGCGATCGATTCTTTGGGCATACCGCCATTAAGCTTCGCTTTTCCTCGGTTATTAAAAATCACTTCATCATTTGCTCCAAGCGCTACGGCTTTGTCGTACGCCTCCAACGCTCCTTTGAAGTTCGCCTGTTTGAATCGGATGTTTCCAAGCTGATAGTAAATGTCTTTGTTCTTACTATCCATTGATGCTGCCTTCTCCAGCGCAGCACTTGCTTCCTTCTCCTTCTGAGACGCGAGATATGACATTCCTATGGCCTCATATGCTCCCAGATCAGCCTTACCTTTTTGTACGCTCTTTTCGAGGTCAGTAACGGCACTGGTATATTCCTTCTGCTGATAATAAGATTTACCACGCTTCAGATAGATGTCATCTTCCTTTTCGCCGCCGATCTCGGCAGCGGTCAATGCTTCTTGTGTACCCTTGTAATCATTGGCGTCGTAACGGAGGTATCCGGCGTACAGAGAGACTTTGCTATCCTTTACTCCGCTGCTCATAGCCTTATCCAGGTAAGTGCGGGCCGCATCTTTTTTACCGAGGTTATAGTTGGCGATGCCAAGCATTTTCAACAGCTCCGGTGTTTCGCCTTCTTGTGCCTTCGCCTTTTCAAGATCTTCGACTGCACCGGCATAGTCCTTCAGCAGATATTTTGCTGTACCTCGATTGAGGAAAGCTTTGGAATATGATCCATTTAATTGAATAGCCTTGTCAAGATCTGCAACAGCCCCGCTTAGATCATTTGCATTCAGCTTGGCCTTACCACGGTTGTTGAATAGCACCGCATCATTGGCTCCCGCTTTGACGGCATTGTCATAGTATTTGATAGCGGCAGCAAAATCATTTTTCATGAATTTCAGATCACCTAGGTTCTTGTAAGCTTCAGCGTCGTTAGCTCCTAACGAGATTGCCTTTTCAAGATCTTTTGCCGAGTTATCGTAATCCTTCTGTGCAAACTCCGATTGACCTTTATATAAAAATACTTCCTTGCTGTTGTCACCGGCTGTTATCGCCAGGTTCAATGAAGCAATTGCTTCCGCATATTGTTTTGTTTTGTATTGGCACATGCCAAGCTGGCTGTGCACATCTTTATCATTGACCCCCATTGAAACTGCCGCCGTCAGGCTCTTCGTTGCTTCAGGACAGTTGCCAAGTTCTGCATAGCTCAGGCCCAGCATTTTGAAAACTTCCTTTTCACGAACTCTTTTTTGAACAACGTTTTCCAATGCAGCAGCTGCCCCTTTGTAGTCTTTCAATGTATACTTTGCAAAACCGATCTTTTGATAGAATTCAACATCCGACCTGCCGGTGGCGATGAGCTTTTCAAAGTCTGCCACGCTTCCTTTCCAATCCTGAAGTTGATAGCGAGTTTCAGCACGATTCTCAATAGCCTTGTCATTGCCTGGCTTTAGTTCAAGCGATTTATCAAAATCCGGAAGTGCACCTTTGTAGTCCTGCAGATTGAATTTTGCTTTTCCCCGGTTGTTGTAGATCACTGCATCCGCCTTTCCGGCGGCGATCACCTTATCGTAATTAGAGACGGCGTCTTTATAACTTTCCATGCGGAACTTTGCGTTGCCGAGGTTAGCATACGACTCGATGCTGTTTGCTCCCATACTCATCGCCTTCTCAAGGTCGGTAGCTGCTCCTTCGTAATCGTCAAGATTATATTTTGTATTTCCCCTGTACTCAAACAGTTCTGCAGTATTTATTCTTGATTTGACTGCTTCGTCAAAATCGGGCTTCGCTTTCTGGTAGTCCTTTAACCGATACGAAGCAATGCCGCGTTTTACATATACCTCTTTGTTGGAGAATCCAGAGTTGATCAGCTGCGTGAGTTGAACAGAAGCGTCGTTATAATCTTCTGCTTTTAGTTTTTTCAATGCAGCTTCCCATTGCACCTGCAGAAGGGAGTCAGTCTTTTGAGCGTATGCCGGAAGAATTATAAACAGGAGGACTGCAACTAACAATTGTACTCTCATAGATAGTCTGCGAAGTGACGGCAGCAAATTTATTAAATCTACCCCGTATTCTTGATGGCAATATCCTTGCAATCGACAAGCAGCTTTCGAGACGGAGAAATAAAGTGTATGATTTCGGTAGAGAAATAAAAAAAGACGGCTGAAATCAGCTCTTAACAACATTTCCGGCAACCTGCATTGTTTCGAGCGTGGGTGCCAGCTTCCCGCCGCGAGGTTCGATGGTAACGGCAAAGGTAGCGGCCCCGGAGCCAATATCCTTCATCTTAAGAAGGCCCTTAAAGTTATTGTCGAACACGCCGGCATCGACGGGTTTTCCATCGATGATTGCCCAAAGCTGGTATTGATTTTCCTGGGTTAGCTCTTTCAAATCCTGAATACTCAGATAGACTTCTTTCGTTTTTTCATTCCAATACACGGAAGCTAAAGCAGTAGGAGCATTAGCAGTACCGCGCAGCAGAACACGACTGAAGTCGGGGCTCGTGGTTACTCTTAGATCATTTTCGATGGCGTCCAGGCGTTGGTTAACCGTATTGTAATCACTCGCCATTTGCTGACTCTGGGCTGTTAATTCCGCGAGATTATTTTCGGTTTTTTTCCATTTATCCCGATAATCATACGCGAGATAGGATGTGATCAAAGCGATGGTAATAGAAGCTGCTGCCGCAAATTTCCAGAAGGAAATACCCCCATCAGCAGGGGAAAGCTCAACCACCTTGGCCGATTTTTCTGATGCATCTATTTTTTCAAATAGAGATTTCTTCAGGGACGGGTTCGGCGGGATTGCCGCTTTCATCAGAAGTTTTTCCTGTGTTTCTTCGATCAAGGCAAGCTCTTTCCGCAGCTCGGGGTAAAGCTTGAGATTTTTTTCAACCTCAAGGCGTTCCCGTTCGGGGAGCTCTCCAGACGCGTAGGCTTCCAGAATTCCGGACGATATGTATTGTTCAACGTTCACTCTACTTTTAACAAATTTCTTAATTCTTTCATCGCCAGCCGCATCCGGGTCTTGACAGTACCTAGAGGAAGATTGAATTCCTCCGCTATTTCTGCCTGGGTATACCCTTTCAAATAGTGCTGGTTTATAATGAACCGTTGATCCTCCGGAAGTGTGTTCACAATGTTCTGAAGGCCGATCCCTTCCACTTTTTGTTCAACAAATCCTTCGTTATCAATTCTATTTACGTAATTATCAATGTCTCCAGTTTTCTTTCCTTTGCTGAATTCTTTCGACCGGGTCTTATCTATGGCCTGATTTCGGGCAATATTCAACATCCAGGTGAATAGCTTTCCTTTTGATGCGTCATATGAGTCGATTTTGTCCCAGATCTTTAGAAAAACGTCTTGTAGAACTTCTTCCGCAAGTTCCTCTTTTCTAAGGATACGCGCTACAACTCCCAGTAAAGCACCTGCATAATGATCATACAAATATTCCAAAGCACTCCTGTCTTTGCTCTTTAACGCAATGATAAGACCGTCCTCGGAAATATGTTTATACGCTGCAGGGATGACTCTTCAATTTGATTTGCGAAAGTATTGAAAAAATCCTGATGGTTCACGATAACCTGCGTAACACAAATATTTCCAACGGCTAAAAATCCAAAAGCTTCCATCACTTCGTAGGTGATGGAAACAAACAACACTAAAGATTATGAAATTAAGATCAAACTTTAAATTGTTGGGACTGGCATCAGTTGTAGTTATTGCAGGTGCCGCCAGCTATCTGATCGCAGCGGATCATATTGATGCCCCTGCTGTTACTGGCACAGGGTCGGACATAACTGACCTCTATGTCTTTCAAAGTCCTTCAAATGCAAACAACATGGTATTTGTTGTTAACGTGCAGGGACTTTTAGCTCCCGCTGCAACTGCAGCAGCTTCCTTTGACGAGGAGGTGATGGTTGAAATAAACATCGACAACTCTTCCACAAAAGATAACATGGAAGACCTGGTCATTCAGGCAACTTTTGAGGACGGCAAAGTTAAAATCTATGGACCAACGGCGCCGATTGAAAAGGGTTCGACGAGCACCTTGATCACAACTACACCTATTGAAGCCGCAATAACGTCGTATGGTAGCAATCCAACCATTGGAGAAGGCAACGGTATTAAGGTCTTTGCGGGCCCGCGTGACGATCCATTTTTCTTTGACCTGAATCAGTTCAAAGCAATTATAGCAGGAAGTGCAACTTCTTTTAACAATCCCGGCACTGACGCTTTTGCTGGAACCAATGTTTTGTCAGTGATAGTGGAAGTGCCAAAGTCACAACTGGGTTCCGGATCCATAAACGTATGGGCTACAACTAATCGTGAATTATAAAAACTCAAAAATTCTATCAACGATGAAAAATATCTTGAAATACTTATCCCTGTCGCTATGCGCGAGTCTTGTGATAACTTTTATTGCCTGCGACGATGATGAAGATAACGCACCAGCTCCAATGGTCATGTATGAACAGGAAGATCACATGGCGCGACCTGCAATCAACACTGTATTTGTATCTACCGGCGAAAAGGACATGTTCAATGCCACATCTCCATCAGGGCAGGGACCAGCTTTCGCCACGAAATTCAAGGACAAGCTGACGGCGCTTAACCCGGGCTACACAACGAATCTGCTCGGACTTGACGCGACAACATTTACAAGTGTGCTAGCGACGGATGTCCTGTCTGCATCACTCACTGGTCCGACGACCTTCTATGACGGTACCAACGTTCTTACCGGACGTAAATTGGACGATGATGTAATTACCGTTGAGCTGATCCTGATCTTCGGGGGACCTGCCGCGACGTCAAACCCGGGACTTACGGATGATCACGTCGATCAAAACGACAAAAGTTTCTCGTCATCATTCCCATATCTCGCAATTCCACATTGATAAATCATAACCCTGGTCCTAGTGACCAGGGTTCATTAAAACATACGTCATGAAAACCCTGCTGATCGTTTTGACAATTCTCATTTGCGCATGCTGTGACCGAAACCACGCCATTACGGACTCCCGCGACTACGACAAGTATTTGGCCTTTAAAAGGCAGACATCGGTCAATCCGGTAGCTGAAGAAATGAAATTCTGGTCAAATCGTCTCGAACGAAATTCAAAGGATGAAGTGGCTATTGTCAAGGTCGCCGGTTTGTACGCTGGTCAATTTAAAATGTCAGGTGATATCCGTGACCTCGAACTTTCCGACAGTTTGTATCAATCAATTTTGAAAACTATGCCAGCGGGCGGTGTTGAGATTTATCATAGCCTGGCAACAAACGCAATCACACAACACAAATTCCGGCTGGCAAAAGAGTACACAGAAAAAGCGATTGCGCTAAAGGACAAGAAAGCTGGTTCTTTGATGATCCTCACCGATGTATCGCTTGAGTTGGGAGACTACGCTACAGCAAGACGTACGCTGCAGCAATTCAAAAATAAAAACTCATTTGCGTACCTGATCCGCGAAGTAAAACTAAAGGATCATGAAGGTGACCTGGAAAGTGCTATCACATCAATGGAACGGGCGTATCACAGAATTGAAGGAAATAAAGATCAGGCCCAGTGGGCACTTTCAAACCTCGCTGATATGTATGGACACGCAGGAAGAATTGAGGCGGCCTATGAAACATATTTGAAGGCTTTGGAAATCAATCCAAATGATGACTATGCATTGAAAGGCATAGCATGGATCGCGCTGTCCTATGACCATGATTCGAGGGAAGCAAAGAGGATCATAAACATTCTTGCTTCAAGGAAAAGGATGCCGGAATCTCATCTTTTTCTTGCGGAAGTTGCATCCTTCGACGGGGATGAAAACGAGAAATTTGCTCAACTAAAAATGTTCAAGTCTATGGTTTCGCAAACTTCTTACAAGAACATGTACCATAAATATCTCGCGACAATTGAGGCAGAAGATTTCAATAACGCGGATGCAACCGTCGAAATTGCAAAAGCCGAAATCGCCAACCGCCCAACACCTCAGTCATTTGACCTCCTCGCATGGGGATTGTATCATCAAGGCAATTATTCACAAGCTCTTGAAATTGCCAAGAGGAATGTGGAAGGCCAAACCTTTGAACCTGATTCATACTATCACCTTGGCATGATCTATTTCACCAACGGCGATCAGCTCAAATCAAAACAAAATCTTGTGGAGGCGTTAAAAAGTGAATTTGAACTTGGGCCCTCTGTAACCAGAAAGATCCTCGAAACGCTTGCCTCTCTGTGATGACTCGTGTCATAACAAGACCATTATTATGCGTGCTCATCTTGTGCACCTTCTTGTCGTGGCGTGTCTGCGGTCAAGGAATTCTTTCAGGAAATGTTATGGATTACGCAAGCCATGAGGTGTTAGCCGGTGCTCACATAATTCTTGAGGGAAGCGGCAAAGCGACTGCATCCGACCGGCTTGGGAACTTTAAATTGGTCAATCTTACTCCGGGCAAGTATCAGGTGAGCATATCATTCATCGGGTACGAGCGCTTTTCAGACTCTATCAGAATTGCGAATGATTCAATAGCTGTGTTAAACACAAGTATGATTGCTGGGAACATCAGGCTGGATGACGTGGTGATAGCCGCAAGCAATGAGCAGTCCATTAATGCAATCTCATCCCTCGATATCAAACTCAGGCCTGGAAATACCTCGCAGGATATTCTGCGCATGGTGCCAGGGTTATTCATTGCACAGCACGCTGGTGGCGGAAAAGCAGAACAGATATTCCTGAGGGGATTCGACATTGATCACGGCACCGACATAAATCTTGAGGTCGATGGACTTCCCGTCAATATGGTGTCGCACGCACACGGACAAGGGTATTCGGACCTTCATTTTGTCATCCCGGAATTGATCAACACGGTTGATTTTAACAAGGGCCCTTATTATGCCGACAAAGGTGATTTTACTACGGCAGGATATGTAGACTTTCAAACCAAAAATGTCCTCGAAAGAAATTTTTTGAAGATTGAAGGGGGTCGATTCGGAACCATGCGCGGGGTTGCAGGATTCAGATTACCGGAATTACGGAACGAAAATACCAAGGGATACATCGCATCTGAGATATTCACGTCTGATGGATATGTTGAGAGTCCACAAAAATTCCACAGGTTCAATGTTTTGTCAAAGATCTCGACACAGATCAATGACGATAAAGTTGTGTTTGGTTCAACATTCTTTCACAGCCGTTGGGATGCATCCGGTCAAATTCCGGAACGAGCTGTTGAATCTGGTAGCATTTCACGCTTTGGATCGATCGACAATACCGAAGGTGGAGAAACAAGTCGTTTTAACCTCTACGTAAAACATGTTCATGAATTTAACACTGGAGGTTATTTCAGCCAGCAGGCATATGCGGTCTCCTACCACTTCAACCTGTATTCAAATTTTACATTCTTTTTGAATGATCCCGTAAATGGTGACCAGATCCAGCAAAAAGAATCGCGAATGGTATATGGTTACCGGGCTAATTATTACCAGGAAGGATCTTTTTTAGACAAGTCTCTTCGAACAGAAGTCGGTGCGGGATTTCGTTTCGATGATGTAGCTAACATTAAGCTTGCTCATACCGTGAGGCGTACATTCCTGGATAATTTCAAACTCGGAGACGTTGACGAATTAAACACATATGCATATCTGAACGAGACGATTGACTTTCCTCAGGATCTGAGCGTCACGGCCGGGCTGCGTTTAGACTATTTTACATTCAGGTATCGAGATCAGATTAAGGACGCCGTTAACCTGGAAAGCAAAGCAATTGTCAGCCCCAAGCTGAGCGTAACGTACCAATTAGATTCAAAGACACAGCTGTATGTCCGCAGCGGATTTGGATTTCATTCCAACGATGCCCGTGTTGTCACCGAAAATACAAAGGACATTCTGCCCAAGGCATTTGGTGTTGACGTCGGTACGACATTAAAATTGACAGAGAAGCTGCTCACAAATTTCGCGATCTGGAGGCTTGATATGCAGCAGGAATTTGTTTACGTGGGTGATGAAGGAGTTGTAGAACCCGGTGGAAGGACTGCGCGCGAAGGAATTGACCTGTCCCTGCGATACGAGATATCGCGATGGCTATTTGCTGACGTCGATCTCAACCTCACGCGATCCAGAGCTAAAGAACAGCCCGAAGGCAGTAATTACATTCCATTGGCCCCAACTTTTTCAACCATCGGTGGATTATCCTTCAGGTTAAAAAACGGATTTAATGGAAGCCTTCGCTACCGGTATCTTTCTGACAGGCCCGCAAATGAGGACAAAAGTGTAATGGCCAAGGGATATCTTCTCGCGGACGCAACCCTGAATTATACCCAACGCAGTTTCGAGATGGGGATCTCGGCTGAAAACATTTTTAACATCGATTGGAATGAGGCTCAGTTTGACTCTACCTCAAGGTTAAAAGATGAGACTAACGCTATTTCGGAGATTCACTTCACTCCGGGTACACCTTTGTTTATTAAGTTGAAGTTGAGCTTTAGTTTTTAGTTCGAACAAGCCGTCGCCCCGACACGTCGGGGGCGGCTTTATTTTTTTACTACTAGCAACAGGTCCAGAGCATTCGTTGCATCGTCGACGACGATATAATCCTCGTGCTTGATGTCTGTTACGAGGCCGCGATCGCTTGATTGAAGCTTATTCCGGTTCCACCGGTTCAGAATTTCATATGGGATCCGAAGAATAGATGCCGGTAAATTGTGTTGAAGGTCAAAGATATCAAAACGCGTAAAACGCCGCACCGACTTTTTGTTCTGTTCGTAGTACTTCATCACTTTCTCATTCCCTGCGATACCTTTCATTTCCACATTGTTGAAGAATTTCTTGGCAAGCGTGCTTAGTTCATCCGGAAGATATTCACGCACATGCCAGGGATTTCTTGAAAGCGACATCTTCCTGTTGGGAGTTGTAATAAGGGCGACGCCGTCTTTCTTAAGTACCCGGTGGATCTCCTGCAAGTACAGCGCATCGTTTTCTATATGTTCAATCACCTGGAAGCTAACCACAAAGTCATAGGCGTTGTCTCCCAATGATGTCAATGGAGGAAGGTTCATACTGATGAATTTCCCCCTCGGAAATCTTTTCTGCAGACCATCAATTGCCTCCTTGATCTTGTCCACCGCCGTAAAACTGGTGACGCGTTCCAACAAAGTGGCGACACCTCTCCCTTCGCCGCAACCAATTTCAAGAATATCACCCCGAACGTAGTCGACCGCCACAACATACGCCTTGAACAGCCGTTGATGGATGGGATTATCAGAGGCAATTGCCTCGCTCGTGATCTCTGTGGTGTAAACTTTAGCCATAATGGCCGCAAAATTAACGGATTTGGTTGCGTTCGATATGCAGATTATTGAAATTTTGAGGATTATTGAAAAAAGTTATCCATTAATCGAGACATCTCTGAATCAAAAATTACTCACTTCATTGTTTACACTGAACGTAGTTTAAAAAACCTTCGTTAATTTGATGGTATATGCGATATGCTCTGGTAGTATTACTTTTCTTTAGCGTCGGCGCCCGTGCCCAGGCGCTTCGGGATGTCAATTATAACTTTCTTTACGATCCGACCGAACCGTTCACGCTATCCATCAAAATCGTCCGGTCGGGCGCAGGATGGACCGCTCTTTATAATTTCACGCTGAAAGACTCCGCACAACGCTTGGATCAATATTTCCTTACGTGGGATCTCCGTCCTTCGATCGATGAAAAACAAGGAACTCCCATCGAGCAGTCAGCGATCAAAAAAACCACCAGTTCCAACGTACAGCAAGTAGGAGAAATCAGCGTTCCCATATCCTCGTCTCAACAAGTTCTCTCGGTCAGGGTGCTTAACAATGCCGTCAAACGTGCCTGGATGATGTACCGGCCCCTGGATCCAAATTATCCCGTCAATACTTATCTGACCAGCATGGGCAAGCCTGTCGGTTTAGACTATGTAAAGATCAACACGGGTGTTACGGTTACCGGCGATGGTGACAGCAAAGTAATTTCCTATTACAAAGACGATTTTCCAGCCGCAGTTCCTGCATTTTCTGAAGGAATGGCAAAGGTAGCGCGTAGCATGAAGGTGGATTCGACATTCAGTATACCCGTAAATCAGGAAATTTCTTTCTCTAAGCCTGGGCTATACCTGTTGCAAAAGGATACGTCCTCTGCTGAAGGTCTTGCTTTCAGAGCAGAGGATGACTATCCAAGGTTGGCAAAAGTTGAAAGCCTAGCGGACCCGTTGATTTACATATGCACAAAACAAGAGTTTGAAAAGGTGAAGGCCGCCAAAGGCGATAAGAAGGCATTTGATCGTGTTATCCTCAGCGTCACCGGAAACACAGAAAGAGCCAAAACTTTGATACGCAATTATTTCAAGCGTGTCGAATGGGCTAACACCTTCTTTACTTCTTACAAGGAAGGATGGAAAACTGATCGGGGAATGATCTATATCCTCTTCGGATTACCTGAAGAGGTTTACAAATTCAACGATCGCGAGGTATGGAATTACAAAAGTTCATCCTTAAAAGTCACCTTCAATTTTGTTAAATCAAGTACGTTATTCGATCCCGACAATTATGTACTGATCCGGGAAAAGAAATTCCAGGAGACATGGTACGAAAAGGTCGACTTGTGGAGAAACGCCCGCTTCTAAAAATTCCTGAGCTCATGGAAAGGCGTACTTCTTTATTTATCGTGCCCACTCCTATTGGTAATCTTGGAGATATAACGCTGAGGGCACTGGAAACCTTAAAATCCGTCGACCTCGTCCTGGCAGAAGATACGCGTACTTCCGGATTTCTTCTTAAGCATTATCAGATCCAAAAACCGTTGGAGAGTTTTCACAATTTCAACGAACATCAAAAGGTCACCAATTTGATTTCCCGTATGGAGAAAGGAGAAGTCATTGGATTGGTGTCTGATGCCGGCACACCTGGAATTTCAGACCCTGGATTCCTTATTATTCGAGCCTGTCTTCAGGCTGGATTGAAGGTGGATTGTTTGCCTGGGGCTACAGCTTTTGTTCCTGCACTTATCAAATCCGGATTGCCATGCGACCGTTTCGCATTCGAAGGATTCTTGCCCCATAAGAAAGGACGGCAGACACTTCTGAAAAAATTAGCGGAGGAGGAGCGTACCATTATATTTTACGAATCGCCCTACCGGCTTGTTAAAACGCTGGAACAATTGAAGGAATATTTCGGAGAAGACCGCATAGTCTCTGTTTCGCGTGAACTCACAAAAATGTTCGAGGAAACTGTAACGGGACCGGTAACAGAAGTGCTGGCTCACTTTCAGGCAAAGGATGTAAAAGGCGAAATTGTAGTCGTTGTAGCGGGCAAATCCTAGGTATCGTTCGTGACCTTATTGCAAAAGATAAAGAGCCTTTCTGCATCGTTATTAATGATTACTGCAACTCTTCTGTTTCTTGCGGTATTTCACCAAATACAGAGTGGATGCCCTGGAACATCCACACGGCGCAAAAATGTAAATCAACCTGATCTCGTGTTACTCATCATCCTATTGCCGGTGCTGTATTCATTTGACCTTACAAATAATGCTGTGACAAAACAGCAGGTTATACGTTTCTATCATACGGAGAATTAATATCACATTCAGGAGCCTGGTTATCGATACTGATCATTATATTCACTTTCTCAAGAGCCAAGACAAAAAAAGTGGCACGTTAAATGCCAACTTAAAAACAAGATTTTAGCACACGCACACTTTGACCCATCGCCTACGATGCAACGGGATTGAACATGAATTTGCAGGAACTAGAAAGAAATGTCATTGAGGTTTGCGGCGAGGTCGGCGACTTTATTTACAGTGAAAGCTCTGACTTCGATCGCACTCGAATTGAACAAAAGAATGGGTTCAACAATCTGGTCTCTTATGTTGATCAGGAGGCTGAAAGGAGATTGGTGAAGGTTTTGAAAAAGATCCTGCCCGAAGCCGGTTTTATTACAGAAGAAGGCACCGTCGAGCAGTCAAGAACCAATACTTATAATTGGATCATCGATCCATTGGACGGCACGACTAACTATTTGCATGGCCTGCCGATATACGCCGTCAGCGTGGGCCTCACACGTGGTGAGCAACCGATTTTAGGAGTGGTCTACCACGTTGTTCGCAAGGAATGTTTCTCCGCTATTGAAGAGGGAAATGCTTATTGCAATGGCAAAGTGATCCATGTAAGTTCAACGCCGACATTACAAGAAAGTCTTCTAGCAACGGGATTTCCGTATTATCATTTTGACAAGCGTGATAATTATCTGGAGATCATCAAAGAATTTCTGGAAAAAACTCATGGCATCAGAAGGCTTGGCAGCGCGGCTGTTGACCTGGCATACGTTGCCTGCGGAAGATTAGAGGGGTACTTTGAATATAATCTAAATGCCTGGGATGTCGCCGCCGGCGTGTTGATCGTTAGGCAGGCGGGTGGAATTGTCACCGACTTTAAGGGAGGCGACAATTGCCTGTATGGGGGAGAACTTTGTGCCGCGAACAAGCTCATGCATCAAGAAATGCTTGAGATCGTTAAAAAGAGATGGAAATAACATCTCGTTAACCCCTTGTTCAGTTACATTCTGTATTTTCACATTTTAAATCAATTAATTAACACTTCGTTGTATGAGGTTACGATTCATTAAACAAAAAAGAATGGTTTGGAGATCACTGGCATCACTAACGATGGTCTCGTTATTGTTTGGCGTATTGCATGCACAGGACAATCTGACCGACAAATTACCGGTGGAGCCAAGAGTAAAGATTGGCAAATTATCCAATGGACTGACGTATTACATTCAAAAGAATGTGAGACCAGAAAAAAAAGTAGAGCTTCGACTCGTCATTAATGCAGGTTCAATTTTGGAAGATGACGATCAGCAAGGTCTTGCTCACTTCACCGAACATATGGCCTTCAATGGCACAAAGAATTTTAAGAAAAATGATCTCGTTTCTTTTTTGCAGACCATTGGAGTTGAATTCGGTGCCGACCTGAATGCCTACACAGGCTTCGACGAAACTGTATATATTCTTCCTATCCCCACAGAAAAAAAGGAAAACATTGAAAAAGGATTTCAGATCCTGGAAGATTGGGCCAGCACTGTTGCATTCGACGGCTCAGAAATCGACAAAGAGCGCGGCGTTGTTCTGGAGGAATCCAGACTGGGTAAAGGAGCTGAAGACCGGATGTTCCGCGTTGTTTATCCAAAAATGTTTGAAGGATCAAAATATGCGCAGCGGCTACCTATAGGTAAAGACGATATTCTTAAAAACTTCAAGCACGACGTTATCAAACGTTTCTATCGCGACTGGTACCGTCCCGATCTAATGGCAGTCCTTGTCGTTGGTGATATCGATCCAGCGGAGGCGGAGGCACAGATCAAAAAACACTTCGAAAAATTAAAGAATCCATCATCCCCGCGCCAACGCGCACTTGCTGATGTTCCTGAGCGTAAAAAGCCTGAAGGAGTTGTTGTGACAGACAAAGAGGCTACCAATCACGTAGTGGAGATCTATTACACGTACAAGAAAGCAAAGGATGAAATTACCGTACAAGATTATCGCGATTATCTCGTACGTGTTCTCTTTACATCTATGCTTGGCCAACGTATGCAGGAACTTACGCAGAAGGCTGAGCCTCCTTTCGTTTTCGGGGGAAGCAACGTGGGCGGATGGGCCAGAGGTTTCGAAGCCTATCAATCCTTTGCGTATCTCGGTAAAGGTGGCGTGGAACCAGCTGTCAACGCATTGATACAAGAGAACGAACGAGCACGCAAGTTTGGATTCACCGCGTCAGAACTTGATCGTGTGAAAAAGCAGCTGATGAAAAATATTGAGCGCAGCTACAATGAACGCGACAAAACCGAATCGCAGCAGATCGTAGAAGAGTATATCCGTAACTTCCTCGACAAGGAACCAATCCCTGGTATTGAGAATGAATTCAAGTACTACAAAAATTTCCTTGAAGGTATTACACTGGAAGAAGTAAACCAGTTAGCGGTTAAGACTATCCCCGCAGTTACTGACCCCAAACTTGTTATTCTCACAGGTCCCGAAAATTCTGATTTCAAAATGCCCACAAGCGTTGAGTTATTAGCGTTGTCTGAAGCTGCAGGAAAGGCTGAACTCACTGCATATGAAGAAAAAGCTGTCGCGGCGACCATCATGGAAAAGGCACCAGCTCCTGGCACGGTGACCGCAGAAAAGGAAAATAAAGAGCTAGGTGTTACCGAACTTACGTTGAGCAACGGCATAAAGGTCTTACTAAAGCCCACAGATTTCAAGAACGATCAGGTGGTTATGAATGCATCACGGTTCGGTGGACAATATCTGTTCGATCCGAAGGAAAGGTTCAACGCAGAGTTTGCTGCGACCGTCGTCACACAAATGGGTGTTGCCCAGTTCTCACCTGTTGATTTACGTAAGGTGCTGGCGGGGAAAACAGCAACAGTAGCGCCACGACTCGGAGCAATCTCTGAAAGCATGAATGGGCAGTGTAGTGCAGTAGATGTAGAGACCATGCTTCAGCTCACCTACCTGTATTTCACACAACCCAGAAAAGACGATGACCTTTTCAAATCATTCGTTTCCAAACAGCAGGCACTATATCAAAACATGGCGGCCGATCCGCAATTTACTTTTCAGGATTCCGTGATATCAACGCTGTACAAGAAACATCCGTGGGCTCCAAAGTTACCGAAGCCGGAAAACTTCGGAATGATCAATCAACAGCGTGCACTTGACATCTATAAAGAACGATTTGGCGATGCCAATGGATTTACATTCGTGTTGGTCGGCAAGTTCGAGATGGCTACGATCAAGCCACTCATTGCTACATATCTCGGAAGTTTGCCCTCTACGCAACAGAAATCTTCTTTCAAAGACGTCGGACTTCGCCCTGTTAAAGGTGTGGTGAAAAAAGAAATAAAGAAGGGCACGGAGCCTAAGAGCTATATCCGCATGTTCTGGAATGGAGAAGCGCCTTTTTCAGATGCTGAACAGCTCAAAGTTCAGGCGTTGACGGAGGTTGTGAACATCAAACTAATCGAATCCCTCCGCGAGGAGCTAAGTGGCATCTACGGAGGAGGAATGTACGGTAATCTCAACAAGAACCCATACAACAGCTATGCATTCGGCGTGTCACTGCCATGTGGTCCTGAGAATGTAGATAAGCTGATAAAGGCTACTTTAAGCGAGATTGATAAGATCAAGGCAAATGGACCTACTGCTGATGACCTCAACAAAGTCAAGGAGACGTGGAGACAACAATATGAAGTAAACATTAAGGATAATGCATTTTGGGCAAGGCAACTTCTCCAAAGCGTTGAAACAGGTTTGAACCTCGGGGAGGTCCTTAGCTATGAAAAGAGGATTGCCGCACTTACATCGAAAGATGTAAAAGATGCAGCGCTGAAATATCTCGATATGAAGAATTATGTTCAGATCGTGTTAAACCCTGAAAAATAGTTTCAATTTGAAGTCAATAAAGCCGGCCCCATTTCGAGCCGGCTTTTTTATTTTGCAAGGGTTATCTTTGACAATTCCAGGAGCTACATAAATGTTTATAACGGTATCCCTATTCCATGAGTAATAGTCCTGCACCTGAGCTTAAGCGAATTCTCAGCCCCCTTCTGGTATGGGGACTTGGTGTGGGGTATGTGATATCGGGAATGTATTTTGGCTGGAACCTCGGCCTTGAAAAAGGTGGTACGCTTGGTCTGGCGATAGCCACGTTCTTTATCATTATACATTACGCAGCGTTTACCTTGAGCTATACCGAACTCGCGTGCGCAATTCCAAAGGCTGGAGGCGCTTTCGATTATGCGGAGCGGGCATTCGGCAAGGATGTGGGATTTATCGTAGGAATGGCTCAGAACATTGAATTCATTTTTGCACCACCTGCCATCGCGTTCGCTATCGGAGCTTATTTCAATCTTTTCTTTCCGCAACTGAGCGTTATAGCAATTGCCATATTTGTTTATGTTGCCTTTACGGGCCTTAACATATTCGGCGTGAAGGCAGCAGCGACCTTCGAGTTGATAATAACCATTTTTGCAGTTGCTGAATTGCTCCTGTTCAGCGGACTAACACTTCCGCACTTCGAATGGAACAACGTCACCCAAAATTCTTTCCCTAACGGATGGGCTGGCGTATTCGCGTCTATCCCTTTTGCTATTTGGTTTTTTCTGGGAATTGAAGGAGTGGCAAACGTGGCGGAAGAAAAACCCTTTTGCCAACGTACGGTGGCAAAAGGGTTTGGATCAGCCATTATAACACTTATCGCTCTTTGTGTGTTGGTCTTCTTAGGGTCCGTGGGTGTGGCTGGCTGGGAAGCTATAGTGTTTGCAAAGGATGGCTCAATTTCCGATTCACCACTTCCCTTGGCATTAAGCCATATCGTAGGCGATAGCAGTTTTCTTTACCACTTGCTGATAACCGTCGGCTTATTCGGATTGGTTGCTTCTTTTCACGGTCTGATGCTCGCATCGGGGCGCTCCACTTTTGAGTTTGGAAGAGTTGGCTTCGCACCGGCCTTTCTTGGACGAATTCACAATAGGTTCAAGACGCCTGCAAACGCGCTTTTGATAAATATGATCATTGGTATAGTGGCATTGCTGTCTGGACGAACCGGTGATATCATTACAATATCTGTTTTTGGTGCCCTCACCCTTTACGTAATCTCAATGCTAGCTTTGATGCGATTGAGAATAAAGGAGCCGAATTTGACGCGTCCTTACACGGTTCCCCTTTATCCCGTCGTTCCGCTAACGGCCTGTTGTATTGGACTAGTTTCATTGGTTTCATTGGCGATATTTAATCAGCGCCTTTGTTTTCTGTATCTTCTTATCATTGGAGTGTGTTATGGGATTTTTAAACTTTGGAATCTTCGAAATCCCGTTGAATAAATTCGTAATTTTTGCTCTTGAATTCAACGTATGGATAAGAAGCAAGTACTTGACTATGTTAAGAAGCATCCGTCGGGAAAAGTCAAAATAGCTATCACAGACATCGACGGGATACTTCGAGGTAAATATATCTCAGTGGAAAAATTCCTGTCGGTTATTGAAGACCATACGGGATTCTGCGATGTTGTTTTTGGGTGGGATGCCAATGATGTTGCATATGACAATGCTTCATATACCGGCTGGCATACCGGTTATCCAGACGCGCCGGTCCGGCTTGATATTTCAACATTCAGAAAGATTCCTTGGGAGAACGACTTGCCGTTTTTTCTGGGTGAACTATTGAATGAGCAAAAGGAGCCATCGCATATCTGCCCTCGTCAACTGGTAAAGAAACTATCGAAGGAAGCCAACGATCTCGGATTTAGCGCTGTGTTCTCGCAGGAGTTTGAGTGGTTCAATTTTTCTGAAACGCCGCATTCTGCTAATCAAAAAAATTTCCGCAACCTCACACCTTTCACGCCAGGTATGTTCGGCTATTCGATCCTTCGCAGCACCTTGCAAAATCCTTTCTTCACTGATCTCTTTGAGCTCCTCAGAAAATTCAGCGTACCGCTTGAAGGATTGCATACCGAAACCGGGCCTGGAGTACTTGAAGCCGCCATCGCGTATGCACCACTCCTTGAGTCTGCCGACCGTGCTGTTCTGTTTAAGTCTGCAGTTAAAGAAATTGCTTATAAGCATGGCGTTATGGCGACGTTCATGGCTAAGATCCACGAAAGTCTGCCGGGATGCGGCGGGCACATACATCAAAGTTTATGGGATCGCGGGCAGAAGAAAAATCTTTTTTACAGCAGCTCCGACAAAAAACATATGAGCGATGAAATGAAATCATATGTTGCTGGCCAATTGTTTTGTCTGCCGCATATCCTTCCCATGTATGCGCCGACTATTAATAGTTACAAAAGACTTGTAGAAGGTGCATGGGCACCAACCACACTAACATGGGCGTTGGATAACAGGACTGTAGCTTTGCGTGTCTTGTCCGGAGGGGCAAAATCGTGTCGGTTGGAGACGAGAGTAGTAGGATCAGACGCGAATCCTTATCTCGCTATGGCTGCAGCGCTAGCATCAGGACTATACGGTATACGTAAGAGGATGAAATTAAAACAACCTGAAACGGCGGGCAACGGTTACCGCGATGTTTCCAACGGAATACTGCCTGCCACGCTTCATGATGCAACTGAACATATGAAAAAATCTGTTGTAGCTAAGGAAATACTGGGGGAAAAGTTTACAGAACATTTCGTTCAGACACGCGAATGGGAATGGAGGCAACATCTTAAATCAGTAACCGACTGGGAATACCGTCGATACTTTGAAATAATTTAGATCATCAACCTGAAGACACTTGCATTAGTATGACCTTTGATAAAATCTATCAATTCAATTTTCCAACGACCATCCGGTTCGGAAAGGACGCCAGCAAAGAGCTTGACGGATATCTTGCCAAGAACAACATCACAAAACCGCTGATAGTAACCGACGGCACGGTTGCACAATTAGATTTTTTCAAATCCCTGGTAAGTGGATTAAAGAAGAAGAACCTTTCTATCGAAGTATTCAGCGACATTCATAAGAATCCGGTGAAGTCAGACGTGTACAAAGGAACCTCCGTTTACGACGAAACGCACCGTGACGCTATTATCGGTATTGGTGGTGGGGCGGCACTGGATGTAGCCAGGGCCATCGTCTTACGTGTAAATCATCGCGAAGATCTCTTTAAGTATGATGACCTCATCGGTGGTGATGTATTTGTCACGAACGATGTGCCGCATTTCATTACTATTCCCACAACGGCGGGGACAGGCAGCGAAGTAGGGCGAAGCGCGATAATTTCCGATGATATCACCCATCAGAAAAAAATTCTATTCGCTCCGAAGCTCCTTGCTAAAATTGTTTTTGCTGACCCTGTCCTAACCATGGAATTGCCGGGGCCAATCACTGCAGCTACCGGAATGGATGCACTGACCCATAATATGGAGGCATATATTGCTAAGATGCCGCATCCTATGTGTGAAGGTATCGCATTACAGGGTATCTCTCTGATCAGCAAATCGCTAGAGAAGGCGGTAAACAAACCAGATCTTGAATCCCGAAGCAATATGCTGATGGCATCGATGATGGGAGCCGTTGCGTTTCAAAAAGGATTGGGCGTGGTTCATTCCTTAGCGCATCCGTTGTCGTCGCTGCTGGATACGCATCACGGCCTGGCGAACGCCGTGAACATTCCGTATGGAATGGATTTTAATATCGAAGGTTTTGAAGAAAAGTTCAGGCAGATCGCGCGTACGCTTGAATTAAAGGAGGAGTCAGGTGGGGCGGTGGTTAAATATCTTTTCGATCTCAATTCCAGCATCAATATTCCTCACCGGCTTAGTGCAATTGGCGTGAAGCGCGAGCACATTGACACCCTTGCTGATCTGGCGATTGCAGACTTTGCACATCCCAACAATCCTAAACCAGTAGCACGCGCTGATTTTAAGATGCTGTACGAAAAAGCACTTTAGAAATGAACAAGGTCGTCATAGGAATTACAGATGGACGATTGTACGAGAACTATGCGGGTTGGATTACACAACCCGGCAATGTCGAGCTCGTGCGTCTCGGTTATCGTTTCGGCAATGCTGAGGAGCTCAAGCGGTGTGATGCACTTTTTATGACTGGCGGCGAAGATGTCCACCCGAAATTCTATAATAAGAATGAATACATCGAGCAATATGGTTTGAGCGATTTCGACGAAAAGAGAGATGAATTCGAAATCGGGTTACTTACCCAGTGGCAATCGTCAAAAATACCACTACTTGGCGTTTGCAGAGGCCTTCAGCTTGTCAATGTTTTCCTGGGTGGTACATTGATTCCTGACCTTCCGTCATTTGGAAAATTCAATCATTCGAGAAAACAAAAAGATCCACGATACCATCCGGTTGAAGTTGATCCTAATAGTCACCTTTATTCGATGGTAAAGACTACTTCGGGTGACGTCTCCAGTATACATCATCAAAGTATCGACAGGATTGCAAGCGGTCTGGTTACTAACGCGATCACAACAGATGGTGTTATTGAGGGAGTTGAGTGGCTGAATCCAATGGGGAAAACTTCAATATTACTTGTGCAATGGCATCCTGAAGCTATCACCGACAAGGACAGTCCATTCACCAAAAACATCCGAGAACATTTTATCAAACTCATACAGTGAATTATTAATTATGCGCATTATCAATCCCGCGACGGAAGAGACTATTAAAGATTTAATCCAAGATACCGAGGGTACGTTGCAATTAAAGTATAAATCGCTTCGCACTGCTCTTGCTGGCTGGCAGCAACAGCCGCTCAATGAACGGGTCAGGTGTATAGTCAGGTTTTCAGACCTGCTCAAAACAAACATTGAGGAGTTGTCACAGGTGTTGACGTCGGAAGTCGGCAAGCCTTTGCCACAATCACGCAACGAGGTCAACGGAGCAATAGCACGTATAAGCTGGCTCACAACAAACGCCGAAAAATATCTTTCAGACGAAATAATGAACGCCGATGAGAATCTCATTGAACGTATCAGTTACGAACCTCTGGGAGTTGTGTGCAATATTTCTGCGTGGAACTATCCTTATCTCGTCGGTATTAACGTTTTTGTTCCGGCACTCATGGCTGGTAATACCGTGCTTTATAAACCGTCCGAGCACTCCACACTTACGGGGCTTGAAATTCAAAAACTACTTTATGCCTCCGGTGTTCCCTCGGATGCATTTCAGGTTGCCATCGGTGCAAAAGATGTTGGCGAGGCATTACTTAACCTGCCTTTTGACGGATATTTTTTTACAGGATCTTATAAAACGGGCAAGCACATTTACAACAGAGTGTCGTCAAAGATGGTACCATGCCAGCTTGAACTGGGTGGTAAAGATCCGCTGTACGTATGCGACGACAATACTGACATTAAATCAGTGGCTGCTGGCACAGCAGACGGCGCGTTTTACAATAACGGACAAAGTTGTTGTGCGGTTGAGCGCATTTACGTCCATGAAAAGGTATATGACAAATACGTCGACGAGTTTGTCAAAGAGGTAAAATCTTACAAGGTTGGTAAGCCAACACAAGAAGGGGTTTACATTGGACCCTTGTGCAGAAAAGCGCAGGTAGAATTTCTTCAGGGGCAGGTGAACGATGCTATCAAGAAAGGCGGACTGGTTGTTACCGGCGGCCATGCAATTCCCGGCAAGGGATACTTTTTTGAACCTACCGTGATCCTGAATGCAACCCATAGTATGGACGTTGTTCGGGCTGAGTCCTTTGGCCCTATAATCGCGATTATAAAAGTGAAGGATGACGAAGAAGCAGTGAAAATGATGCAGGATTCCGAATATGGTCTGACGGCAGCTGTCTACAGCTCCAGCCAGCGTCGAGCAGAAGACATATTAAAACGCATAAACGCAGGAACCGGATATTGGAATTGTTGTGATCGCGTTAGTGCTGCGCTTCCGTGGAGTGGAAGGAATCATTCTGGTTTTGGAGCAACGCTCTCTCACACTGGTTTGAGAGCATTTACAAGGCCCAAAGCTTATCACTTGAAAAAATGAAACTTATGGGCAAAGCTACCTGGCTTTCACATGTGTGCTCACCGGGTGAGCCAAAGGCTTTATAAATGCAGGGTCACGACGATCACAAAGCAGGCACTACGATCACTATGTGAAGCCCTAAAAATTACGTCGTGTGCTTTGTGGTTCGTGGTGGACTTTGTGACCTGCATTTACGCATTTTTTCAAAATCCGGGGTATCCATCGCCATCCCGGTAATAAATAGTAAGCAGGTTGAAAGCCTTTTATTAATTTCAATTCTCAAACGACATTAACATCGACATATGAAAAAGGTCATTTCTATTCTGCTTTTTATCCTTGTTTCTTCCATCGTACGCGCACAGCTGCGAATGCCCGCCATTTATGGCGATCATATGGTGATCCAAAAAAGCGCAACTGTTCCAATCTGGGGTTGGGCAACCGCTTCGCAGCAAGTGACGATAAAAGTTAGTTGGGATACAACAACGATACGAACTAAAGCGGAGAATACAACATTCTGGAAAGCTGCGCTGCAAAGTCCTCCAGCAGGCGGGCCTCATACCATCACGATAAAAGCAGGAGAAGAAACGAAAGTCATTGCAGATGTACTGTCAGGTGAAGTGTGGCTTTGTTCCGGTCAATCGAACATGGAATGGAGCATGGCAGCTACTGGCGATGGTAAAGAGATAATGGGGAACGTTAACGACGCGACCATTCGGTTATTTGATATTCCTAACTCTTCCTCTGACCAACTACAAACACGGGGAGAAGGAAGCTGGAAAGTTTGCAATGCGGAAAACGTTAAGGGATTTAGCGCGGTAGGTTATTTCTTCGGAAAGAAGATTAACCAGGATTTGAATGTTCCGGTCGGCCTGATTAACGCAAGTTGGGGCGGAACACCGGCAGAGGTTTGGCTTCCCCGGGAAAAGGTTGAGGCTGATGCAAGCTTAAAAGCAGCAGCCGAAAAACAAACCGATGATCGACCCTGGTGTCCGTCTAAGCCTGGCGTTGTATTCAATTCCATGCTCAATCCAATCATTCCATTTCGACTAGCAGGTGCGTTATGGTATCAGGGTGAATCGAACACTGGAGCACCGTTCACTTATAAAAAGTTAATGGAAACGCTGATACTGGACTGGCGTGAGAAATTTTTGTCGGACCTTCCATTCTATTATGTGCAGATAGCTCCGTACACCTATGGTTCCGTTGAGATAGGAACGCTCGTTCGTGAACAGGAAGTAAAGATGCTCGAGATCCCCAAGACGGGAATGGTGGTAATTTCCGATCAGGTTGATAACGTAAAAGATATTCATCCTCAATTCAAAAAGCCTGTTGGTGAACGGCTGGCTAACATTGCGTTGGTAGAGACTTACGGAAAAACCGGTATCGTGTATAAAAATCCATTGTACCAATCGATGAAGGTTGAGAAGAACAAGATCCGGATCCAATTTCAAAATGTTCCCAGCGGTCTGGTTACCCCCGGTGGTGAGCTGACCGAATTTCAAATAGCGGGTGAAGATCATAAGTTCTATCCCGCGACTGCAAAGATCGACGGCGGTACCGTTGTTGTTTCTGCCAAGGACGTAAAAGCTCCCGTAGCAGTGCGATTTGGTTGGAAGAATGAGTCAATTCCGAATTTGTTCAGTAAAGAAGGGCTTCCTGTGTCAAGTTTCCGGACAGATGATTGGCCGATCGTCGTTGACTAGCGTTTTGCGTGCTTCGCGTCTTCGCTTTTGCGGCCTTTGCGTGAAATGCATTTGAATGTTTGCATGGACCTTTAAATGCAGGTTTCACCCCGAGAACTCGGGGCAAAGACAATTCGCAAAGGCCGCAGACAAAAGCCAACCATTGATGAATCAACCATCAACCCTTCCCTATCCAACCATCCAACTACTGACCTAACTAACATACTTTAGCTTGTGATTCAATTCTTTGACAAAAGGACGAGGATATAATAAAAAATTTTCTCCGATACTTATATTTGCCCGCTTATAAACCCAGCGCAATATGATCGTATTAAAATTCGGAGGAACATCAGTAGGCAAACCCGAGCGTATGAAGAAGATCGCCGAACTTGTGTTAGGCACGCCCGGTAAAAAGTTTGTGGTTCTTTCGGCCTTATCAGGAACAACAAATACACTGGTTGCAATAGGTGATCATTTATTGGCTGGACAAAAAGCAAAAGCCGAGGAAGAGATAAAGGCTTTGGAAAGTCATTATCAGGCTTTCATTAAGGAACTCTACTCGAGCGATGCGTTTCTTGCTATTGGTCAGGAAACAGTAAGCCGCTTTTTCATTTTCATGAGACTGCTTGCCGCCGGCCAATTCGATATTAAGAGTTACCGCGAGTTACTTGCACAGGGTGAACTCCTTTCTACGGAATTATTTTATCAACACTTACAGGAACGCAAGGTCAACGCAAGACTTTTGCCGGCACTCTATTTCATGACTATCGACGAAAATGAGGAACCTGAGCTTGAAAAGATATCTGAAAGATTAAAACCGTTGCTGGTATCGTTAAGCAACATAGACATCATAATCACACAAGGATATATCTGTCGCAATCACAGGAACGAGATCGACAACCTCAAGAGAGGCGGAAGTGATTATACAGCGTCACTTATTGGAGCGGCTATTCGCGCGGATGAAATTCAGATATGGACTGATATCGACGGAATGCACAATAACGATCCCCGAATTGTGAAGAAGACATTGCCTATTTCAGAGCTTACATTTGACGAAGCTTCGGAGCTCGCCTATTTCGGAGCAAAGATCCTTCATCCATCCACCATCGTGCCAGCCCAGAAGTACAACGTTCCCGTACGTTTGAAAAATACGTTGGATGAAAAAGCACCAGGTACAATAATTACGAGCAAAGGAAGCGAAGGCTCATTCAAAGCTATTGCCGCCAAAGATGGTATCACGGCTATAAACATCCGTTCTTCCCGTATGTTGATGGCTTATGGATTTCTGAGAAGAGTATTTGAGATCTTTGAAAACCACAAGACTTCGATCGACATGATCACAACATCGGAAGTCGCCGTATCGGTTACCATCGATAATAACACGCAGCTTGCGTCAATCGAGAACGAACTGAAGAAGTTCGGAACTATCAGCGTGGATAAAGATCAGACCATTATCTGTATTGTTGGGCAGAAGATCACGGTACAGCAAGACGTTTTCAAAAAGATATTTGACTCCTTGGCCGATGTGCCTATACGCATGGTTTCCTGCGGTGGAAGCACGAATAACGTTTCAGTTCTCGTTGACAAAAAGGACAAGGACAAGGCTCTGAATGTTTTGAATGAGGGACTGTTCGGTTTAAAATAACGTTGACCCGTCGTTTTCGATAAAATTTAATCCGCCGAAATCGCGCTAACCGTTGATCATGCACTTTAGTATGATTGATGATTGCGATCCTGCGGTGTTGCCTCATCTTTTTTAATTAAGGCAAAGGCATCCTCTTTCACACTTCCGCCATTCCATTAAGTAAATAAGTACACCACGCCTTCTTTCTAAGGCAAAAAATAATCCATATTTAAATAATAATAACCCTAGCCTCCTCCGAATGGAAACCATTGTTGTAATAGTCTTTATAGTGGGCTATTTCTGCATCGCTCTTGAAGGCCCAATAAAGGTCAACAAAACAGCGTCAGCTACACTAATGGGAGTACTTTGTTGGACGCTATTTGCGATCTCCACTCCCAATGATTCTATCACAGGCAGCGTACAGTTTAATGATTTTCTCGATAGTCTGAAATTAGACCTTGGCAACAAATTCTCGGCGCTAGGTCAACAGGAGATATTTCGAAGCTTCGTAGTCTCTGAGCTTTCACGTCACCTTGCAAGTATTGCTGAAATACTTTTCTTCCTTATGGGTGCAATGACCATTGTTGAAATCGTGGATGCCCATGAGGGATTCCGTTTCATAACGGATAGGATAAGCACAAAAAATCCGAAAAAACTGCTATGGATAATTTGTTGGGTAACGTTCTTCCTTTCTTCGGTACTTGATAACCTAACCACTGCTATTGTGATGGTTTCCCTCATTAGAAAGCTCATCCCCAATAAGGAAATGCGATTGTTCTTCGCGGGCATGATCATCATAGCGGCTAATGCGGGCGGGGCATGGACTCCAATAGGAGACGTCACAACCACTATGCTTTGGATTGGCGGACAAATATCAACTGCCAGCATCATGAAAGTTGTGTTCATCCCAAGTGTGATATGTATGCTTGCCCCGCTGGTTTACGTGAGCTTTACCCTGAAGGGTGAGCTAGGTGAAACGCATCAGCATTATATTAAGGATGAAGCGGACGTTGTCAAGGGCGGACAACTGATGCTGATACTGGGCGTTGGGGCGTTGATGTCGGTGCCAATTTTCAAAACCCTGACTCACCTTCCTCCCTACATGGGTATGCTTGCTGCGCTCGGCGTTGTTTCCGTAGTTTCCGAAATGATCCACCCTGACCTTGATGAGGCAGTTAAAAAGAATTACACAGCCGCGGGAGCTCTGGCGCGAATAGATGTACCAAGCGTATTGTTCTTCCTCGGAATATTATTGGCGGTGGGTGCACTTGAGTCTATGCTTACTCTCCACCACTTTGCGGAATACCTCTCTCAGACTATCGGAGATAACCGCGTTATTATCACTTTGATCGGACTACTTTCCACTGTTGTCGACAACGTTCCTCTTGTGGCTGCGAGTATGGGCATGTATAGCCTCGATGTTTATCCTATGGATCACATGATCTGGCAATACCTTGCCTATTGCGCTGGCACTGGCGGAAGTATTTTGATTATCGGATCCGCCGCCGGCGTTGCTGTTATGGGTATGGAAAAAGTTGATTTTATCTGGTATGCGAAAAAGATCAGCCTTATCGCGCTAATAGGATACTTCGCGGGCGCGGCGGCTTATTTGGTGATTGAGGGGATGTGAGGGTGTGTGATATATGGCTATACGGGAATAAAGTACTTGAGTGTTAGCAGGTAAAAAATATCAATTGCGTTAGAACCCAACGACCAACCCGGCGCACGAATCGCTGGTTGCTCCCGTAACGCTTTTCAGGCAATTTGACTCTCCGCGAACTCTTAGTACACCAAGGAACCCAAATACAATTGCTTCCTTGAACTTTATCACATCGGAATCCGGAATGATCAGGGTAATGTTGTCACCACATTGATCAAGCAATTGCGAAATGAAAAATGAATTAAAAGCGCCCCCTCCTGTGCATAGTACATTACAGCGTTTTTTTTGTGAGCTAATAGTCAGCGCGATTTCTTTTGCGGACGATAAAGTCATCGTCCTGAGTTTATCTTTTAATTGGACATTTGGATCATCCAATATCGGCTTAATGCGTTCTTCAAACATCTCGCGACCTAGTGATGGCCTTCGCTTACGAAGACTTGAATAAACGGCATCGAGTTTTTTCAACATTGCCTGATCAATTTCACCATCAGACGATAAGGCACCATCCTTATCAAATTCCTTTTTTATCGTCGACATGAGATAATTGAGACCCATGTTGTTGAAGCAAATGTCGAATGCAACGCGTTTTCCACTGATATCCCTTGAAAGATTCGCGATTCCCCCCAGGTTGAGACAGACATCGTAGTCACCAAACAAAAATTTATCTCCGACAGGGACCAATGGTGCACCCTCTCCCTCACGCATAACATCGAGGCTTCTGAAATCAAATACAACGGGTACCCCACATGCGGCATGAAGTGCGTTGCCATTGCCAATCTGATAAGTGAATCTCTTTTGTGGTTGATGAAAGATCGTATGGCCGTGAGAAGCAATGAAATCCACCTTCAGCTTATTACGTCGAATAAAATCACCGCTTGCCTTTCCCAGGAATCGTCCGTATTCTGAATCCAGTTCCATAAGTTGCTCACCCGTCAGGTGTTGGGCAGTAGATAGTTTTTTCATCCATGCCGAGGAATACTTAACAGTCGTCGATTTCTTAAGGGAGAAGGACCAGCGTCCTTTATTTTTAGCGAAATGAGCATAAGCAATGTCCAGCCCGTCCAAAGAGGTACCAGACATCAGTCCTATAACTTTAAAGTTGTTCCTTGAATCCATATTTTTGGGACGTGAGCCTATTTAGGTAATAATGCAAATTAGCGGACATCTTATTAATAGCAACACGCAGGAATAGAACATAATAGAAGTTACAACTTCTGCTTCCATTGTCAATCATTAAAGAATACGCTTAAAAAAATTCGAAAACGGCAAGCCATGAACATAGTTGTTGACTACGGAAACACGTCTGCCAAGGTGGGCGTCTTTGAGGGTGATAAGCTCACCATGCAATACAATTTCCAAAAGGCAGAAGAGCTAAAGGAATTTCTGGAAAACTTTTCTGCAGTTAGTTTCATCATTAGTTCTGTAACCAAAGATCCCGCCGAGGTTTTACCCTGGGCGACCCAGGCAAAACGCAAACTTATTTTGAATCCTCAACTTCCGCTACCTGTTAAAATCAAGTATGCGACACCGTCAACACTTGGTGTCGACCGCATTGCCGGGGTATGCGGGGCCCAGCACATGTTTCCAAAAACGAATGTGCTCGTTATCGATGCCGGCACGTGCATTACCTACGATTTCCTGGACAGAGATGGAAATTTTCTCGGTGGCGGCATTTCGCCGGGCCTGATGATGCGCTTCAATGCTGTTCATAATTTCACAGCCAGACTGCCGTTAGTACCCTTGATTGAAGAGGCTCCTCTCATCGGAGATAGCACTGAAAGCTGCATTCAAAGTGGGGTGATCAATGGATTAATCGAAGAACTTAGTGGGATTATCAGGCTCTACAGGCAAAAATTTGAGGGATTGTCTGTGATTTTAAGCGGCGGTGACGCCCGATTTTTTGAAAACAAACTGAAAGGGTCCATATTTGCGGTCCCTGAACTAGTACTCAGCGGATTAAACAGCATTTTGATACATAATGTCGGTCGTTAAAAAGTGGTTTTTGGTTTTTGCTGTTGTCGTTTCCGCAGCAAAAGTGTGGGGTCAGGCGGCACCTTCACCTTTCACAACATATGGCGTTGGTGAGCCTTATGGCTATGGATTAGTGCATAATCAAGGCAATGGGCTCGGTGTCAGTCAGCCTCAATACTGGTATGTTAACAATCAGAACCCGGCTTTGCTTATCTACAACAACTACTCTGTGTTTCAGGTCGGAATTGTGGGAGAATCGCGAACCGCCAAGGGTGACACGACAAATGAAAAGAATAGCGGCGGAAACCTGAACTACATCGTCATGGCGTTTCCGATCAAGCCGGACAAATGGACATCTTCCCTCGGATTAATGCCATACACAGACGTTAATTTTAGTTTTCAATATCCCGGCTTAGTCAAGGATCCTCTGGGTGCGGTGGTCGACACCCTGACGACTTCTGAAAGTGGCAGTGGCGGTTTGACTCAGGTGTATTGGTCAAACGGCGTAAGACTAACTAAGGAGATAGCAGTTGGTCTAAAGGCAGCGTATTTGTTTGGTCCCGTATCAAATCTTTATTCAAACCTGTTGTCGGGCGCCTCCACACCTGGTGAACGATACGTGGTAAGCGTTGAAGATAAGTCCAACAACCACGGATTTAATTTTGGGTTAGGTTTTTCGTTTAGCAGAGATTCGTTGGGACGCCGGAATGATCGCAGGGTAAGTATTGGTGCGGTTTATAATTTTGCTTCAAACCTTAAGTCAACAAGTAATACCAAAATTTTCCGGACTACGTTAGGAGGTGATACAGTGGAGCGATACACGATAGAAAGTGTGGACGGGACGCTTCATTTGCCACAAGGATTTTCGGCGGGCATATCTTACGGAAAAGGCGTAAATTGGTCCATAGGTACGGAGTTCGCGTATCAAGATTGGGCGTCTTTCGAAAGCATAAGATCAGACGACCAGGGGTTGGGAAAATCGTGGCGCACGACCGTGGGTGGTGAATTCACAATGGACCCGCTTGCTCTGGAAAGCTATTTGAAGCGCATCACATTCCGAACGGGTGTAAGTTTTGAGCAGTATCCGTTTTTAGCGAATAACAATGTGGTGAAGGATTATGGCATTAATTTTGGCTTCTCTCTCCCGGCTGGCCGTTCTAGTATGGATTTTGCCGTAAAACTAGGAAAGAGGGGAAATAGGAAAGAAAACATTATAGAAGAATCTTATTTCAAATTATACTTCGGGATAACATTTAACGATCAGTGGTTCATCAAACGGAAGTTTGATTAGAATATAAATAAAAATATAAGAATGCATGTTTTGAGCGTCTGCGTTTTTATGGCTGTGTTTTTCGGATCAATTGGATGTTTGGCGCAATGCAGAGAAGTGAAGTTCATCAGAACAAAAACTTAATTGAACCTAAAAGTATATCGAAGGCCATAGCTTACTGTGGCCTTTGTTATTTCTGTTTATGATCAAATATCTTTTACTTGTATTTGTTGGTGTGATCGTTTTCGGCTGCAATGGCACCGACACTAAAGAACTTTTGGAATACAAAGGTCCCTTAAGTGAATTTGAAAACGTCGAGTTGTATTATAGCGAGAACGAAAAAGTGAAAGTGAAGATGGTGGCAGATCTTCTCTATGAATTTGAAACCGGTGATCGTGAGTTCCCGAAAGGCGTTTATATGGAATTCTTCGATGAGTCTGGCAAGATTGAATCGACGTTGAAAGCCAACCATGCATACTATTTCAAGAAGGATGATCAATGGCGCGGCCGTGGAAACGTCGAGGTTAAAAACCTGGTTGAGTACAAGCAGCTGAATACCGAAGAGTTGTTTTGGAAACCTAAAGAGAAGAAGATCTTCAATGATGTGTTCGTTACGATTCGCAGAGACGGCGACGTAATCTACGGCGAAGGGCTTGAAGCCAACGAGGACATGTCTGACTACGTGATCAAGAAACCTGCCGCAGAATTTGAAGTGAAGGAGTAGTAAAAACAATTTCTCCTTATGAATTTATTCGGCTATCAATGATCTTTGAACCGCGCAGATTATTCGCCGTGCTTCGCAGTTCAAAAAATCCTGTCGCCCGAAAATTTATAAACTTGTAGCGAGATTTTCTTCTCATTGCAATCGGATTGGCGGTTTCTAGCTCGCCCCCGAAGAACCAAATTATCGCTATTTTTGCCTAAACATGAAACTCGTCGACGTTCTCGTCCTCTCCCTCGCAGTTGCTTTTCTGATCATTGGAATCCACCAGACCATGGTGCTTGGCTTTGGTAAAGCCTACTGGGCTATAATGCTTTCGCTCGGCCTCTACTTTGTATTCAACTTCCGAAAGAAGAAATAATATGAACGCCCTCCTTCTTTTTGGTATCGTTATCTCATTGATTTTTTCGATCTTTTTTTCCGTGCTGGAGACAAGCTTCAAGGCTGCTAACAAATTACAGTTCGAATTGGAAAGCCGACTGGGAAACCTGGCCGCCCAACTGTTGATATTCTTTGCAAAACGACCCGCATGGTTCACCGGAACAACGTTTATTGGCACAACGCTATCGCTGGTCGCATTTGGTACTTTGATGTCGTTGATATCTATGCCCCTCTTTCAAAATCTCTTGCCTGAAAAAATCAGTAATGATTTTGCAATTATCGTTATCCAAACTGCGATCTCCGCTTTCATTGTTCTCGCCATTGCTACGGTCATTCCAAAGACGGCGATCATTTCAAATCACATTCAGGTGTTGAACTTCCTTGTCATACCATTCACTGTCTCATTCGCCCTGCTGGCTGTATTCACGTTTCCTCTTCTCGCTATCTCAAGATTTCTCGTGCTTCGGGTGTTCAGGTCAACCGGTAAAGAAGAAAAGGCTCCATTTAAAAACACAGACCTCCGGCCCTACACGAACAAAGTAACTGACGCAACAGTTCAACCGGAGGACATCGAACTGGATAAAAAAATTTTTCACAATGCACTGGAATTCAAAACGGTGAAGATCCGTGATTGTATGATCCCAAGAACGGAAATAACCTCCGTCGAATTGAATGAAAGCATCAAAAGGCTTAGAGAAGCGTTTGTTGAAAGCGGGCATTCCAAAGTGATTATATACAAACAAAACATAGATGAGATCATAGGTTATTGTCATTCATCAGCACTCTTCAAAAGACCACAGGAAATAAAAGATATCCTCACTCCAATCATCATCGTTCCTGAGACGGCGCTCGCTAACGAACTAATGATACGGTTTATAAATGAACATAAAAGCCTGGCAGTTGTAATTGATGAATTTGGCGGCACAGCAGGATTGGTGAGCATGGAAGACGTCATTGAAGAGATCTTCGGAGAGATCGAAGATGAGCATGACGAAGAAGGTCACCTCATTGAACAGCAGCTCAGCGACAATACCTATCTCCTTAGTGGGAGGCTGGAGGTTGATTATCTGAACGAAACCTACGATTGGGAACTTCCCACGGGTGAGTACGAGACCCTGGGAGGGCTGATCCTATCCTACGCGGAGGATTTCCCCAAGCAAGGCCAGACAATAGAAGTGCCCCCGTTCACGTTCACCATCCAGACTACTGGGGTAAACCGGGTCGAAGCGGTCATGGTTCAGGTCGAAAATGGAGGAAAATCTCTCGAATAAACCCTCAAAAAACGTCGGAATAGGCCGTTTTAGGGCCATCTGAGCCAGCTTGTCAGTCCTCAATAAGTCTTTTTTATAACCCTATTTTTCTAATACAGATTACGGGTTAAATTTGCGGCTCTTTAAAAATCAGAATATGGCATTGATTGGAACATTGCGCAACAAGATGGGCACGTGGGTGGTGGTATTCGTGTTCGTTGCGATAACGGCATTTATTGTGGGCGACCTTTTCAGTGGGAACTCTTCAATTTTGAACTGGGGTAGGAACTCCGTAGGTGAAATCGGAGGTCGTGAGATCTCAGTCGAAGAATTTCAATCTGTCATTCGCGAGCGCGAGGCAAACTACTATCTTCAGTTTGGAAGAGAGCCTGGAGAACGCGAAATGCCTAGCATTCGCCAGCAGGCCTGGGATCTTCTTATAGCACGTTACGCCATCCAGACGGAATTCGCCAAGGTTGGTGTTGAGGTTACTGAGGATGAAGTGTGGGACATGATCCAGGGTAAGAATGTAGATGAGAGCGTAAGGCTTGCTTTCACAAATCAGGAAACCGGACAGTTTGATCCTAACCAGGTCGTTACTTATCTCGGTCGTTTGAAGACGATGCCACAAACATCGGAACAGAGAATACGTTGGGAGATGTTTCAGAGGGACCTGAAACCTGGCCGCGAACGCATCAAGTATGAAAACCTTTTGATCAAGAGCAGCTACATCACTGCAGCTGAGTCTGAACTTGAATACCATTTGCAAACTGACGTCGCGGAAGTTAAATACCTGTACGTTCCTTTTTACGCTATCAGCGATTCAGCTGTTAACGCAAGTGATGATGAACTGAAAGCTTACTACAATAAGAATGTCGAAAAGTACAAGACCGAAGCCAGCCGTGATTTGAAATATGTTAGCTTCCCCGTTGTTGCCTCAGCTGATGATTCACTGGAAGTGAAGGAGGACCTTGCTCGTGCAGTGACAGAGTTCAAGACAGCACAGGAAGATTCCACCTATGCTTCTGCTAATACAGACGGACAGAATCCTTATACAACATATACGGTAAAAACCTTACCGGCATATCTTCCTGCCGATAGCATCAAACAAGGAAAAGTCCTTGGACCGATCCTCGACGAAGGAGTTTATAAAGTAGTGAAAGTTTCGAAAATTTTTACGGATACCGTTTCAACCGCTCGCGCAAAACATATCCTTATCAGGTGGACAGACCCCAGCGCTAGTGCCAAACAAACCGCAAAGGAAAAGGCACAGGGAATCTTAAAAGACATTAAGGCTGGTGCCGATTTTGGTGCGAAAGCCCGTGAATTTGGAACTGATGGAACCTCTTCACGTGGTGGTGACCTTGGCTGGATCACAAAGGGGGAAATGGTGAAGCCCTTTGAAAATGCTTTATTCGGAGCAACTCGTCCTGGATTGCTCAATGAGGTTATAGAAACGGAGTATGGATATCATATTATCGAGGTTACGAATGTGACGAACAACACTGGTTATAAGCTGGCAATTGTTGAACGTGAGATCGTACCAAGCGATGCAACGATCAACGAGGCTTATAGAAAATCAGAAGAGTTCGCATCCAACCTTTCCAGTATCGGCGATTTTGAAGCAAGAGCGAAAGAGCAGGGACTTAATGTTCAGGAAGCGAAGAACGTTCTCGCGGGTGACAGGCGTATCGGAACATTGGGAGAATCGCGTGAGGTAGTACTCTGGTTATTCCGTGATGCATCAAAGGGCAAAATATCACAGGTTTTTGATCTTGACGATCAGAATGCTGTTGCTGTTATGACCAATGAAGTAGACAAAGGATATAAACCATTCGAATCCGTTAAGGCAGAGCTTGCCCCTGCAGTACGCAATGAAGCCAAAGGAAAAGTTATTATCGAAAAGCTTAAAAGCGCTAAGGGGACTCTTGATGAGGTGGCCAATGCATTTGGATCAGACGCAAATGTCTATACCAGCAGCGACCTGAAACTCAATAGCAACTCGTTGCCAACTGTGGGATTTGATCCCCAGGCTGTGGGCCTCGCATTCTCTCTTGAAAATGGAAAACGCTCTGATCCTGTTGCGGGTGAAAACGGTGTGATCATCATGGAACTGCAAAACAAGACAATTGCTCCATCGCTGTCTGACTACACAGCTTACAAAACCCAACTCGACCAAGGTAACTTCAATCGTAATACAATGGGTATCTCCGAAGCGATTAAAGAAAAGGCAAACATCGTAGACAAGCGCTACAAATTCTATTAATTGATACTTGACAAATAACGCTACGCCTCCTGGCAAAACCGGGAGGCGTAGCCATTTAAATATGGACGAAACATGGTTCATTTCTTTTCGGGAAAAGCTTGAAAAGCACTATGCATGGCCTTCGTTATATATCTTCAAATTCATCGTGCCTACCGGGCAGCAGGACCAGGTAAAAAATCTATTCCCCTCACACACCGCCAGTGAAAAATTGTCTAAACAGGGCAATTACACCAGCATCACCATACAGGCGATGATGCAGTCCAGCGATGCTGTTATTGAAATGTACAAACGTGCCGCCCTCATTGAAGGCATTGTGGCGTTGTGATTGCTTTGCACTTCTTCTGATGCAAAGTCGAAGGACCTATGTCCAACTGTCTTGAAAAAATCGTAAATCGACATAAAATCCGCTCACTATGGAATGGAAATCTGAAAATAACCGGCTGAAGAAGACTTTTAAGTTTAAAGACTTCACCCACGCATTTGCCTTCATGACCAAGGTGGCAATCGCAGCCGAAAAAATGAATCATCATCCGACCTGGACGAACACATGGAACACGGTAAGCTTTGAGCTATCTACGCATGATGCTGGCGACATAGTAACCGACAAAGACAGGCGGCTTGCTAAAGCAATTGATGAGGTCGAGAAGTAAGCAGAGCTGAATGGAAAAAACAGACATGATCTATGGCACCAGGGCAGTCATCGAGGCTATCCTGGCGGGAAAGAATATCGATAAAATAATGATCCAATCGGGACTCTCCAACGATTTGATCAAGGAGTTGATTGCTGTCGCGCGGAATAACAATGTGCCAGTTGCCTTTGTACCTGCTGAAAAGATAAAACGGCTGTCAACAAAAAATCATCAGGGAGTAATTTGCCTGGTTTCTTCCATAACCTTTGCCTCAGTCGATAACCTCATCTTCAAGGCGTATAGTGAGGGGAGAGAACCTTTCTTCCTTATCCTTGACCGTATCACTGACGTGCGAAATTTTGGGGCTATTGTCCGCACAGCAGAATGCGCTGGCGTCGACGGAATTATCATTGCCGAAAAAGGCAATGCTCCTATAACCAGCGACGCTATGAAAACATCAGCTGGTGCCTTGAACCATGTTCCCATTTGTCGTGAAAAGGACATGAAAAAGATCCTTCAGCTTCTCCGCGACAACGGCATACGACTCGTCGCGTGCACTGAAAAGACAGAAAAAAGTATTTACGACGTGAATCTGACAGGTCCACTTGCTCTCATCCTCGGATCGGAGGAAGACGGCGTGAGCGACACCTTCCTACGCGATTCAGATGAACTTGCACGCATTCCCCTGAAGGGAAAGATTGAATCCCTCAACGTCTCCGTTGCCGCCGGCGTAGCATTATATGAAGCTGTCCGGCAACATTTCGGGTCTGTCATTCCAAAATAATATTGTTTCCTTTCGGATACCGTATGGCATAAGTAAGCTGAATCGTTTCAGTCTTGCCTGCCGTTATGAGTTTTTTCCATGTCAATAAACCATTTTCGTTCTCATACCTCGCTTTTGAATCCTCAAGTTTGTCCACAATGATCTCTTTGTCATTGGAAACTGGAATCTGGTCGACCACAACGATCGTAACGGGCTGAGCCTTCTTATTGCGTATCGAGATCTCGTAAGTGAAGGTGATCTTTTGATTGGATCCAACGAAATGCCTGGATGAATAGTCCTTCTTCTTTTCCCGGTTCACAACCACATTGCCATCTCTGCCTAACGACAGCGTGAGCGTATCTGACGTATTCCGGGTGTCAAGGATCGATTTGCCGATGTATTTACCTTCGAAGAACAGGCTGGCTTCCCCTTCCAGAAAATTGTATTCATCCCAGTTGAGCAGTTTTGCCGTCAGGAAGGCGTCTGCATCAAGCTTTGGTGCACAGTAATATTCATAAAGTGCATCCAGTTCATACTCCATCATCTCCGTTGTCCTTTTCTCCCCATCCGATTTTATGGAAAAGGGCTCATCAATTGTGTATTCAATATTTGTCTGTCTAACAACCGGAGTAGCGACAATTGTTTTTTTGAGTCTCGGTCCAACGCTATTGTTAGAGTACGACAATGTGCTTTTTCTTGACACCCCGGCATAACCCGTAACAGCAACTTCATTCAATTGCGTTGCATCTGGCATAAGGTGAAGGTCAACTACATCTCTGCCCTGGATATTGACTTCATCCGTGGCATAACCGATGTATGAGTAAATCAGCGTCTGGGCGTCAGATGTAAGTGACAATGAATAATATCCCTCTGAATCAGTTACAGTTGCCATAGTAGTTCCCTTGATAATTACGTTTACACCCGGAACAGCAGAACCATTTTCATCCATCACTCGTCCTCGAACCATATTGTTCGCAAAACTCTGTGCAGGTTGATTTTGAATAGTTCCGATGTTTGGTGATTGATAGTTCGCCACGACATTGTTAAATCCCAGTACCCATGGTTTGATAAGAGGCTTTGCTCCCCCTTCATTGGGATTTGCCGTCGATACAGTCAGTTCGACATTGTTCCAATCCTCACCGGACTGTTGAATTACGTTGGCCTTGTACGTGATACTTATTGGCGATTGAATATTTTTAGCACGAATGTCATACGTTGGGAACCACCGTGCTTCCTTTACAAGGTATGTGATCCTAAAATCGGCTTTAACGGCATTTGGCGAGGAGACTTTCACAATAATCTCACCGGTAGGTTCTTCGGTCCTGACACTTAGTTCCGTTAACTGGGCTTCTATCTTGCCCAGATCTTCACTGTGTTTTTTGATCGTCCGGTTGATCAGGAGCAACTGTTGTTTGATGTCCGTAAGACGTTGACGAAAATAATCCATTGCAATTTTGAGCTCTTCGATCTGAACACCCTTCGCTGTTCCTCCAATCGATTTGTTTGTTTTAAGAATCACCTCCTCCTCCTTGTAAACTTCCTCACGCGATTTTTCCTCCGCTACCAGAGCCAGCAACCTTCGTCTTTCACTTTCGAGAGAAGCAACCTTCTCCGGTTTTTGGACATTCTCGAGATAATTCACGCGAAATGACACAGAAAGTATCTTAGCCGAAGGAGGTCCGTCAACTTGAATACTTTGTTCCAGAATGCCCGCGGCGATACCTGGCACAGAAAGATTAGATACGCCCTGTTTCAAATTAACGCTCGCAGACCTTGTCACCTGCGCGCCTTCCAGAAATACGGTCACCTGAGCGATTTTCGAATTGACCTCCTGAGCAATTTCTTGCGCAAAACCCAATATTGATGACCCTGCTAGAATCATAGTGGTAACGATTATTCTCATAGTTCATGGATTTAAATTCAATACCATGATGCAGATGAGGAGCTAATTCCATAATAAAGCCTAAATTAAAATCACGCTGAGTCCGTCAAAAACGGATGAAATCAAAGGACTATGAAAATCACTTTCTTTAGCACGCAACCCTATGACAGGTCGTTTTTTGAGGCACACAACAAGAATTTCGGATTCGAGCTGCTTTTTTATGAAGTGGGACTCAATGAGCAAACCGTTCACCTTATTGACCGGACTGATGCCGTTTGTGTGTTTGTTAATGACCGTATTAACAAGGCGGTTATTGAGCGTATGGTCACTCAGGGAGTTAAACTTATTGCACTACGTTGTGCCGGATTCAATAATGTCGACCTGGAATCAGCAAGGGCCAACGATGTAAAAGTCGTTCGCGTGCCGGCCTATTCACCACATGCGGTTGCCGAACACGCGGTTGCAATGATCATGGCGCTGAACCGCAAAACCCACAAGGCTTACAACCGAATCCGTGAACAAAACTTTTCATTGCATGGACTAATGGGCTTTGACCTTTCCGGCAAAACGGTTGGTGTAGTAGGCACGGGAAATATTGGCCAGGTTTTCTGCAAGATCATGTTAGGTTTTGGTTGTCGCGTAATTGCTTTCGACGTTAAGGAACAAGACGATGTGAAGGAGGCTGGCGTTAAATATGTTTCTCTCAACGAACTGCTGACCACTTCAGACATCATCTCATTACATTGTCCCCTCAATGAAGCCACAAAATACATTATTGGCGACGGGAACATTGCGCTCATAAAAAAAGGTTGCATGCTTATAAATACAAGTCGTGGCGGACTTATCAACACGAAAAGCGTCATCAAGGCATTAAAATCAGGACAGCTGTGCGCCTTAGGTATTGACGTTTATGAGCAGGAGGAGACATTATTTTTCCGTGACCTTTCCGAAAGTATTGTTGAAGATGATCTCATAACAAGGCTCATGAGTTTCCCTAACGTACTGATAACTGCCCACCAGGGATTCTTCACCGTTGAAGCAATGGACCAAATCGCAGAAACAACGCTGAGGAACGTGCAGGCGTTTGAGTCGGGCGAAGTATTAATCAATGAAGTAAAGTTCAGCGGGTAGTCGCCCAAAATGGTGCCTGGCTGGCTGGGTACCTGGCGGCCTGGGATCAATCGAATTGTTAGAGTGCACCCATCTTAATCTCTTAACCACTTTGGGGTCAGTTAAGGTCGGTGTATCTCCAAGATTAGTCACATCGCCTTCAGCAACCTTCGATTATTCAAGTCGGGCGATGCGTTGGTCAATGAGGTAAAGTTTAATGGGGTAGTCACTTAAATGTTAGCTGGGTACCTGGTTGGCTGGGCACCTAGGCACCCAGTTAGCAAGGCACCCAGGTACCTCTAGAGTGCTCCGGCCTTGATCTCGTCCACCACCATCGGGTCAAGCAAAGTAGTTGTATCGCCAAGGTTAGATGTATCTCCCTCAGCAACTTTACGCAAGATTCTTCGCATGATCTTTCCGGACCTTGTTTTTGGGAGACCGCTGACGAATTGTATTTTATCTGGTTTCGCGATGGGCCCTATGATCTTGGCAACTGTTTCGCGGATCTCTGCCCGAAGTTTTTCTTCCTCCATGGGCTTATCGTAACATATCACAAATGCATAGATCCCCTGTCCCTTGATATCATGAGGAAAGCCCACTACTGCGGTTTCGCAGACAGCTGAATGTTCATCTATTGCACTTTCCACTTCCGCAGTTCCCATGTTATGTCCCGAAACGATGATGATATCATCTACCCTTCCCGTAATCCGGTAATAACCCTCGTCATCTCGTTTGCATCCATCACCTGTGAAATATTTTCCCGGGAACGTAGAGAAGTAAGTGTCTTTAAAGCGTTGGTGATCACCATAAATTGTGCGAGCCATAGACGGCCATGGAAACTTTATCGTCAACCTGCCTTCACCAGAAGCTGTTAACTCCTTCCCGTTTTCGTCCATTAGAGCCGGCTGAACACCGGGCATTGGTAACGTCGCGTGCGCCGGTTTTAGTTTTGTAACGTGGGCGATAGGCGAGATCATAATTCCCCCCGTTTCAGTTTGCCACCATGTATCGACGATCGGGCACTTTCCTTTGCCAATATTCCTATCATACCAATGCCATGCCTCCTCGTTGATTGGTTCGCCGACGGTACCTAAAACTTTTACGGAAGAAAGATCACTTCTTTCAACAAAACTGAGTGGTGCTTTTTCTAATGAGCGAATGGCTGTAGGTGCTGTGTAAAAGATATTCACCTTGTGTCGTTCTATTGCCTGCCAGAACCGGCCCATATCCGGCCACGACGGGATGCCTTCAAAAATCACCGTAGTTGCGCCGGCAGAAAGAGGACCGTAAAGAATATAGGAATGTCCTGTGATCCACCCGACATCGGCTGTACACCAAAAGACCTGACCTTCTTTGTACTGAAACACAGTCCGAAAGGTGTAGTTTATGAAGACCATATACCCCCCACAGGTATGGACCATACCTTTAGGCTTGCCGGTTGATCCGGATGTATAAAGAATAAACAGCAGGTCTTCAGAGTCCATCACCTCTGCCGCACAGTTGTTATCAACCTTCGACATCTCAACGTTCCAGTCAAAATCACGTCCTGCTTTCATTTCGGGTTTGGAGCTAATGCAGTCGAGGACAATAGTAGATTGCACTGATGGACATTTTATTAGTGCCTCATTCACGATTGCCTTGAGATCGATTTTCTTTCCACCTCTAAACGATCCATCGGCGGTCAAGACGAGTTTGCATCCTGAGTCATTAATTCTATCAATCAATGATCCCGCTGAAAAACCAGCAAAGACCACTGAGTGAACTGCTCCAATTCGTGCGCATCCTAAAACGGCGTATGCCAGTTCGGGTACCATAGGCATGTAGATACAAACGCGATCTCCCTTTTTTATACCCTTTGCTTTAAGCATGTTGCCCACTTTACAAACCTGCTCATGAAGCATTTTGTAGGTTATATGTTTAGGCGCGTCTTTAGGATCACTGGGTTCCCAAATAATTGCCGTCTGATTTGCCCTCGATGGCAGGTGACGGTCAATACAATTCTCCGTTATATTCAGTTTGCCTCCGATAAACCATTTTACCTCTGGTTTATGGAAGTCCCACTCCAATACCTTATCCCATTTCTTTTTCCAAACAAAATCGCTGGCAACCTCAGCCCAGAATTCTTCAGGAGATTGAATGCTTTTATCGTATTGTTTCTGATAATCTTCGAAAGATTGAATATTGCTCATAAAGGCGTCTTGGTTTCAATTTAATTTTTCAAATACCGTCCTGGATCCAATGCTTTTTGCAGGTATTTCGTGCAGCGGCTTGATCGTAAAATACTTGCAACATTTTATTTTAGTCGGATCGAGGACAACAATTTGAATGTAATCGTTTAAGTGACAAACGTTAACGTTAAAATTCTATTCTTTTTCCGGAAATTCAAATTTTGTACAAAAGTGTGTTAAAAACACATGGGATAATTTTCGTAAATTTCTATTGAGCCCTCCCAAATGAAAGACCTTACTGCCTCTATAGTCGCGTATAAGAGTCCAGCGAGCATTCTGGCTCAAACAATCCATAGTTTCCTGAGCGCTACTCAGGACTCGAGATTATTTTTGATCGACAATTCTCCTACCGATCAGCTTAAATACCTGGCATATGATCCGCGAATCACTTATATCTTCAATGCCAGGAACATTGGATTTGGGGCCGGACATAATATTTCATTGAGAAAAATAATCGATGAATCGAGATATCATCTTGTATTGAACCCTGACGTTTATTTCGATGTAGACGTATTGACAACTCTTTATAATTATATGGAAGAAAATCCAGATACCGGCCTGGTAATGCCTAAAGTATTGTATCCCGATGGGAGGCTTCAGCCGGTGTGTAAACTACTTCCATCACCAAAAACGCTGATAGTTAGAAGGTTCTTGAATTTTCTCACATCGACGCTGGAAAGAGAGAATTATCGTTATGAGCTGCACCTTTCAGGGTATGACAAGGTCATCGATGCACCCTTCCTCTCAGGCTGCTTTATGTTCTTAAGGACTGAAGCTTTACGCAGAGTAGGATTATTTGACGAACGATTCTTCCTCTATACCGAAGACACTGATCTATCCCGCCGTATTCATAAACATTTCAGAACCGTTTTTTTTCCTGACGTTACAATCCGTCATTATCACCAGCGTGGATCGTATAAGAGTCCATTATTATTATGGCGCAACGTTCTCAGCGCCGTGAAGTATTTCAATAAATGGGGATGGGCAATCGATGAAGAACGTGAAAGCTTCAACAGTCGCGCAATTCAACAAGTGCTGTTAAATTCAAGCAAAGTAACATAAACCCCGTTATCCATGAACCTAGCTTACACCATTGACAGATCGCTTGTACAATATTATGTGGGCCTGGGGACGCTGTCTCTTGCAAGCATAACATTGCCATTTTCTACGGGTGTATGCCATGCGGCCATCGTTCTTTATTTATTGAACTGGGCCTTCGAAGGCAACTGGCGCGAGAAATTCTCAGTAATTAGAAGTAATGTTCTTATCATACTGATAATCGTGCTTTTTATAATGGAGCTGTTTGGAACTTTATATACCGACGCCGCTGGAGTCTCAGGTCTTGAGAAGAAAGTCTTTTTTGTGCTGCTTCCTGTTGCTTTGGCAACGAGCGAAGTAAAATTGACCATGAGGAACATTTATCAAATCCTTTACTGTTTTGTGGCATCGTGCCTGATAGGTACTTTCATCTGTCTTGCAAATGCTTCGTATCAGATCACCCTATTAACCGAAGGAACGCCATTGGCTATACTTTCCTATCTGGATGCTTCCGACTACAAAAACCTCAATTACGGTGCGTCTGATGGATGGCTGTCGTTCTCTTATGTTTCGTTGGCAAGTGGCATAGGTATACATCCTACCTATTTCTCTCTATACCTGGCCTTTGCAATCACATTCCTTTTGTACAGACTGGATGACGGACGCGTCTGGCTCCGAATAGTCTCATGGATCCTGATTGGTTACTTTTCATTTTTCATCGTGCTTCTGAGCAGCAGGATCATAATTGTCGGCATACTTGCCATTTTTGTCATTGCAATCATTCAAGCGCTGCGATCGAAAAAAACCTGGACTAAAGCTTTGTGTCTCGTCATAATCGTGAGTCTATCGGGCAGCTTGTTATATCTAAATCCTGTCAGTCGCTACCGAAACCTACAGGAGATACCTTTGGCTTCACTGCACATTCAATCTAACAGTAACTATATCAATTCCACTGAGATCAGGGCATCTCTCTGGTGGATGGGATTAAAAGCATCTGAACGTGTAAATCTCATCTGGGGAACAGGCACTGACGACGTACACGACGCTATGAAACAAGTCAGCAACGACTATCACGTTACAAACAGCCTAGAATCTTATGATCCGCACAATCAATTCCTGTTTACGCTGATCGGATCCGGCATCATAGGGTTGACCCTGTTGATCGCATTGATGGCATTCTCGCTTTTCCACGCCCTGGTGAATCACGACTATCTCTATGCAACATTTATTTTTCTATTTATTCTGCTTTGTACTACAGAGACTGCGCTCCAGCTTCAAAAGGGTATTGTATTTTTCGCGATATTCTTTTCGCTTCTCGCATTCAAGAAAAGAACTACAGTCCCTACTGCTCCAACATTAAATACGGTTTGAATTTGGCTCACAACGGTAACGATATTGATTTGAGAGTTCACGTGCTGAAAACGCTACTCTATTATGATATTTTCAACTATCCCTTGAAATGCAAAGAAGTGTTCAAGTTTCTTGGAACAAACAGCATAACCGAAGCCGACGTACAGCATACGCTGGAGGCGCTTGTTAAAGACGTGGTGGTCTTTCGCTTTAATGACCTCTACAGTATTCAACCCAATGAATCAAACATCCACAGACGGCTAACGGGAAATAAGGAAGCAGAAAAATGTCTCGGCATTGCCGGTCAGAAAGCAAAGTTAATTTCAAAATTCCCTTTCGTCAGAGCTGTGCTCGCCTCGGGATCATTGTCGAAGGGATACATGGATGAAAGATCCGATATCGATTACTTTATCATTACTGCTCCAAATAGACTTTGGATTGCAAGAACCCTTCTTGTAATGTACAAAAGGTTGTTCCTGAAGGGATCACACAAACACTTTTGTGTAAACTACTTTGTAGACGAGGATCACCTTGAAATTGAAGAAAAAAATTTGTTTACGGCGACCGAGCTGGCAACCGTTTTGCCGCTTTACGGTGCGGAACAATACACGAAGCTGATTAAAACGAATAACTGGCTGAAGGGCTTTTTTCCGAATTATACTTCGCGGCGTGTTGAAAATGTGCCTGTATTAACTATAAGAGGATTCAAAAAGGTCTTTGAGACATTGATAAATGCATGCTTTGCAACGCATATTGAATCGTTTTTCAGAAGCCTTACCATGAACCGGTGGAAACGGCTTTACGAAAAAGAATATTCAAAGGCTGATTTCGACATCGCGTTTAAGTCAAAAGAATACGCGTCAAAAAATCATCCTCGACATTTTCAGCGGACGATCATGGATCGTTATTCTGAGAAGGTGAAACTTTTTGACTTTTCCCTGGTACTAAAGAATAAGCGAAATCTTTCCCTGGATAGCGGCATTGGGCCCCACGGGCAGATGCACAACGTATGAAGCTACTGATAACACATTCTTACCTTTATAAGCTCGATGCCAAACAATGGCGGTTCAAACAACCATATCCTCCGTTGGGGACAATACTGGCTGCGGCAGTTCTGCGAAGAGAAGGTCATCAGGTTGTTTTCTTTGATACGAATCTGCGGGACAGCCCGGACGAGATAATCCCCGTACTACAAAAAGAAACACCTGATTGTGTGATCATCTATGACGACGGGTTTAATTACCTGACCAAGATGTGTCTCACCAACATGCGAGACGCTGCATTCAGAATGGCTGAAGAAAGTAAAAAGCTTGGATGCACGGTAATTGTGTCGAGTTCTGACGCTGCCGATCACTACGGGAAATATTTTGAACACGGCGTTGATTACGTTGTGAAGGGCGAAGGCGAAGTTACGCTCACTGAATTAATTGGCTCGTTGGCAAACAAAGCTGATATCAGATTGCTGCCAGGATTAGTTTACACCAGGGATGGAGAACCTGTCGCAACGTCACAAAGACAAGTGCTTCGCAACCTTGATGACCTTCCGCTTCCCGCATGGGATCTTATTGACATTGACAGCTACCGGAAAATTTGGCAGAAACACCATGGCTACTTTTCTCTGAATCTTGCCACCACGCGTGGATGTCCATTCAAATGCAACTGGTGCGCTAAGCCGATCTATGGAAACCGCTATACCTCGCGGTCACCCCAACATGTCGCGTCTGAGATTGAAATGCTCCTGACCACCTACTCCCCTGATCATTTCTGGATGAGTGATGACATTTTCGGGTTAAAGCCGGGGTGGGTACAGGACTTTGCAGAGGTCGTACAAGGGAGACAACTCAAATTCAAGTATAAAATTCAATCCCGGGTTGATTTGTTGTTGCAGGAGGATACTCTTGACGCCCTGGTGCGGTCGGGGGTAGAAACCGTTTGGGTGGGTGCCGAATCAGGTGCGCAGAAGATCCTGGATTCAATGGACAAGGGTACAACGGTCGGCCAGATCTATGAAGCTACCCGCTTGATGAAAGAAAGGGGCATCAAGGTGGGTTTCTTCATTCAATTCGGTTATCTGGGAGAGACCCGGGACGATATAGATGCCACCTTAAAAATGATCCTGGACCTGATGCCTGACGAGATGGGAATTTCCATTTCATACCCCCTGCCGGGCACGAAATTCTATGAAAAAGTAAAGGACCAACTCAGGGAAAAGCAAAACTGGAGCGACTCCGACGACCTGGCGATGATGTTCCAGAGCACATACAGCAGTGACTACTACAAAAAACTCCACCAGTATATTCACGCCGTTTATCGAAAACACAAAGGTTACGCGTCCCTCCGGAAACTCTTTAAGCGCCCATTGCGTCTAAACCATAGGGAACTGCGTTCGGGACTGGCAACATTTTACTATATTCCTACTTCATTCGCGCAGCGGTTGCGATTGACGGAGTTGGAGCATACCAGTACTTAGCAGCAGATTAATTTTCATTCAACCACTAAAAGACTTTTGACCCATATGCGTTATTACGTCGGTACGTCTCGGAATTTCTGATTCGTCCGCATACTTATCAATCCATGGCAGCGCCCTTTGACCATATCGCCACTTTTGACTCGGTCCTTACCCGAAGTGTGATAGGCCAACTCCAACGTAAGCAGGTATGGAATTACCTTGAACGGATTGCTCCAGACCTTGACGGCCTGGAGATACTTGAATTGAACTGTGGAACAGGAGATGATGCACTTCTGTTTAGCGATAAAGGATTCAATATTGTTGCGACCGATGTCTCGGAAGAGATGCTGAAGGTTACGGTTCAAAAAGCGAATCAGTTCTCAATGCAGAACAAAATAAGCTCGCATTATCTTGATCTCGATAGTTTCGACGAAACATTATTCGACAAGAAGTTTGATCTTATATTCTCCAACTTCGGTGTAGCGAACTGTATCAATCCCGACGCATTAAAAAAATTGCTGAATAAGATTCCTTCGCTGCTTTCGCCCGGCGGAAGATTCATCGCGGTCGTCATGCCAAAGTTCTGCCTATGGGAAAGTTTGTACATGCTGCTGAAGTTTCGATTCAGAAAAGCATTCAGAAGGATGACGAACAAAGGCGTGATGTTGGATATACAGGGAAATAACATCAAAACGTGGTTCTACAATCCTTCAAGAATCAAAAGATGGGCCGGAGCACATTTCAAAGTTGTCACCACGCGGCCTGTTGGTTTCGCCTTACCTCCTTCACAACTGGAATCAGACTTCACCAGAAGAAAAGGATTTCTCCTTCAGTTAAATAACCTGGAGAAAAAATTCCAGAGGGTGAGTATTCTTTCAGGGATGGCCGATCAATATATCGTCGACCTGCAGCTTAAATAGATCCTGCGTTGAATCCTGGACTTAAAGAACACGCATTAGCTGATCAGTTTGCTGCTGTTGATCGTGCATTCAGCAAACAATCATACCACTACGACGAGAGTGATCGGGCAAACCCAATCCTGAAAGATATGCGTGAACAGGTATATGCTCACGTAAACAGATATTTAAGACCAGGTTGCTCAATACTCGAACTCAATGCGGGGACGGGAATAGATGCAATGCATTTTGCTTCATTGGGTTACCGCGTGCACGCAACGGATCTTTCTTCCGGAATGATCAAACAGATCAAGGATAAGATGCAATACTCAATCCTTCAAGGTCGTTTGACCTGTCAACAACTTTCATACGATCAACTGCAGCAAGTGGGCGATGAAAAATTCGATTACGTTTTTTCCAACTTCGGAGGACTCAACTGCATTCAAGATCTTTCCAGCGTGACCCGAGACCTGGCCACACTTCTTCATCCCGGCGCATTTGTTACGTTCGTTATTATGCCGCCTGTCAGCTTATGGGAGCTGGCGTGGATCTTAAAAGGAAATCCAAGTCAGGCATTCAGGCGGTTACACAAGAATGGTGTCAAAGCTCACCTTGAGGGCGAGTTTTTCGAAACCTATTATCATTCACTAGGGAAAATAAAAAAGGCATTTGGCTCAGAATTCAAGTTCATTCGTTCTGAGGGACTATGTGCGTTGTCTCCGCCGCCCTCGCCGAAAGAATTTGCATTGAAATACCCCAGACTGTATGCGACATTGAGAAAGATGGATTCTTCAGTGCGGTCATTCCCCCCATTCAACCGGTGGGCTGATCATGTTATTGTGACCTTTAAATTGAAAAGTTGATGATTGTCCCTGGGCGGCGCAGAAAAGCGGAGGGACCATTTCATTTCAATAGGATTCCCGAGATGCTCTGACTGGTATTTTCATCACGGTATGGATGAAATCGGTAACTTTAATCATAAGATTGTGGTGAATCCAAATTCATTCTTTCGAAGATCAAACGACAGGATATTGAAATCACCCCTACCCGGTATTTGCATGGACTATAATTGATTAATAATTGAAATTCTATAGCGCGATCTTGCACCCACTCCTCGCAATGTTAAATCCCGTTGAAAAACGGAAGGGTGTGTGGGTAATCGTGCTAATGGTGTTTACTGCACTACTTGATTTCTTTAGCTTGGCTTCCTTCCTTCCGCTTTTCGCTCTTCTTGTAAATCCCGGATTCATTTCTACGAATAAATATGCGGCGCTCCTCTATGATACATTGGGTTTTTCGTCTCCAGCGTGGTTCATAGGCTTGCTGGCGATAACGGTATTGATTCTTACACTACTCAAAAATGTAATTGCGCTGAGGATCACACGCTCGAAGGCTGCCTATACATTTACTTTAGGAAGTCACCTGTCGTCACGTATGCTATCCAAATACATTGCAATAAGTTATCTCAGATTCACGCAGCTGGATTTTAGCAAAGAATTGAATAGGATTGCAAATCTTCCGATCGCGTTTGCAAATAATGTCATAATGCCAATTGGAACTCTGATTTCAGAGGGACTTGTTTTTATGTTACTATTATTTTGTATTGCCTTTTATGATATCAAGGTCTTTGCTTTTCTATGTGTTATTCTGGTTCCGGCCGGTCTACTTTACAGAATGAAAAGGATAAGCATAAAAGAGACCAGCCTCGACTTGAAAGAGAAATGGCCTCTCACTTTAAAGTATGCGCTCCAGGCAGTAGAGGGACTTTCGGAGATCAGAGTTTTTGGAAAGGAACAGTTTTTCAAGAATCGGTTCACCACAATTAGCGAAAGCCTGGCGAAGACGTTCGTTCGAGACCACACAACACAATCGGGGACCTCAAGACTTACAGAAATTATAGCAGCTTTTATTGTGTGTTCCCTGATAGTCTACTCACTTCTTCTCGATAAAAATTACCAAAAAACCATCATACTTCTCGGTCTTTACGCCGGGGCAAGTTTCCGGATCATACCTTCTTTGAATCGCATACTTAATGCTTCACTGCAAATCAAGACGCATGAGTATCTTTTTCATGAGCTGGAAGAATTGTCAAATCCAGAACCCCCTAATAGCACTACGCCGAAATCGGAAGTTTCTTTTAATGACAACATACAGCTCGATGACATCTCTTTTAGTTATCCCGGTGGGCCTAACGTGCTTGACCATGTTTCATTCACAGTTCGTAAGGGCGAGAAAATTGCTTTAGTTGGAAGGTCCGGGTCCGGAAAAACGACCTTGCTCCTGATTCTCCTTCGCTTTCTTTCCGACCACAGTGGCAAAATTTTATTGGACGGAAAAGAAATTGGGATTGAAAATTACGGTGCATTTCGACCTATCTTCAGCTATGTTCCTCAAAGTCCTTACATGATCGATGGTTCAATACTCGAGAACATTGCATTTGGCGTCCCCGCACCGAATATCGACCATGAAAAAATCCGTCAATTAATCCATGATCTTGACCTGGACGAAATTATCGGTCAGCTGCCTGATGGACTGGCAACACAGATCGGTGAACGGGGCATTAAACTATCCGGTGGTCAGCGCCAGCGTATTGCGATTGCCCGGGCGCTGTACGCTGATGCAGAAGTCTTGTTGTTGGATGAAATTACCAATCAACTCGACGCCAAGACTGAACAAGAAATTGTGAAGAGTCTTGAGAAAGTGGCTCAACAAAAGAAGACGATCATCATGATCACACATCACAATGATTTATTGAAACATTTCGATCAGGTATTGAAGATTGAGAATGGAATTCTTTCTGAGCTCAATGTTGTTCAATCTTTGACTCGCTGAAACCTATGAGCGAAAGGGAAATCTTCGTGAGTATTGTTGTTCCCACCTATAACCGGGCCCATTTAATTGGAGAGACGATCCAGAGCATAATCGATCAAACGTATACACATTGGGAATTAATTATTGTCGATGATGGATCAGAGGATGATACAAAAAATATTATCGACAGATTCACCGACAAGAGAATTCAATACTTCGCAATTGCTCACTGTGGAATGTTCGGAAAAGTCAGAAACATGGGCATGCAACGAGCGAAAGGCGACCTTATTGCGTTTCTTGATTCAGACGATCTATGGAAGCCAAACAAACTTTCATTCCAACTTTCTCTCTTCAAACAGGATCCTGACGCAGGTTTTATTTTTGGTCACGCTGAACAATTTGGAATAGGAGCTATTCCCCCACCCCAGGTGGAAACCTTTTACTCGGGCAACGTTTTCATTCCTCTACTGCTTGAAGAGCGTTTTGTTTTCGTTGTGCCGTCGATTATGTTCAAAAAGGAAGTGCTGCATACGGTCGGATACATTGATGAAAGCCTGATCATTGGAAGCGACGTTGAGTATTTTCTTCGAATGGCCTGTCGTTACAAAGGAATTTTCAGTAACGAGATTTTGGTAAGAACAAGGAAGCACGACGAAAACACTTCACAAAGATTAGAGGTAGCATCTCATCTCGAGCACAAGCAGATGATTGAAAAGTTTTTTAGGGATGGGTATTTAAGCAAAGAGCAGTATGTCTTTTTAGCATCGACACAGTTTTATAAACTTGGATTGGTGCACCTGCGGAAGAAAAAGCCCAAGGAGGCAATGAATAACTTTCTTAGTTACATAAACCTCAAACCGCTACATTACAAAGGGTGGATTCGCCTGGGGCAAGCCGCCCTCGGAGCGCTCTCGTAATAATTCACTTAATAAAAAGCGCTGTAGCACCTTGAGCTCTGATCACGAGGTAATTCAAGATTTCATTGAGCCCCAGAGGATTCCATAGCCAAATAACACGAGACAGGTTAGAATTACCTTTCATGTCTTATAAAGTTCCGCGAGTTGATCAACAGTCCAATGTATGGAGTGAGTATTTGACCATTGTTGTGCAGATTGTACTACCTTCCTTTGTAACGCGGGATCCTTTAGAACCTCCAGCACCTTATCGGCCAAAGCAACGTGATCTCTTACATCCACTGCAATGCAGCAAGACGGTTCGTCATACATCAATCCTACCTTTGTTCCACAAACGAGAACCCCGCTACTCATTGCTTCGGCTACTACCTCGCTTTGACCTTCTGAGAGCGAAGTGTGCAAAAGGATATCGGCCTTGTTATAATATTCAGGAAGAAGTTCATAAGGCAATGGAGCTATGAAAGTAATGTTGTTGATGTTCAGTGAAGCAACAAGCGCCTTCACCTGGGGTTCCAACACCCCTTCGCCAATTATTGTAAGATCTGCAGCCACCTTATCGCTGATCAATTTAAACGATCTCAATAACGTCTCCTGATCCTTGACCGGATTCAAATTTGCTATATGTAAAAATTGAATTGGACTGGCGATTTGTTTTGGCTGAAACGCAAACAACCACGTGTCTATCCCCCATGGAATGATTTGAATTCGTTCACGAGTCAATCCTGCCTTTTTAAGATTATCGAGAAGGTATTTTGTCAGAACGACGACCTCATCCGCTCGTTCTAATGTCCACAGTATTAGCAGGCGTGCGAGTGGCCGTTGAAGTTGGCCGTAGCTGATTTCCGGCAACGCTATCGCGTCTCCACCTAATATGCTGACTATACTTTTTACGTTAAGGATACCTGCCAATATCACCGCGAACATTCCGGAGGGTAACGCCCAAAATCCATGAATGACTCGAAAGGTTTTCTTTTTATGATGCTGCCTCACTGTTAAGAACAACTTGACAAACCGTACTAAACTGATTCGATGTGAAACATCAATCAATTCAAATCCAGTATGATGATAGTCTTTGTTGATCTTAAAGAGCGAGAAAACCGTGATCTCAAAATCTTTCGACAATAACTTCACAAGCCGTTCCAATACAGGCACACCCAAATTACCTTTCCCGGTACCTATACCTCCAGGTATAATGATTGCTATTGATGTCTTCTTTGGAATCATTTAATACTCAATATTTCCTGGCAAACGGAAATCATTTTTTGTGATATAGCCTTTGCCGACATGTTCCGTTGGTATCGCTCCAAAACTTTTTTTCGTTCTTCAGCGACTTTTATGGTGTCGCTGTAGATCAGCTTGGCCTTCATATCGTCCACATTACCTGGCGAAAAGAGGGCGCCGCATTCACCGTCGCCGGTCATTGCACGGAAGGAAGGAATATCGGCAAGTATCGGAATGCATCCGCATGACATTCCTTCGCACACCGCGACTCCCATCCCTTCATAATGAGAAGTTGAAATAATAAAGTCGGCACTGTTATACCAATACAACAAATCGTCGTGTTGCACTTTCCCAACCAGAATAATTCGCCCTGACAGGTCCATCGCATTATTAAGAATCAATTGCACCTCCTCGATTAGCTCGGTACTTTGGTAAATCACATAAAGGTTAGCATCTTGAACAGTTCTGGCAAATTCAATAAAGCCCTTTATCAGTGTTAGAGGATCTTTGTTCGTATCAAAGCGTCCCACCCAAATATAGGTTTTCGAACTGCTTACCTTAGTCACTCCTTTTGCTATTTCCCTATCAACCGGATAAAAAACTGATGGGACTTCCGTCACTTCACAAACTTTGCTTATAGATCCAATTTGTTTCACTTCCACCCAGAGTTTGGCCTGTTCAAGGGAAGGAAAGAAGTACGCTGACGCAAACCGGTCAACTAATCGCTGCAAAAATCCCTTGACATGTCGAAGAGGCCTTTCAGAATGATGTTGTATAATTATTTTTGCCGACTTGACTGAACGGTGAAGAAGAAGGATCTGCAACGGAAAATTAAATCCGTGGACGATAATTACATCAGGTTTGAGTTTGACAATGTATCGATGAAGATTTAGGGGAAATATAGTTTGCAGTCGATCGAACTTGAGAAAATGGTACTCCACACCATTTCTTTTCAATTGGCCGGTATATCGGATACAGTGCACGCTTTTTATATCCGCATGTTTTGCCATTTCCTCAACCAACGACACAAAAAAATTAATTCGCTTAAGCCACTTTTCGGGGTCATCGTCTGTGATGGGTGCATAAGAAAGATGTACGATCCTCATCCCTTCCGTAAATATAGTGTTGTCTTCAGACCCTGGTCCATTCGCCATTGTGCGTAGTATTGGTGAATGTGAGCCAGGGTAGGTCCTGAGTTCTCCAATTCCGCGCTATGTACAATTTGATAGAAATGGATGCGATGAATTCCGTGATCGAAAGATCCTACATGGATCATTTCCCGGTAGCGCAAAGCCCATGCTGGCAACGGAAAATCAAAGACGCGGGACCTTCTGTGGTGTAGCATGAATCGACCTTCGTTTTGAGTGTCCATCATATGATTCCGACCCATTGAATAAACTTCCATATACGATGAAGCATCAACATCAGAAATCACGACTCTTCTCAAACTTTCGACCTGAGCATTTGCGTTTCCGCCAATCCTCAACGACCCCGTGTAGAAACCATTCCCAATGGGACCGTGCAGGTCTGTTGGAAACATATTGACGAGCATGCCGTCAGACACAGTTATGATACTAATCTTCCTGGGAATTGAATAGGCAATACGAACCTGATCAAACAGATTTCCTGGAAGACCAACGTTATCCTTGGGCCGGATCCTGTATTTTTCGCGAAGGTTATTGACAAATTGGTGTAGCCTACCTAGTAATCTGTGTTTTGCATGATGACCTTCGAAAAGGTAAATACTTTGGCCATCGAAATCCCTTCGCTGAATTTTTTTTAATATAATCGTCGCAACTGCCGCCCTATCTGTTGGAAAATTCCTCCATTTCGCATTTGATTTAAAATTGCCTTGAACGAAGGTCAGGCAGACGTTACTGTTATCCGCCAGGAACGTTTCAGCAGTATTTGTCACTTGAAGACCGATAATAAGCGGCTTGTAACCAAGAAAAAGGTGGGATGCCGTTACGTCTCTCACGATTGCCTTTTCGTTGGTGGTCAGGATTACCTTCAGCGGACTATTTATTTGTTCAAATTCCAGGCAACAGTATTCTTGAGGGATGATTATTCCCGTGAGGAGTTGTTTGATCTGAGAAGTGAGTGACAAAGGCTTTGAGTTTCCCTAAAATACACATCATTTTCAAGGATTGAATGCAACAGATTTAGTGACAAAAAGAAGGTGTTTCCATTCAACCTGATTTACTAACTTTAATATTCGTCAGAACGGTAAACTGTGAAAAAGGTAATTCTATTTAATCCTCGAAGCGCGCGGGCAAAGCACCGCATCCCTAACTCGATCCTTCAGGTCGGAGCTTCCATTCACGGAAAGTTTGAATATGTTCTTGTGGACGGAAACCTGGAGAAGGATCCGTGGATGACTATAAAAAAATACCTTGACACTGGCGAATTTGGTTATTTCGGTTGTACCGCGATGCCAGGACCTCAATTAAAGCAAGCAATTCCTTATTCGAAACGAATTCATGAGGAATATCCGGACATTATCACAATCTGGGGAGGATACTTTGCTGCAAACCAACACAAGAGCGTTATACGATCAGAATACGTTCACTACGTAATTAATGGTCCTGGCGATGAAGCATTTCCGCAACTGTTGGATGCGCTTGAGGCCAAATCGGCAGTAGGTACAATCCAGAACCTTATCTTCCGAAACGGAGAAGAAATTATCAAAACAGGGCAGGCGCAATTAATGGATCAGGATAAGTTGCCCCAATTGCCTTACGAATACCTGAACAAGCACTATTCCCTCACCCGCTACCTCGGCAAGACGTTTCTTGGAACCCGAACTGCGGCCTACCATTCCAGCATGGGCTGCCCTTTTACCTGTTCATTCTGCGCAGTCGTTCCTCTCTACAATGCAAGGTGGAAAGGCAAATCTGCTGGCCTGATTTACAAAGACATTAAGTATCTGATTGACAACTACGGGGCCGACGCCGTCGAATTCCATGACAATAACTTTTTCGTCAGCGAAAAGAGAACCGTTGAATTTTCGCGACTCATCAAGGACGAAAAGATCAGGTGGTGGGGAGAAGGGCGAATCGATACGATCGACAAGTACAGCGACGAATCTCTTGACCTGATGAGAGAAGCGGGTTGCAGTATGATCTTTTTTGGCGCAGAGACCAGCAACGACGAATTGTTAAAGCAGATGGACAAAGGTGGAACACAGACCACCGCACAAATGAAAAGATTTGCCGGACGAATGAAAAAGTTTGGGATCATTCCCGAATACTCTTTCGTTCTTGGCTTCCCCGCTGAAACCCCGGAAAAGGTGATGCAACAGATCGACAGCGACATAGCTTATATTAAACATATCAAGGAAATCAATCCAGACACCGAGATCATAATCTATGTATACAGTCCTGTGGCCACTGAGGGTTCTGAGCTTTACAAACAGGTAACGGCAAGTGGTTTTAAGTTTCCCGACAAACTGGAGGATTGGCTTGATCCGGCTTGGCAAAACTTTGACCTCCGGAAAAATCCATTAACGCCATGGCTAACAGCGGAAATGGTCGAAAAGATTCTCGGGTTTGAAACGGTGTTGAATGCGCAATATCCGACAGTATCGGATTTCAGGCTTACGCCGGTGAAGCGCAATATCATGCGTGCCCTTTCTACTTTCAGGTACCGCCAAAATCTTTTCAAATTTCCCTATGAGTTAAAAATAATGCTACGGCTGTGGCGATATCGTCAACCGGAGATTGAAGGATTTGTGATGGAATAAGGCATGCGAAGGATTCTCAAACGTATCGTTTCTCCAATTCTGATTCCGATTGTCAGATGGTATCTCAGGAAGGAAAGAAAGTTCGTGTATAACGGCATCACTACTCACATATTTCCAGGTGTATTTCACCCCGGATTTTTTCACAGCACGAAGTTCATTCTCCGCTATTTGGCAGGTAAGGATCTTGCGGGAAAATCATTCCTTGAACTGGGGTGTGGAAGCGGTCTTGTGTCAATTGTAGCTGCCAGGGCTGGAAGTCACGTTACTTCATCCGACCTTAGCCTGAGAGCATTGGAAAACACAAAACATAATGCCAAGCTCAATAACGTATTCCTGAAGATCGTTTATTCCGATCTCTTCGATGGTATAGACAAAACACAATTTGACTGGATCGTAATAAATCCGCCGTACTATGCACGGAAGCCGGAGAGTGAACAAGATCTTGCCTCGAATAATTTCGAGAATTTTGAATACTTCCGGAAATTATTCGCTTCACTGAATGCTTACACGCACCCTGCTTCTCAAGTGATCATGGTGCTTACGAAAGGAGCTGATGTCAATACCATCGAAGGGATTGCGAAAGAATACACCTTTGAGCTTGAGTTGCTGAAAGAAAATCCGGTGTTTTTTGATGAGATGGATTTTCTTTTCCGGATTAAAAACAATCAAGCTTGATCTGCGGCCTTTGCGCATTCATTTCGCGGCCTTTGCGTGAACCTGCATTTTCTGTTCGAGGTTAAATGTCTACGACAGAGAGCAGATATGAGAGGGTGTGAGCGGGCAAGAGTGTGAGAACGCCGAATGTCCAACTCCGAATGTCGAATGTCGAAAGCAAGGGTATAGAAAAGAGCAGTATCTTCTAGAAACTGCCCAATTCCCCTCTAACTAAAATGTAATACTATTTATTGAATGCAAGAGTAATGCTGCCGCTGGTTTTAACATTTACCTCTGCACCACCACCATTCATTTTGCCATTTAGATTGTGATCGTCCTGATCCCCGTTGAAATTGGAGAGAGACTCGACTCTTATTCTTTCACCATGTAATCTTAGGTTAAGACCTTTATCGGCAGGAAGTGTCAAATGAATATTGCCACCAGAATTTGACGCTGTAACAAACTTGTCGATCTGATCGATTTCAATATCCATACTACCTCCACTGGTCGATGCATCAATGCTACCCGAAATTTGTTTCAAATTCACACTTCCACCTGACGTATGAGCTTCAAGCGAACCATTGATTCCGGTACCACGAATTGTTCCACCGCTGGTCTTTGCGAAAACGGTACCTTTCAGGCTATTCAGGGTGATCGATCCACCGGATGTAGAAAGCTCAATGTTGCCTCCGCAATTATCGGCATCAATACTTCCGCCGCTGGTTGAAAGATCTATATCATCTTTTGAGTCACGGAGCTTAATGCTTCCACCAGAGGTCTTGCCGTTAATTCTTCCGCTCAGCTTGTCAAGGTTAAGACCGCCACCGCTTGTCGAAAAGTTTTGGTTACCCGCCAGGTTCGACAATGTAATTCCACCACCGCTCGTGTTGAGATCAGTAGAAACATTCTTCGGAACATACACCTTAAATGAGATGCTCAGACTACGTTTCCAGTTCAGATTGAAAGTTTTCGTCTTTGCAATGGCAGTAAGTTTGCCTCCTGAAGCAATGACTTCCAGGTCGTAATCTTCATCAAGCCGACGCTTGATTTCATCCTTGGACAAATCATTACCATTGTTGCCTTTGACGTATACTTCAATCCTTGCCTCACTATCAGATACTCCTGAAACTGTTATTCCACCTCCAGATGTCCTTGCGTAGACATCCTTGATAGCTTCCTTTGAAAGTGATTTTGTTAAATATGGTTCCTTGTCCGACTGCGCGCGTACCGCCACTGTGATTACCAGTGCGAACAGAATAATGGCTAGCTTTTGCATTAGTATGTGTGTTAGGTTATGATAAGTTTTACTTCCAATACTTGTGCCATCGCGAATGGAGCGCATAAAGCACGATCTTTTGGTCATTAATGTCCGCAATCATTTTTTATCTGAACGATTACGGACATTATCGGTACCGGTTTACGGTTCTGACAGCCATAAGACCTTTGAAGCCATTAAGAGGTTGCACCATCACGTCATTTTTTTTTGGATTATTTCACTCCCTTTTCAGGATCCCATGACTTCTGAAGCTTCCGGACAAAAATGATCTGACCTGTGTGATATGCATTGTGCGCGCTGATGTTCGCTATGGTAGGGTACCATTCTTTTAGTTTGGCTTCATCCGCGTTCTGGACAGCGTTTTCAAACGCTGTAAGGACGCTATCAAGCTCCGTTACCACGTGCGACCATTCGGCCTCGTTAAATTTCGTGAAGGTTTCGTCGTTGTTGCCAGAGAATTCGCCTTCAGGCTGACCGTTGATCTTTGCTAGTTGCCGCTTGTTCCAGAACAACAAGTGGTGGGCCAGTTGACCCACAGAATGATTCCCGCTGTTATCATTCCACATAGCCTGCTCTACAGTTACTCCTTCAAGGGCGGCGTTGATGGGAACAAACCACTCTTTCTCTGCATGAGTAGTCTTTAACTGATGGAGTAAAACATTTTTCGGGGATTCCACAGGGGAAGCGTCAACTGCGGCATTCTGCTCTGAATTCGGTGTAGTGCACGCCATTAGCATTGCCCATACTAGAAAGAGTAAAAAGGATTTTTTCATTGGGATTGGGGTTATTGCACGAAGATAATTATTTGAATTACTGATCGGTACCCTGGAAAATAAGGTTGTTTGAATTTTATTCGTTCGATGGTCAGGCCCGGTAATGCAACCTTCAAAATGATATTCAGTCTATTGGGTTAAAAAGGGGCTAAAATTAGTTCTGGTATTTCGGATACCTTTTTACAAATCCCCGGTATACTCTTTATTCAATGCTTCGATCATGTTTAGAAATTACTTCATCATCACGATAAGAAACCTTTTTAAGAATGGGTTTTATTCGTTCATAAACATTACGGGCCTTTCTATCGGAATCACCTGTAGTATTCTCATCCTCCTGTGGGTATACGATGAAATTTCCTACGACAAGTTTCACCCAAAAGTCGACCGGATCTACCAGGTGTGGGCGAAGGCTTTTTTCGATGGAAAAGTGAGCAGCTGGACCTCAGTGCCCCTTCCTACTTACGAGGCGATGAAAACAGCGGACAGCAACATCAAACATTCTGTAGTGACGGACTGGGGCGGCGACCACTTACTTGCCGTCGGCGAGACACGACTTACTAAGAAAGGCTATTTTGCCAGTGAAGAATTCCTGGAAGTATTCGAATTCCCCCTGAAGACTGGCAACGCTGCGCAGGTCATGGACGATCCCCGATCAATCATCATTACAGAGGCGACTGCAAAGGCGATGTTCGGTGATGAAGATCCAATCAATAAGGTCATTCGAATAGATAATGAAAACGATCTCAAAGTATCGGGTGTGCTCTACAACTTGCCGTCAAACTCATCCTTCCAGTTCGATTTTCTGATGACATGGAAGTTCCGTGAACAGATGAGCGAGTGGGTCCGGAAAAATACTACGAACTGGGGAAATTATTCTTTCCAGGTATTTGTCGAGCTAAACGACGCGAAGAATGAAGCGGCAGTAAACAAGAGTGTAAAGATGATGCTTCAAGAGCATGGCGAGAAGGATACAAAGCCAGAATTCTTCCTATATCCAATGCTTCGGTGGAGACTACATTCGTCGTTTGACAATGGAGTTGAAACCGGCGGTATGAGCGAGTACGTGCAGCTGTTTACCATCATCGCGATCTTCATTATTGTTATTGCATGTATAAATTTTATGAACCTTGCCACTGCACGTTCTGAGCGAAGGGCACGGGAAGTTGGAATACGGAAGAGTGTTGGATCCAGACGTTTTGAACTCATTTTTCAGTTCATAGGCGAGTCAACTTTTATATCATTGGTAGCATTTCTACTGGCTGTGCTTGCGGCTCAATTGTTATTGCCGTTTTATAATCAGCTTGTCGAGAAGCAACTTGCAATTGACTATATGTCGAAGGAGTTCTGGATCTTCTCATTATCACTGATCTTTATAACCGGAATTGTTTCTGGTAGCTACCCGGCATTCTATTTGTCATCCTTTCAACCCGCGAAAGTGCTAAAAGGTAAAGTGACTGTTGGAAAAAGTGCCAGCATCCCACGTAAAGTATTAGTCACGCTTCAGTTCGGATTTTCCATCTTGTTAATCATCGGTACGATTGTCATCTACCAACAGATCCAGCTGGTTAAGGGTCGTGAGTTGGGATACGAACAGGAAAACCTCATTACTGTCTCTTATAACAACGAGGTTTCCAAGAATTACAAACCTATCAAGCTTGAATTATTGGGTACGGGAGTCGTGGAAGCCGTGACGAAATCAAACAGCGCCATCACAGATATCAATTCCAACAATTTCCTTGGATGGCCGGGGAAACCTGACGAGCTCCGCGTGATCTTCACAACGATCGCCACAGAGTACGATTACGCAAAAACAATGGGCATCAAAATCGTTGAAGGACGCGAGTTTTCCGAAGACTTCAAAAGCGACACCGCTGCTATCCTGGTGAATAAAGCGGGTATTGAGCTTATGAATCTAAAAGATCCGATTGGAACGGAGCTTGATCTTTGGGGTGGTAAACGTAAACTCATTGGAATATTGGACAATGTGTTGATGGGTGATCCATTTGAACCTGTCAAGCCGTTGTTCGCCATCCTCGATCCAGGCTGGATTGATGTCGTTACGATCCGCCTGAAGAAAACAGATGACCTGCAGGCCTCACTTGACCGGGTAAAGACAGTCTTCGAAAAACATGCTCCAGCCTATCCGTTTGAATATAAATTCAGCGATGTGGAGTTTCAAAAGAAATTCACGACTATCAACCTTACAAGCTCAATTGCGAGCTTGTTTTCAAGCCTTGCCATACTGATAACCGGCCTTGGCCTATTCGGACTCGCGTCTTATACCGCAGAACAACGCACGAAGGAGATCGGGATCAGAAAAGTACTTGGCGCAACAGTGTCAAGTCTGGTCGGACTAATGTCCAAAGATTTTTCGCGACTCGTATTGATCTCCTTTGCCTTGTCTGCCCCTCTTGCATGGTGGCTGTTGAGCTGGTATCTCGAACGCTACACAATCAGGACTACTATTGGATGGTGGGTATTTCCACTGACTGGGGCAATAGCATTGATCTTTGCGATTGCCATTGTTAGCACGCAAGCGTTACGTGCGGCTCATGCTAATCCGGCGAATTCGCTGAGAAGCGAGTAGGTAAGTAGTGAGTAGTAAGTAGTAAGTAGTAAGTAGTAAGTGGTAAATGGTAAGCAGTTATTGCTTCTCCAACTTCAGCAGATGACTACTCAAAGCTGGTATGGCAGCGAGGGGTTTGAAATTGGTAAGGCTTCCGAGTGGCCCCACAGTTAGTGTACCTAAATCAGTTTCGTTGAGCATATCCGTCACGTTGTACGTTCCAGGTACAAGGCCACTTTCAGCGATCGAAAAATGGATATCGGTCATCAAGTTTCCACTGATATTGTGAATTGCCAGAACCGCGTCATTGTCTTTGATACGTAAGAACGTATAGATTACGCTGCTGTTGGAACCTACACGCTCATAGTTTCCTTGCTTCAGCGCCAAATTGTTCAACCGGCATTTGATCAGCTTGCGGTAGTGATTCCATACTGAAGTTGGTTCCTGTTGAAGGTCAGCGACATTGAATTCTGTATAGTTTGGCTGAGGAGGCAGCCACGGAGATCCAGTAGTGAACCCCGCCTGTGCTCCACTAGTCCATTGCATCGGTCGGCGTATGCTTTCGTCGGGCTTCACCCCACGCATGGCGACTTCTTCGCCGTAATACATGTAGGGAACTCCAGGAAGAGATAACAATATGCCTGCTGCCAGCTTTGCCTTATCTACATTAAGTTCGAACTCTTCAATGACGCGATTTTGATCGTGGTTGGTGAGAAATGTACCGTATTGCAATTCATTGTACGCACCAAGTACCTCCTCCATTTTAGCTATGAGACCGTCAGAATTACCGCTTCTGACCGCACCGACGATTGCGTATGAGAGATCGAATTCGAAGCAATAGTCAAGCCGTTGATCAGAGAATGGCGACACCACGGACGTTGAACTCCATACTTCACCAACCGTCATAAACGCCGGATCCATGTTCTTCTGAAAGGAGTAGAACTTCCGCCACCAGTCAAGTGTAGATTGTGTGTTGACCTGCGCTTGTCCCTCCTCGATCAGACCTCCTGCAACATCAACGCGAAATCCGTCAACGCCTATGTCGTCATGCCAAAACCGCACAATGTCTTGAATTTCACTATAAACGTTTTTATTGCGATGGTTGAGATCCGGCATGCCACCATTGAAGAGACCAAAGAAGTAGGCGTTGTTGCGCTGATGCCAAACCGTTTGTCCCCATGGGCCGTTATCCCCAGGATTGCTGGAATTCCAGATGTACCAGCTCCTCTTTTCAGCATTCGTTCCAGAAGACGAATTAACAAACCAGGGATGCTGATCAGAAGTGTGATTGATTACAAAATCGATGATAACTTTTATTCCACGTTTATGCGCTTCATCCAGGAAATGTTTGAATTCGGTCATGGTACCATAGTAGGGGTTTACGTCCCGATAATCTGTTACGTCATAGCCATGATAGCTGGGAGAAGGATGGATGGGCATAAGCCATAATGCCGTTACTCCAAGATCCGTCTCTGTAGATGGATCTCCATCATTAAGATAGTCCAGCTTTTGAGTGAGTCCATTGAAGTCTCCAATGCCGTCCCCATT